>Ga0105240_10001110_pt1 | contig 47386 bp, 42 predicted proteins | sample KBSC54metaG_FD_80426 | JGI IMG/M metagenome (GOLD analysis project Ga0105240, IMG submission 80426) | Corn rhizosphere microbial communities from Kellogg Biological Station, Michigan, USA - KBS C5-4 metaG | ecosystem: Host-associated > Plants > Roots > Rhizosphere > Soil | place: Michigan, USA... | reverse complement strand
GCGTCGGTGACCGCAACGCTGCGGGTCGTGCGATTGAGGAGACGGACGCCGAGGCGGGCCTCGAGTTGCTTGATCGTCCGGGAGACAGCGGTCGGCGTCACCCTCAGTTCGTCCGCCGCACGGGCGAAGCTCAGGTGGCGCGCGACGAGCTCGAACGTCGCCACGCTGGACATGTTGACAGGCGGCAGCGCCGCCCCGCGCCTCAGGACCGTCATGGTTGTCGATTATGAACTTTTGATTCAGAGATTGAGCTCAATTCTGACTATTCAGGTTCATGGATGCCGCGCCTATTCTGAGCTCTATCGAACGACTCGAGTCGCTTCGAGCAAGCCCGGAACCCCACCGCATCCAAGGAGAGATCCATGTCGCTCAGCAACGCTCCCGCCCATCGCACGGCCAGCCCGTTCGCCTCGATGAAGGGTCACCATGTGGCAGTCCGCGTGCCCGACTTCGAAACCGCCAAGCGCTGGTACGTCGAGAAGCTCGACTTCCGAGTGATCCACGAGTGGCCCTACGCGGATCAGAAGCTGGCCTATGTCGGCCCGGCCACCGACGACCATTTCTATGTCGAACTGCTCGGCGACGGCGACCCGAAGCCGATCCCGAAGCCGGTCTACACCGACCTGGGTGACAGCCTGCGCCTGGCGGGCTACCACCACTTCTGTCTGAACGTTGCGGACATGGAGGCGACGATGGCGGAGTTCCGCCGTCGCGGAGTCACCATCGTCACCGAGCCGTTCGAGCTCCCGGTCATCAACCGCCGCCTGGCGTTCATCGCTGATCCGTTCGGCAACCTGATCGAGTTAGCCCAGGTGCTCGCCTGAACGCAGCCTCGCCTCCCCAAGCTCGGCCCGGGCCGACGGGGTCGCCCAAGCGTTGTGGAATCTGCATGCCCAACCGGCCGCCGAATGGACGATCGAGACGAGCTACAACTGACCCGACCTCTAGGAGAAACATCATGAGAACCTGGTTCATCACCGGCGCATCGCGTGGCTTCGGCGCTCTCATCGCCGCTCGCGCGCTCGCTGCGGGCGACGCCGTCGTCGCGACAGCGCGCGACCCTTCGGCGATGCCGGCAAGCTTGCGCGAGCATGCGAATCTGCTTGCCGTCCCTCTGGACGTCACTGACGAAGCCCAGGCGCACGGGGCCGTGGCGGCTGCCTTGAAGCGCTTCGGCCGCATCGACATTCTCGTCAACAACGCTGGCTACGGCCTCATCGGGGCCATCGAGGAGTCGAGCGCGTCCGAAGTCGAGCGCATCTTCGCTACCAATGTCTTCGGGCTGCTGAACGTGACGCGCGCCGTCCTGCCGACGATGCGCGCGCAACGCAGCGGACGCGTACTCAACTTCTCGTCGATCGGCGGCTACGCCTCGGCCATGGGCTTCGGCATCTATTGCTCGACGAAGTTCGCGGTCGAAGGCATCAGCGAAGCGATGAGCCTCGAACTCGAGCCACTGGGCGTGTACGCGATCGTGATCGAGCCGGGGTACTTCCGAACGACTTTCCTGAGCGACAGCTCAGTGGTCAGCACCATGACCCGCATCGATGACTACGCGGCGACGGTCGGCAAGGTCCGCGATTTCGCGCGCGGCGCGGACGGGCAGCAACCTGGCGACCCGGCACGACTGGCGGAGGCGGTGATGGCTCTCGTGGATGCCGTGCCCCCCCCGCGCAGGCTGCCGCTGGGCGCGGACACGGTGGAGCGCATCGAGCGCAAACATCGTGAGGTCGAAGCTGAACTGGCCCCCTGGCGCGAGCTGGCGCTGTCGACGGGATTCGTCCAGCCGACTGGATCAACTACAGAACCTTGAACTGTTCCAGCAGCCAGAGCCGGAAAGTCCGCATCCACGGACTCTCCTCGCGATGGCTCGGTGTGAGCAGGTAGTAGGTGTAGTCCCCCATGTCGAGTGTCTGCTTGAACGGCAGCACGAGCCGACCTTCCCGGAGGTCGTTTTCGACGAGGAACAGCTGCGCCATCGCGACGCCTTGCCCTTCGACCGCGGCGGCATAGGCCATCGCGGAACTCTCGTACATCATGCCGTCGCGCGGATCGACGAGATCGCCCACGCCGGCGGCCTCCAGCCAGTGCGCCCAATCGTCGATCCGGGCGATCGAGTGCAGGCGCGTGTGGTTCTTGAGGTCGACCGGCTTCTTGAGCTTGGGGCCGGTCTCGAGCAGGTGGGGACTCGCCACCGGGGCGAGGATGTTCGACACTAAGCGGTAGGTATTGGCGTCGGGCCAGTGGCCGTCGCCGAGCCGAACCGCACCGTCGATGTCTTCCTTGCGGAAGTCCACGGGCTCCAGCGACGCCTTGAGCAGCACCTCGATTTCCGGGTGCTGCGCGTGGAAGTCCGACAGCCTGGGGATCAGCCAGCGCATGGCGAAGGTCGTGTAGGCGCGCACCTTGAGCTGCTTCTTCTGCTTGCGGCGCGTCAGCTTGCGCGTGGCCTCGCGCAGTTCCTCCAGGGCGCGGGTGACCGCGCGAAAGTACCCGCTGCCGGCCCGGGACAGCGAGATCTGCCGATGCCCGCGGGTCAGCAGCTGAACGCCGAGTGCCTCTTCCAGACCCTTGATCTGGCGGCTGACGGCTCCGGCCGTCACGTTCAGCTCTTCGGCCGCCAGCGTGATGCTGAGATGGCGGGCGGCCGCTTCGAAGGCTCTGATGGCGTTCAGTGGCGGCAGGCGATCCATCCGACGAGCGTAGCTTCCTGATTGAGCAAAGCTCAATCATGGAATGTCACTAGGCGGGAACCGGGACGCGCCCCGGCCGCCGTGTCACTCTGAGGCAGTCGCTTCTGCACGCCGGGCGCAATGGATCGCGCCGCTGTGCTGCAGCTCGGCGATCCTGGCGTCCGGGAAACCGGCCTCGCGCAGCACCGAGTGCGTGTCCCGGCCGCAAGACGGCGCGGGACGGAAAGGCTCTGCGTTCATGCTCTCGCTGTTGATCGGGAAGCCCGGCATGGCGATCCGGCCCAGCTCCGGGTGCTCGGCGTGGCTCAGCATGCCGTTCGCCGCTACCTGGGGGTGATGCAAGACGTCGCGATAGGTGGCCACTCGGGCGCAGAGGATGTCCGCACTCTGCAGTTCGGCCAACCAGAACTCGGTGGATCGGGTGATGAAGACGGCCGTGAGCGCCTCCACCATGGCATGGCGATGCGCGACTCGCAGCGGCGAGGTCGCGAAACGCGGGTCTGTGGTCGCTTCCCGCAGCCCCAGCAGCGCGCACAGTCGCTCCCACCGATCCGGCATGTAGGCCGCCACCATCACCCACCCGTCAGACGTCCGGAAGGCCTGGTTCGGCGCGGAGTAAGGTGCCGCGCTGCCGGCGCGGACGGGAAGCTGCTCATCCGCGAAATAGCTTGTCAGCGAGGACTGCTGCAACGCGAGGGCCGAATTGAGGAGATTGACGTCCAGGTGACCGCCCTGCCCGTCGCGCGCGCGTTGGGCCAGCTTGGCCAGTATGCCCACGCTGGCCACGTATCCCGTCATCACGTCGACCACCGGGGCCTGCACCTTGCAGGGCTCGCTGCCTTCGACACCGATGAGGCTCATCAGGCCCGAGTCGGCCTGCAGGATCCCGTCGACGCCGGCGCGATCGGCGTAAGGCCCCTGCTGTCCGTAGGCCGAGATCGAGCAGTAGACGAGCGAAGGATGGGCGGGGGCGAGTTGCTCGAAACCCAGACCAAGGCGGCGCATGACACCCGGTCGCATGCTTTCGACGAGCACGTCGGCCCCGGCGATCAGCTGCCTGGCGACGTCGATCCCGGAGGGCGACTTCAGGTCGATAGCGATGCCCAGCTTGTTGCGGTTGAATCCATGAAAGAGCGCCGAGTCGTCGCCGATCCAGCCCGGACCGAGCTGGCGGCCGAGCTCCCCCGTCGGAGCCTCGACCTTGAGCACGCGCGCGCCCATGTCTGCCAGCAGCATCGTGCAGGTGGGGCCGGCCCCGATCTGCGTGAAGTCAACGACGGTCAATCCGTCGAGAGCTTTGCGCAACATGTCATGCCTTTCGAGTTGCAGTTGCACGCTGGAAGGTGCGGGTCTCACGAGTCGTCCTTGTCGCCATCGTTCACCTGCCGACGTACCGCGGCGGGCGCTTCTCCGCGAAGGCCTTCCGACCTTCGAGACGATCCTGGGTGTCGCGGATCACACCCCAGTGCAGTTCGGTCAGCAGCTGGGCATCCGCGTCGCTGAGGTGCGCGGTCCGGCGCGACAGCCTCTTGACGGCCTGCACGGCCAGCGGTGCGTTCGAGGCGATCCGCATGGCGAGCGCGATCGCGCGGTCAGCCAGGGCCTCCGGCTCGACGGTCTCGGTGACCAGGCCGATGCGCTGCGCGTCCGCAGCCCCGATGCGATCGCCGATCAGGACCATCTGCATCGCGTGGGCGGACGGCACGGCCTTGAGCAAACGATGCAGGCCGGAGACTGCGGGAATGGAGCCGACCGTGGCTTCCGGCAGTCCGAAGCTCGCATTCGTCGATGCGATGCGCAGATCGCACTGCAGCGCGATCTCCAGGCCTGCGCCGAGGCAGTGGCCGTTGACCGCGGCGACGATCGGCTTCCACAACTCGAGATCGCCGAGGTCCATCAGGCGGATGTAGAGCCCCCTCTCGCCGGACTGAGCCACCGAGCGGAACACCGCTTCCGGATAGGGGGCCGGGGAGGTTTGCGTGCCCTTCAGATCCGCCCCTGCACAGAACGCGCGCGTGCCCGCGCCGGTGAGCACGGCCACCCGGATGTCGTCCCGGTCGCGAACCTCGCAGAGGTGGTTGCGCAGCTCGTGCAGCGAAGCGACGTCGAGGGCGTTGAGCGACTCCGGGCGCGCGATCGTGATGACGGCGACCGCACCGTGCGTTTCGAACGTGACCGACATGGTGATCTCCTCAGACGCTCGCAGACGACAGGCTGCGGCCGCCACAGACGTACAGGGTCTGCCCCGTGACGTAGGACGAGGCGGGATCGACGAAGAAGCCGACCGCGTTCGCGATGTCCTCGGCCGTGCCGATGCGACGCACCGGCACCGAATCCTTCAGCTTCGCCTGCACCTCGGGCGCGAACTCGCGGAACAGCGGCGTATCGACGATGCCCGGGGCGATCGCGTTCACGGTCACGCCCTTGGCCGCGAACTCGATGGCCAGCGATCGGGTCAGGCTGACGACACCGCCCTTGGCCGCCGAGTAGTTGGCTTGCCCGAAGCCACCGAGCCAGGCGCGCGAGGAGATGTTGACGATGCGGCCATGACCGCGTTCGAGCATCCCGGGCAGCGCGGCGCGGCAACAGAGGAACTGCGAGCGCAGGTTCGTGTCGACCACGAGGTCCCAGTCCTCGTCGGCCATCTTCAGGAAGCGCATGTCGCGGACGACGCCGGCGTTGTTCACCAGATAGCCGACCTTTCCCGCGCGCGACCCCACCTCTTCGAAAGCGGCATTCACGGCCTTCGAGTCGGTCAGGTCCACCGTGACGCCGATGACGCTCAGCCCTTCCGCGGTGAGCGCGCTGACCGACGCATCGAGCGCGGCGGTGTCGCGGTCGAGCAGCGCCACGGTCATGCCCTGCTCCGCCAGCCGGCGCGCGATGCCGAGACCGATGCCGCGCGCACCGCCGGTGACGACGCCGACCTCGCCTTGTTCGAACCTCGTATTCATGTCACACCCCCAGCAGGTGAACGGAGGAGGCGGCGTGATCGACCCCAGCGATACCACCGCCGGTGCACTGGGTCAGGCCGACCTTGGCGCCCTGCGCTTGACGCGCGCCGGCACGGCCCCGCAAGTGCCACATGATCTCGACCATCTGCGCGACGCCGGTCGCGCCGAGGGGATGCCCCTTGGACAGCAGGCCGCCGCTCGGATTGACCGGAACGCGTCCACCGACCCGGGTGGCGCCGGACTTCAACAAGGACACCGCTTCACCGTGATCCGCGAGGCCGAGGGCTTCGTAGTACAGGAGTTCGGCGATGGTGAACGCGTCGTGCAGTTCGACGACGTCGACATCGTCGGGGCCGAGGCCGGCCTGCTCGTAGGCCTGGCGAGCCGCGCGCGCCGTGATCTCGGCGTCGAGGATGTCGTCATCCGCCTGCTCGCGAACGCCCGAGACCACCACCGACGCCAGCACCTTGACCGGCCGTTTCGCCGAGCGGCGCCTGGAGCTCAGGATGACCGCGGCGGCGCCATCGACCTGCGACGGGCAGCACTGCAGCAGCGTGAGCGGGTCGGCGATCATGCGCGAGGCCAGCACCTCCTCCAGCGTCGTTTCGGTGCGTTGCTGCGCGTACTCGTTGAGGGAGCCGTGGTGACGATTCTTCACCGCGATGGCCGCCAGATCCTCGCGCGAGGCGCCGCGCTCGTGGAGGAAGCGCGTGCCGCGCATCGCGTACACGGCGGGCAGCACCATGCCGGCCTTGGCATAGAGCTCGGTCTTGTGGTCGTTGCGCTGCAGCGGAATCGTGCCGCCACCGAGCGCGGTGAGTTGCTCGATGCCCAACACCAGCACGGTGTCGTACTGCTGCGCCATCAACGCGTGACGCGCCAGGTGCACGCCCGTCGCGCCGCTCGCACAGGCGTTCTCGACGTTGTAGACGGGAATGCCCTTGAAGCCGAGGTCGCGCACGATCAGCTGGCCCAGGATCATGCCGCCCAGCACATTGGCGCAGTAGATCGCCTGGATGTCGTCCTTCTCGATGCCGGCGTCCGCGATGGCATCGAGGATGGCGCGTTGCGCCAGCTCGGGGGCGAGCACGCCGGCATGACGGCCGAACGGCGTCATCGCGCCGCCGATGATGGAAGTCTCTCGCATTGATGTCTCCTGGGATTCAAGCGCCGACGGACTCGAACACGTAGCCGAAGGCTGCGTCGGCACGAGGCTCGTAGTGGTCGCCAATCGCGGGCTGCGCCTTCCCTTGCAGCCGGCCGAAGATCCGGACGGGGCCGGGGAAGTCGACGTAGCCGAGTGCATACGGCGCCAGGCCGCTCTTCGCGCCGGGATGGATGATGGTGAAGGTGTAGACGGTCCCGACGCGTTCGACCGCGACCACCTCGTGGCGCTCGGCAAGCGGCGAGTTGTCCGGGACGGCGGGGAAGATCAGTTCACCTCTTTCGAGGTCTCGCGAAGCGAGCAGAGCGGGCGGGTCGCCCGCGCTCCACAGCGGGTACGGAGGTGTCGACATGGCGTCTCCTGGAGTCGGTTGATGCGGCTGCAGGAGCGCAACCGTCGGCACTAGTTTTGGCCGAGTCGACAGTCGATACAACCGAGTTTTTCAACGCGTTGAGTTGCGAGAAACTCAAGTGTCGGCGGCGCGCGCGCTCAATGGCACTCGCGGGGACTGGATGGTTGAAGAGGAAGCTGCGCGTCCTTGAATGAATAATCTGATGAATCTTTAAGTCGTGTTCACCAGATTTGCCGATTAAAGACCAACGACTTCTGGGTCGATATGGATCCAGCGGCCCCGCGCCCCCTGAATCCCAGCTATTGGCCAGAGACCCCGAATTGAAGATCGGCCCGCACGGCGATTGCGTAGAGACAGCGCAAGCAGCCGCTCATCGCGCTTCCGGCATGACGCTCATCGAGTTGCTGATTGCGATGGTGGTGTTGGCGCTGCTCGCCACCGTGGCGTATCCGGCTTACCGCAGCCAGATCAACAAGGCCTACGTAGCTCAAGCCGTCACCGATATCCAAAAGGTCGAGATGGCGCTGGAGCGTTACTACACCGCCAGTGGAAGCTTCCCGCCCGACTTGGACACTGCGGGCCTCGCGATGAACGATCCCTGGGGCAATCCTTATCGGTACCTCAACATGGACGGCGCCAGTGTTGGCAAGGTCCGCAAGGACAAGTCCCTGCATCCGCTCAACACCGACTACGACCTCTACAGCATGGGCGCCGATGGCAAATCGGTCTCGCCGCTCACGGCCCAGGCCAGCCGGGACGACATCATCCGGGCCAACAACGGCGCCTTCATTGGGCTGGCCTCGGCCTTCTAGGGCGGCCCGGAAACCCTGCCGATGAACCGCCTTTTCAACGGCAGCCGCATCGGGGGGCGCGTCTTCGGCATGTTCATGCTGGCTGCCGCAACGCCCTTGCTGTTGCTGGCAGTCCTCTCGCAAGGCACGGTCGACGCCGCCCTGCGCCGCAGCGAGGCGACCGCATTGAAAACGAGTGCCAAGGCCGCCGGCATGCAGACCATGGAGCGCCTGCGCGTCGCCAGACTGGCAGTGGGTTCCGATCGCAAGCCAGTCGAATCCTCCAGGCCGAGGGAGATGGCGAGCCCGCTGCTGGCGCTGGTGTCGGTTCCAAAAGGCGGATCGCCGCGGGCGATGTATGGCGCCGATCGCGCGATCGCCTTGACGACGTGGATCGGGCTTCGGGGCAACTCGGAGGATCAAGGCCGAGACCGGCTCGCCGTCGATCGGTCTCGCGGTCCAGGCGCGGCCGACATCGTGATCGATGCCGTCAACGATGCCGGCGAGCGCCGCGTCGGCCTGGTGAACCCCGCCTACCTTTGGGAGGGCGCAGACGAGATGCCGCCAGGCCTGTGGCTGTGCGTTCTCGATGGGACGCCCAGCCCGCTGTACTGCTCCGATCCGGCCGCGGCGCATCAAGTCTCGGAGCCCCCTGGAGCTGCCTCGCCGGCCCTGGCCCATGAGAAGCCCGAGGCCAGATGGCGCCTCTTTGTAGGCGCCGATTTTCGGGGCTCGGACTGGTTGTTCGTCGCAGGCAGGGACACGAGCCGCAGCGATGCAACGGCCGATGAAACCCGGCGCCTCCTGCCGACGGTTGCAGCGGCCGGCGTCCTGTTGGCCATGATGCTGAGTCTGGTGCAGATTCGTCGCACGCTGAATCCGCTGAATCGGCTGGTGGCCGGCGCCCGCGAACTGGCGAGCCGCCGCTCCATGAGTCGCCTGGATGTCGGAAGCAAGGACGAGTTCGGCGAGCTCGCTGTGGCCTTCAACGAGATGGCGTTTCGCCTGGAAGCGCGGTTCGAGGAAATCGAATCACTCGCGGCGATCGACGGCGACATCGTCGCTCAGCGGCCGTTGGCGGGCATCGTGGCGCGCATCGTCGCCAGGCTGGGCGACGTGCTGCCCGGGGCTTCGGTGATGATCGCCTGGATCGGCCCGCCCGCCGTTGGCCAGGCCCAGGTGTTGAGAGCCGGTTCGACAGCACCAGAATTGCAGGCAGTCGAGATCGACGTTGCGCTGCTGACGAGGCTTGCGGCGTCACCTGAAGCGCTCGACTGTGCCACCGACGCCTCGATGCTGCCAAGCCTAGCGCCCGTGCTGGGCAATGCCTGCCTTCGCGTGCTCGCGCTGCCGTTGACCTGGGGTGAACGCTGCTTCGGTTTCCTCGCCATCGGTCAATCCGGATCGGCGGACGCGCAGCCGGACGCAGATTCGATGAGACAGGTCGTTGAACTCAAGAACCGCGCAGCCATTGCCGCCAGCGCGGCCGAGCGCGATCAGGCGCTGCGCTGGCAAGCCCATCACGACAGCTTGACGGGCCTGCTCAATCGCAACGGCATCGAGCAGGCGCTGAGCTCGGCCATCGGCAACGCCGGTGTCGAGAACCGCTCCCTGGCCCTCTTGCTCGTCGACCTTGATCGATTCAAGGCCGTCAACGACGGTCTGGGCCACGCCGCGGGTGACAGCGCCTTGGTCCAGGTCGCGCAGCGCTTGCGCGACTGCGTCCCCGAGGGCGCCGTCATCGGCCGGCACGCGGGAGACGAGTTCGTGATCGTGTTCGGACACACCGGGCCAGGAGAGGCGGCGACCGCGCTGGCTCGCACGATCTGCGAGAAGCTGGGCCAGCCGATCCTCTCGGGCGCCGAGTTCGTGAGCGTGGGCGCCAGCGTCGGCGTGGTGATCTCCAGCAATCGCTTCGAATCCACGCAACGGCTGTTGCGCTGCGCTGACCAGGCGATGTATGAAGCCAAGCGCATGGGCGGTGGCCGCTACCATGTCTTCGAGCAGAAACTGGACGCGAAGGCCGAACGCCTGGCCTGGATAGAACGTGAACTGCCGATGGCGGCGAGCCGGGGCCAGTTGCGGTTGCTGTACCAGCCGCGGGTCGACCGCGTCAGCGGGCGAATCAATTCTGTCGAAGCGCTGCTGCGCTGGCAGCATCCGGTGCACGGCCCGTGCTCGCCGATGGAATTCATTCCGGTCGCGGAGCGCAGCGAATTGATCGAGCACATCGGGCGTTGGGTCATCGATGCGGCCTGCGCGCAAGCGAGGCAATGGCGGCAGCTGGGCTTTTCCAGCCTTCCGATCGCCGTCAATCTGTCGTCGCGGCAGATCTCTTCCGATCGCTTGCTGCCTGACTTGCAATCGGCCTTTGCACGCCATGCCGTGCCACCCAGCGCGATCGAGCTGGAGATTACCGAGAGCGTCTTCGTCGAGCAGACCGAATCGACCATCGCGCGCCTGCATTTGTTGCGCAGCGAAGGCCTGATCATCGCACTCGATGATTTCGGAACCGGCTATTCGTCGATGGCCTACCTGCGCAAGCTGCCGCTGGACATCCTGAAGATCGATCGCGCCTTCATCAGCGATCTCGGCCGGGAGCCATCCGCCCTGGCGCTGGCGCAGGCCATCGTCACCCTTGCCCAATCCCTCGGCATGCGCACGGTCGCCGAAGGCGTGGAGACCGCCGAGCAGTTGCGCGTGCTGAGCTCGCTCGGTTGCGACGAATTCCAGGGGTATCTCTTCAGTCGCCCGGTCGAGCCCGATTCCGTCTTCGAGATGCTGCGGGAGAGGCCGGCGCGGCACGCGCTGTTGCGAGAGGCCTGCACTGTCTGATCGGGCTGAGACGGAGCGCTCTCACTTCCGTTCGAGCATCGCATCACGCATGCTTCAGGATCTGCGCGACATCGACGGGAAACCGCTGGAAATCGAGCGGCTTGGTCCAGTAGTCGAGCGCCCCTGCTGTACGCGCGCTGGCGATGTCCTCGGGCATCGCGCTCGCCGACAGCGCGACAACAGGGACGCCCTGCAGCCCGTCTTCGGCGCGAAGGTGCCGCAGCACCTCGATGCCATCGACGTCCGGCAGCTGCATGTCCAGCAGCACCAGGTCCGGGCGCAGTGCGCGGGCCAGTTCGATGCCGGTGCGGCCGTCCTCGGCGGCGACGAACTGCACGTCCGGCCAACAGGCCAGCAGCTGCTCGACCAGCAGCGTGTTGACCGCGTTGTCTTCGATGTAGAGCACCAGGCCGCTCGGGGAACGGCTGTCCGGCAGCAGGTCCAGCGGTACCGGGCGCGTCGTCGCCGGCGCCGCGACGCAGTCGCCGGCGGAGGGCAGCGTGAGCAGTACCCGGGTGCCGCGGCCCGGCTCGCTCTCGACGCGGATCTCCCCGCCCATCAGGCGCATCAGCTGCCGCGTGAGCGCCAGGCCGATGCCGGTGCCCTCGATCCCGCCGCGTTCACGTCCCAGCCGGTTGAACGGCTCGAACAGGCGCTCCAGCTGCTTTGTCGACATGCCCATGCCGGTGTCGACGACCTCGATCGACACCTGGTCATCTCGATGCTCGACGCGCACCTGCACCGAGCCGCCCGGCAGGTTGTACTTGATGGCGTTCGACAACACATTCAGCAGCACCTGGCGAAGTCGAGTCGGGTCGGCCTTCACGCCCGTCCGCGGCGTCGGCGGGTCGGCTGCGGACAGCGACACCGCCCGTTCCTGTGCCAGCGGCTGGCTCATCTGCAAGGCTTCCTCGAGCAGCGGTGCGAGTTCCAGGCCGCGCACCTCCACGCCCAGCTGCCCGGCCTCGATGCGAGAGATGTCGAGCACGTCATTGATCAGCTTGAGCAGATGCCATCCTGCCTTCTGGATGTGATCGAGATGCGTCAGCTCCTGCGCGGTGAGGCGGGTCGCGGCCTCGCGGCGCAGCAGGCCGGAGAATCCCAGCACGGCATTCAGCGGCGTGCGCAGTTCATGGCTCATGCGCGACAGGAATTCCGTCTTCGCACGGCTGGCCGCCCGCGCCTCGCTGAGTGCGCGGCGAGCCTCTTCGGCCGCCCGGAGATCGGTGATGTCGAGGCTCATCACCAGATGGCAGGGCTCGCCCAGATAGTCGATCGGTTCGGCGCTCATCAGCTCCGGATGCAAGGCTCCGGTGTGATCGCGCACGCGCACCACGAGATTGCGAACCCGCCCGGATTTGCGCATCTCGGCGTAGAAGACTTCGCGGTCCTCGTCCAGCAGACCGACGTCCAGCGTCCGGGTCTGATGGCCGATGAGCTGCTCGCGGGAGCGCCCGTACCGTTCGCAGGTGGCGCGGTTGACGTCGATCACGCGCCGGTCGACGAGGGAGACGATGGCCGCTGCCACCGGTGCCGTGTGGAACAGGCGACTGAAGCGCTCCAGCCCCGCCTGCACCTGGCGCGAGGCTTCCAGGCGCTCGGCTTCGCGGTCGATGTTGTCCAGTGCATAGGAGACGTCGCCGGTCAGTTCGTCCAGCAGCGCCACCAGCGGCTCGTCGAAGTAGTCGCGTTCGCCGGCGGCGAGCATCAGGACGCCGACCGACCGACCGCCGCGGCGCAGCGGCAACCAGGCGATGGCACGGATGCCGTGCGTTTCGGCCTGGGCGCGCCAGGGCGCGGAGCGGGGATCGCCCAGGTAGTCGTTGCAGACGAGGCGCACGCCATCGCGCATCGCCTGCACGGTGTAGGAAGCGCGGGCCTGGGGGGTGGTGATGTCCCACGGATTCGGGATGCCCGCCAGGAACGTGGCCGCCGGGCCTGCCGAGCCGGCCCGGATCGCATGGGTCCCTTCGTCCAGATAGACGCAGGCCATCACCGCATGGCCGGTCTCGACGCAGATGCGGCAGATCTCGGCATACAGCGTCAACGGCTCCTTCACCCGCAGGATCGTCTGGTTGGCGCGCGACAGGGCAGCGTAGAAGGCGGCGATGCGTTGCGCGTGCGCCTGGGCGTGCCGGTTCCCGCGGCTCCTGCGCAGCAGGCCGACGATCAGCAGAAAGATGCCGAACGCGATCGTCGCCGGCAGGAAATAGTCGTAACGCAGCAGCACCGTGCCATGGCGCCAGGCGGCGAATGCCAGCGAGACGATTCCCATGACCGAGCCCATCGCGAGGAGTTCGTGCCCCGCGTCGCGCTCGCGCCGCGCGGTCATGAGGCAAAGCACCGCAGAGCATGCGTCGGCGTACAGCAGCGGCGCGACCACCGCGGGCCGGCCGAGTTCGATGCCGCCGAGCAGCGCCGCAGCGACTGCCGCCATCGGCAGGCCCGGCACGGCAATGGCCGCGGCGCGCACGTTCCCGGCGAGGCCGAGGTAGCTGCTGAGGCCGACGACGCATCCGAAGCGCACAACGAAGGCGCCCAGCACGTAGGTCCTGTTCGGCAGGACGCCCCCGGGAGGGAGGGCATCGTCGAAGGCGGCCAGGAGGGCGGCGATCAGAGAAGCCGCCGCGAACCACGACATGCCGCGCTCGCGTTCGCGCTGCCACACGATGAACTGCATGACTGCGATGATGCCGAGCGTGAATGCCGCAACGCCGGCACCCGCTGGGGCATGGATCGCCTGTTCGACCATGGAGCGTTGCCCTACACGACCGCCCCCCGGGCACCTCGCCGGGGTTCATTCATTATGCCCCGCCCCTCCTCGTCCCAGAGCCGTCGTCGAGGCGCTCCACGATTTGCTCGTTGATCGGCGCGGAGGGCGACACGGCTTTCCGGCAGGAATCATTGCCACATCAATACGGCACGTCCCCGACGATCCCCGCACGCTCCATCTTGCGATGACACGGCGGGTAGTCCATCACCGCGTAGTGCTGCGTCGAGCGGTTGTCCCAGAACGCGACGCTGTTCTTCTTCCAGCGGAATCGCACCTGGTACTCCGGGACGTAGGCTTGGCTGATCAGGTAGTTCAGCAGCTGGCTTGCGCCGGGCACCGCGTCCTGCCCGAAACGCACGTTGGCCGGGGTGTGGAAGTTGGTGAAATGCGTGGCGAAGGCGTTCACGAACAACACGCTTTCGCCGGTCTCCGGGTGCGTGCGCACGACGGGATGCTCGGCGTCCGGATACATCGCCTTCAGCGCCAGCCGCTTCTCGATCGGCATCGCGGCGCCGAAGCTGGCCTCGAGGCTGTGCCGCGCGCGCAGCGGCGCGATCCTGGCCTGGATGTCCTCCGGCAATCGGGCATGGGCTTCGACCATGTTGGCCCACATCGTGTCGCCGCCCACCGGCGGGCATTCGACGCAGCGCAATACGCAGCCGAAGGGCGGCTTCTCGCGCCAGGTCGCGTCGGTGTGCCAGGCGTTCTCGTAGCGGTCGTTCGGCGAGTCGGGGGACTTGTAGATGCGCACGAGTCCGGGATGCTCCGGGTCGCTGCCCGCGACCGGGTGGTCCTCCAGTTCGCCGAAACGCCGCGCGAAAGCCACGTGCTCGGCGCGCGAGATGTCCTGATCGCGAAAGAACAGCACGCGGTGGCGCAGCAGCAGCGCTCGGATCTCGGCCAGCAGCGTCTCGTCTTCGGCGGCCGCGGCCAGGCTCACGTTGCCAAGCTCGGCGCCGATCGTGCAGGTCAACGGTTCGACGCGGATCGAGTCGGGCAGCGAGGTGGCGCGCACCACGGCAGGCGCCGCCGCGTCGAGGCTGGTGTTCATGGGCTGTCTCCGGTGCATGTTGTGGGCGATTCGTCGAAGCGAGTATCGATCCGGCCGCGTTCTTCCGGCTTGACGCCGCAGGACCGGCACTTACCATTTGGCGACATGTCGTCCCTCGTCCGCGCCGCGAGCCTGACCCACTACAGCGAAGTCGCCCGCGCTGCGGGACTCGATCCGGTGCGCCTGCTGATCGATGCGGGGCTGAGCCCGGCGATGCTGCGCGAGCCGGACCTGCAGATCCCGGTCGAGCGCGTCGGCCGCCTGCTCGAGGCCTCGGCCGCGGCCTCCGGCGACGAGAGCTTCGGGCTGCGCATGGCCGAGTCGCGCCAGCTCTCGAACCTCGGGCCGGTCGGCCTGCTGATCCGCGACCAGCCGACCTTGCGCGCATCGCTCGACGTGCTGGTGCGCTACCAGGTCCTGCTGAATGGTGCGCTGTCGCTGATGGTCGAGGAATCTGCCGGCGTCGTCGTGATCCGCGAGGAGGTGATGGTCGGCAGCGCGCAGCCGGTGCGCCAGTCGATCGAGCTGGCGCTCGGCGTGCTGATGCGGCTGATGCGCCAGGTGCTCGGCCCGCAGTGGCACCCGCGGCGCGTCTGCTTCGCGCATGCGGCGCCGCGCGAGGTGGCTACGCATCTGCGCATGTTCGGGCCTTGCGTCGAGTTCGACCATGATTTCAACGGCATCGTCTGCGCCAAGGCCGATCTCGATGCGCGCAATCCCTCCGCCGACCCGGCGATGGCCCGCTATGCGCAGCAGCTGCTGGATGCCGCCATCGGCGCGCCGGCTTCGACGCTGATCGAGGACGTGCGCCGTACGATCCTGCTGCTGCTGCCGAGCGGCCGCTGCAGCATCGAGCTGGCGGCCGAGCACCTGGGCCTGGTCTGCCGCACGGTGCAGCGCCGCCTGTCCGAGCAGGGGCAGAGCTTCTCGGCGATGGTCAACGACGTCCGCGTCGAACTCGCCACCCGGCACGTGCTGCAAAGCCATCGGCCGCTGACCGACGTGGCGGGCCTGCTCGGGTTTTCGGCGCAGAGCGGCTTCTCGCGCTGGTACCACGGCCAGTTCGGCTGCAGCCCGTCGCAGAGCCGTGCACAGCGCCGGTGAGTCAGCGTGATGCCGCCGCACGAATGTCTGCCGGCCGTGGGCGTCATTGGATATCCCGATTGAGAGATCACGGTCACTCAATAGAGTCTCATGGGAGGGCGACTATGGTTAACCCGGAGGGCCCGCAATTTCGGCTGTGCTGCGAATCCCGTTGCATTAATCTGGCTGCGCGTTGCGAGGCATTGTCCGAACGAGCCGCTGATTCCCAATCCTTCATCTGAAAGCGACTTGCATGAAAGATCCTGGCGCGGCGCCGACCAGCGCCGTTTTCATGGGACGGCCGAATGCGTGCGGGAACATCCCTTCCGCGCAGTCCGCGAATGCCGACGCTGCCCTCATCCATCCAGCGCCGGGAGCCTGATCGTGTCGTTGCTCGAAATTCGCAATGTGGCCAAGAGCTTCGGCGCCATACGGGCCGTGAACGGGATCAGCCTGACAGTGGGCGCAGGCGAGGTGATCGGCCTGATGGGTGACAACGGCGCCGGCAAGTCGACGATGGTCAAGCTCATCGCGGGCAACTTCCCGCCGACGGAAGGCGAGATCATGGTCGACGGCAAGACCTGCCACTTCCACAAGCCGATCGAGGCTCGCGCACAGGGCATCGAGGTGGTCTACCAGGACCTCGCGCTGGCCGACAACCTGACCGCCGCGCAGAACGTGTTCCTGGGGCGCGAACTGAAGAAGCGGGTCGGGCCGTTCCTCATCCTCGACAAGCAGGCCATGATCGATCGGTCTGCCGCGCTATTCGCCGAACTTCAATCCGAGACGCGCCCGCGCGATCTCGTCCGCAAGATGTCGGGCGGCCAGCGCCAGGCGGTGGCGATCGCGCGCACGCGCCTGGCGAACGCCAAGCTGGTGCTGATGGACGAGCCGACCGCCGCGATCTCGGTGCGCCAGGTGGCCCAGGTGCTGGCACTGATCGAGCGCATGAAGGCGAAAGGCGTCTCGGTCATGCTCATCAGCCATCGCATGCCCGATGTCTTCGCGGTGTGCGATCGCATCGTCGTCATGCGGCGGGGTTCGAAGGTCGCGGACAAGCAGACCGCGCAGACCTCGCCCGAGGAGATCACCGGCCTCATCACAGGAGCGATCCGTGCAGCCTGACACCGCAGTCTCGATCCCGGAGCGGCCCGTGCAGCCTGACGGCGTTCTTCACTCCGCGGCAGATCACGCGCACATTGCCGACGTCGCGCAATTGCGGGAATCGACCTTGCTACGCGCCGTCCTGACGAGCCAGCCGTTCTGGGTCACGATTGCGCTGCTGATCCTCGTGGTGGTGATGTCGCTGACGGAGCCGAGCTTCGCCTCGGTCGACAACGTCGCCAACATCACGCGCAACTTCGCGCCGTTCGGCATCATGGCGCTGGGCATGACGATCGTCATCATCACCGGCGGGATCGACCTGTCGGTCGGCTCCGTGATGGGGCTGGTCTCGATCGTGGCCGGCCTGTTCCTGACCTGGGGGCACTCGTGGGTCGTGGCCTTCGCGATGGGGTTCCTGACCGGGATCCTGTGCGGCGCCGTGAATGGATTCTTCGTCGCCTATGTCGGCATGCCCTCCTTCGTCGTGACGCTGGGCATGCTCGCCATTGCCCGATCGCTCGCGGTGGTGTTCTCGGGCAACCAGATGCTCTACAAGTTCGGCCCCTCCGCGCCGACGGTCAAGGCGATCGGCCAGTTCAAATGGCCCTTGCGTGAAGCCTCGGGAGGCTGGGCGCCGGAATGGATGCCAGAGTTTTCGGGGCAGTTCTGGGCCATGCTGGCGCTCGGCGCACTCGTCGGCGCGGTATTCATCTTCTCGGCCTGGGCGCGCCATCTGTTCGCGATCGGCGGCAACGAGAACGCGGCCCGGCTCACCGGCGTGCCCGTCAATCGGATCAAGTGGCAGGCCTTCGTGTTCTGTTCGTTCTGCGCGTCGCTCGCGGCGCTTCTCATGCTGGGCTACAACGGGTCCGCCATCAACGCGATGGGCACCGGGTACGAGCTGCGCGTCATCGCCGCCACCGTCATCGGCGGCGCCGAGCTCCTGGGCGGCGCCGGAACGGCCTTCGGGGCGATCATCGGCTCGGCGCTGCTCGAGGTCATCCGCAACGCGTTGCTGATGGCCGGCATCGATTCGAATTGGCAGGGCGCATTCGTCGGCGCGTTCATCGTCCTCGCGGTGCTGCTGGGCATGCAATCGGGCGGCAAATCGATCTTCGCGAATCTGTGGGATCGATTGAAGACTCTCGGGAAGTGATTCGAATACGGTGCCACTGCCGTCCCTCAGTGGCGAGTGCTCACGTTCATCGGTCCATAAATCATTAGGAGACAAGCCATGTTGAAACATGTCCTGACCGCGGCGGTTGCCCTCTACGCGTTGACGGTCGCAGGCGCTGCCGGAGCGGCCGACAAGAAGGTCTTCGCGCTCGTGCCGAAGAACATGAACAACCCGTTCTTCGACCAGGCGCGGGACGGCTGCAAGAAGGCCGAGGCCGATTCCAAGGGCGCGTTCGAGTGCATGTACATCGGCCCGGGTGAACACGGCGGGGGCGACGAACAGGTCGCCATCGTGCAGGATCTGGTGGCCAAGAAGGTCGCCGGCATCGCGGTCTCACCGGCGAATGCGGCGGCGATGGCGGTGGCGCTGCAGGCGGCCAAGGCCGCGAAGATCCCGGTACTCACCTGGGACTCCGACCTGCTGCCCGAGAACAAGGGCCTGCGCGTGGCCTACATCGGCACCCACAACTACGAGATCGGGGTCGGTCTCGCCAAGCTGGCGATGAAGGTCAAGCCCAAGGGCGGAACGGTGTGCATCCAGTCCGGCGGCGCGGCGGCGGCCAATCACAACGAGCGCATGCAGGGCATCCGCGACACGCTCGCCGGAGTCAAGTCCGCGGCGTCGCCGGGCAAGCGCCTGACCGGCGAGAACGGCTGGAAGGAGCTTGACGGCTGCCCGCTCTACACCGACGACGACTTCCCGCGCGCGATCCAGCAGTTCGAGGATGTGATGACGAAGAACCCGACCCTCGATGCCTTCCTCCCTACCGGCGGCTTCCCGCAGTTCCTGCCCGACGCGAACCGCGCCGCGGTGGGCAAATACAAGGCCAAGATCGCGTCCAAGTCCCTCGCACTGATCGTGGCCGACACCCTGCCGGTGCAGATCGATCAGATGAAGGAGGGGCTCTCGCTCGGACAGGTCGGCCAGCGGCCGTTCGAGATGGGTTACAAGACCATGAATGCCCTTCAGGCCATGACCAGCGGCAAGGCACCGCCGGCCGACCCGACCTACACGGGCCTCGATGTCTGCACGCCCGAAACGGCGGCGACCTGCATCGCCAAGTAGCCGGCACGCGGCCAGCCGCGGGTGGCTCGCTGCCACCCGCGGTTCGCCTTCAGCACGATTCAGAAACGAGGTGATGCCGTGACGGTCAGAGTGGCGATGATCGGTGCCGGGGTCATGGGCGCGGACCATGCCCGCATCGTGGCGTCCGAGTTGCCCGGCGCCGAATTGCGCTGGATCTGCGACGCGGACGTTGCACGCGCGCGCAGCGTCGCCGAGGCCACGGGGGCCCGGCAGGTCTCGACCGATGCGCTCGCGACCATCGCCGCCGCCGATGTCGATGCCGTGCTCATCGCCAGCCCCGATTTCACGCATGCGGACCTGACGCTGGCCTGCTTGCGGGCGAGGAAGCCGGTCTTGTGCGAGAAGCCGCTCGCGCCGGACTCGGCCGAATGCCTGGCCGTGTTGCAGGCCGAAGGTGCGCTCGGCCGACAGCTGGTTCAGGTCGGATTCATGCGCCGCTTCGATCCTGCGTATCTGGCGCTGAAAGCCCGGAGCACTCAGCCCGGCATCGGCGCGCCGATGCTGATGCACAACTTCCATCGCAATGTCAGCGCGCCGCCGCATTTCACCGAGCAGATGGCCATCACCAATTCGGCGCCTCACGAGTTCGACGTCGCGCGCTTCGTGCTCGGAACCGAGTATTCGACGGTCAGCGCGTTCCAGCCGTCGGGGTCCACGCCCGGCCGGGGTGTCGGCCCGGTCTTCATGGTGCTGCGCACCGACGCGGGTCAACTCGTCAACATCGAGATCAACAACAACGCCGGCTACGGCTATGACGTGCGCTGCGAGCTCGTCTGCGAGCACGGGTCGATCGCGATGCGGTCCCCTGCCCTGACGGAAACGCACCTGAACCTCGGCGCGACCACCGACTACGCCGGCGACTGGCGGCCGCGCTTCGCAGAGGCGTATCGACTGCAGGATCTCGCGTGGCTGCGCGCGATCGAGTCCGGCGTTCCCAGCGGGGCGAATGCCTGGGACGGCTACGTCGCGTCATTGACGGCCGAACGCGCAGTCGAGGCCTTGCGAAGCGGTCGCGAAGTCGAGATCCGCTACGCCGAGAAGCCGGCGCGCTACACGCCAGGGGCTTCTTGAGGCACCGCATACCGCGCATACCGAAGATCCCTGATCCCGCTCACCTTCCCATCCCTGCACTCCAGCACCACCACATACCCCGGCGCCCCCACGCCTTCATCGGCCTCGGTATCCACCCACAGCCCCGGCCTTCCCTCCGCATTCAGCGGCGTCATGCCTCACCCGGAGCCGGGCCTTCTCCAATGGCAACGTCGGGCTGCGGCACGAGCGGAGCCCGACGTGAGCAGGCTCATCGGGCCATGTCGCAAGGACAACGATTCGGAGGACCTTGAACGGCGGGCCTTCAAGGCAGCAGCACCGTCGCCCCGACGGTGCTGCGCGATTCCAGCGCACGGTGCGCCTCGGCCGCATCGGCGAGCGCAAACGTCTGGCCCGGCTCGCTGACGATCTTGCCCTGCAGCACCAGGTCGAACAGCTCGTCGGCCATCTTCAGCATGTTCGGGCGCGGCAGCGCATAGTCCACCATCGCCGGCCGCGTCAGCCACAGCGAGCCCTTGGCCGCGAGCACCGTCGGGTCGAACATCACCGCGCCGGAGCTGGTGCCGTTGCTCACCAGCGTGCCACGCTTTTGCAGGCAGTCGAGCGAACCGATGAAGGTGTCCTTGCCGACCGAGTCGTAGACCACCGGCACGCCGCGGCCGTCGGTGATTTCGCGCACCCGCTCGACGAAGTTCTCGCGCCGGTAGTTGATGACGTGCGTGCAGCCGTGCGCGCGGGCGACCGCGGCCTTCTCGTCGGAGCCGACCGTGCCGATCATCGTCACGCCGATCGCCTTCGCCCACTGGCAGGCGATCAGGCCGACGCCGCCGGCCGCCGCGTGATAGAGGATCGTATCGCCGGCCTTCAGCGGATAGACCTGGCGGAACAGGTACTGCGCGGTCAGGCCCTTCATGATGATCGTCGAAGCGGTGCGGTCGGAGATGCCGTCGGGCAGCCTGATCAGCGCGTCCGCGGGCATCACGCGCGCCTCGGCATAGGCGCCCAGCGGCCCGAGCATGTAGCCGACGCGGTCGCCTTCGGCCAGGAAGGTCACGCCGGGGCCGACCGCCTCGACCACGCCGACTGCGTCCGAGCCGAGGCCGTTGGGCAGCGCGGCCGGATAGCGTCCGGTACGGAAATAGACGTCGATGAAGTTGACCGCGATCGCGGTGTGGCGCACGCGCACCTGGCCCGGGCCGGGCACGCCGACCTCGACGTTCTCGAGCCGGAGCACCTCCGGGCCGCCGGTTTCGTGGAAGCGGATGGCTTGGGTCATGGCATTGCTTTCGATGGAAGAGTTGGAGGTCGGGTGCGGCTCAGGCGGCCGCATCGATCACGATGGCCTCGACGCGCTGCAGGTCGGCCTCGTAGCTGCGCGCCGCGATCAGGAAGAAGCCCGCGGCGAAGAGGCTGAAGACGGGCACCACGGCCATCGCCTGCTGCAGGCCCCACAGGTCGGACAGCACGCCGGCCAGGAAAGGCCCGACGGCCAGCCCGAGCAGGTTCTGGAACAGCGAGAGCACCGCGGCGCCAGTGGAGCGCACGCCGGGATGGATCACGTCGAGCGCCACCGCGGCGACCGCGCCCACCGTGCAGGTCATCATGAAGCCGCCGAGCGCGATCAGGCCGAACTGCGCACTGCCGGCAGCCGGTCCCGCGAAGGCGGCGAGGAAGACGGCCAAGGTGACGACGCAAAGCGCCGCCAGCGCCACCAGCTTGTGGCGCGCACGGCGCACGCCGAGCCGGTCGACGACGATGCCCCACAGCAGGCTGCCGAGCGCGCCCAGCAGCACGACCAGCGCCGAATGCTGCGCCGCCTGCTGCGCCGAGAGGCCGTGATAGCGGTTCAGGAAGCTCGGCAGCCAGGACCAGACCGCCGACACGACGATCAGTTGCATCGCCGCACCGAGGCAGACCCACAGCAGCGTGCGCGTTCGTGCCAGCGTGGCGGCGACGTGCAGTGCGGTCTGCCGGGCCGTCTGCGGGGTCTTCTGCCGGGCGGTCTGCCCGGGGCGGCCGGCCGGTGCGGCGAGCGGCACCGTCCGATAGTCCCGCACGAACAGGTACAGCAGCGCCAGCATCAGCCCCGGCACGCCGACGACGCCGAACGCCGCCTTCCAGCCGTAGTGCGCGGCCACCACGCCGCCCAGCAGCACGCCGAGCACGGAGCCGAGCGAGCCGGCGGCGAAGAAGGCGCCGAGCAGGGCCGAGCGCAGGCGCCGCGGAAAGAGGCTCGCGATCAGCGCCGCCCCGACCGAACCGTAGCCGGTCTCGCCGGCGCCCACCATCGCCCGGGCGGCGAAGAGCTGGGCGTAGCTGCCGGCGAACATGCAGGAGATCGTCGCCAGGCTCCAGGTGGTCGCCATCACGACCACGCTCTTCACGCGGCTCAGGCGATCGGCGAGCAGCGCGACCGGAATGCCGCCAACCGCCACGACGATCGAGATGATCGAGACCAGGCCGCCGAGCTGCTTGTCGCTGAGATTCCACTCGGCCTTCAGGTGCGGGAAGAGCGAGACGATCACCTGCCGGTCGATGTAGTCGAACAGCATCAGCGCGAAGGTCATCGCGAAGGCGAACCAGGCTTGTGAGCGGCCGACGAGATAGTCGTCGCGCTCGCTGCGCACGCCGTCGGGGAGTGACAGAGGCATCGGGGTGCGCTCGCCGCGCAGGGCTTCGATATAGGCCATTGTGAGGACCTCCGCGCCGTCAGAAGAAGTGGCGGATGCCGAGCTCGAGACCGCGCGACTTTCCGCCCGGCGTCACCGGCGTGGCGCCGCTCGTCGCCCCGGGATACGAGAAGTCGACTGACTGCTTGAACGTCCCCTCGTTCGAGAGCTGCGCGTAGGTGCCGTAGAGCGCCGTGCGCTTCGAGAGGTTGTAGACCAGCCCGAGCGCGGCCATCTTCGCGCCGTTGCCGGAGCCCGCATCCATCTTGTTGTACGAGGCATGCAGCTCGGCGGCGCCGATCGGCACCACCGCACCCAGCAGCCAGTGCCGGTAGGTCGTGCCGGCGCCGGTGTCGTCGTGGTCGTGGTTGTAGGCGGCCGACAGCGTCGCGACGCCGAAGTTGTAGGAGCTTCCGAGCACCCAGCTGGCGTAGCGGTTGGCGCCGGCGTTCAGGTCCTGGCGCGACGCGGCGACCGAGACGTCGAACGCGCCCTTCGTGTAGCCGAGCCGGCCGGCGAGGTACTTGGTGTTGGGCGCGCCTTCGGAAGGCGCCACCATGAACTGCCCGTACACGCCGCCCAGGTTCGGCGGCAGGAAGTAAGCGACCGAGTTGCTCGAGCGCGCATAGGTCGGCTGGGTCACGCCGTTGGGATCGACGTTGCCGGCAATGCCGACGCCGTTGAAGCCGAACGGGTCGTAGAGGGCGCGTGTCCAGAACACCGGCGTGAAGTCGCGGCCGAGGCGCAGCTCGCCCCAGCTGTCGCTGACCAGGCTGACGGTGGAGCGGCGGCGGAAGTTGAAGCCGATGCTGCTGCCGTCGTTCGGCGTCATCGGCGCCTCGAGCCAGAAGCCAGCGCGCAGGCCGCTGCCCAGGTCTTCGAAGCCGCGAAAGCCGAGCCGGCTGCTGTTGAGCCCGTCGGTGCCCATCACATGCTTCTTCGGCGCGCCGTCGTTCGACTGGTAGCGCAGGTTGATGTCGACCGCGCCGAACACGGTGACCGAGGACTGGGCGGTCGCGAGGCCGGTCGAGGCCAGCGCGGCGCAGGCGATGAGGCTTGTCTTCATGGGGATGTCTCCTGGTTGTTCTGGATCGATTCTTCTCGGGCCGGCCGTTCGGCGATCGGCGGCAGCTGCCACCGGCTTGACGATTCGCGACAGGCGGCCGCCCGGCCTGGCGTCAGCGGGTCAGCGCGCCCAGGGCAGCAGGCCGAGCACGAACGCCGCCAGGAACAGGGTCTCGCCGAGCATCAGCGCGATCGGCTTCAGGCCCACGTCGGCGAGCTCCTTCAGGCGCGTCTTCATGCCGATGCCGGCGATCGCCGCGACCAGCAGCCAGCGCGAGACATCGCCGCCGAGCGCCTGCATCGACGCGGGCACCCAGCCGGTGCTGTTGACCGCCACCAGCGCCGCAAAGCCGACGGCGAACCACGGCAGCAGCGGCGGGCGCGGGCCTTCGCCGGCGGCGCGCGAGCGCGTCAGCGCCGTCGCGAACACGATCACCGGCAGCAGCATCGCGACGCGCATCAGCTTGACCAAGGTGGCCACGTCGCCCGCTTCGTGCGAGATGCCGTAGCCGGCGCCGACCACCTGCGCCACGTCGTGGATCGTGCCGCCGAGGAACACACCGGCCGCGTGATCGCCGAGGCCGAGCATGCGCGCGAGCATCGGGTAGGCCACCATCGCGAGCGTCGAGAGCGCACTCACGCCGATCACCGTGAAGAGCGTGGCGCGCTCCTTCTGCGGATGCGCCGGCAGCGCGGCGGCGAGCGCGAGCGCGGCCGAGGCGCCGCAGATCGCGGTGGCGGCGCCGGTCAGCAGGCCGAACAGCGGCTGGAAGCCGAGCGCGCGCGCCGCCAGCATCGAGAGCCCGATCGTGACCACCACCGACGCGACGACCAGCGCCGCGGGATGCCAGCCGAGCGCGACCACCTGCGCCAGCGTGATGCGCAGGCCGAGCAAGGCCACGCCGATGCGCAGCACCTGCCGCGCGGTGAATTCGATGCCCGGCGCGCAGGGCCCGTCGGTGGCGAGGAAGTTCATCGCCATGCCGAGCAGCAGCGCGAACAGCATCACCGGCGCGCCGTAGTGCTGCGAGAGGAAGGTGGCCGCCGCAGCCACCACCGAGCACGCGAGCACGCCGGGAAAGAGCACGCGGCCGCGCGAGGGCCAGGCGGTCAAGGTCAAGGTCGTCGACATCGCCGCCTCACGCGCCCGGCAGGACGTGGCCGCGCAGCGATTCGCGCAGCCGGCCCTTCAGCATCTTGCCGGTGGCGCCGAGCGGGATCGCGTCGACGAACTTGACGTCGTCCGGCGTCCACCACTTGGCCACCTTGCCCTCGTAGAACGCCAGCAGCGCCTCGCGCCCGAGCTCGGCGCCGGGCTTCCTGACGACCACCAGCAGCGGCCGCTCGTCCCATCTCGGGTGCGGCACCGCGATGCAGGCGGCCATCGCGACCGCGGGATGCGCCATCGCGATGTTCTCCAGGTCGATCGAGCCGATCCACTCGCCGCCGGACTTGATCACGTCCTTGCTGCGATCGGTGATCTGCATGAAGCCGTCGGCATCGATCGTGGCCACGTCGCCGGTCGGGAACCAGCCGTCGACGAGCGGGCTCGCCGTCTCGCCGTGCAGGTAGCGCGAGACGACCCACGGGCCGCGCACCATCAGCTCGCCGCGGGCCTGCCCGTCCCACGGCAGCTCTGCGCCGTCTTCGCCGACGATCCTCATGTCGATGCCGAACACCGCACGGCCTTGCCGGGCCTGCACCGCCAGGCGCTGCTCCACCCCGAGCGCAGCATGCCGGGTCTTCGGCGCGCAGACCGTGCCGAGCGGGCTCAGCTCGGTCATGCCCCAGGCATGCAGCACCTGCACGTCGTGCCGCTGCTGGAAGGCGAGCATCATCGCCGGCGGGCACGCGGCGCCGCCGATCACCGTGCGGCGCATCGTCGAAAAGCCGAGCCCGTGCGCCTCGACATGGGCGAGCAGGCCCTGCCAGACAGTCGGCACGCCGGCCGACAGCGTGACACCCTCGGCCTCGATCAACGCGTGCAGCGAGGCGCCGTCCAGCGCCGGGCCGGGCAGCACCAGCCGGGCGCCGACCATGCAGGCGGCATACGGCAGGCCCCAGGCATTGACGTGGAACATCGGCACCACGGGCAGGATCGTGTCGCGTGCCGAAAGGTTCATCGCATCGGGCAGCGCCACGGCGCCGGTGTGCAGCACGGTCGATCGACGGCTGTAGAGCACGCCCTTGGGATGGCCGGTCGTGCCGCTCGTGTAGCAGAGCGAGCTCGCGGTGTTCTCGTCGAACTCGGGCCAGCGGTAGCCGTCGTGCTGCGCGTCGAGCAGGTCCTCGTAGCACAGCAGCCCCTCGATGGTCGTCGTCTCGGGCATGTGGGCCCGGTCGGTCAGCGCGACGAAGGTCCGCACCGTCGTCAGGCGCGGCGCGACCGCCTCGACCAGCGCCAGGAAGCCGACGTCGAAGCACAGCACCTCGTCTTCGGCGTGCCCGGCGATCCAGGCCAGCTGGTCTGCATGCAGCCGTGGATTGAGCGTGTGCAGCACGGCGCCCGAGCCCGACACCGCGAAATAGAGCTCCATGTGCCGATGGCCGTTCCAGGCCAGCGTCGCGACGCGCGCACCGGGCGCCACGTCGAGCGCCGCCAGCGCGTTGGCGAGGCGCCGCGCGCGCGCCGCGAGCTGCCGGTAGGTCTGTCGATGGATATCGCCTTCGACGCGCCGCGACACGATCTGCTGATTGCCGTGGTGGCGCTCGGCGTGCGTGAGCAGCGAGGAGATCAGCAGCGGCTGCTGCATCATCTGTCCGTGCATGGTGGGATCTTTCTCGGCAGGAGCGCGAAACGGCCTCCGGGTCCGTCTTGGACGGACCCGGAACCGGCAAGAAGGAAGAAGCGGGAAAGCCGGCGTCAGGCGGCGCGGCGCAGCGGCACGCCGCGCTGGCCCTGCGCGCGGTTCGGCGCCCAGCCGAGCCGGTCCAGGGTCTCGTCGGCGTCGCGGTAGGTGGTGCCGATGCGGTAGATCTCGCGCGCCTCCTGGGCCGTCGCGACGTCGCGACCGAGCTCGCGGGCGATGCGCACCAGCTGCTCGATCTGCTGCACCGAGCCCATCTTCTCGCCCTTGCGGCCCCACAGCGTGTCCTCGATGCCGCAGCGCGGGTGCAGGCCCATCGCCATCGCCATCGTGTTGACCGGCAGCACGTTGCGCATCAAGGTCTCGAGCGTCAGGCAGGCACCGTCCGGAACGCGGCGGATGAACTCCATCATGTTGTACGGGCTCGGCCCGTCGAAGCCGCCGCCGAGGGCGACCCAGGTGAGGTTCAGCGGGCCGGTGTAGACGCCGCGGCGCACCAGGCGTTCGACGGTTTCGAGATGCGCGATGTTGCAGAGCTGGAAGTGCGGCTGGATGCCGGCCTTCTGCAATCGGCGCAGATGCTCCTCGACCCAGCCCGGGCCGGCGGGCACGGTCATCTCGCGGTAGGCGTGGGCGACCGCGGGGCGCTGGAACGAGGTGCCCGCGATGTCGTCCTCGCTGAGGATCTCCATCACGTTCATCTGGATCGTGCTGACCGCGATGGTCACCTGGTCGGGCTTCGGGTCGAGCTCGGCCAGCATGTGGCGCGTGTCATCGCTCAGCCACTTGGCCTCGCCGCCTTCGTCTTCCGGCGCGAACGAGATCGAGCCGCCGACTTGCAGGATCAGCTCGGGCACGCGCTCGCGGATGCCGGCGAGCAGCTCGTTGAACTTGGAAAGGCGCTTCGAGCCTTTGCCGTCAGCCTCGCGGACGTGCAGGTGCAGCACCGTGGCCCCGGCGTTGTAGCAGTCGACCGCCTTCTGGATCTGCGCCTCCATCGTCACCGCGATGTCTTCCGGGAAGTCTTCCGGCTCCCACTCGGGGCCGTAGGGCGCGACCGTGATGACGAGCTTTTCCTGGTTTTCGGGCAGCAGCGAGTCGTCGTGGAATTGCATTCGGATCTCCTTGGGATGCGTGGCGTGGTGACCGCATTCTTCAGAGGTCCGGGCTTCAGGGATTGACGGGCGGTGACACGCGCTTGCCCATCCGCGTCAGCCGTCCGGCGCGCGGTGATGCCGGCACACCTCGAGCACGACGCCGCGCAGCCATCGGTGCGCCGGATCCCGATCGAGTCGGGGGTGCCACATCTGCGATATCGTGATGTGCTCCGTCGGCACCGGCAGCTCGAACGAGCGCAGCGCGTTGCCGGCTCTCACGTGCTCGAAGTACGACGCGGGTATCAGCGCCACCAGGTCGGTCGCGGCCACAGTCGACAGCGCGGTGCCGAAGCTGGGAACGATGACTGCGACCTTGCGCGTCAATCCGGCGGCGGCGAGCGCGTCGTCCACCGGACCCGTGATCCGACCCCGGCGCGACGTGACCACATGGTCGCAGGCAGCATATCGCTCGGGTGTTATCTCGCCTTCGGCCAGCAGCGGGTGCCCCTGTCGCACGACGGCGATGAAGTGGTCCCGGTAGAGTGTTTGAATGCGCACCTCGGGGCCGGACTCGCCGAGCACGCCGACGTCCAGATCGATCAATCCCTCCCGCAGCGGGCGCACGTCCTTGTCGGGCTTGGGCGCGAAGCGCAGGCGCACACGGGGCGCTTCGCACGCGGTGCGTGCCACGAGCAGATGCGCAAAGGCCTCGGTGAAGCCGTCATTGGCGCGCACGGTGAACATCCGCTGGAGCGTGCTCAGGTTCAGGTCGGGGCCGGCCGGCTGCAGTACGTCACAGGCCTCCTCGACCAACTGCTTGACTCGATCGCGCAGCGCGAGCGCCCGCGGCGTGGGAACCATGGCCCGGCCCGCACGCACGAGGAGCTCGTCTCCGGTTGCTTCACGCAGTCGCGCCAGCGTGCGGCTCATCGCGGATTCGCTCAGGCCCAGACGCTCGGCCGCTCTCGAGACGCTGCCCTCGGACAGCAGGGCGTTCAACGCAATGAGAAGGTTGAGGTCAGCGTCGGTCGGCATGCATTGAACCTAGCACGCTTTGGAGGGCGCAGGGCTGGCGCCGCGTGCAGGAACAAGATGCGCGCCACGCGCTGTTCGGGCCGGCATCGTCGACCTATGCTGACGTGGCGCGATCGAGCGTGCCCTTCAGTCCTCTACCTATGCTGTCACCTGTCCTCGAAGCCACCTCTCCCCGGCTCTCTCGCCGCGCCGAACCCGGCGCGCAGAACGAGCTCGATGGTCTGCCACTGCCGCGGCGCGGCGCAGCCGTCGCCGCGATCCTCGGTGCGGGCGTGCTGGTGGTGCTCGACGGAGCGATCGCCAACGTCGCGCTGCCAAGCATTGCCGAGCAATTGCAGACGGCGCCGGCCGACGCTGTCTGGATCGTCACCGCCTATCAGCTCGCCGTCGTGATGTTCCTGCTGCCCGCCTCCGCGGTCGGCGAGAGCCTCGGCTATCGCCGTGTGTTCGCCGGAGGTGTCGCGCTCTTCACCGCGGCGTCGGTGCTGTGTGCGCTGGCGCCGTCGTTGCCATGGCTGGTGGCGGCAAGATGCCTTCAGGGCTTGGGCAGCGCTGCGGTGATGCCGCTGGGTCTTGCGCTGTTGCGCTTCACCTATCCGCGTCGATTGCTGGGTCAGGCGATCGCATGGAACGCGCTGGCCATCGCAGGCGCCTCGGCAGCCGGGCCGGCGGTCGGCGCCGGCATGCTGTCCGTCGCGAGCTGGCCGTGGCTCTTCGCGGTGAACCTGCCGGTCGGCGCGCTGGTACTGGCCGCCTGTGCCGGGCTGCCGAGTCCGCCAGGCACCGGGCGTCGTCTCGACGTCGGTAGCATCGCGCTCAACGCGCTCATGTTCGCCGCCTTCGTGCTGGGCAGCGATGGGCTGCCGTCGTCTCCGTGGCAAGGCGGTGCATTGCTCGTCGTGGCGGGCGGCTCCATGGTTCTGCTGGTACGGCGCGAGATGCCGAAGGCGGCGCCGTTGATCCCGCTGGATCTTCTGCGGGTGCGATCGTTTCGGGTCTCGGTCGTCGCGTCCGTGTGCTGCTTCACCGGGCAGATGATCGGCTGTCTGGCACTGCCGTTCTACTTCCAGCACGAGCTGGCCATGAGCGTGACGGCTACCGGTCTCCTGATGACGCCGTGGCCGCTGGCGGTGATGGTGGCCGCGCCCTTGTCGGCGCGCCTGGCCAAGCGCGTGCCGACTGCGTGGCTGTGCGCCGCCGGAGGCGGCTGCCTCGCGATCGGCCTGGCGCTGTGCGCCGCCTGGCCGCTGCACGGCGACCCTCGGGTGCCGCTGGCCATCTTCACGGGCCTGGCGGGCCTCGGCTTCGGATTCTTCCAGACACCCAACAACCAGAACATGCTGCTTGCCGCGCCGAAAGAGCGGAGCGGAGCGGCCGGCGGTGCCCAGGGGACCGCGCGTCTGACCGGGTTGACGTTGGGCAGCCTGCTGATCGGACTCCTGTTCGCGCTGCTGCCGTCGCTGCACGCAGTGCACTGGGGTTTGACGTTCGCGGCATTGGCTGCATTGGCGGGCGGTGCGGTGAGCCTGCTGAGAAGGCAGGCCGGAACCGCGCCGGGTGACGCGCACTGAGCGGGGTTGGCTCGAGCACTCGCGTCAGATCATCCCGGCGTCGAGGATCGGGCCGATGCGGGCCAGCAACTGCGTCTTGGCATCGTCGGGGACCCACCAGTTGAACGCGACCGCTATATCCAATCCACTGTCACGACTCTGCGCGATCGTGGCGGTGCCGTGAAAGTCCCCGTACCGCGTGCCCGTGGCGCGCGCGCCGAGGTCCCACGCCGCGTGGCTGCCGATGAAACGCGCGACCGTCGTCACCGACGTCGCCAAGCCGCCGGCGGCGGGACAGGGCTCGAGCACGAAGCTTCCGCCGTACGCGCCCGGCGCCCACACGCCCGACGTGTCCAGCATCGATGGCCCGGCGTCGACGCTGTCGTAGCCGGACACTTCACCCGGCAGCCGCAGGCCCACGCCGGTGCGCGCGACGACGAAGTCGCCGGCACGGCGCGTGCGCAGCAGCCGGCTGCGGATGTACGAGCGCAGCGACTTGCCTGTGGCTCGCTCCACGGCGGCGCCGAGCAGGAAGAATGCAATGTTGGAGTAGCCGTCCCCGATCTGTGTGCCGGGGTCCGTGGCCAGCGACATGCCCGTCACGTACTGCACGACGTCATCCTGGCTCGGCGGGCCGGAGCGACCGGCAAGCAGGGCGACGTCGCGCATCGTGGCATCACCCGTCGCGCCGCCCGGCAGCGCACCGGCAAGATCGCGGCGCATGCCGCTCAACCGCGTGGCAGCCTGGCGCATCGTGACGCGCTTCAGGCGCGGATCGACGGTCTCTCCAGCCGGAAGGGTGGCGCCGACGCCGAGGACGTCGAGGATCGGCGTGTCCAGGCCGACGATGCCGTCGTCGTGCAGCGCCTGCACGGCGGCAGCGGTGAACAGCTTGGAGACGCTGGCCTGCCGGAACACCGTCGAGGGTTGGGTGACGGGATATCCGGGCTCGGCCCAGGTGTAGCCGCGCGAGATGCGAACGCGGCCCGCGCGCGCGACGGCGATCGCAGCCGACCGCACGCCGAATCGATGCATCGCGTCGGCGAGTGCGTCGTCCAGTGCGGCAGCGAGGGATGGTGCGGCGGGCGCACCCACCGTGACCGTCCACTGTCGCGGCGTCGCCACCTCATCGGCGGCGAACACGGCCGCGTAGCGTGCATCGTTTCCTGAACCGCCGGCGGCGACCACGATCGGGCGGTGACCCTGTTGCACCTGACGATCGAACTCGGACTGATACTCCTGCGCAGTGATCCGATGGCGCGAAGCCCACGCACCGATCCGGTCGCCGCGGAAGACCGACAGCACCCGACCCTCGGAACTCACGGCCAGCGATGACGGTCGATTGCCACCGGCGAGCTGCGCGTCGAACAGCCGCTGGTGGAAATCGGCATCGCCCAGCCACAGCGACGCGGCGACACCATCGGTGGCCTCCCACCACACGCCGGCGAAGCGCTGATCCTCCGGCGTGCCGTAGATCGCCAGGCAGCGGGGCACCTGACCCGCTGCCTGGCATTGCCCGTTCTGCCCGATCAGCGTGTCAGGCTGGCCCGAACCACCCCAGGGCAGCCCGTGTCGCGCCGTCCATGTACCGACCGCGCGCTGCTCGAAGATCGCCGCGAACACGGCGCGGTCAGCGGGCCCGCATGCCGAGACGACCGAAGGCGTCAGGCCGGCAGCGGTGAGCTCATCGAATCGCCGTTGGTAGCCGGCGGCGTCAAGGTTGTGCGCGCCAGCCCAGCCTCGGCCGTCGCTCGTCACCCAGACCGCGGCATAGCGGGCGTCCGCCGGATCGCCGGAGACGTTCACCCACGTCATCCGCAGTCCCTGGCTCAGCAGCTCGTCGAACCGTTGCTGGTGGGTGGATGCATCCACCCCATGGTAGGCGACAAACATGCTGGCTCCCTCGACGGGTCGGTGGACAGGGGCTCGGCGGGTGGCCACGGCGGCCGCAAAGGCATTCGCCGGCGCAGGCGTGGCAATCGGATCGAAGCCGAGGGTTCTCGAGGCCTATTGCGGTCCAAGATCATAGTTCTCCTTGCGCTATCGACCGGACCTGGGTGCGGCCGAAAGCAGAGCACGTGTCGAGCGAGCTGCCGACGCGCGCCGAGGATTGGCTGGCCGGTGTCCGCGATGCCGCCGCGAGCGGCACCCTTTTTCTGCGTAACCTTGTGACTCTCATGGACCCGACTTCCCCCTCTTCCACCCACCCGTCCACGGACGCGCGCGGCGCGCTGCTGGACCGCCTCACGTCGCTGCTGAAGCCGATCAGGCTGTCCGTGCTGGAAGCGCCATGACAGAAGATCAGAAGGCGCTCGGCCTGCGCCGCATGCAGCGGCTGGCGACCGGCTTGCTGCTCGCGATGCTGCTGCTGCTCGGCCTGAGCAGTGTGCTGGAGACCGCGCATCCATGGCTGCACTGGGTGCGTGCGGCAGCCGAAGCCGGCGCGGTCGGCGCGATGGCGGACTGGTATGCCGTCGTCGCGCTGCTCCGCCGGCCGCTCGGCCTGCCGATCCCGCACAGCGCCATCATCCCGAAGAACAAGGACCGCATCGGCGCCAGCCTCGGGCGCTTCGTCGAGCAGAACTTCCTGACGCCGGACAACATCCTGCGCAAGCTCGAGCCGCACAACGTGGCGCAGGGCGTGGCGCGATGGCTGGCGGACCCGCGCAACAGCCGCCGCGTGGCGCAGGCCGCCTGCGACCTGATCCCCGGCATGCTCGCGGCCGGCAGCGACGAGGACTTGCAGCGCCTCGTCGACCGCTCGCTGAGGCCGATGCTGCTGAAGCTCGACGTCTCCGCGATCGCCGGGCACGTGCTGGGGCTGCTGACACGCGGCGGCCGTCAACATGCGGTGCTGAATCAGCTGATGCAGGCGCTGGAAGCCTGGCTCGAAGCGAACCGCGGCCTGATCACCGCGAAGTTCGGCGAAGCCTCGCGCTATACGCCGCCGATGCTGGACGCTTACATCGTCGGCCGCTTCGTCGAGGGCATCGTCGCGCTGCTGCATGAGGTGGCGGCGGATCCGGAACACGTGCTGCGCCAGCGCTTCGACACCGCGACGCTGGCGCTGATCGAAGACTTGAAGACCTCGCCCGACTATCGCCGGCGCGGCCGTGCGCTGCTGCGCCAGCTCGCCGCGCACGTGAAGCGCGAAGGCCTCTACCGCCTCGTGTGGGACGATCTGCGCGGCCGGATCGAAGCCGACCTGGGCGCCGAGGACTCGGTGCTGCGTGCACATGTCGCCGGCGCGCTGGAGCGTCTCGGCCAGGAGGTCCTCGACGATCCGGCCGTGCAGCAGAAGCTGAACGCGTGGTGGCTGGAGACGGTGCGCGAGCTCGTGCTGCGCTTTCGTCACGAGGTCTCGGCGCTGATCGAGGAAGTGGTGCGGCGCTGGGACGCCGACGACATCAGCCGCAAGGTCGAGCAGGAGATCGGGCGCGACCTGCAGTTCATCCGCATCAACGGCACGGTCGTGGGCGCGGCGGTCGGGGTGCTGCTGCACGCGGCGACGCTCGCGCTGGGCTGACACTCCTCCAGCGCAGCGCAGAGGCAGCACAGCTGCGCAGTCGCGCCGTCGGAGACCCCGGCTGCAACGGCACCGAGGCGGGATACCATGACCTTTCGGAGGCAGGCCATCAAGCCATTTGTCCGGGCCAAGTCTGCCGACGACATCCTCGCCAGCATCGAGAGATCTTGTTTGCGAATTTCCAACTCACGACACCAGATCGTGACCAGCCGCCTCGAACTGCGCCACCTCCGGTATTTCATCGCCGTCGCCGAAGAACTCAACTTCCGGCGTGCGGCCGAACGCCTGTCGATCACGCAGCCGCCGTTGAGCCGCCAGATCCAGGCGCTCGAGGACGAAGTCGGAGCCCGCCTGCTCGAGCGCGATCGCACGGGCGTCGCGCTGACGCCGGCGGGCTCCGCCTTCCTGCCGGAAGCACGCGTGCTGCTCGCCCGCGCCGAGAGCCTGGTCGCCAGGACCAGGCAGCGTGCGCCCGAGACCGCGGCGGTGCGGCTCGGTATCACGACCGTCGTCGACGCGTCGCTCTTCACGTGGCTGGAGCCCGCGCTGCGCCTGCGCGCTCCCCAGGTCACGCTGATCCAGAAGCGGCAGATCTCCCAGCGCTCCATCGCCGATCTGCGGCGCGGTGCGCTGGACCTGGCCATCATCGGCCTGCCCTCCGTCACGACGGGGCTGACGGTGGAGATCCTGAGCGACGATCCGCTGGTGGCCGCGTTGCCGGCCAGCCACCGCCTGGCGAGGCGCAAACTGATCTCGCTGCCGGAGCTGAACGCGGATGCGCTGTTCTGGTTCTCGCGCTCGCTGAACCCGGCGTACTTCGACCACTTCGGTGCGCTCTTCCGGCAGCTCGGCTACGACCCGCCAAGGCTGAAGGAGCCCGCGGACCATCACGTGCTGCTGGGCCTCATCGCCGACGGCCAGGGCATCGCGCTGATCCCGTCTTCGCTGACCTCGATCGCACGCCACGGCGTGATCTACAAGCCGCTGAAAGAGCGCTCGCTGCTGAAGATCGAGCTGGCCGCGGCACATGCGCAAGCGGCATTGCCCCGGCCCGCCTGCCTGGTCCTGCAGGAACTTCGCATGCGCTACGACAAGCACCCTTTGCCCCGGCGGCTGACCAGGGCTGGTTCGTCGGCAGTATGAACAACTCCGCCACGTTGACGTGGGCCGACGTCTGCAGCGCGAACCGCAGCGTGTCCGCGAGGGATTCGTCCGGCGCGGCTTGATACCTTCCATGCATCACGCCATCAGTATTGGCGGGCCGGGAGCCGGACGCCTACGCTGGAGCAACCGATCAATTCAGGAGCTCCCAGTGGACACGCCAACATCACGCTATCGAACCGGCCTCGACTATCTCGCGATCATCGAGGGGCAGCGCCCTCCTTCGCTGGAGGCGAACCTGAAGGACGTGGCGCCCGATCTGGCCCGGCTCGCGATCGAGTTCGCCTACGGCGAAATCTACCCGCGGCGCCAGCTCGATCTGCGGCAGCGACAGCTCGCGACTGCGGCCGCGCTGGCCGCGCTCGGCAACGCGCGGCCGCAGCTGAAGTTCCATCTCGCCGGCGCGCTCAATGTCGGCTGCACGCCGGAGGAACTGGTCGAACTCGCGATCCACATGAGCGTCTACGCCGGCTTTCCCGCGGCCGTCAATACCGCGCTCGTGCTGAAGGAGTTGTTCGGGGAACGAGGCATCACGCTTCGGCACGAAACGCGGACTCCCACTTCGAGCCAGGGCCCGTCACGAGTCGAGCAAGGCTGGGCCGGACTGAAGGACATCGACGGGCATGCCGGCGAACGCGTGATCGCCGCGCTGCAGGACATTGCGCCGGATCTCGGCCGCCACATCACCGAGTTCGCCTTCGGCGACGTCTACAGCCGCACCGCGATGGACCTCGCCTCGCGGGAGCTGGTGACGGTGGCAGCGTTGACCGCGCTCGGAACGGCATCGGCACAGCTGAAGGTCCACATGCACGGCTTCCTGAATGTCGGCGGGACGCGGGATCAGCTGGTCGAGATCGTGACCCACACCGCCGTCTATGCCGGCTTCCCCGCGGCGATCAACGGCGCGCTCGCGGCCCAGGACGTGCTGGCAGATCGCGAGAGACCGGTCGACAACAATGATCTGCGGGCGTGCACGAACATCATCGAGAACTGTTGACCGAAGCGCCCAGGTGCAGGGCCCGGGGCCCAGCGCTATGGCAGGAAGTCTGCGAGGCGCTGCCCGCAACGCAAGCCGTCAACGTGCGCGAAGTGAGCATCGCGAGTCAGCAGCGCGGCGCCGTGCTCCAGTGCGCTGGCCGCGATCCACAGATCGTTGGTCGGAATCGGCTGGCCTCTGCGGCGCAGGCCAGCGTAGATCAGCGCGTAGCTGTCGGCGGTTTCAGCAGTCACGGGGAGGATTTCGACCCGCGGTGAGTCCAGAAAGCGAGCTAGCTCGGCCCGGTGCTTCGGCTCCCGCGTTCCCGCGGCAAAACCGCCGAGCAACTCGCCGAGCACGATGCTGTTGAGATACAGCTTGTCGGCGTGGGCGATGACTTCGACTACCTCCGCCGCCCCGAGCATGAACGCCGTGTAGGCATTGGTATCAAGCAGAAGCGGACGCATGCGCTATTTCCAGAGCTCGGGGTCGACTTCGTCGAACGGCGCCGTGGCACGTTCGAAGGCAACGCCCTCACTCTTACGCCAACTCCCTGCCAGGGCGTCGAGGTCATCATGACGGCGAAGGGCTGGCTTGGGCCGCCGATGGCCCAGGCCCTGCTCGATCAGACGCAATACCAGCGTGTTGACGCTGGCGTCTTCCTTCGCCGCACGCGCTTTCAGTTCGGCGAGCGCCTTTGCGTCGAGGCCGCGGATGCTGAGGTTGGCCATGATATCTCCCTCGCTGGCAAACTGCGTTCACTCGATGCTATCACGCGTCTTGCTCAAGCACTTTCAGGCTGCTGCGACGACACCGATCTTGCCGGCCCCTGCTCCGCTCAGCGATCGTCCCCGTCTCGCCCGGTCGAGGCCGGCACGGCTGGCGTCACCGGCTTCCGGTTGCCGCTCAGCACCCAGGCCCGCTGGCTCGGTGCGAAGCGCGGCGCCAGCATCCCGTCGTTGATTTCGCGTGTCACGGCGAATCGATCGAATGCGGTCGCCGGCAGGAACAGGCGCTCGTTGTTCGCGAAGCCGTCGGAGGCCGTGTCAACGTCGCCTTCAACCGCCGAGATCACACCGTCGCCGTTGGTGTCGACCCGCTTCACCTCGCTGGCATAGGCGTCGAACAGGCGCTGCTGCAGCATCACGCCCGGCTCGAAGGACGCGAGCCGCTCGTACACGTCGAGATAGATCTCATGGGCGAGCCCACTCGGGATGAAGCGCATGCGGAATTCACGCTGGCCGTCGACTTCACCGTCGAAGCGGTCCGGGTCACCCCGGCCGGTCCCGAGCCCGGAATCAGCGACGACAAGGCGCCGATGCGTCCGGCCTCGTAGCTGCCCGGCACGCCGCCGGTAAAGGGCAATTCGTACAGCGGATGAATCCAGTTCGTCGTGTAGTTGAATTCCCAATAGGCATGGCAGTCGCTCTGCTGCAGGCAGTTGTAGGCGCCCATGCTGAGCTGGATCGGCACCACGTTGGTCTGCCGATCCGGGAAGTGATCGTGCTCGTCGGGCCAGTGCGTCTCGCGGCCGTCGGTCGTGAAGATGCGACCCGGCTTGTTGTGACCGGAACCCATCGCCTTCAGCGCATTGGCATCGGCCTCGGTCAGCGCACCGAATGCGGCACGGCCGTCCTGTCGGGGCGGCGCGACTTGCGCGACACGCAGGTCGTGGATCATCCAGCCTTCATACCAGCCGCTCTCGTTGTTGATGACGAACAGGCCCGAGATGTCGGTGAACACGTCGATGAAGGCGCGCACGTTGTTCGGGTCGGTGGGCAGGTCGGGCTTGGGTTCCACGACCTCGCGCACCGCACCGATCGTCGACAGCCCGCAGTCGAAGCCTGTTGCGGTCAACTGCACCTGGTCGTTCACGCCTTGGAATCGTTTGGTGAAGACATTGGCTTCGAATTCATCGCTATCGAGCAAGTAGTACTGGAACAGCTGGCTCGGCTGGTCGGCCTCGGCGTAGGCCTGCGTCGGCAGGGTGGAATGCGGCCGGGCGGCCATCGATTCGAGCCGGTCCTGCAGCCGATCAGGAAGGTGCCGCACGTCGCCGCGCTGGTGCACCGTCTGGCGGTCCTGCTGGGCCTGCGGATTCGGATGGCAGGGCGGCGGGGGCGTGTCGTGAGCGCGCGCCGATACCGCTAGCCCGCCGAGGCAGAAGGCACCGGCCAGCGCCGGCCCGAACGTTCGGGCGACATGTGCCCACCTATGCTGCAGCCGCTTCATGGTCTTGGACATCGCGTATCTCCTTCGATGGATACGGTGTCGTTGCCCCGCCGGGTCGCACCGCCACGTGTGTGCCGCGCGGCCTGCTGCCGGTTTCATTGCCGGAAGTAATTTGGGCGGCAGCACGAGGACGGCAAGACGACGAGCAGGCTGCCGGACTCTGGATCCGCAAGCCGCGGCAAGGGATTGGACCGTGGCAAGGGCGACGCCGGTTGCAGCCGACGGGCCACGTCCCTGCGCGGCTCAAGGTTGTGCGACGCCTGGTCGAATCGCCATCGCTCCGACCAGGGCGCACGCCGCCAAGGACCAGACGATCACGGCGCCCGATGGAAGGTCGAACACTGCGGACAGCGCCAGGCCGAGCGCGTAGCCGAGCGCCCCGAGACCATAGGCGATCGCAAACCGGCGCGGGCCGCGCTGCGCACGCGTGGCGAGCGCCGGGATGATGAGGCTCGAAAACACCAGGTACACACCCACCAGCTGCACCGACGCGGTGACGGCGAGCGCGAAGGCGGCATAGAACCCGAAGCGGCCGAGCCGCTCCACCCAGCCCAGCCACAGCGCGGCCAGCAGCACCGTCGAGAGTCCACCGAGCCACGACAGCTGCGTCGTGTTGACCCAGAGGATCTGCCCCACCAGCAGATCCTTCAGGTGCTCGCCGCCGTGCGGGTTGCCGGCCAGCACCAGGATGCCGGCACAGGCCGCGAGAATGAACATCACACCGATCAGCGCCTCTTGCTGCTGCGGGGCGCGCCGTTCGGTCCAGGTCAGCAGCCACGCCCCCAGCAGGGCGGCACACACGGCAGAACACTGCACCGCGATGCCGCCCTCGGGCAGGCCCAGGGCGTCGGCGGCAATCACGCCGAGCCCGGCGATCTGCGCAATCGCGAGGTCGATGAAGACGATGCCGCGGTCCAGCACCTGGGTGCCGAGTGGCACGTGCGTCGAGAGCACCAGCAGGCCGGCGATCAGCGCCGGGCCAAGGATGCCCCAGTCGAGCGCGCTCCAGTTCATTGCTTGGCGCCGGCTGCGGCGAGGATGCGGGCGAGCGTGTCGTCGAACAGGCCGAAGAGGTCTTTCGCGCCGTCGGTGCCGCCGACCGTGAACGGCACCTTCACGGCCGGAATGGCGGCGTTCTTGCCCAGCCACTCGGAAGCGCGTGGATCCTGGTACGCCGAGTAAAGCACCATGCGTGCTGGCGTGCCCTTCAGCGTCGACAGCACTTCCTGCAGGTGCGACGCGGTGGGCTCGACACCGGGCTTGGGTTCGAGCACGGCGACTTCTTTCAGCCCGAGCCAATCGTAGAGGTAGACGAAAGCCTTGTGCTGCGAGACCACCGCCGCGCCCTTCAGCGGCGCGGCCTGCGTGGTCCATCGGGCGATCGCCTGTTGCCAGCGCTGGACGAAGTCGGCCTGCGCTTTGGCGTAGTCGCTCGCATGCGCCGGGTCCACCTGCTGCAGCCGGGCGCCGAGTGCGGTGGCCACCAGCGTGATGTTGCGCGGATCGGTCTGGATGTGCGGGTTGCCGGCCGCATGCACATCCCCCTGCGAGCGGTCGAGCTGGCTCGGCACGTCGAGCTTGCGCACGTAATCCGCGGCCGCGAAGTTGCCGGGCTGGCCGGACTGCACCTTGGCGTTGCCGGACTGCTGCAGCAACACCGGCAGCCAGCCGACCTCGAGTTCGGCGCCGGTGCACACGACGAGATCGGCGTTGCGCGCGCGTGCGATCAGGCTCGGCTTGGCCTGGATCTGGTGCGGGTCCTGCAGCGCATTCGTGGCCACGGACACTTCCACCAGGTTGCCGCCGAGTTCCTGCGTCAGCGCGCCCCACTCGGGTTCGCAGGCGAAAACGCGCAAGGCGGCGTGCGCGGCAATGGCGTGCAGCATCAGCGGCGAGGCGAGCAGCGCGACAAGGAGTTTGCGGTTCATCATGACATGCTCCGTGAGGGAAAGGTGCGTCAGTAGCTGTGCGCCCCGTGCGCGCCCAGGCTCATCTGGTATTGAAGGAAGAACTGCTCGTCGGTGAAGCCCTCGCGCGACCGGTCTTGCGCGAACTGCAGGCGCACGCGCGAAAACTCGCTGGGGCTGAAGTCGAGCATCAGCGTGTTCTTGCGAGGCCGGTAGCCATCGGCTGCGAACGACGGCGCGTTCAGCCCGTAGTCCGGCGAGCCGGCATTGAGCCGCTCGGTGCGCGCTCCGACGCGCCAACTCGGCATGAACTGATACACGGCTTGCAGGTACCAGCCCGATTGCACCGCGCGGTAGGCGCCCTCGCTGTCGGTGTTGCCCACGTCGTAGATCAGGCTGCCGCTGCGCGTGCTGCGCAGGTACTCGCCTTGCAGCTTGAAGTTCGTGCGCGTGGCATTCCCGTTGGGGGCCCACTTCCAGATCGCATCGGCGATCCAGACGCGCGTGCTGCCGCTGAAAGCGTTGGTCACCGTGGCGCCCGCGGCGTTGGTCGCCAGCAGGCTCTGATCGTCGGCCTTCGCGTTCAGCACCGACAGACCCGCGCGCCAGCTATGGCTGGCGCCGACGTCGCCGCCGGTGTGGGCAAACAGCGCGGTCATCCCGGCACCGTTGCGCCCGGTATCGGTGCCGGGATAGCTGCGGCCTCGGCCGAGTTCGACGCCCAGTTCGATGAAGTAGTCGAGCGGCGCGAGCCAGGTCAGTTGCACGCCGTCGTCGCCGTATTGGGTGCCGAGCAGAGCCTGGTAGGCGAGCGGGTTATCGACGAAATCCCAGGTGTGCGCATGTTGCGGGTTGAGGTATCCGATGCTCGAGAAGAAGCGGCCCGCCTTCAACGAGAGTCCGTTGCCGAGGGAGGTGGTCTGGATGAACGCCTCCTCGACCGAGACCGTGTTGTCGGGGTGCAGCGAGATGTTGGCAGCGCCGCGCAGCCAGGGGTCGATGCTGGCGGCGAAGCCGAGCTCCGACTCGGCGAGACTGAAGCCACGCGTGCCAGGGCCGATCTCCGCGTCCGGGGGCAGTTGGAAGCCGGTGATGGCATAGCTCGCCGGGTCCTGCGACGTGCGGGTGTACAGGCCCGAGAGGATGAGCGACATTGAAGGGTTGAATGCATTGGCGCCCCCACCGGACGCGGCGACCAAGGGTGTGACCGGGGGCGATGCGCTAGGGATGGGCGCAACAGGCGCCGCCTGCGCGGTGGCGCCGGGCACGGCTGCGGCGGGCGCGCTAGCCGCCGCTTCGGCTTTTTGCAGCCGCTGCTCCATTGCCTGAAGGCGCGCCTCGTAGGCGGCGCGCATCGCGTCGATCTCTTGGCGAAGCGCGGTGATCTCGGACGCGGTATCAGCCAGGACCCCGAATGGCGTGGCCAAGGCGAGCGCAACGCCCGCCGACAAGAGTTTGTGCATGAGTCCCCACTCCGGGCAAATACGTCGAAGGGCGCTCGCCCCTTGTGTGCAGGCCGGGCGCGACGGGCAACGATCAGCGTGAAGCGATAGGTGGAGCGCGGCTGAGGTAGGCGCGCGCGGGCGATGCGACCCAGAGCGTGATGAGAGCGAACCGCGGGGGCGCGTAGCGGATGGTCACCGGCGCCAGCGATGGCGGCTCACCGGGCGGGGCGCCGGCGAAGATCGCCGCCGCCGTCAGGCACAGGTCGCAGCGGGCCTGGTGTGGCGCGTATTGGGGATCGGCCGCGCCGCCCCCGTCCAGCCTCGCATGCGACAAGGCGTGGCACGAAGCCGCGAGCTGCGCCATCGGCAGCAACAGCGCGAGCCACAGCAACGACGCGAGGAGGCGCCGCAAGACAGTGCGCGAGCGAAGTGCATGCATGGCAAGAGCGCCGATCTTAGCCGCCGGGTGACGGTCGCCATGCGCGCCGCCGCCCCGGCACGAGCTTCAGTCGGTATAGCGCTTCAGGACGCAGGTGCCCGGCGTGAATCGACGCGACCACGATCATCGTCGCTTCGTTCAGGTCAGTGACTGCAGCAGCCACCACCAGCCCGCCAAGCTCGCGAACGACAAGGGAATTCCGATGCCAACCATCAGCGTGACCAGTGAAGGGTCAAGGTCATGGTCCATCGCGATGATCGCCGCGCCGATCATGGGACCCATGGCCGCCTCGAACACCGTGATGCGGATCACCGGCCCGCGCTGCGCGAACAGGCCGGCCAGGACAGCCAGCACCAGGGCGGGTCCGATGACCAGCTTGAAGCACAGGCCGACGGCCAGCAGCGGAATCCGGCCGCGGATCGCGCTCAAACGCAACTGAAAGCCCACCGAGACCAGCGCCAGTGGAACCAGCGTGGTGCCCAGTCGGCGCAGCAGCGTCTCCAGCCACTCGGGATAGCCCACGGGCATCAAGGCCAGGGCCAGCAGCAGCGAGACGAAGGGCGCGAAGCTCACGATCTTGCGCACGAAGGCGCGTAAGTCGAAGCGTGTCCCCGTGGACGCGCACAAGCCGGCAACCAGGACACCGAGCGTGGACAGCACCATGTAGGAGCCCAGCTGGTCGGCAACGATGCCGATACCGAGGTACTGCGGGCCATACCAGGCCTCGATCATCGGCAGCCCGATGAACGAGGTGTTGGCGAACGAGCCGGTCAGCATCAACGCGCCCGTGGTCGGCCGCGACAGTTTCAGCACGCGACCCACCGTCCAGAAGAAGGCGGCGCCCAGCCCGAACAGCAACCAAGGCATCAACGCGGCCAGTGCCAGCTGCGGCGCGAGCTCGAGGTGGTGGACCGTCACCAGCGTCAGCGCAGGCAGCGAGACGTTGACCACGAAGCCGTTCAGTGCGGAGGGCGCGGTCTCGGGCAGACGACCGCTGGCGCGAAGGACGATGCCCAGCGCGAAGCACGCGACGAGCAGGATCACGTTGTTCATGGCATTCCCGGCTCCGGCCAAACCCCGGGCGAAGCTTCAGCCCAACCGAGGTGCCGAGTCAATCGCAGCCGACGCCATTGCGACAGCGCCTCCCATCGGGCTAAGCTACGCGTACTGAACGATGATGGACGCTGCCGCCTTCCGCCTGCACTGTGCCGCAGACCGCGGGGGTGATGCCTTGTACCTCCCGAACTGGTCTGACGGCGACTGGCGCGCGCTGTTCGAGCAGACCCGCCCCGTGGCCCTGGGCAGCGGCCAGGTGCTGATCAAGAGCGGCGAGAGTGACAGGGCGCTCTATTTCGTGGCCAGTGGCGCACTGGAGGTGACGGCCGGTGCCGGCCTCGGCGACGCTCTCGGAACGATGTTCCGTGAGATGCCGGGCGCGGTGATTGGCGAGATTTCCTTCTTCGACGGCCAGCCGCGTACCGCCACGGTCTGGGCCACCAAGGCGTCTCAACTGCTGCGCCTGGACCTCGAAGGGTGGCGCGCCTTCACCGCCGCGAATCCGGCACTGGGGAACGACTTGCTCTTCGCCTTGGGAAGGGTACTGGCCTTCCGGATCCGCAGGGGCGAACGCCGCTTGGCGGCCGGTATGCGATAGGCAGCCGCGGGGCAGCTGTGTTCCGGCGGCATCGGAGACTCCTCGCCGAGGTAGCGCTCTCTTCTTCCTCGTGCCAGGCAGCGGCAAGCGACGAAGGCTCCACCACCCTACGCATCTGTCGTCGCCGCAGGCGAGTTGGAAGCCGTTGCCGCGAGGACGCAGCGGGTCGCAGCCAGCAAATCGCGACCCCTCAATGTTCCTCGTGTGGCCGCTCTTGTCGGCGCGTGTCCGCTTGACTCTCCGGCTGTCCCTGGCCCGCTTGTGGGTGCGGCTGGGCATGTGGCTGTTGTGGGTGTTGCGGCTGAGGATGCTGCGGCTGGGCGTTGGCCTTCTCCTGCGCAAGTTTCTCCGCCGCCGCTCCTTGCTGAACATGCGGCACGGCACGGGCCGCTTGCCGTTCGACATCGCGGGGAGCCGGTTGCTCGTGCAACGGTGACGGCTGTGCCTGTGGCTGGGGTTGCGGCCGAGGGTGCGCAGCCGCCTCGGGCCTGCCCTGAACGGCCCGGTCATCCGTCGCTCCTTGCGGGACTCGCGGGACGGGGGTTGGCGTCCGCGCCGTTTGCTGCTCGGCACCGTGCGCGGCGGGCGGCTCAGGCACCGCTGGCGGTTGCGCCGCCGGCCTCGCTGCCACATGGGGTGGCGGCGGAACCGCCTTCTGGGCCGCCAAAGGAGCCTGTTGCAGTTTGGCGGCTGAAGTAGCAGGAGGCGCGGCCACGGGCAGGTTGCGTGCATGCACGACTTCCGGCACAGCGAACGCCGAGGGTTTGGGCGTCGCGGCAACTTGCGGCGCACCATGGTTGACCGACGCCCTTTGGCTCGGGGTGACCAGTGCGGTCCGCTCGTGCTGCACTTGAGTCGAGGTCGGAGCGACGTGCTTGGCCGCTTGAAGTTGCAGATCCGCCGGCGTTGGTCGGGCGGCAACGCCTCCCGGACCGCCATTGAAGCTGACACGCGTGACGTTGTAATTGTTGACGACAGTTGTGTTGTAGACGTTGTGCACAACGGTCGTGTTCACATTGTTGACATTCGTGTTGTAGTTGAAGACGCCGTGATCCCACCGGCCGCCTTGGTACCCGGATCCGGTGTACCCGTAGCCGTAGTTGACGCCGCCATAGAAACCGACGCGGTCCGCCCAGTAGCCACGATGCCACGCGTAGCGGCCTTCTTCAAAACCCCAGTATCCCGGCGTCCAGAGATAGCCCACGGCCGGTGCCAGCACCCAGGTTCCGGGAACCCAGTAATAGTCTCCGTCCTGTGCGCTCCAAGTCCAGTAGCCCGGCGTCCAGATATAGCCTTCGGCGGGTATCGGAGGTTGTTCGTAAACGGGAAGCGGTGGCGGCGCGATATCGATGGCAATCGAGACGGAGACTTGACTCCACGCTGCCAATGGGGCGAGCATGGACAGAGAGATGACGAGATGCAAGAGACGTGATTTCATCGTAACTCCTCGAACGAATCCGGCCGACTCCTTGGCCGACGGGCCGGTGTGGCAGCTCCTACTCTCGCGAGCGGACTGATTGATTGCCGGCCTGTCTGTTCAACGTGAAGGATCCGTCGAGGTTGACCCGTGACAAGGAACCACCCCGCCGCCTTAACGTTTGGCTAACGATGGAGTTCGAGCAGCTGCGCGAGAGCGATGTCGCGCCGACGGTCCTCACGACGTCGGCCGGTTGATCATCGCCGCCTCGCGGTTCCATCCGAGAAGCCGCTGCATGGGGCCGTGTAGGCGATCTCCGGTGTCAGCCATGCGCGCCATTGGTCGGGCGACATGTCGCGTGTCAGCTTTTCGCACAAGCGCGCCGGCCAGGTCGCGGGCGCCGGCCATGCCTGCAGAAGCTTGCCTTCCAGGTCAAGCGCGAGGATGTCGCTGCCGTCGGCGCTGAAGGCAGCGCGGCGAATGGCGCCCGCGTCGGCTAGCGGTGAGCCGATGGGCTGCCCGCTCGGCCTGTCCCACAGACGGAATTGACCCGCATCGTCGACCGAGGCGATCGTTCGGCCGTCAGCACTCAGGGCCACGCTGGCGACGCCGCTGCCGTGCCCAGCAAGCGGCGCTCCATCCAACCTGAGCGGCGCGGTCTGCCAGCGCTGAATGGATCCGTTCTGCGACCCCGAGACGATATGCCGACCGTCACTGCTGACGGCGACGCTGACGACGGCGAGCTTCGGTTCCTTGGCGCTGGCATCACGCACCGCGCCGACGTCGTGGCCGGCGAGCGGCGGGCCGAGCGGCTGGCCGGTGCGCCCGTCGATCAGCACCACGGTGCCCTTGCCTCCTCCCACGGCCTTCATGCTGCAGTCGGCGCTCCAGGCCTCGCGCCCTCCTGGGCGCAATGGCGGTGGCGGGTCCGCGCCGCCGGGGGCGCAATTCGGCGCCGCTTGGCGCAGCATGGCCTCGGCGTGCCGCGCGTCGATCGCTGCTTCCGGGCCGGCGTCCCAAAGGCGCAGCATGCCGTCTTCGCCGCCGCTCAGCGCAAGCCCTCCGTCGGCGTTGAGATCCAGCGCGGTGACGGCGCCGTGCTGGTTCTTCAACCACTCGGCCAGGGGCCGCCGGTGCTGCATGTCCCACAGTTCCAATGTGCCCCGCGTACCGCCCGACAGCAACCGAGCGCCGTCGCGGCTGAAGCGCAGACTCGTGAGCCCCGCCTTGGCACGCAGCGGCTCGCCGTCGGGCTGGCCGGTGACGCCGTGCCACAACCGTATGAGGCCATCGGCGCTGCCCGTTGCGATACGTTGCCCGTCGGCGCTGAAGGCCACCGCGTTGACCCAAGGCGGCATCGTCTGGCCAGGCGTCTCCAGCGGTACGCTGGTCCAGACACCGCGGCCCTCGGTCCAGAGCTGCGCGTGATAGTCGCCTGCAGAAACGATGCGCAGCCCATCCGGGCTGACCGCGATCGCCGCGATCACCTCGCCCATGCCTTGCAGCGGCTCGCCTTGCCGCTGGCCGGTGGCTGCGTCCCAGAACTGCAGCGTGCCGCCGACACCGCCGGAGACGACACGACGGCCGTCGGGCAAGAACGCCAGGCTGCGGATGGCGCCTCCGCGCTCTCCGGACGGCGCCGTCAGCGCTGAGCCGCTGCGCGCATCCCACAGCCAGAGCCTGCCCATCAGGTCGCCGGCCGCGATGCGCTGGCCGTCCGGGCTGTACATCACCCCGAAGACCTCGCTCTCCGGACCCTTCAGCGGGCTGCCGATCGGCTGCAAGGTGCGGGCTTCCCAGCGCTGGACGCGGCCGCCTGAGCCGCCGGTCACCAACTGGGCGCCGCCATCCGCCGGGTTGAAGGCGGCGGCGCGGATCACCGCGCCGGTATCGAGCACCTTCAACTCTCGCCGCAGTTCGCCAATCAGCGACAGCATCGCGCCGCCCACTTCGACCGGCGCGCTGCCGATGGCATAGGCCGCCAGCACCTGCTGCAGCGCCCGTTCGTGGCCGCCGGCGCGCAAGCCGGCCGCCATCGCCTGCGCTTCACTGGCCGAACGCAGCGAGACCGAACGCGCCAGCTCCGCGCGGGCACGCTTGTCGTTGTCGCTCGCCACTTTCGCGGCGATGCCCATGCCCACGGCCAACAGCGCGAGCGCCGCACCCACGCTGCGCAACAGCCAGCGCCACTTGACGTTGGCGCGCACGCGTCTCGGCACCAGCGCCAGCCGGTCGACGACCGCAGTGCTGCTCAGGCCGTTGTCGGCCGCCTCCTGCGTCTCGTCGATCCAG
>Ga0105240_10001109_pt1 | contig 47404 bp, 41 predicted proteins | sample KBSC54metaG_FD_80426 | JGI IMG/M metagenome (GOLD analysis project Ga0105240, IMG submission 80426) | Corn rhizosphere microbial communities from Kellogg Biological Station, Michigan, USA - KBS C5-4 metaG | ecosystem: Host-associated > Plants > Roots > Rhizosphere > Soil | place: Michigan, USA... | reverse complement strand
CGCAACCATTCGTTTCTTCCATAGCCGGGTATGACATGACGCTCGCTATGATAGGATGATCTCACCAGCGGTCCGCTCTCTACATAATCGAATCCCAGTTCATAGCCGATCTCTCTCAGCTCGGCAAATTCATCCGGGTGAACAAAGCGGACGACAGGCAAATGCTTTTTCGTAGGCTGCAGGTATTGTCCCAGGGTAATCACATCCACTCCACTGCCCCGCAGATCCCGGAGAGTTTGCACCACTTCCTCCTTGCGTTCGCCCAGCCCCAGCATGATGCCGCTCTTTGTGCGCATATTCCCCTCCTTCAATATCTTGAGCGTCTCCATACTACGCCAGTATTTAGCCTGTATCCTCACCTGGCGGGTAAGCCGTTCCACCGTCTCGATATTATGGGAAACTACTTCCGGCGCTGCTTCGATCACGCGGGCTATATTCTCTTTTTCGGTTTTGAAGTCGGGGATCAGGGTCTCCAGGGTGGTATCCGGATTCAAGGCTTTCACAGCCCGGATGGTATTCTGCCAGATAATGCTGCCGCCATCCTTTAATTCATCCCTGTCCACAGAGGTGATAACGGCATGCTTTACCTTCATGAGATAAATAGCTTCCGCTACTCTTTGGGGCTCATCCCAATCCACGGGATCGGGGCGACCGGTGGCCACCGCACAAAACCCGCAGCTGCGGGTACAGATATTGCCCAGGATCATGAACGTGGCAGTTCCCTCTCCCCAGCATTCCCCCATGTTGGGGCAATTGCCGCTTTCACAGATCGTATGTAATTTATGGGTATCTACCAGACCGCGGACGTGCTTGTAGCTTTCCCCGATGGGAAGTTTTACACGTAACCAGTTGGGTTTCTTTACTTTAGATTCCGAGCTGTCCGGGATTGTATCATTCGTTCCTCCGCATGGAGTACCTTGGGATTGTGCTTGCATAGGGCAAATTTACGCACTTTAGGCACAAATTTACTTCCTGCTCCCAAACATGATCTGGACGTAGGCATTGAAGAAGAAGTTCTTCTGTGGTACCAGCAAAACCTGGGGTATTTTTGAGAAGTAATATTCTCCTGTAAGCCCTACTTCGATCGCGGTAACAGTCTGGTTCAGCCGGCCATAGTCAAAACGCATGGCGCCTTTGGCATTCAGCCCCGGCTTTATTTTCAAATGTCCCCAGCCAACGGTGAAACCGGAAGCGCCCGTAATGTCGTATACAGTGGTATCTTTTTGTATCTGATCATAGGTCAGGCGGGAAGTTTCCTGTGTATTATGCTTCTGTACGTCGACATAATAAGGTTTCAGCATACCGATGGATATACCACCTGTGTACAGCGCTGTCACGGCAACCCCATTCTTGTTCCCTTTACCGCCTATAAGATGCTGCTGACCCATTGCCAGCTTGAATATATAAAAATTATTCAGCTTATAAGGGACTACAGAACTATAGTTGAACGAACCGTCGCCGGATGATATCTTATGCTCTTTCGGACTCTTTTTTTCATTCAGCTCGAACTGGAAAAGCATGGCACGGGAAGGCGTTTTAAACTTTCCCTTTTCGAAGTTGATACCATACCCGTCTGTTGCCAGGCGGATGCCGAATATGTTATGTTTGTTGAAGATGAGATCCCCTTCCTCCTCCATCCTTATCAGATTGTTGATCCTTTGTCTTTTGGCATTCTTCCTGCCGCCACGCCCCGACTGGGAGACCCCGGTGCTGTCCTGGGCAAAAAGGGTTATGAAAATGAGCAGGCTCAGCGTAGACAAGAAAAGTTTCTTCACTGGGGATGTTTTAATTATTCTCGCGTAAATTTAGGTAAAAAAGAACAATGACCTCTACAGTTATTTACGAAGGAGAATTACGAACGGTTGCCACGCACCAGCAATCCGGGACCACTATAGAGACAGATGCCCCCACGGACAACCAGGGAAAAGGGGAGCGTTTTTCCCCCACTGACCTGACAGCCACCTCCCTGGCGGCCTGTATGGTCACTACCATGGGTGTCAAGACAAAGGACATGGGGTTGAGCCTGGAAGGCGTGAAGATATCCGTTCAAAAGATCATGAAGGCGGATCCGCGCCGCATAGGCGGTATCGATATCTCGTTCGAATGGCCGCCCCATTTCCAGGCGGATGAAAAACAACGATTGATACTGGAACGTATAGCCCATACCTGTCCTGTCATGTACAGCCTTCACCCCGATATCGAGGTAAAAGTGGCATTCAACTGGGATAAAGTGGCCTTACCTGCATAAGCGATAGTTCCGGCTGTCGATGGATCATCCCCTTTGCCGAGCAGCGCCTTTCCAATGGAGCACCGGAGGCAATGTTTTGGCTCGCAATATTGCTGCCGCAGTTCCAGGAGAGCCTGGGAGTCCCCCGCATGACTGCACCGGACGTCCAGGCTTGCCCACCTGTCTATAACGGCATTCTTTTCCGCCTCCAGGGATCTCAGCCAGCGGACGGCTTTGTCACAGTGTACAGGTGAATTGCGCTGGCAGCCGTATGCATATAAAAGAGGGATAAAAGAATTGATAAAAAGGTTGTTTTTTATATGGTTGCCCGGCTGTTTGATCTTTCGGGGAGATGGCCGGTCAGGAAGGTAGTGTTCATCCCAATAAGGGGCCGTTGTGACGTTCATCAGCGCTTTTAGCTCCTCAGGAGTCTCCGCCTCCTTTGCCCGGCTAAACCAGAAGGGGCAGGCTGTCAGGAGCTGCGCCAGCTGGGCCAAACGTATAGTGGGGAAATTGCCGGGCCGCATGCGCAAAAAATGTACGGGAACAGCAATGGCGGGAAGCCGGTATTTAATGCGTAAATGACGGAATTCCTGCTGCAGCCGTCTGGGATAGTCGTCCCTGAAAGCACCTTCCAGCAAACCCGCCTGCCCCAGCAGCAGGGCTTCCAGGCGCAGGTCTATCCCCCTCTGCCGGGCCAGCAGCGTTATGGGAAGGCTCCTGGCTATGAGCTCGAAAGACTGTCCGTTAACGGGCCCTCCAAAAGTGCGGGCCATCAGCCACCAGCAGGTCTCTTCAAAGTATTGGTGATTGGTCGCAAGATATGCGTCGATAGAACGGGCCCGTCTGAGCAGCCGCAGCTCCATCAACTGCTGTTTCCAGGTCTGTAATATGTCTTTATGGACGCCGGCGATCTGTCCCTGGCAGGCAATGAAATCCCTGGATCTCATCCACTGTTCATACCTGTCCGATAACCATTTGGATACCCTGCCCTCCAGCGTGAGGGTTGGCATACCCCGCTCCTTCGCATCGTTTACCCATACGACATGAAGAATGACATTCTGATAATTTTTATCTGCGCCGTGGGCATGCCGCTCCCAGTCGGACGCGGTCACATGCAACTCTACAGCGCCCACCCAGCTGGTCTCCCCTATTTTTACCCGGGCGTCTAAAAAATCAGGCCCCTGGTCTGCATTAAGCTTTCCGGGTGACAGCACCTGCACTGCTTCTCCTGTGGTAGTCCGCAGGTCACGGGAATTGAAATACTGATCCTGCCAGATCAACTGTAATAAAGATTCCTTCATAACAAGCCACTTTTTATGGCATGTTGTGCGCTCGCGCTCGTCACGCCGGGCAAGCCGCCCTGAGCTGATGCAGCTCCTGCACCACGCGGCTGACAGGCAGCCCCATCACATTGTAGAAGTCCCCTTCGATACCCCGGATACCTACTACCCCTATCCATTCCTGGATAGCATAGGCGCCGGCCTTGTCATAGGGGTGATATTTGTCTACATACGTTTCTATCTGTGTCTTTGTCAGCTCATGAAAGTACACGGCTGTACTATCGGCAAAGGCAATCTCCTGTTCTCCCCGGGACAGGATCACACCTGTGATCACCTCGTGCTGATTGCCTGCCAGCCGGGTAAGGATGTTGACGGCATCGTCCCTGTCCTTCGGTTTGCCGATGATATCCCCGTCGAGCACGACTACCGTGTCTGCCGCCAGCACGATCCGGCCGGCAGGAAGCTGTTTCTTTACCGCCAGCGCTTTATTCCTTGCGATATGCACCGGCACCAACCCCACCGGCAGACCCGCCGGATAAGTCTCGGGGGTATCTGCAACGATCACTTCGAAATCTACTTCCGCCCATTCGAGCAATTGCTTGCGCCGGGGAGACCCTGAAGCAAGTACGATACGTTCAATCATCTATACGATTTTTATAAAAACCATGGATAATATACCGGCCAGCATGACCGCCTTGATATAGCCGCTCAGCAAATGATATTCAGCCTGCGTAGCAGCCTTGTAAAGTTTCCGCAGGATCCAGATCAACGGCACGATGATCAGGAAGGCGCAATAAGGTAAGATGATCCACCATCCATTCTGCAGCACATAGAACTGGATCACCACCAGGCAGCCGATGAGCACTACCAGCCAGGTAGCTGCAAATACCTTGGCGACATTCACACCCCATACGATCGGCATGGTCCGGCAGCCATAACGGGCATCCCCATTCATGTCTTCGATGTCCTTCACCACTTCTCTGATCAAAGAGATAATAAAAGCAAATCCGCCGTATAAACTGGCGAATTTGAACAGCCTCGACAGCATCAGATGATAGACGGGGTCCCTGAACACAGCCAGCTTGAACTCGGCTACATACAGCACCAGGATCACCCAGGCCGTCATCAGCGAGATCAGCACATTCCCGATCAATAGTTTCCGTTTGAAGGTGGTGCTATAGAACCATAACAGTACTACACAACCGAAATTTCCCAATGCCACAAATGGATTACGCACTTTCAGGCTGACATACGCTCCGATGATCACTCCAAGACCGGAAAGTATCCAATGCCACAGGATGGTCCAGCGTCGCTTGATGATCTTGTCCACCACCAGTCTCTCGGGCTTGTTCACCCTGTCGATGTTCAGATCGAAATAATCATTGATGATATAACCCGCCGCTGCGATCAGGATCGAGGACAGCGACAGGAGATAAAACCAGGCCGGCCGGAGGGCATTATCATAGTTTTTTGGACCCGTAAGATCCGGCAACAGAATGCAGTAGTAAAACAGCACCTGCGTCAGGACGATAAATACAAGATTGGGCCATCGGATAAGCCTGAAGAACGCGCCCAGCAAGCGTAATGTAGAAGATAGTTTAGCCATTACTTTGAAGCGATTGATGTATCCAGCTCCCAGTGACCATTCAGCTTCAGCACTTTTTCGATGACGTCCCGCACACATCCATGACCGCCATTAAAAGATGAGATATAGGCTGCAATATGCCGGATCTCCGGCGCTGCATCCGCGGGCGCACAGGCCAATCCTATCTGCTTCATCACCGTATAGTCCGGGATATCGTCGCCCATGTACAGCATATCTTCTACGTCCAGGTTATGCTCCTGCATATAGGCCCGTAACCGTTCCATTTTATCCTTTACATGGAGGAACACATCTTTTATACCCAAACCCTCCAGGCGAAGCCGCACACCTTCGGACTGCCCTCCCGAGATCACCAGCACCCTGTACCCTTTTTTAATGGCCAGCTGCAGGGAATACCCATCTTTTGTATTCATTGTCCGCCACTGCTCACCCTTATCCGTCACCTGTACATTGCCATCCGTCATCACCCCATCCACATCGAATACAAAAGTTCTGATCGACTTAAATTTTTCAAGAACGCTCATAGCTGATTGATTTTGACTTTTCCTGCCTTGTGCTGCTTCTTTGCCAGCCGTGCAAAACTACCTTAATCCGGGGAAAAATTTCTTTCAATTTCGGGGTTTGGCCCGGTGGCCTAACGAACCGGAGGTTCGTTGTCCGAAGGACAAATATTAGATCTTTCCGGAAAACGGGTTATATTTTTCAGGAGACCCGTTTTCCGGACATTATTTGATGGGTAAATACTGCATATACCTCTTTAATATCCTTGTAGTTATTTATTAATTCCAAATGTCTTGCAAGGGTGGCCTGGTCACCCCGTACAGCCGGACCTGTCTGCACATCCCCGGGCGCTACCCGGGACAGCCTTTCTGCCGTCTGCCTGATCAGGGGCATCAACAGGGAAAAATCGACGCCTTCGGACTGGCAATATTCCTCCGCCAGCACATAGAGATGATTGGTGAAATTATTTACCAGCACAGCAGCCAGGTGCAGTTTCAATCGCGTAATATTATCAGCCGCCGACACCTGTTTGCTGATGCTGCGGGCCAGATCGGTTATCCGTTGCCGGTCGGTCTCCTGGTTAGCATCTGTCAGCAACGGTATCTCAGGATACGGCCTCAGCTCTTTACGCAGGCTCTGCAATGGATAGAGCACGCCGCTGTTGGCACTGACACCCAGCAATACCTCTTTTGGGACGGCCCCGGCCGTATGAAGCACCAGCTTGCCCGGCAGGGAAAGATGGTTGTGCAGTTCCCTGATCGCGTCGTCGGCAAGCGCCGCCAGGTATATGTCCGCAGCCTGGTCCAGCTCCTCCCACCGGGAAGCATGCCGGCATTGCAATTCCTCTGCCAGTCGCACCGCATGGTCAGGCTGTCTGCTGAACACCTGCAGAATCTGATATCCGGCCTCCCTGAATTGATTACCCAGCACAGTAGCTACATTCCCCGATCCGATGATTACCATCCGCATAACTTATCTTTGTTTGTGATGAACCTTAAGCAAAAGCTGGCCATTCAATACGTCCGTGCACGCCTTCGCATTCTCGCATTGGTTTCGCCCGAAAAAGCGGCTAAAAAGGCCTTTGACCTTTTCTGCACCCCCCGGCGCAAGTCCCGCAAGCGCCTGCCTCCGTTGTTTTCGCAGGGGGAAAAGCTTTCTTTCCAGCTGGAGGATCACACCATACGTGGCCACCGGTGGCTGCCACACCAGGCTGCTGCCAACACGAAAAAAGTCATGATCCTGCATGGCTTTGAATCCTCTTCCCGCAATTTCGAACAATATATCTATGCATTGCTAAAAAAAGGATACGAAGTGCTGGCTTTCGACGCCCCTGCCCATGGCCGGAGCGACGGACGACGCATCACTGTGCCGCTCTATATGGATATGATCCGGACCGTCTACGACAAGTATGGGCCCATCCACTCTTTTATGGGCCATTCTCTCGGCGGGCTGGCCCTCACCCTCTTCCTGGAATCCATTCCCCATGACAGCAGAAACCGGGTAGTGCTGATAGCGCCTGCTGTCGAAGCCACTGCTGCGGTGGATATGCTCTTTCAATTGCTTGACCTGAACGAGGAGGTGCGTGCGGCGTTTGATGCCTATGGATACAGTCTCTATAACCTTCCCTTCTCCTGGTTTTCCCTCCGGCGGGCGCTCCGTGGGATAAAGGCCAGCGTACTATGGGTGCAGGATGAGGACGATCTCATCACTCCTTTAAAAGACACGTTCCCCGTCAGGGAAGATGGGCATCCGCACGTCCGGTGGGTCATTACCCGGGGACTGGGCCATCGGAAAATTTACCGGGATGGGGAAGTCATACGGCAGGTGGTCGATTTTCTCTGAATGGTCCGGCAGAACGTCCGCCACGTGGCGGAGTTTCAATGGTTCTTTCCCTCTACCATCGGTACAAAAGAAAAATTATCGAACGTTTCTTCATTTATACCGCCATCCGCGCGTTTGGTAAGCCGTAACATACGCTGTACATTGCCTTCCCCTGCAATACCTACCGGGATCACCATTTTTCCACCCGGCTTCAGCTGCTCTACTAATTTTGGAGGGATGAACGGCGCAGCAGCCGTTACGATCACCTTGTCAAAAGGACCATAGGTAGGCAGTCCTTCATATCCGTCTCCATAAAAGAATTTCAGGTTACGATATTTTTTCAGATAAGGGAATTGCTTGTTGGCTTCGAAAAGCTTTTTCTGCCGTTCGATCGTATACACCTGTGCTCCCATCTCCGCCAGCACACTGGCCTGGTAAGCGCTGCCCGTACCGATCTCCAGGATCTTTTCAAAAGGCTTTACATCCAGCAACTGGCTTTGGTATGCCACCGTATAAGGCTGTGAAATGGTCTGTCCCTCCCCTATGGGAAACGCCCGGTCCTCATAGGCCGTTTTGTCCAAAGCTGAATCTATAAAAAAATGCCGGGGTATGTGCAGGATGGCATCCAGCACCCGTTCGTCGGAAATACCCTTCTGACGGATGAGGTCCACCAGTTGTCTGCGCATGCCTTTGTGCCGGTAACTATCTTCGAATGTTCTCATATCCGTCTGCAAGATAAAGCGTTTCGAAAAATATTTATCCTTAAATTGTCCCGCTTTTGTAAACAAACGCGATTAATATGAAAATGAAAACAGGCGCCCAGCTCGCCTTCATGATGTTTGTCGAATATTTTATCTGGTGCTCATGGTATGTCACCATGGGAACCTATATGGGTGAGAAACTCCACTCATCGGGCGTGCAGATCGGTGCGGCATATAGCGCCCTGGCCATCGCCACCATGATCTCTCCTTTTTTCATCGGTATGGTGGCCGACCGGTATTTTGCCGCACAACGCATCATGGGCGTCATGCACCTGTTAGGCGCGGTCCTCCTTTTTCTTGCCTCTACCATCAAGGATAATAGTGCTTTTTACTGGGTCATACTTTTGTATTCCCTCTTATATATGCCGACGATCGCACTATCCAACAGCGTGGCATTCTATCAGATGGATGATCCCGGACGGCAATTTCCCTGGATCAGGGTATTCGGCACCCTCGGATGGATCGTCGCAGGCCTGCTCGTCGGCAACCTGGGCTGGGAAAAATCCTCCTCCACCTTCCACCTGGCTGCCGGGGCCTCCCTGCTCCTGGGTCTGACAAGCTTTTTCCTGCCCAATACTCCTCCAAAAGGCGTCGCCACCGATGCGTCCGCTTCATTGGGAACACAGGCTTTCGTCCTGTTCAGAGACAAACCCTATCTTATCTTTTTTATAGCCGCTATCCTGGTATGTATCCCCCTTTCCTTCTATTACGGTTTTGCCAACCCCTTCCTTAACGAGCTGGGTATGAAGAATGCGGCAGGTAAAATGATCCTGGGACAGCTGTCGGAAGGTCTGTTCATTATGGCCATCCCTTTCCTGTTCAACAGCATCGGTGTAAAAAAGATGCTGCTTTTGGGCATGACGGCCTGGATATTGCGCTATATCTGTTTTGCTTACGGTAATATAGACACCGGCACATGGATGTTATATGCCGGTATTATCCTCCATGGCGTATGCTACGATTTCTTCTTTGTGACTGGCTATATGTATACTGAGAAAAAGGCTGGGGAAAGGATCAAGAATGCCGCCCAGGGCCTTTTTACTTTCGCCACCTATGGACTGGGGATGTTCATCGGTACCTGGTTTTCGGGATTTGTCGTGGATAGCCAGTCCATCACGGACTCCGCGATACCGCATAACTGGAAAGCCATCTGGCTGGTGCCGGCTTACATTGCCGCCGGCGTCCTCATTTATTTCATTTTATTCTTCCGCGAGAAAAAACAATTGTCCACCAAATAATAATATTTCTTATGCAAAAAATTGCCATGCTGGGTTCCGGATTTATCGGCCGCTTCTACGCAGAATCGCTCCAGGGACAACGCAGCCGTGATAAGATCATCAGCATTTATTCCCGCCGGGAAGAGTCAGCAAAGAAATTCGCCGCAGACTATGGCTGCAGCCATTGGACCACCGACATGGAGGCTTCCATTGCACATCCGGAAGTGACCGTCGTCTGTATCTCCCTGCCTAACAATCTTCACGAGGCTGCCGTCATGCTGTGTTGTAAACATAAGAAAGCCGTTATCACCACCAAGCCCCTGGGACGTAATGCTGCGGAAGCCAAACGTATGCTGGAGGCGGTAGAGGCAGCCGGCATTTTCAATGGTTACCTGGAAGACCTGGTCTATACACCGAAATTCCTCAAATCATACGAAAGCGTAAAGAACGGAGCCCTGGGCAGGATCCTTTGGGCCAAATCCCGGGAGACCCATCCCGGCCCCCACAGCGAATGGTTTTGGGACATCGAACAGGCCGGGGGTGGATGTATCCTGGACCTGGGCTGCCATTGCGTGGAAATAGCCCGCAGCTTCATCGGAAAGGACATACGTCCCTTAGAGGTTATGTGCTGGGCCGACACACAGGTAAAACCCATCGATGCCGAAGACCATGCCATCGGCCTGGTAAAATATGAGAATGGGGCTATCGGCCAGTTCGAGGTCAGCTGGACCTTCCGGGGCGGCCTGGATCTGCGGGATGAGGTCATGGGCACGGAAGGCACTATCTGGATGAACAATTTTTTACGGACAGGCCTGGAAATGTTCACTACAGGCAAAGGCGCCGATTACGTGGCGGAAAAAGCGGAAAGCAATACAGGCTGGCTGTTCCCGGTAGGCGACGAACTCAATGACCTGGGCTACAACCATATGTTTGCCGACATGTTCCGCAGCATGGAGAACGGTACGGCGCCTCGTGAGACTTTCTACGACGGATATGTGGTAAATGCAGTCCTCGACGCCGCATACAGGTCAGCAAAATCCAAATTGTGGGAGCCTGTACAGCTGGATATCTGGCGTGGGCGCGTCGGCGTTAGTAAAGACAGCCATCTCACGGAATACGACGCCGATCACTACCTGGTAAAGGAAGAAGTCACGCATTATGGCGCGAAAAAAGTCATTCTGAAAAATAAGAAAACGGGAAAGATCAGCGAACAGACGATCAACTGATCTTGTATCCCGCTGTATCATTGGAAAAGGCCCGGGTTTCCGGGCTTTTTCCTTTACTGGAGCGGTTTTCAGGCCAGGACGTCGCCGTAATGCGCGCCAGTAAGGACTTCCCAATTTTTCAAAAAAGCTATGCACAGCCGGTGGATAACATACGCATTGTTTTTTAGATAGCTATGTTATTTTTGGGTTAGTTCTTTAGGGACGGGGGCCTTCCCACCTCCATCCACTAATGTAACCTGCCCGCCCGCAGAACGAACCGAAGGTTCGTTGTCCGAAGGACAGTTGTTAGATCCTTCCGGAAAATGGGGTATTTTTTTGGGTAGCCCATTTTCCGGAAGAACTATTCTCTTTGCTGGAATCTTATTCGAGCTACGTGTTTTTTGTATTATATAAATCTGCAATCTGTTTTAAAAATGGAGTACGGAAACGAGATCTTATTGAAGGAAAATAAGGACAGGTTTGTCATCCTTCCCATCAACTATCCGAAAGTTTGGGAAATGTACAAAAAGCATGAAGCCAGCTTCTGGACGGCCGAAGAGATAGACCTTGGGCCGGACCTGCAGGACTGGGCCAGGCTGAATGATGGTGAACGCCACTTCATCTCTCACGTACTGGCCTTCTTTGCCGCCAGCGACGGTATCGTCAACGAGAACCTCGCCGTCAACTTCATGAGTGAAGTACAGCTTCCGGAAGCCCGTTGCTTTTACGGCTTCCAGATCATGATGGAGAACATCCATTCCGAAACATATGCCCTGCTGATAGACACTTATATCAAAGATCCCCAGGAAAAATACCGCCTGTTCCACGCCATCGAGACGGTACCCGCCGTACAAAAGAAGGCTGAATGGGCCCTTCGCTGGATAGAGAACGGGAACTTTGCCGAAAGACTGGTTGCTTTTGCGGCGGTGGAAGGTATATTCTTCAGCGGCAGCTTCTGCTCCATCTTCTGGATGAAGAAAAGAGGGCTGATGCCAGGCCTTACCTTCAGCAACGAGCTGATCAGCCGTGACGAAGGTCTTCATTGCGAATTCGCCTGCCTGCTCTACAGCATGCTGCAGAACAAACTCTCCCAGGAGCAGGTGTACGCCATCATAAGCGACGCTGTCCGCATCGAAAAAGAATTTATCACAGAGGCATTGCCTGTCGACCTCATCGGTATGAACGCAAGACTCATGCAACAATACATCGAGTTTGTGGCCGACCGCTGGCTGGGCGAACTGGGTTATCCCAAAATGTTCAACGCCACGAACCCCTTCGATTTCATGGAAATGATCTCGCTGCAGGGAAAGACCAACTTCTTCGAAAAAAGAGTAGGCGATTATCAGAAAGCCGGCGTCATGTCTGGAAAAGAATCGCAGACATTCAGCCTGGAAGAAGACTTTTAGACCCTTCGACCTTTCCCATTACCATTGCATACGTGCAACTACAAACCCATTGATATATGTTCGTTATTAAAAGAAACACCAAGAAGGAATCCGTGAAGTTCGACAAGATCACGGCGCGTATAGAAAAGCTCTGCTACGGCCTGGACGGGCGATTCGTCAACTCCATCGACGTAGCCAAGAAAGTGATCGAGGGCCTTTACGATGGTGTAACCACCACCGAACTGGACAACCTGGCTGCCGAAACAGCTGCCTCCCTTACGGTGAAGCACCCGGATTACGCCCTGCTGGCCAGCCGCATAGCCGTTAGTAATCTGCATAAGAACACCATCAAGAGTTTCTCTGCCACTATGCGGCTGCTGTACGAATGCACCGACAGCAAGACTGGAAAATTAGTACCCCTGCTGGCCGACGATATCTGGGAGGTCGTCCAGGAGCATGCCGAATTGCTGGACTCTACCATCATCTATGACCGTGACTACGGCTTCGACTACTTCGGGTTCAAGACCCTGGAGAAATCCTATCTGTTGAAGGTCGACGGCAAGGTGGTCGAGCGTCCCCAGCACATGTACATGCGCGTCGCCATCGGCATTCATAAAAAAGATATCGAGAGCGCTATCAAGACCTATCACCTGATGAGCGAACGCTGGTTCACTCATGCAACCCCCACCCTCTTCAACGCAGGTACGCCCAAGCCACAGATGAGCAGCTGCTTCCTTCTTACCATGAAGGACGATAGCATCGACGGTATTTATGATACGCTTAAACAAACGGCAAAAATTTCTCAGAGCGCAGGCGGTATCGGTCTTTCTATCCATAATATCCGTGCTACCGGCTCCTACATCGGCGGCACCAACGGTACAAGCAACGGCATCATTCCCATGCTGCGCGTCTTCAACGATACAGCACGGTATGTAGACCAGGGCGGCGGCAAACGCAAAGGAGCTTTTGCCATCTACCTTGAACCCTGGCATGCCGACGTATTCGAATTTCTCGACCTCCGGAAGAACCACGGTAAGGACGAGCTGAGAGCCCGCGATCTGTTCTACGCCCTGTGGATATCCGATCTGTTTATGAAACGCGTGGAAGCCGGCGGCGACTGGAGCCTCTTCTGCCCCCACGAAGCACCGGGTCTGGCAGACTGCTGGGGAGAGGAATTTGAAAAACTCTATGTTCAATACGAGAAGGCAGGCCGCCAGCGCAAGACGGTGAAGGCACAGGACCTCTGGTTCGCCATCCTGGACGCTCAAATAGAAACAGGTACACCCTACCTGCTGTATAAAGACTCTGCTAACCGCAAAAGCAATCAGCAGAACCTGGGTACCATCAAGAGCTCCAACCTCTGCACAGAGATCATCGAATACACTTCTCCGGACGAAGTGGCAGTTTGTAATCTCGCTTCCCTGGCCCTGCCCCGTTTTGTCTCCAACGGAACCTTCGACCATCAAAAGTTGTACGAGGTGACTTACGAGGTGACAAAGAACCTGAACAAGATCATCGATGGCAACTACTATCCCGTAGAGGAAGCACGTAATTCCAACCTCCGCCATCGCCCCATTGGACTGGGCGTACAGGGTCTTGCCGACGTCTTTATCCTGCTGCGCCTTCCCTTCGAGAGCGACAAAGCCAAGCAGCTTAACAAAGAAATATTCGAGACCATCTATTTTGCAGCCATGACGGCTTCCAAAGACCTGGCAAAAGCCGAAGGCGCTTACGAAAGCTTTCCCGGCAGCCCGGCATCCAAAGGCATCTTCCAGTTTGACATGTGGGGTGTAGAGCCTACACTTCGCTGGGATTGGTACCGCCTGAAGGATGAAGTGATAAAACACGGCGTGCGCAACTCCCTGCTGGTTGCCCCCATGCCCACCGCCTCTACCTCTCAGATCCTTGGCAACAACGAATGTTTTGAACCGTACACTTCCAACATCTATGTAAGAAGAGTGCTCAGCGGCGAATTCGTCGTGGTGAATAAGCACCTCCTGAAAGACCTGGTCGATCTCAACCTCTGGAATGACGACATGAAGAATAAGATCATTCTCCATAACGGCTCTATCCAGCAGATTGAAGAGATCCCAGCCAATATAAAAGAGATCTATAAGACGGTATGGGAGATCCGCCAGCGGAATATCATCGACATGGCGGCAGACAGGGGCGCCTACATCTGTCAGTCGCAATCGTTGAACCTCTTCGTGGAAACACCTTCTGCCAGCAAGCTGACCTCCATGCACTTCTATGCCTGGAAAGCCGGATTGAAGACGGGTATGTATTACCTGCGTACTCAGGCTGCATCACAAGCCGTACAGTTCACGGTGGAAAAACAGGGTGGTAAAATGGTCGAACCCCTGGTCAACCAGCACAACCTGAAAGTAGTGGAAGGCAGCGGCGTAGAAGATATAGCAGGGCCCTCCTGCAGCATGCAGGACGGATGCGTCACCTGCAGCGCATAAAGCGCATAACTAACCATCAGCTCTCATATAAACAGGGCGCCCCGAAAGAGGCGCCCATATGCTTTCAATGAGGTGGGGGACGAACCGGGATAATTAATTGGTTGATTTCCATCGAAAACATTAATTTGCGCCATCGTTCTTTACTTTAATGATCGTTTTCAGGTGAGCATTCCGTCCGCCGGAATGCTATTAAAAAGGAACCGTGTGTAAATCACGGGCTGTTGCGCAACTGTAATTCCCTTCGGGGAGAAGCCAGATACTTGCCTGAGAACCGGACGAATGCTTTCGCAGTTTAAAGCAGTAGTCAGGAATAGCTTCACTCCTTCCCGCGGGATGACTACGTCCTTTCCTACACTTCGAATTCCGGAAGCATACTCAATAAACGTAAAGGCATTAATTCATTTAATGTTTAACCTAAAAGTTTTTGCGTATGCTGACAAACAATCTCGGCTACCCCCGTGTGGGCGCCAACCGCGAGCTTAAAAAGGCCTGTGAACAGTATTGGGCCGGCTCTATCACCCGGCAACAATTATTCCTTGCCGCCAGGAACCTGCGTGAACAACACTGGCTATTACAGCAGGCAGCAGGCATCGACCTCATTCCCTGTAATGATTTCAGCTTCTACGATCATGTGCTGGACATGTCCTTACTCCTGGGGGCCATCCCCCTCCGTTATGCCCCCGTAGTGACGGATATCAGGGAGAATGCGGAAATAGACCTGTATTTTGCCATGGCGAGGGGCTATCAGCGGGACGGCCTGGATATCACTGCCATGGAGATGACCAAATGGTTCGATACCAATTATCACTACATCGTACCGGAATTCACAGCCGACCAGACATTCAAGGTCTTCTCCCAAAAATTGTACAATGAATGCAGCGCCGCAACAGGCGTATTGAATAAGGTACCCAAGCCGGTGCTGATCGGGCCCGTGTCCTATCTCCTCCTGGGAAAAGAGAAGGAAAAAGGTTTTGACAGGATCGACCTGATACGCCGATTGGTGCCTGTATACATTGAAATACTCAACAGATTAAAAGATGACTATAAGATCGATTGGATCCAACTGGATGAGCCATTTTTATCATTGGACCTGACAGACCGGCAAAGACAGGCTTTCAGATATGCGTATGAGGAGATCAGGAATAAATGCCCGCATCTGAAGATCATGCTTGCCACCTATTTTGAAGGGTTGAGGGATAATGTGGAAGTTGCCTGCGGTCTTCCTATATGCGCATTGCATCTCGACCTTGTGAGAGCGCCGGAGCAACTGGACGAGGTATTGCCGCTCATGCCTGCCGGGATGTCCCTTTCCCTGGGCGTTGTCGACGGACGCAATATATGGAAGAACGATTACCGGCACAGCTCCACGCTTATTCAAAAGGCTTTGGGAAAGCTCGGTACTGAACGGGTGTTTATCGCGCCCAGCTGCAGCCTGCTGCATACACCTTTCGACCTGGACATGGAGACAGCCATTGCACCCGGGATCAGGAATTGGATGGCTTTTGCCAAACAAAAACTGACAGAGACAGATCATCTTAAACGTATTGCCGAAGGAGAGGTTTCCTTGTTGGAGGAGAACCAGGCGGCATTGACAAGCCGCCGCACATCCACGCTTATACATAAGGACGCAGTAAAACAAAGGATAGCGGCTATCAGGGAAAGTGATGACCGGAGAAACAGCGGGTTTGTACAGCGGCAACAGCTGCAGCATAAGATATTTGGATTGTCTTTATTTCCTACCACCACCATTGGGTCCTTCCCGCAGACAGATGAGATCAGGCAATTGCGTAACAGGTTGAAGAAAGGCGAACTGACGCTCCAGCAATATGATGCGGCCATCGAATCTGCTACGATCGAAGCCATCCGCTGGCAGGAACAGATAGGGTTGGATGTGCTCGTGCACGGGGAGTTCGAACGGAACGACATGGTGGAATATTTCGGTCAGCAATTGGAAGGCTTTCTTTTTACACAATATGGCTGGGTACAGAGTTATGGCAGCCGTTGTGTCAAGCCACCCATCATTTACGGCGATGTAAGCAGACCGGAGGATATGACTGTTCGCTGGAGCCGGTTTGCACAACAGCAGACCCGGCAGCTGATGAAAGGCATGCTTACGGGGCCGGTGACGATCTTACAATGGTCTTTTGTCCGTGACGATCAACCCAGATCTGTCACTACCAACCAGATCGCCCTGGCTATCCGGGATGAGGTCGTTGCCCTGGAGTCAGCGGGTATCCGTGTAATACAGATAGACGAGCCTGCTATACGAGAAGGTCTGCCTTTGCGTAAAAGAGACTGGCCGGTCTACCTGGATTGGGCTGTCAGGGCCTTTCGCATCTCGGCCAGCGGCGTAAAGGACGAGACGCAGATCCATACGCATATGTGTTATAGCGAATTCAATGACATCATTGAACATATTGCGGCGATGGATGCGGATGTCATTACGATAGAGACCTCCCGTTCGCAGATGGAGCTGCTGGAGGCATTTGCGGATTTTTCATATCCCAATGAAATTGGCCCGGGCGTTTACGATATCCATTCTCCCCGTATTCCTTCTGTAGAAGAAATGGAAGCATTGCTGGAAAAGGCTGCGGTATTGTTGCCTGCGAGGAATCTCTGGGTGAATCCTGATTGCGGGTTAAAGACACGTAAATGGCCGGAGACAAAACAGGCGTTGATCAATATGGTGCAGGCGGCGAGAAAGATGAGGGAGAGGGTTATTGTATAAATTTAGAGGGCGTACCGTGTGGTACGCCCTCTTTTATTTTTTTGCATTCTTTTTTATTGTTTCATATTCTTTTTCAAAACCTTCCGGCAGGCCATATTTCAGGATAGTCTCTAATGCCTGCTGCCTCTTTTTGATAACAAAAGGATCATTGCTAAGGTCAGGCAAACCTTTGACTTCTATTACTCTAATATGAGGTAATTCTACCCTGCGTTTGACTTTTGGCATACCTGTGTATTTATTAAAGTTACAAATATTTATGTGATATAGAAAAAGCATCGTAAATCCGTCCTGGCCTGAATGGTTCCGTACTACCTCTGGCAAAAACAGAGGCATGGGGATGACTGGACATAAAAAGAACGACTGAGGCCGCCGTTAGCGCCTTCGCTAAAAAAGAAGTTTCTATTCCCTTCAATCCTTAGCTCATTATCTCTCCAAATGCATAGCTCATGTTATTTAACCCAAACAAAAAAGGGGCTACCGTTATTGGTAGCCCCTATATACCGAGGTAATGATCCTCAATTATGTCCCAAAAAACTATTTTCCTACTTCATACTTCTCACCCTCCGTCACCCCTTTCCATTGGTCCGTCCGGAAAGGAGCTGCCGGCAATCCTTCTTTATTGAAGAGGTTTGCTTCTCCAGCAAAATCTGCCCATCCGTAACGTACTGCGACAGGCTTAGCTACTCCTGTCTGCCACACCACTACTGTATTGCCTTCTATGGAAGCTTTCGCATAATGCCATTGATGGTCGTCTCCTGCCACTTCAAAACCACGCAGGTACAAATAGGGATCCGGCGTGCTCAGGCCGCTGCCGGTATGAGCAAATTGAAGAATGACCTTATCACCGTCTATCTGCATGGATTTGTAAACAGGGCCGCTGTATTCCATCGTCTGGCCATAAATGTTATTAAGCGCAACATATGCCAGCCGTTTTCCAACATCCTGCTTGTCCTTTGGATGTATATCCTTGGCATTCCCGATATCCGTCGTCACGGCCATTCCTGTGTTCGGCAATGACAGGGTCATCGCCTGCGCTTCCCGTAATTCAGCCCAGCTGCTGCCTTGCTGGCTATTCCCATTATTGGCATTCCAGCTGGACAGCTGCACGAAATAAAAGGGGAAATCTCCTTCCTTCCAGCGGGTGCGCCAATCAGTGATCATCAGGGGAAACGCGGTCCTGTATTGATACGCCCTTCCTGCATTGGCCTCGCCCTGGTACCAGATAGCGCCCCTGATGGTATAAGGGATCAATGGATTGATCATCGCATTAAAAAGCAAAGTTGGGGCGCTATTGGGTCCCAGGGCAACATCCATCCTGATCTCAGCCACCCTGAACGACCAACTGCCGGCCAGCGGGAGTTCCCTGGTGTTGACGCTTAGCTTCATCTCTTCCGCTAAACCATGCATACCACCTCCTCCGCCGGTGTCCAATACGCGAACGGCAATCACATTTTTACCGGCTTTCAGCACACCGGCGGGTATAGTATAATGACGGGGAGCGCTATAATTATTGGTGGCTCCCACTTTTACACCATTTACATAGGTATCGTCTGCGTCATCTACAGGTCCGAGGTCCAGCACGGCAGGTTTGCCTGCATCTTCAGCAGATAATTCGACGGTTCTCCTGAACCAGACGACCCCATCGAGTCCGCCCAGCCCCAGGCCGGCGTCCTCCCAGATCCCGGGCACTTTTATATGCGGCCATTGGCTGTCGTCGAGATCAGCTGATGAATATTGCGCATCTTCTCCTGCAGCCGGCATCGAACCTTGCAGATCCGTCACCACTTTCGTGAGCGCTTCTTTCTTCTTTTCAGCCATAGTTTTCATATCGGCGGGGGGCGGCAGGGTTTTGATCATATCCTTAAATTCCCCGCTCTGCTCGAAGGCGCCCTTGCTGGTCCAGGTTTCAACCATCGTGCCTCCCCAGGATGTATTGATCAGGCCGATGGGGATATGGAGCTTTTGATAGACCTCACGGGCAAAGAAATAAGCTGTCGCGCTGAAATCTCCCGCTGTCTGAGGACTGCAGACCTTCCAATCCCCGGAAGGAATATCGTCCTGGGGAACGAGTGCCACGGTGGTGGGCACCTTGATCTGACGAATGGCATTATAATCCGCGGCAGCGATCTCCTGCTCGTAATTATTGATCCTACCCCAGCCGGCTATCGGCATTTCCATATTGGACTGACCGCTGCAGATCCATACCTCCCCTACCATTACGTTGGTGTAGGTCTTTTCGGGCCCGCTTTTCCCGGTTACAGTGAGCTGATAAGGCCCACCGGCAGACTCGGGGTCCAGATGCAAAGACCAACGGCCTTGCTTATCCGCTTTGACCGTTTTTGTCTGATCATGGAATTTAACAGTGACCTTTTCTCCTCCGGATGCCCATCCCCAGATGGCAACGGGCTTATCACGCTGCAATACCATGTTATCCCCAAATATCCGGGGAAGGGTGACACCAGCATAAAGAGAAAAGGACAGGAATGCGGAAAAAGCAAGCAAACAGATCTGTTTCATGTGTATGTGGAAGCTATTGGTGAATGCTATTTCAATTTCATATCTCTGATGACTCCTTCTATACGTGCGTTCAGTTCTGCGTGCACCCGGTCGAAATCAGACGCATTTGCAAGACGTGTATGAACACTGAAATAGAATTTGATCTTGGGTTCTGTACCGGAAGGCCGGGCTGATATTTTTGTTCCATCCGCCAGGATGAATTGCAGCACATTGGATTGAGGCAATTCGATCGCCCAATTCTCCCCTGTTTGCAGGTTTTTGCCGTTACGCAACTGATAGTCCAGCACCTGCACGACCTGCGAGCCGTTGATCTCAGAAGGCGGCTGACTCCTGTAGGCGCTCATCATATCGGCAATCTCCTTTTGTCCGTTCATGCCCTTCTTGGTAATGGAGATCAGCGATTCCTTGTAGAAACCATACTGTACATACAGCTCTATCAGCTTGTCATATAAAGTATGCCCCTTATCCTTTTCATAGGCCGCCATCTCACAAAGCAGGGCAACTGCACTCACGGCATCCTTATCCCGCAGGCGATCGCCAATCATCAGGCCATAGCTTTCCTCACCACCGATGACATAATGCTCATGGTCTTCCTTTTCCTTGATCAGCTCGGCAATGTATTTGAAACCCGTCAGGACGTTATAGCATTTTATACCACTGCGACGGGCAATTTCATCGATCATATCGGTAGTCACTATTGTCTTGACAACCATGTCGTTAGGTTGATCGACACCCTTGGCTTTCCGGGCTTCGATCATATAATTGAAAGCCAGCACTGCCGTTTGGTTACCATTCATCAGCACCCATTCTCCCTTCTTATCCTTAATACCAATGCCCACCCGGTCAGCATCAGGGTCCGTGCCCAACAAAATATCAGCATCTATCTGCCGGGCTTTTTTCAATCCGATGCTCATGGCCTCGCTTTCCTCCGGATTGGGATAGATCACGGTAGGAAAATTGCCATCCGGGGTAGCCTGCTCATCCACCACGTGGACATTGCTGAACCCAAAACGTTGGAGCACTTCCGGCACCAGCTTGATGCCCGTTCCATGAATGGGCGTGTATACTATACGTAAATTGTGTTGTTTTTCAATAACTTCGGGGTATACGGACAGTTCCCTGACCATGCCAATATACGCTTCGTCCAGCTCTTTTCCGATCATGGTAATATTGGCCTCACCCCCGCCCCATTTCACTTCGTCGACGGAAGCTATCTTCTCCACCTCTTTGATCACATTCTTATCATGAGGCGGCACCAACTGCCCCCCATCATCCCAGTAGGCTTTATAACCATTGTATTCCTTTGGATTATGGCTGGCCGTACAAACGACCCCGCCCTGACAATGCAGGTACCGGATGGTAAAGCTGAGTTCAGGAGTAGGCCGGAGAGATTGGAAGAGAAATACCTTTATTCCATTAGCAGCGAAGACATTAGCGGTGGTTTCCGCAAAAAAGCGGCTGTTGTTGCGGCTATCATGAGCGATAGCCACCCGGATCTCCTTTCCAGGGAAAGAGATCTTTAAATAATTGGCGTAACCCTGTGTGGCCATCCCCACTGTGTACTTATTCATACGATTGGTACCCACTCCCATGATCCCCCGCAGACCACCGGTGCCGAATTCCAGGTTGCGATAGAAACTTTCGGTCAGTTCTGTCGGATTTTCGGCCACCAGCCTGCGGATCTCATCCTTGGTCGCCTGGTCATAATTTCCTTTGAGCCATAGATCTACTTTTTCCTGTATAGCGGCATCCATATCGTGCTTTTTTCTTGTTTTAGCGGGTTTATGCCCGCTAATAGATTGGTTTGGAGGCTAATTTCGGTAAGATCGATAAGATTAACAAATCTGGCGAGAAAGATTCCTTTACACTCCCTTATTATTAATAGAAATACTAAATTTGTTACGTCAATCCCCTGAAATACCTGCACAGAAGTATAACTTCCCATTCACAATATCCGGTGAGAAAATTGCAGCGTTTCTCTGTACCATTTGATGATGATTTTAATTTGTATACCTCTTAACCGGGCATCTGGATGACAACGACATATTTGTTATTACGAGACAATAAGCAAAGCGGCCCTTACTCCTTCGATGAATTGAAGGCGAAAGGATTGAAAGCTTATGATCTTGTCTGGATAGAAGGCAGAAGCGCTGCCTGGCGTTATCCCAGTGAGATAGAAGAGCTAAGTGCCTTCGCTCCCATAGTGGAAGAACAACCCTTCGATCGTTTCTACAAAAAGCCTACCCAAAATACACAACAAGCATCGGTTACTCCCATTGCCGGACGTACATCCTCCGACACTGTTGTCGCTGCTTCTGTCATCTCCGGCGACGCATCCACTATTCCGGGTAAACGCATCATTTATGTGACGCTTCCTGCGGGAAGAACGGCTCCCGCGCCTACGCGTTCTATCATACAGGAGATGCCATCAGTGTCCAAAGTCCCCCTCCCCGACCCACATGAAAAATATTTGCCGGATCATTCTCCTGCTGCCGTGCCAGCCCCACCAGCGAATACCTTTGAGGATATTCCTTCTCAGTATAATGAAGATTGGAGATCCGGTGTGGAAATAACACCACGGGGCACCCGGAGACATCATTCTTCGCGCATTGGTCAATCCATAGTTGTCGGATTGACGGTAGTGGCCTTGCTGGCCGCCGGGATATTCATCGGTCTGTCCATCAATAAGAACTCCCCGGGATTGGTAAAAAATCTTTCTTTGAATAACAGTAAGGATAAACCGGAGCCTGTAAAAGCCACGCCGGTATCCCCGGCTACGCAAACCCTGGCTGTCAATAGTCTGCCGCAAACCACTCCACCACAAAATACTCCCCCTGCTAAAGACAGCATCATTGCAGCCACCCGGCCGGCATCCGTAGCTACTAACGTTCCATCTCCAAAAATTATAAATCCGGTAAAAGAGAAAGCTACCCAGGCTACACCAAAAACGCAGGCGGCTGCCACAGTTCTCAAAGATTCATCCCTGCTTGCACCGCCCGCCGTACATAGGGAAGCCACCCGCCAGGCAGATATGACCGTAGAAAAAGTTGACAAGGACGTTATACGGAATAATCTTTCCAATCTCGTGTCCCTTGGCGGCACCGGTTATACGGTAGGCACCTTTGGTGGTATATCCGGCTTACAGCTTACCGTAAGCAACCATTCCGTCTATCCCCTGGACCTCGTCGTTGTTGAGGTGCAATATATTCAAGCCAACAAAAAAGTATTTAAAACGGAAAATTTGTACTTTCGGGGTATAGCACCGGGCTCCGCCCTGATGCAGGAAGCACCTAAAAGCTCCCGTGGTATAAAAGTACAATATAAGATCACGCTTGTTAATTCAAAGGAGTTAGGTTTATCCTATTCGGCATTATGACCCCTGCCGCCAAACCGGTAACTATGAGTTAACATTTATTTCTTCGCATTTGGCATAGTAGTTGAAAATTATTAGCGTCCTGAACCCACCGCCGCCTGTTAATCTCTTATTGATTGCCTGTTCCCTCCCCTGGCTGATGTGTATCTGTTCATGGACGGCATTGGTCAAATGTGAACCTTTAAATCGAATTGGTATGAAAAATGCAATGGTGCAATTGGGGTTGGTTCTTATTGGTATTAGTAGTGTCCATGCTGTCAAGCTGTTACAATCCTCCACTATTCATGCGCGGATCTATCCGGCCGCAGGTGCGGAAAAGATCTGGGCGATTCACGGCAAAGATTCGTTGAAGATGATGAGCAATGATGACGGACAATATTATCTTGTTACCACCCATCCTGGTTTCTGGGAGCTGAGGGTCGCTGCCAAAAAACCGTATAAGGATATTATTATTAAGGCCATAGATATTCGCCCCGGTACCGAAAAGGATATGGGTGAATTTAACCTGGTACAATAAGCCTGATAAATTATTACTATAAGGACGGTTTCTTTTTAAAGCGTCCGCCAGCTGGCGGACGCTTTTGTATATTTACGGCCTCATGAACAACATTCTCCTTTTTGGCGCCGGTAAATCAGCCACCTGTCTGATAGAATTTCTCGAAAATGCTGTTGCCACCCGCAACTGGCAGCTGGTGGTGGCTGAAAACAACCTGGAGCTGGCAAATTCCAAGCTCAGCGGTAAACCCTGGGCAAAGGCCATACAGGTCAGCGTAGAAGATCAACAACAGCGGGATGACCTGATCAGGGACGCGGATATTGTCATTTCTCTTTTGCCACCTGCGTTGCACTACCTGGTAGCGACATCCTGTATACAATGGAAAAAGCATCTGTTGACGGCCTCCTACCTGGATGATAAGCTAAAAGCATTGGCGCCCGCCATTAAAGAAGGCGGGCTCTTATTTCTCTGCGAAATGGGATTGGATCCGGGTATTGACCATATGAGCGCCATGCAGCTGATACACAAGATCCAGGACACAGGAGGAAAGATCCACTCCTTTCACAGTCACACGGGCGGCCTTGTATCTCCCGATAGCGACGACAATCCCTGGCATTATAAGATCAGCTGGAACCCCCGTAATGTCGTCCTTGCGGGATCTGCAGGGGCAAAATACCTGGAGAACGGCCAGGTGGTCACACGAACCTACCAGGAACTATTCCGGCAGATCAATGAAGTCGTTATAAAAGACCTGGCTACCCTGGCCTGGTATCCCAACCGGGATTCCCTTTCCTATATCTCCCTTTACGGACTGGACGGGATAGCCACCTTTATCCGTACTACCCTCCGCTATGCTGATTTTATCAGGGCCTGGGGCCCCGTCGTTGACGCCGGTCTTACAGACGACAAAACGCCCATAACCGCTAACAACATGGCAGAATGGTCAGCGCCTATCCGGCCCCTGACCAACCAGGTCATTCGTCCGCAACTGACATACCTGCACTTTTTTAGCGAAGATCCTATCCCGGCCTCGGCCCATACCTCAGCCGATGTGCTGCAATATCTTCTGGAAACCCGCCTGGCTATGCGCCCCGGCGACAAGGATATGATCGTTATGCAGCATGAAATAGCCTATGTAAATGTTGATGGACGTCAAGGCAAAACGACCAGCAGCCTGGTCGTCCACGGACAAGATCATCTCCGCACTGCCATGGCAAAGACCGTAGGGCTACCCCTGGGAATCGCCGCCATACTGATACTGGAAGGAAAGATAACCCTTACGGGTCTGCATATTCCCATCCTGCCGGAGATCTATACGCCGGTGTTGCAGGAACTCGATCGTCACGATATCTCTTTTAAGGAAGCGGACGAAAACTAATTTACTTCGATGTTCAGGGTATTCAGGATGTGATAATCTATATCCCTGAAATAGACTGTATATTTCCCTTTTTTCAGATACAGGAGGTACAGTTTCTTCCCGCCTGCTATATAGGTCTGGTCTGCAGGCACCAGCTGCCAGGGTTTGTTGTCGTTCTGAGCGACCTCATCCTGGTAATAAGCCTGGACAAGGAATACCGCAGGGGAACTGGGTTTTATGGAGACTGGCTGCCGGGTCCCTCCAAGATTAAGCCAGGCAGGTCTGCCATCCTGGTAGGTGGTGGGAGGATGAATGACCGAAAGATCATACATATCCCCATGAATAACATTGACAGGTGTATTGTTCAGCAACGCGATGGAAGGTGCTTTCAGCGGAAATTTTTGAATATAGGCCTGGTATAACACACGGCCATATCCGAAATTACCTTCTTCTGTCATGTCCGTCTGATCGATGGTCAGTGGGTCGATGCCCGACATTCTTTTAAAGGCCAGCGCCATGGGGACGAAGCCGTCCGGCGCTGTTTTCTCGCTGATATGGCTATAGCTTGCCAGCACGAGCATTTTTGCCGAGGTATCTTCCTGTAAGGCATGATAGATATTCGCCGCCTGGATGGAGTCACGGGTAGCCGGGGTATGCCCTGCTGCCGTATCTTCATAGGCTACCAGCTTGTAGCCGAGGGCTAAAGCGCTTCGCACCAGTTCTCCTGTCACCGGCTCCGCTGTATAATAGCCTGTAGCGAGCCGCAGCCGTGATAGCTCGCGGCTGGAGGTGTTACTCAACATTTCCATGGCCAGGAGACGATACCCTTCTTTGTAAAGATCCGCCAGCAGGGAAAGCACAAAAGCGCTGTGCTGCGGTTTATCATGCGCCGCATTGATCATCACCACGCGGTTTTTCCGGGCGGCGAAGTGAATGTATTTCCATGCATCTGCATGCTCTACATTGCCGATGCCTTCCACCATCCTGAATACTTTGCGGCGGGTGCCGTCATCGATGCTGTCATAGCTCTTCTCCAGATATTCCATCGCCGTCTGGTAATCGCCCGCAAAAGCAAAATACTCGCTCAGCTCGCTGTAATATCCTTTTTCTGTATAGATATTTTTAAACTTCGCTTCATCCTTAAAAGCATGATAGAGAGGAAATAGATAATGCAGGTTTCCCTTAGGTATCAGGGTAAGGGCATTCAGCCGCGGACTATACCCCGCCGGTACTTCCCGCTTACAATGGGCCTGCAATTGTTCGACAGGCGCCGACGGCTGGGCAAAACCGCCCTGGACTATGAGAACCAGGGCTGCCGGCAGCAGGATCTTTCGAAATGACGTCATTTGGGCTGCAATATCGCCAAGTCTTTGTTAGAAAAAGCTTAAATCGCCTTTCTGGAGGGCTTCCAGGTGCTTGCACAGCACCTGAACACCTGTCGAGGCGGGCTGTTCGATGGCCATGAGGTTGGGTATGGAAGAGGTGTACGGTATCTTTTTGTCCACGATGAACTTGGGGACCATGCTTCTCGCGAAATCGACCAGGCCGGCAGCGGGATAGACCGCCAGTGACGTACCGACAATGACAAACACATCCGCCGATCGTACCAGTGGAATGGCCTCCTGGATCATGGGCACAGGCTCTTCAAACCATACGATATGCGGACGTAGCTGCGCACCATCATCAGCCAACTGTCCCAGGCTGATATCATCCCGTATGTCATATACCAGCGACTCATCCATTTCGCTCCGCATCTTAAAGATCTCTCCATGTAAGTGAAGCACCTGCGTACTACCCGCTCTTTCATGGAGGTCGTCGATATTCTGTGTGATGATATGTACGTCGAAATCCTTTTCCAGCCCAGCCAGGCCTAGATGGGCTGCATTTGGCTCCGCCCGTCCGACATCCTTTCTGCGCATGTTGTAAAAATCCAGCACCAGCTGCGGATTGGCCTTCCAACCTCTGGGTGTGGCTACTTCCGTCACATCGTATCCTTCCCACAACCCGTCGCTGTCCCTGAAAGTCCTAAGACCACTCTCCGCGCTGATGCCGGCGCCGGTGAGCACCACCAGCTTTTTCTTTGTGCTGTTCATAATGGGAAGATACGCAAAACCTTTTTGTTGTGCTCTCCCATTCCGGGGGCATTATACTACTTTAACCTTCTATCGTTTTGCCACCGCCAATGCTTTCACCGTCTCTGCCATACTGATGAATTCACTACGATCAATGATAGCGATTTCATGTCGAATGTTTTTTGAGTGAGTTTTTATCAGGATGCAGCGACCTTATCCTTTGCATAATTCCGGGGCCGTTTTTTCCACCAGATGACGACTGCCAGCACGGCCAGCAGCAACGGCCATAATCCTACCAGCCCTACCAGCGCTGAGCTTAGCCAATGCCAGCCTTCCTTAAATGCTTCATTCAGCTTGCGAAGAAAAGAAGGCTCTTCCGTATTTTTGGCGGAAGGGTCAAGCACCTCGTAAAAATTCAGGTTGATCGTACTATATGAGGCCGCATGTCCCAGATACGCGATCCTTCCCGCTGCCCCATCCATCTCCTCCTGAAGACTGTTGATCTCATTTTGCACCTGGAGGATATCCTTCATCGAACGTGCCTGTTTCAACAGCTCAAGGTATCGTTCGCGCACTTCTCTTTTTGTCTCCAACCGGGATTTAGTATCCACCAGCTGCATCGTCACATCCTCTGCGGTAATTCTCTTGCTCACCAGCTTATCGCTGTCGCCGGCCAGTTGCAGGACCGTTTCGTCAAACCGGTCCACCGGTACCTTTATCGTGATGGTGTTCTCGATCTTATACGCAGACTCCTGCTGCTCTTCCCGGGCAATATAGCCGCCGGCAGCCCTCACCTGCTGATGCAGCCGTGCCGTATAAGCATTGAAATGCGGCACTTCTATGCTGAGATCGGCGGTTTTGACGATCTTTTTATCCCAGTCGGGGTTGGCGGATGTTTGCGATTGTGCCTTGCCGGTAGGTACGTTTTGCTGCTTTTGTATGTCCGCCTGCTGGCCGGTTTGATCTTCGGTATTCCCGGATGCAACGGCTGTGCTGTCCGCACGGATTGTCCCATCGGTCTCTTTGTCGACCGCCTGGGTCGCCGTGGCCTCGGAGCTTTTGAATTTTGCCTCTCTGGCCATATTGTTACAAGCAATAGCCAGTACCAGCGGCAGCAATGCCACGGGCAGAATGAATTTCATCGCCATAAATTTTTTTTGAGTGAGTTTACAAAAATGATAGATGCAGGGTCCTGTGTAATTACACAAACGCAAATAGCCGGCTACAGCGATTGATACCCGCAGCCGGCAAAAAGTAACCCTCAAAGAAATGTTAATTGCTTCGTGTGACGCAGTATTATTCCCCCGCCAATTCCATGATAATCTTCCACTCATCGTCCTTGACAGTCTGCACCGACAATCGTCCCAGACGGACCAGGTCCATATTGGTAAGACGTTTATCCGCCTTCACCTGCGCCAGGGTAACGGGATGTTTTAACTTCCGCTCCGGCTTGAGATCCACTGCTACCCAGGCATCGTCGTCCGTCGTGGGATCCTGGTAGGCTTCTTTAACGACCCTGGCAATACCGACGATCTCTGTTGCGCCCGTGCTATGATAATATAATACTTCGTCGCCCTTCTTCATACCCCTTAGATTGATACGGGCGGCATAATTGCGGACCCCATCCCAGAAGGTTTGCTTGTCCTTCACCAGTTGATCCCAACTATATACATCCGGCTCCGATTTCACCAGCCAATATGCCATATTATCAAAGTTTTGCGCAAAGTACAACAAAAAAAATCCCAACAGCCAAATCCGGACCCGGACAAACCCCCGTATGTATTTCTGTTGGTTACATGTAACAAGCGCTTAAAAACTCAAAAAAATTACTGTTGGCGGTACGGTGGAATCGCTCTTAAAGCCGGAAAATAAAGCTACGTTGACACGACCATCCAGTAATGCCTAAGTAGGCTGTAAATAATTGGTTATCAACGCCTATCCGCAAGCAGGGGTTATACCTCAAGGAACTTTTGAAAAAAAGTTCCTTTTTTTAAATCCAAAAGTCATCAGCTTACGTATGTTTATTTGAGGCCTGGTTTTAACCCTATTTAACGCTTGCGACAGGTTGTTTTAAGGGTCAAGACCATCCAGTTACGAATGTAATTTGGGTGGTCTTATTTTTTTGTCAGGCCCGGTAAAAGCATTAAACATTAACGGGAAGCAAGTACATCAGCAATGTGCATTGCACGGATGGCGTATCCCTTATGCCTGATGTACCCATCCAGGTGCATAAGACAGGAAAGATCAGTGGAGATAATATAGTCGGCTCCTGTCTGCAGGGCATTATTCAATTTCTGGTCCGCCATGGCGATGGAGATGGATTCAAACTTAACGGCAAAGCTTCCTCCAAAACCGCAGCATGTCTCCACATCATTCATCTCCAGTAATTCCAATCCCTTCACGTGTGAAAGCAACTTTCGCGGTTCCTCCCTGATACGGCATTCCCGCAAGGCTGCGCAGCTATCATGATAGGTGGCCTTACCCTGCAAAACGGCGCCCACATCTTCCACCCCCAGCACATTCACCAGGAAATCGGAAAACTCATATGCCCGTCGCCCAAGATCCTTGACGGCATTATGCACCGAAGAATTGTTAAACAACGTGGAATAGTAATTACGAATAAAACCCACACAGGAAGCGCTGGGCGCCACAATGTAGTCTTGTCCTGAAAAATCTTTGAGGAATTTGGAACAGACGTCCCGGGCTTCGTCCCGAAACCCGGCATTAAAAGCCGGCTGACCGCAACAGGTCTGGTTGGTATTATACGCAACAGTTACTCCCGCCCTTTCAAGCACGCTCACCATATTGAAGGCAGTCTGCGGATACAGCTGATCCACAAAGCATGGTATGAATAACTGGACTGTCAGGGCGCTGTGGGCTGTTTAAAAGATTTGAGTAAGGAGATCATTTTGACGGCTGTGATGGCGGCTTCCTCTCCTTTGTGCCCATGTTTGCCACCGATGCGCTCATCCGCCTGTTGCTGATTGTCCACCGTCAGTACGCCAAAAATAGTAGGTACGGGCAAGGACATGTTTAGATGCAAAATACCATCTGTAACAGCCCGGCATACATATTCGAAATGGGGTGTGTCCCCCCGCAGCACGCAGCCAAGGGCAATAAAAGCCCTGGGACGGTCATCCTTATACTTATGCACTTCCCAATATGCTTTTATGCCGAATGGGATCTCAAATGCGCCCGGTACTGTGATCACCTCCTGTACTTTCGCTCCGGCCCGATGCAAACCAGCCCGGCAGCCCTCTTCCAGGGCATCCACTATGGCGGCATTCCATTCGGTGCGTACAATAACTACACAGGCATCCAGGGGTTGCTGGATGCCTGTATCGGACTGTAATAAGTTGCTCTTACCTACCTCTGCCATAAAATCGTGGGCCAGCGCCCGGGTTTATTGTGTTACTCCCAACCTCGCGAGATACTTGTCGATATCGCTCCCTCTGGGGCTGGCGGGATATTTGTCCTTGATAAGCTTGTACATGGCAATGGCATCCTGCGTCTTGCCCATGCTCTCATAGAGATAGCCGCAGCGGAAAAGATATTCAGGAGAAAATATCTCATCCTTCTCGTAATAAGTTCCGGCCAATTTGTATTGTGCTGCCGCATCTTCTTTCTTACCCTGCTCGGAATAGGCATCACCTAATAATCCATAGGCCCTTACCTGCAGCTGCTTGACAGAAGTGGAAAAATCTTTCAGGTATTTTACGGCATTGTTATAATCGCCCAGCTTGAGATAACAGCTGCCGGCATAGAAAGCAGACAGGCTGGCCGCCTTGGTGCCGCTATACTTCGAGATGATCTTCAAAAAACCGGGGTTTACATTATCTCCATTGAGGGCCAGCCGTGCCGAGTCCATGCGGTAATATTCTTCAGCACGAAAGATGGCTTCGTTGGCTTTGGCTTCCTTTGGTTCGCTGACCAGGTTCCTGTAAGCAAAGAAACCGGCTATGATAAGCACCACCACCAGCAGTCCATAGCTCGCTTGTTTACCCCAGCGGTCCCAGAAATTCTGTAACTGATCGATGGGGTTTTTCTCCGCTTCCAGATGCGCCGGATGTTTGATCTCTGACATTAGTTTTTATTTGATGATTGCTTTTAATAGTTTATGATCCAGGGTTGATCCAATAACTAGTCGACAATGAACGGATAGTCCTTATCGACATAGACATCCTTCAATACCTCGGAGTCATCCGGCCAGGGAGATTCCTCGGCGAATTTCACAGAGGCGGCCACTGTATCGCCCACGCGCTTATTGATGGCATCGATCTCTTCCTGGCTGGCATATTTCTTTGTAAGGATGGTGTTCAATACCATTCCTATGGGGTCCTTCTGCTTATATTCTTCTACTTCTTCCTTGGTACGGTATTTCTGAGGGTCGGAGATGGAGTGTCCCTTGTACCGGTAGGTCTTGATCTCGAGTAAGGTAGGACCATCTCCCTGGCGGGCTCTTTTTACAGCCCTTGCAACACCATCATGGACGGCTTCGGCGCTCATTCCATCGATGGAGTCAGCCGGCATCTCATATGCATCGGCCAGCTTATAGATATCTACCACGTTGGAAGTCCGCTCGACCGACGTTCCCATGGCGTAATTGTTGTTCTCGCAGATAAACACCACCGGGAGCTTCCAAAGCATGGCCAGGTTAAAAGTCTCGTGCAGCATCCCCTGACGGGCAGCCCCATCTCCAAAGAAAGTAAGACATACATTATCCGTGCCCTTATACTTTTCTGCAAAAGCCAGTCCAGCCCCTGTACCGATCTGTGCACCTACGATCCCATGTCCACCAAAGAATTTTACGTCCACGCCAAAGAAGTGCATGCTACCTCCCTTCCCCTTGGCAGCTCCCGTGGCCTTGCCATACAGCTCAGCCATACAGGCGTTGGCACTGACGCCTTTGGATAAGGCCAGACCATGGTCGCGATAGGCGGTGATAAAAGGATCATCGGGCTTGGTAGCCGTCATACATCCCGCAGCAATAGCTTCCTGCCCCACATAGGCATGAAAAAACCCACGGATCTTACCCTCCATTTTATATTTTTCTTCTGCCATCAGTTCGAACTGACGGATAAGCTGCATCAGCTCGTACCAGTACAGATAGGTCTCTTTTGAAAACTTAGTAGCCACTTTTTTGAGAATTTGAGGTTTGGCCTGCCGCAGCCCATAGGATACGGGCAGGCGGGGGCAAATATACGGGGGAAAAAGGAATTTTCGGCGTTATCTTGCGTCCGAATATATTCAACTTGTTATTTCTAAGAGAGATATCACTTCTGCAGTTCAAAAACTATACGCAAGCCTCCTTCCGTTTTAATGAGAGGATCATAGGTATTTGCGGCAGCAATGGCATCGGGAAAACCAACCTGCTCGACGCTATTTATTACCTCTGTTTCACCAAAAGCTATTTTACCCGGCAGGATCAGCTTAGTGTTCACAAAGGCTCTGCCGGTTTCCGCATCGAAGGCCGCTTCGACCATGTCCGGAAAACGGGCTCTGACAAAAATTTATCCCGTTTTCCGGAAAAATCTAATGTCTATGAAAGCGAAGGACACCCCCTGGAGGTGGTCTGCATATTGAGAGAGACGGGGAAAAAAGAGCTGCTTTCCGGCGGCGAGCCCTACGAACGCTTTTCCCAGCACATCGGGCGCTTACCCTGTGTCATCATCGCCCCTGACGACGTCCAGATCATCACCGGTGGCAGCGAGGAACGCCGCCGCTTCCTGGACGCCCTTCTTTCCCAGCTGGACCCTGTTTATCTTCAGAGCCTTATCGAATACAACCGGGTCTTGCAGCAGCGTAATGGCTATCTTAAATCATTGACAGATAATAAGATACAGGATAAGAGCCTCCTGGAGGTCTACGACTCCCAGCTCATTCGTCCGGGCGCCTATGTTTTTGAAAAAAGAAATACTTTTCTCCAGGACCTTCTGCCCCTGGTGGAGCAGTTCTACCAGCAGATAGCCGGCGCTGCCGAACCGCTTGCTTTTAGCTATGAAAGTCAGCTGCTCGACGCTCCTTTCGCCGCCCTTCTGCACAGCTACCGTGAAAAGGACCGTTATCTCCAGCGTACCAATGCAGGGATTCATAAAGACGATATTGACATAAGCTATGGCGCCCAACCCTTTAAATCCATCGCCTCCCAGGGTCAGCGCAAAAGCCTGCTGTTTGCCTTAAAGCTGGCGGAGTACGAAATGCTCAAGCAATACAAAGGCTTCCCTCCCCTGCTCCTGCTCGATGATGTATTTGAAAAACTGGACGCCCGCCGGATGCATAATCTCCTGGACAAAGTTTGTTTACAGAATGATGGTCAGATCTTTATCACGGATACACACGGGGAACGTATCCGACTCGAACTGGAAAAATTAAATATACCCAGCCAGATCATCTCACTATAATAGAAAGTTTTTATATTTAGACTTTAGTCCAAAACTTTCGCTATGTCCCCTGACCTGGAATCCTCGATTGCTTTCCTGGAATCGACCAATGACCCTGTGAATGCTTATTTCTCCTTCACCGTAGATGAGACAGGAGAATATGGTATTATTAAGGCCAATAAAGAAGGGCTTCGTCTTTATGCAGCTGAAATGTTGAAGAAGTCTATGGAGCTGGAACAAAAACAGGACGGGCAACCCCTGCTCTTTGGCCACCTGGAATGGGTGGTCAGCGACGCCGGATACGATCTTATCGCCGGCGTTATCCCTCAATACGAGGTCCGTACGGAAATACTCGCCGCCCGGAGCAATGGCAAGGCCGAACCTCATGCCAAAGACACGGTTTCGGCTAAAAAAGGGCAGCCTCCCCGTTCGGGATGCTTTTCTTCCATTGTGATGTGGGTAATACTGGGACTACTTCTACTTGCTGCGTATTATGTACGTCCTTCGGACAAACGACCTCCGGCCGTTTCGGAAGCTTTTCCTAACTTGCACCCATGGGAGAGTATTCGCTAGGAGATGCTTTACGACAATTCCTGGACAAAAGCCGTCTGAAAGGCTCTATCCAGGCGCTGCAAATCGAAGATGTCTGGGAGCAGATCATGGGGAAGACGATTGCCCGTTATACGGAGAAGATACAGATACACGGTCATACGCTCTATATCAACACCTCTGTTGCCCCCCTGCGACAGGAATTACTCTATCAGAAAGACAACATCATACAAAGGGTCAACGAAGCCCTGGGGGAACAGGTAATAAAAGAGGTGGTCATAAAATAAGCGCTTATGCTTATGCTTTGCGGACTCTCGGGTCTATCAGACCATACAAAGCGTCTGCCAGCAGTCCGATGAGGATAAAGAAGAATGAGGATACCAGCACCGAGCCCATTACCACCGGAAAATCCAGCAGCTCCAATGCATCAACCGTCACTTTCCCGATGCCTTTCCAGCCGAATATATATTCCACAAAGAAAGCGCCTGCCAGTAATTCTGCAAACCAGCCTGTGATAGCCGTGACCACGGGATTCAATGCATTGCGCAGTCCATGTTTCCACACGACAACAGACCTGGATAATCCCTTGGCATAGGCTGTCCGGATATAGTCCTGATTCAGCACATCCAATAACGAACCCCGGGTCAGCTGTGCAATGATGGCCATGGGCCGGATACCCAGCGTAATGGCCGGCAGGATCAGGTTGCGCAGCTGCAGCAGTCTTCCGGCAAAAGCGTCTGTATCGTACATGCTGCCCGTCAGGTGAAGACCGGTGTAATCGCTGAGTACAAAACCAAATAAATACGCGATGACAATACCCATAAAAAAACTGGGCGCCGAAATACCCAGCACACTGGTAAATATAGCTGTCGAGTCCATCCAGGTATCCCTTTTTACCGCGGCTAATACTCCCAATGCCACACCCGACACAGTGGCTATCAGCATGGCGGCTATCGCCAGCAGGATGGTACGCGGCAACGCCTCCATCAGCAACTCCCCAACATCTTTCTTTGTCTGATAACTACGTCGCAGATAAGGCCATTTCAAACCGATTTTCGTCCCGCCTCCGATGAACCAGCCTTTCAGGCCTTTCGCTGCGATCTCTTCTTTCGAATGGATACCGATGGGACTCACATCATCCAGGTAGAGCAGGAACTGCTTCCACCTTGGTTGATCCAGGTACAGCTCTTTACGGATATTCTCCTGGGTAGCGGCATCCGCACGCTGCCCCATCACCAGGCGGGAGGGATCTCCAAAACCCTGGAAGAGGAAGAATACGGCCACCACTACGCCCAGCATCACCAGCAGCCCGTAAATGCTCTTTTTTATCAGGTATTGTATCATCTATTGCTCATGTAATATAGTTGTCCCGCCCGGCAATGCATTGATCTCCGGCAAAGCCCGCTCGAGGTCAGCATAGCTCCATTTGTGCAGGATCACCCCGTTTTTCAGCAGGTACAGGGTTGGATTGGCACGGGCAGCCGTTTTGATAGCCGTAGCATCGCATTTCAGGATGGAGACATCCCCGGTGATACCTGCCTTTCCCGTCCATGCCAGCACGTTGTCATAATTCCCTGTGATAAAATACACGGGGATCTGTTTGGCCTTGATCATGGTAAGGATCAGGCTGAACTCCTTCATCCAGGAAGGAGGGTATTCTTCCAGCTCTTTGGTAAAAAAGAAAAGCTTGTACCCTTTCTGCTCCAGGATCGCCTGCGTCGTATCCGTTCCTTGGGATGTTATCAACGTGAAATCCTTGATGGAAGGTTCGGCATTCCCCTTGCGGATGAGCTTGTCATACCTGTTGATAAACTTATACGAATCATCAAAATCCGCGGGAAAATTATTGCCGCTGAACTCCAGGCGTTTGCCATTCTTCTCATATACCATGGTGATCACTGTGCTGTCGGGTATCGCTCCCGGAGGCGCCTTCATCTTTTCCGGCATATTGGTGCCGGGTTTATACGGCAGACAATCCACCACGGGAAGATGCACCAGCACATACCATTGGAAGGAAAAGGACAACACGGTAGCCAGCACCAGGATGGCCATGCTCGCCACCTGCGAAAGCAGTGGCCTGATCCTTCGTTGTGCGAAGAACAGGAAAAGGATGAGCACCAGCAGGATAAGGTCCTTTGTAAAAGACTGACCTGCTGTCAGCGGGATACAGTCCCCAAAGCAGCCACACTCCCGCACTTTCCCTGATAAATAGGCATAGCCGGTGAGAAAAGTAAAGAAAATGATCAGCAGCAACAGCAGCCAGCTAAACAAGCGCATTCGCCAGCCCAGCAGGATGGCCACCCCTGCCACAATCTCGAAAACGATCATGACGATGGAAAAGATAAGGGTATAATTGTCCAGCCAATGCCAGTTCCATACCTCGAAAAATTCCTGCATCTTATAGCTGAGCCCCAGCGGATCGTTGGCTTTCACCAGCCCGGAGAAAATAAATAATACGCCCACGATGAAACGGGCGATGCGGACTAAAAAGTTCATGAATAAATGTTTATGGTCTATCCGCTGTGTTTACCTTCTTCTATCAGTATCAATGCAAAAAGCGAATAATTAATAATATCGATAAAGTTTGAGTCGATCCCTTCGCTGATCAGCGTCTTTCCCTCGTTGACAACGATCTGCCTTATCCGCAATATCTTCATAAGGATCAGGTCCACGATGCCTTCCTGGCTCATGTCCCGCCAGGCCTCTCCATAATCATGATTCTTATCCAGCATGGTCTTGCGGGCAAGCGCGGCCTTTTCATCATACCATTTTGCCGCAAGGTCCGCCGGCATATCTTCGACTGACGTTTCGCCTGCGATCGACAGTTGGATCAACCCGATGATACCATAGTTTACCATAGCGCGGAACTCCCCTGCCTTGTCTTCTTCCACAAGCTGCTGCCGGGCCTCCTGCAAAGTGCGTATACGCCTGGCTTTGATGAACAGCTGGTCGGCAATGGAAATAGGCCGTAACACCCTCCAGGAAGTACCATAGTCCCGGGTCTTTTTGAGAAATATGTCCCTGCATACAAGTACGGCCGTGTCATACTGCTGATTGGTACTATTGTTCATCCTACAAATATCTTAGTTTTATCTTTACATCCTAATTTGGTTATCAAAGATATGTTTACCTTGAATGGAAGGGGGCGTTTGCTGGCGGCAGACAGACCCCTGATAATGGGGATCATCAACAGCACGCCGGATTCTTTTTACAGCGGCAGCCGTCCCCATGACGATGCGGCTTTTTTGCAGCAGGCCGAAACAATGCTGCAGGAAGGAGCCGATATCCTCGACATCGGCGGGCAAAGCAGCCGTCCCGGAGCTGCCTGGGTAGGCGAAGAAGAAGAGCTACGCCGGGTAGTTCCCCGCATTATGCAGCTTAAAGAGCAATTTCCGGATATTTTCCTGTCTGTAGATACCTGGTACAGCCGGGTGGCCCGGGAAGCCATAGCCGCCGGCGCATCCATGGTCAATGATGTCAGCGGGGGGCTGCTGGATCCAAATATGCTGTCTGTCGTAGGTCGTCTGGGCGTTCCCTATGTCTGTATGCATATGAAAGGCACACCTGCCACGATGAACAAGGAGGCTGTATACGACGACGTCACAAGGGAAGTGCTGGACTTTTTTATCAGCCGGGTGGAAGATGCCAGGAGGGCGGGCATCCACGACATCGTCCTGGATCCGGGCATGGGCTTTGCCAAAACACACCGGCATAACCTGGAACTATTGCACAACCTCTCCGTTTTTCGCATGACGGGCTGCCCCATCCTGTTAGGCGTCAGCCGGAAATCCACTATCTATAAGTTGCTTGGCATCACGCCCGAAGAGGCGCTGAATGGAACTACCGTGCTGAATACGCTGGGGCTGATAAACGGTGCGGATATCCTGCGTGTTCACGATGTGAGGGAGGCGAAGGAGGCCATCACCCTGGCGGAGGCGTATATGGCGCCAAACAAGCGGAGCACAGCTCCGCTGCCCGAAGGGCCATTATAAGAGGTTTGGCGCCCCGGAGTTATTTTCCAGTGAACGAAGGGACGCCAAACAAAAAAACCCTCCTGACGGAGGGCCTTTTATAATGCGGTTTATTTGTTTATTTATGCTGCTGCGGCTGAGCTTGCTGTGGTCTCACCGGCATGGTTGGCATAGTGGGTGTGGCCGCCTGCTTCGGGGCGTCGGTCACGTCCGCGATCTCTACCTCGAAAATGAGGTTCTCGTATGGTTTGTGGCCCGGACCAGGAGACTGGTCGTAAGCCAGGAAAGCAGGGATATATAAAGTGCCCTTGCCGCCTTTTTTGAACTTCCGCAGGCCGTCATCCCAGCCTTGTATGATCTGTCCCTGACCGACAACAAATTTAAAGGGCTCATTGCCGGGGCCTTTCATATTGGACTCGAACTCTTTTCCGGAAGGCAGTAATTTACCAGTGTAACGTACAGACACCTGTTTGCCTGAATCCACCTGGGGACCGTCACCTACGGAGTTTACTACTACATAAGTACCTTTCGTAGTCTTTTCAGCCTTGATATTGTTCTTGGCCAGATAGTCCTCCACCGCTGATATCTCTCTCTGTTTTTCGCCTACCTGCTCCTTTTCCTGGTCTGCAGTCTTTTCCTGGAGCGTGGGGAATACATCCAATACTTTGAACGCAATAGTCAGCTTGTCCTTCTTGTGGATGAAGGGAGGCAGCTGTCCGCCAAAATGTTTCTGCAGCGTATCGGCCATTTCCACGACGACGGCGCTATCACCCTTACGTAACAGGGGAAATACTTCCGTCGGGCTGTACACCGGACGGGCGCTGTCCACCTGGATATATACAGGCATACCGCCTTCCGAAGAATACAGCACGGAGTCCCGCACCTTTTGAATAAAATGAACTTTCAGGAACTCCCCTTTCTTTACCACGGGATTCTTTTTGTCGGAAATGATCTTATATAGCAGGCCACTCTTCGTCTTTTTATATTCCTGGCTGGTGCAGGACACTGCCCCAATCAGGGTCAAAGCGCCAAATGCATATAACGCAATTTTTTTCATTGAGCTAATTATTGTAATTGTGATGAATTCTCTTTTATTGCTTCGATAAAACGCTGCACCGTCGCCTCCAGCGTATCGCTGCTGCGCCCGCCGGCCGCATTGAAATGCCCTCCCCCTTCGAAATATTTACGGGCAAACGTATTTACATCGAAATCTCCCTTGCTTCTGAAAGAGCATTTGACCTCCTCATCCCTGTCAATGATAAGGGCAGCCATTTTAATCCCCTGAATGGTCAGCGGAAAATTTACCAGCCCCTCCGTATCACCTGTCTTGATCTCAAAACGCACCAGGTCCTTCCAGGGAATGGCGATAAGAGCAGTATTATGCTCATAGAAGATATCCATTTTATTCTGCAGCACATACCCAAAGAACCTCAGGCGGTTTTCCAGGAAGTTATCGAAGAGATTTTCGTGGATCTTCGTATGGTTAAAGTCCGTTTCCTTCAGGACCGATACCATCCGGTGCACTGCTGCAGAGGCCGCGGGAAACCGGAACGAGCCTGTATCGCTCATGACGCCTGCATAAAGACAAACAGCCATATCCTGGTTGATCTTATCCGTATGCCCGCTGCCGGTGATCAGGTCATACACCATTTCGCAGGTGGAGCTCTTTGCTGTATTGCTTATCCCATAGGTAAAGCTCTCGCTTTCCGGCTGTTGGTGATGGTCAATCAGAATTTTTTCGCAGGTGAGCTTCCGTAGCTTGGGCGCCATATGCCTTGTCCTGCTCAATACATTGAAGTCCAGGCAAAACAGCCATTCAGCCTGATCCAGGACACTATTTGCCTTCTCCGGACTGAACTCATAGTCGATGACCTCATTGCAGCCCGGCATCCATTTTAGCCAGTCGGCCCAGTTCGTAGGCGATACGACAACCGGCGCATGCCCCAACTGCTTTAAAAAATGGTAAAGACCCAGGGCGGAGCCCATGGCGTCGGCATCCGGCTTCTGATGCATGGTGATGACCACTTTCCGGGGCTTATCCAGTAATTTATATATATCTTCTATTGGCCTCATTCCGTTTAAATGTTCCCTCTGAGAGGTTGCAAAGGAACTAAATTAAATCTCAAATCCCAAATTAACCAAAAACTATACCTTACCTTTGCTCCCCAAAAATCATAACGAAAATATGAGCAATCGAACTTTTACCATGATCAAACCGGATGCCTTCTCCAAAGGACATTCCGGGGCCATTCTTGACAAGATCATTAAAAGCGGCTTCCGTATCGTCGCCCTGAAGCTCACCCAACTGTCCGCCGGCAAGGCTGGGGAATTTTATGCAGTACACAGCCAGCGTCCTTTCTACGGGGAATTGGTAAGTTTTATGAGTAGTGGTCCTATCATTGCAGCGATCCTGGAAAAGGATAATGCCGTAGCAGATTTCCGGAAGCTCATCGGCGCCACAGATCCCTCCAAAGCAGACGAAGGAACGATCCGTAAATTATATGCGGCTTCCGTAGGCGAGAATGCGATCCACGGCAGCGACAGCGATGAGAATGCGAGGATCGAAGGAGATTTCTTCTTCAGCGGTCTGGAAAGAATATAAGTTTTCAAAATTAACCCTCGAAAGAGGGTTAATTTTTTATAGGTTTAACAGTATATCCCTGTTTTCGCAGCAGGTCGATCACCCCGTTCTCTCCTGGTAAATGCGCTGCTCCGACAGCTATCAGCAGCGACTTTTGAGGCAACAGCGTAGCAAGCTTGCCCGCCCATTTCCGATTGCGATCATAGAGCAAAAGGTCCATATAACCATTCATCCCCGGGTCCCCCTTCCGGCTAAGCGAATCAATGCGGTCGAGATCCTGTCGCTTATACACTTCTGCCAGCTCCAGGGTCATCTTTTTATACTCCTCACTGCTGTCGATGTAATTCACCAGGTCTTTTGCCTGTTTTTCATAGGGGATGCTATCGAATAGTCCTGCCTGGAATTCTACCGTCTCCAATCCATTCACCGGTTTGTTATGCAGCTCTTTCATGATCATCAGCTCCATTCCATCCGTGGTCTTGCAACCCAGGCTCGTCTCCTCGATAAGACTGCTGACCAGCATCGGCTTGAACCGCTCCAGCATGCCAAAAGGTAGCATGGGGGAATGCTGGGAGAAATAGGTCTTTACCCGTTCGTAATCCTTTGGCGACAATAGATCCGACAATTTCTTGCTGTCATTCATACGCATATACTTCATCGAGCCCAGCATACCCGTCATATCGCTGAGATCTATCTCAAAATATACTTCTTCACATTGAGATATGGCTGACCTCAGGCTGTCGCTCAACCGCGCATCTTCAGCGCACAGCACATGCATGGTCCCAAAAAGATAGGATGGTTTTAGCAAACCTTTGCCTGTGATCTGCCATAGCAATGTATGAGGCGTTTGAGAAAAGCTCAGGCAGGAGGACAGCACCCCCACCGACAATAATATCGATTGTTTCAACCGCTTATAGAGTAGCAGGCGCGACCGCTTCTTGTCCATATATCTGATCTTTAAATTTCAAAGATGGGGAGGGCAGGAAAGATCCTAATCCCAGCTGGTCCCATTTTTTATCCACTGCCGCTATCGTAGCGTCATCCGCCACGATGATATTCGGCCAGTCACGCTGAAAGTTATCGAATTCCGGGGTCTTTCTGGTACCGTCCAGCCCAAGGCAGGCGAATATTTTTGAGGGATGCTTTTTCGATGGCCTTTCCACGAGCAGGTGGTCTCTCCGTGGGTCCAGGTTGTTGCAGAATCTCCATAAAGCGACAGGCAGATCTCCGGCATTCACTGTATGCTCTACATACAGCAGCAGCTTGATGCCCTCCAGCTCTTCCTGGTTGCAAAGGGCTGTATGCAGCTCGCGGATATGACCTGGCCGTTGTTTTTCCACGCTGAGGATCAGGCAGGGCATATCCTGTTCCAGCAAAGAGAGATTGACTCCTTTGATCTCGGGAAACCGTTGCATAAGCAGCGGGGCGGATAGTCCCTGAGGTTTTGTTATGTTGAGGAGATAGCGGGTATCAGCCTCTTCCTCTGTCTTGGCCGTCCCGTCAATACACATTTTGCCTCCAAATCCCAGCTTGCTGCAGCTGTGATCCAGCACATCCATAGGTCCCTGCGAGAAATAGGCGTCCGTCGCGGGGTTGAAGTTTTTAAGGGCTATGGCAGCCAGGTGAGCATAATCCTGAATGTTCGTGTTTTGATCGGCGACGACCAATATCTTGTTGAACATCATCTGACCAGCCCCCCACATGGCATTCATCACCTTCTGTGCCTGACCGGCATAATCTTTTTTGATCTTCGCAATGACCAGGTTATGGAAAACGCCCTCTACAGGCATGTCCATGTCGATGATCTCGGGCACCAACGTCATCTTGATAGGAGCCAGGAATATCCGCTCCGTAGCCTTGCCCAGCCAGGCATCCTCTTGTGGCGGGATACCTACGATGGTGGCGGGATACACTGCATTTTTTCGGTGGGTGACAGCTGTGATATGGAATCTCGGGTACCAGTCCGGCAGGGAATAATAGCCGGTATGATCCCCAAAAGGCCCTTCCCAGATGAGGTCGTCCTGGGGGTCTACGTAACCTTCTATAATGAAGTCTGCGTCTGCTGGTACTTCAATGTCCGGTTGGGTAATACACTTTACCAGCTCCACTTTCTTCTTCCTGAGAAAGCCCGCCAGCATATATTCGTCGACATTTTCCGGCAGGGGCGCCGTGGCGCTATAGGCGTAAGCAGGATCTCCCCCCAGGGCGACGGCCACCGGCATCCGCTGCCCCGTTTTTTTATATTCGGAAAAATGTTTGGCGCTTACCTTATGCTTGTGCCAGTGCATGCCTGTCAGCGTAGGCCCGAACACCTGCATCCGGTACATCCCCACATTCCTGGAGCCCGTATTCGGATCTTTTGTATGGATGATCGGCAAAGTGACAAACGGCCCTCCATCCTTCGGCCAGCAGGTAATGACGGGAAGGTGGCCGATGTCCGGTTTTTCCATTATTATTTCCTGGCACTCTCCTCTCCCACTCCTTACTTTCGGCATCCAGCTGGCGAATTGCCCCAACTTGGGAAGGAGCTTCAATTTGTCGATGATGCTTTCTTTTGGAGCGGATAATAGGTGAAACAGCCCTTCAATCTCCCGGGTTACATCGTCAAGATGTTGCACTCCCAGCGCCATGCACATTCTCTTTTCACTGCCGTATGCATTCATCAGCACGGGGAAATCGGTGCCTGTATTTTCAAACAGCAGGGCCTTGCCACCATGACCGCTCTTGCTGATGCGATCGGTGATCTCTGCTATTTCCAGTTTTGGATCGACGTAGGTTCGGATACGAATGAGTTCCCCGGCTTTTTCCAGGGCTTGAATAAATTCCTGCTGGTTTCGGTAGGCCATGCGGTTAGGATTTCTTTAGAAAGGAAACGGCGGATCAAAAGATCCGCCGTCGCAAAAATATAACAGAAAATGACCCGATGGGTTCGCCGGCTTAATAAACTTTTTTCGGACAGTCATAGATCGCCTTGCCCCTTCTGTATTGCAACGCTCCATTGCCACCTTTTTTACTGGGTAGTTCGATGATCACCCGTATGCCTGAGATATAATACCAATCTTTGGTCTTACTATTGCCTCGTATAGTGCCATTCTGGGGATAAGGCGCTCCATTCTTAAGTTCACCGCCCCGGTAAGCCATCTTTACAGCATCCGGCCCCCGCGCAGCCAGCAATGTGGCCTGATCGACATAGGTCTTGCTTACATCGTCCAGGTAGTCGGTAAACAGTTTGCGAAGACCTATCTCATACGCGATCACTACATTGTCCGTTACACGCATCTTTATGCCGCCGCCGAAAGGAATGGCAATCTGGGTCAGGTTGTAAGGTTTCCTGCCCGGATAGGCCGCCAGCCCCTCTCCTTCTGTGCTCAGCTGGCGCAGATAGAGCTTATTCCTAAGACTATCAAAAGCATAAGGGTTAAAATGATAAAGGGCGACTCCTCCGAATACGTATGGGGTAAATCGATGCTCATTCAGATCCAGTAAATTGTATTCCAGCAGCAGGTTGCCTTCATAGATCTTGCTCTGAAAGCTAAGATTACGGGCTACCACTGCCGGCTTGCTGCTATAAGCGTCTGAAGCGCCTACTTTTCCGAAGCTGAGATTACCTAAAACGGAGAGATGAGGGCTGAGGTCATATTGAAGACCTCCACTGAAAGCAAAATGTGCCTGCTGGGTGGTGTAGGCTCTGCTCTGCAGATCTCCAATGTAATTGGAAAATCCGCCTAAAAGATTGACGTGCCATTGGGCTTGGACTAGGACAGGGATTAGCATTCCCATCAACAAGAACTTTTTCATTCTTTGTTTAAATTTTGTTGATAACTCCGGATGAATGGACGATTATGGCGGTTTTGCGAAAGGAATACGGATAGTCAGGGTCTGTTAAACTGCGTTGGTAGATTTAGACCAATAGATGTGTCGATTTTAAGAAGATGCTAACTTTAACGCAAGTATTGAGCCAATTATTAAAAATTTAACAGCTAAAAAAAAGTTAAAGCAATCGACCGCAAAATCGGAATTTTTTTTCGCAAATGCAAGAACTTTCTATTACCTTTGCACCCCCTGGAACTGGTCAATTCCAATGGAATTCAATGAGTTCCTTTCCAGAATGGACCTCCGGTCCGTTGGATTTTTCGGGACGTAGCGCAGCCCGGTAGCGCACTTGCATGGGGTGCAAGGGGTCGCTGGTTCGAATCCAGTCGTCCCGACTGATTTTTGAAACCCGCTCTGGTAGCGGGTTTCGTTTTTTGCCGTATATTTCACCATTTGTAACATTATCATACTCAATCTCAATCGGTTCGAATCCTATCAACTTGAATCTTAAAACGTAGTTATCTTTAGCGTAACTTTCTGTATAGAGAACTTGAAATTGAAGCTGTCGATCTCACAATTATCGACAATATCTTGTCGGTCTTAATCTAGGTTATCACAGCAGATCCGCTTATTCGGCTACGTTATCTAAGATGGAAGAGACGCCAGATTAGAAATCTGCAAGACATGTTATGGCCCTTAATGATCTCGCTTTGTCCTTTTTCATTTTCGCCGAAAGCCTTGTCCGTCGCCGCACGAACCGTGTATCAAAAACGGACATCCATGCGGCGAACAATCAACCAAACAACTGACCCTCAATCTCTTGCCAATTTGGCTTCCTTTTCGCAGCAAGACGCTGGACAAAAATTACTCCATGTTCCGCAACTATTTCAAAGTAGCCCTTCGCAACCTCCGCAGATCCAAAGGCTTCACCGCCCTCAACATCATCGGCCTCGCTTCCGGCCTCGCCGTATGTCTCCTCATCGTCCTGTACGTCACCGATGAGCTCAGTTACGACCGTTACAACGTCAACGCCGACCGCATCTATCGCATCAGCGTCGACACCTACGTCAGTAACACCTCCATCCACAATGCCCATACGTCGAAATTCCTCGGGCCCGCCCTCGCCGCTGCCTACCCCAAATTCCAGCAGATGGTCCGGCTCTACAGCCCGGGCGACATCCTGGTCAAAAAAGGGAACGACTACATCCTCAACCATCATAAGGTCTTTGCGGACAGCACAATCTTCAAAGTCTTCACGTTCCCATTTATCGCCGGCGACCCCAATAGCGCCCTCAATAATCCCCATTCCATCGTCATCGACGAAAGCGCCGCCCGCCGCTACTTCAACAGCACTGATGTTGTCGGCCGCACCCTCGAAGTAGGCAACGACAATACCCTCCGCAAGGTCACCGGAGTCATCCGTGACATGCCCGAACAATCCCATTTCCACTTCAGTTTTATCCTGCCATTCCGCGATGCCTCGTTTGCTCCCAATGATGACTCCTGGCTCACCAATGACTTCTATACCTATGTCCTGGTCCAGCCTGGCACCACCGCCGCGGAAGTCCAGAAAGACGTCACCCGGACGGCCTATACCAACGTAAGCCGCGTGGTCCAGCAACAGTTTCACGTCTCCCTCGATGAGCTGACGAAGTCGGGTAACCATTTCCGATACCCCATTATGGCAGTCGCCGATATCCACCTGCACTCCAACCTGGATAGCGAGATCGAGCCCAACAGCAGTGTCACCTACATCTATATTTTTTCCATCATCGCCGCCCTCATCCTCCTGATCGCCTGTGTCAACTTCATGAACCTCAGCACCGCCCGCTCCGCCAGCCGTGCCAAGGAAGTCGGCATCCGCAAAGTTGCGGGGTCCACGCGGGGCCACCTCGTTGCCCAGTTCCTCACCGAGTCAATACTGCTAAGCCTCTTCTCGCTGGTCCTCGCTCTCGGAATCGCCCTATTGCTCCTGCCGTTATTCAACAATCTCGCCGCCAAACAGCTCCAACCCGGCATGCTCTTCTCCGCCCGCTTCCTGCCCATCCTCGTCGCCCTCGCCCTACTCGTAGGCTTCCTCGCCGGCAGCTATCCCGCCTTCTACCTGTCCTCCTTCCAGCCCATCAAAGTGCTCAAAGGCAAAATGGCCGCAGGGATGAAAAGTAGCGCGCTCCGCAGCGCCCTTGTGACATTTCAGTTCATTATCTCCATCGGCCTGATCGTCTGCACCATCGTCATCTACCGCCAGTTGAACTATATCCGCAATAAGGAGGTTGGGTTCAACCGCGACCAGGTACTCGTCGTTCATAGCACCGGGATTTTGGGTCCGGATGGCGCCCAAACATTCCGTAAAGAACTCCTCGCCCTCGGCGGCATCTCCGACGCAACGATCACTTCCCACCTTCCTACCGTCGGTGGCGGCCGGTATGCCACCCCAGGTTGGTTCCGCGATGCCTCCGGCGGGAAGGGATCGTCAATGACGACCCTCTGGGTCGACGATCATTATGTCCCCACCCTCGGCATGAAGATCGTCAAAGGCCGTAACTTCGATCTGGCCCGATTCCCCACCGACTCGACCGCGGTCATCATCAATGAAGCGGCGGCGCGACTGCTCGACATGAAGGATCCGCTAAATATGCAGCTGTGGCGGCTGTCCAACGAAAAAATCGAACCGGGCGCTTTTCACGTGATCGGCGTCGTAAAGGATTTCAACTACAATTCCATGCACGATGAGATCCATCCCCTCGTCCTCAATGTAAATACACGGTACGATCAGGACTTTGGCGCCGTCGCCGCACGTTTTCAAACCAATGACGTCTTCGGCCTCGTCCGTCAGGTGGAAGCCAAATTTCACGCCATCAGGCCAGACATCCCGTTCGACTATACGTTCATGGATGATGATTTCAACAAGCTCTATCACACCGAGCAGCAGCGCGGCCAGATCTTCATCACCTTCGCAATCTTCGCCATCTTCATCGCCTGCCTCGGCCTCTTCGGCCTCGTTACTTATGCCGCCGAACAACGCACAAAAGAGATCGGGATCCGCAAGATCCTCGGCGCACCAATCGCGGGTATCGTCAGCCTCCTTAGCAAAGACTT
>Ga0105240_10001107_pt1 | contig 47472 bp, 33 predicted proteins | sample KBSC54metaG_FD_80426 | JGI IMG/M metagenome (GOLD analysis project Ga0105240, IMG submission 80426) | Corn rhizosphere microbial communities from Kellogg Biological Station, Michigan, USA - KBS C5-4 metaG | ecosystem: Host-associated > Plants > Roots > Rhizosphere > Soil | place: Michigan, USA... | reverse complement strand
GCATCGGTTGCAAGGTGAGCGCGCAGGATGTTGACGAGCACGATCGAGGCCAGGCTTGCTGCGACAGCGGCCGCGCCCGGACGTGGCGCTTGCGTCTCCAGGCGGATGAGCTCGAGAGCCGGTTCCAGGGCGCGGGCGTGCGAGGAGCTGCGACGAACAATGATCATGGGCGGCAACAACCGCAGCAACCAGTCACTGAAATCGGCGTCGAAGACGAATCGTCCGCCGGCACCGGCTGTCCTGGAGGGCCCCGATCCAAAGCGCACAATCCCGTCCGGGCAAAGATGATCGGCCATGAACCGCGATCCGTCCCGCACCGGCGCAGCGACATCGCTGGCGAAACAATAAGCGCGGCCGTCACTGAGCAGATAGAAGTCGCCTGCCTCGAGTTTCACCCGCTCTCGTGAGCCGTCGATCCACAGCCAGCGGCTCCCCTCCATGATGCCGCCGAACTTCATGTGACGATACGCAGGGAAGCGTAGCGCCCAGGGACCGGCCGCCTCGACTCGCGCTGAAAGCACACTGCGAACCTTGAGCAGGACAAAGATCTCAGACAGGGGATCCATATCGGAATCTGTACGAATGAATAGGAAAAACGGACTCCTCGTTATGGATCGTACAGCAAATACAGTCGATCATGGCGGTCACACCAGATCCCCGGGAGACCCTACCCATGCCCACCATGAAGGCCTGGCGCCTCACGCACCCCGGCGGTGCTTTGGCCCTGAAAGAGATTGCTGTACCCGAGCCGCGTCCCGGCAGTGTGCTCGTGCGTATCGAGACATCCGCCCTGATGTCTTATCTCAAGAACTACGTCGAGGGGCGGTTGCCCTCCTATAACCCGCCACACCGTGAATTTACGATCGGCACGAACGGCGTCGGCGTCATTCAATCGGTCGGGCGTGACGTCTGGCATCTCAAACCGGGCCAGCGCGTTGTCGTTTCCTCCCACTTCACGGCCCGCGAGAACGTGGAGGAGCCCAACCAGATCCTGATCGGTCTGACCGCGGGCGCAGGCGCAGAAGCCATGCTCTCCGACTGGCCGGATGGGACGCTGGCCCAGTACGCCCTGCTTCCCGTGGAGGCGATCACCCCGATCGATGGACTGGACCACATTGACTCGACTCGCCTGATCGCCCTGAATCGTTGCATCATCCCCTTCGGTGGCCTGCTACGCGGCAGGCTCGCCGCTGGTGAAACGTTGGTCGTCACCGGCGCGACGGGGGCTTACGGTACGGCAGCCGTACTGTTGGGTGTTGCAATGGGAGCCGCGCGGGTCGTGGCGGCGGGACGCAACGAGGCAGCACTCCACGCCATTGGAAGCGCGGGCGGCCCACGCGTGGGGACTGTGGTGTTGAGCGGCGATCCTGAAACAGATACGGCGGCACTGCGCCACGCCACCGGAGGCGGAGCGCACATCGCCTTTGACATGGTGGGTAATGCCCGCGATCCGAATGCCACGCTCGCAGCTCTCAACAGCCTGCGCCGAGCCGGCAGGCTCGTACTGATGGGCAGCATGACCACACCCCTGCCCATTCCTTACACCCTGATGATGTTGAACAGTTGGGAAATCCTCGGGCAATTCATGTACCCCCGCAACGCCTACCAACGCCTCCTGAATCTGCTGCGTAACGGGCTGTTGAATCTCAGCCCGTTTCAACCACGGACTTTTCCACTGCCGGAATTGCCTCGAGCCATGGAAGTCGCCGCCCGCGCCGGCAATCTTGAATACGTCGTCATACAGCCCTGATGCCTGACAAGGAGCGTCCATGCGTACACTGCAAACACCCCTGCACTCCGGATTTGGTGAGCACAGCACGGCACGGGAGACCCTGGGACACGCCGATCTCAGAGGCAAGGTTGCCATTGTCACGGGAGGTGCCTCCGGTATCGGCCTGGAAACCACCCGAGCGCTACGGCAGGCCGGGGCCACCGTCGTCGTGGCGGCGCGCGACCCTGCAAAGGCCCGCGCGGCAGTGACGTCGATAGGCGACCTGGAAGTACATCAGCTGGATCTCCTGGATAGCGCATCCATCGACGCTTTCGCCCAGGCGTTTCTCCACAGTGGACGGACACTACACCTGCTCATCAACAATGCGGGAATCATGGCCGCACCCCTTGCACGCGACTCGCGCGGCTATGAGTCACATTTCGCGGCGAATCATCTCGGACACTTCCAACTCACAGTACAGCTGTGGCCTGCACTGCGGCAGGCTGGCGGCGCGCGCGTGGTCACCTTGTCATCCGGCGCGCACCGACAGGCGGCCGTTGATTTCGCGGATCCCAACTTTGAACATCACCCCTACGATAAGTGGCGGGCCTACGCACAATCGAAGACGGCCAACGTGCTCTTCACCGTAGCCCTGGACCACAGAGGAGAGCCCGCCGGTATTCGGGCCTTTGCTGCGCATCCCGGCCGCATCGAGACAAACCTGCAACGGTTCATTACCCTGGCTGAATTGCAGGCACGCGGTCTTCGTGACGAGAAAGGTGAGATACCCTCCGATCAACGGCGACTCTACAAGACATCCGAACAAGGGGCTGCGACCACGATCTGGTGCGCGGTCAGCCCACTTCTGAAGGGGCTTGGCGGTGTGTATTGCGAAAATGCGGACATCGCTCCAGCGGTTCCTGCCGATCATCAGCCCCTCAATGGTGTGTTGCCTTGGGCAGTGGACGAAGCATCCGCGGAGCGTCTTTGGGCACTCAGCGAGAACCTTGCGCAAGTGCGGCTGGGTTCCCATCCGAGCAAATGCGATCTCGCTGACGCACAGTCTTACTGAACTGACGGCGCTCGCCGGGACACGCGTGCCATATCAACGAATGAGGTCCACGTGACGAGACTACGGATGGGGCTCGCTGTACTTCTCCCTCCTTGGAGCGCACCGACGCTGATCATCGTGACGGCAGTAGTGGCTGCCCGCCGTTGGCCATGAAGGTCATAACATCGGGCGCTCTGATCGCGCTTCTACGAATTTCCTGCGCCGCCGCGGTGTCGCTGACGCGTGATCCACTCGCGCCCTTGAACGCGCCGTCGTCGCCCCCGCCGGCGCCAGTGAAGGCCGTGACGGAGATGTTGTGGGGAAAGCAGGTCACGGATAACTACCGCTACATGGAAGCGCTCGATCCATCGACCATCGCATGGATGAAGGCGCAAAGTGCGTATACGCATTCCATTTTGGATGCGATTCCGCCCCGCGCGGCGCTCGAGGCGAAAATTGCGACCTTCACTGGCAGCTTCGGGTTCACTCAAGGCTATGTGAACTATGGCGGCCGGGCCTTCTACGAAGAGCGCACGCCGGGTTCGGACGACTTCGATCTCGTCGTCAGAGACAAGAAAGGTAAGCACAAAATTGTCGATGTCGCGGCCTTGCGCGCGGCCCACGGCGGCACACCCTACGCCATCAACTATTTCTTCGCCTCGCCGGATGGCAGCAAGGTCGCTGCGGGCATATCGCAAGGCGGCTCAGAGGCCGCGTCGATCTTCGTGTATGACGCAGCCACCGGCAAGCAGATCGCGGGTCCGCTCGATCGTGCGGACCCCGGTTTCGTTGCCTGGAGTGAAGATTCCAGTGGCCTCTATTTCACTCGGCTGAAGAAGCTCGCTCCCGGCGAAGCGGACACCGAAAAGTATCGCGACGCCACGCTCGTTTCCTGGGATCTGAAATCCGAGCCGGTCGCTGTTCTCGGTTCCACCGTGGGTTACGGCCCTTCTTTCCTTCCTGATGAAACACCCGCACTGAGTATCTCCCCGGGCACGCCCATGGCGATGGCGGTTTCGATCAACGGTGTGCAGAACGAGCAGGCACTCTGGCTTGCGCCGGTCGCCCGAGTGAACGACCAAAATGCGAAGTGGACACCCTTTGTTACTCGCGCGGATGACGTCACCGCGGAAGATGCGGCGGGCGACACAATTTACCTGCTGTCGCATAAGAACGCGCCGACTTTCCAGGTTCTCACCGTGACAGCCGGCGAACCCCTCTCGGCCGCCCGAATTCTGGTGCCGGCGGAAAAAGATCGCGTAATCGATTCCATCCACGCTGCCTCGGACGCCCTCTATGTGCTGGCGCGTCACGGCGCCTATTCGCTGCTGTTGCGCGTTCCGTATGGCTCGGCAAAAATCGAGGAGATCTCCTTGCCCTTCAAGGGCCACATTGGGGAAGCCTTTACCGATCCGCGCCAGCCGGGCATCGCGGTCGAGCTTGAAAGCTTTGTCGTCCCGCCGACGACCTTCGCCTACGACGCGGCGAAGAAGAATTTTACTGATCTCAAACTCGGCGTAACCCCGCATTACGACTCCGGCCGCTACGAAATCAGCGATCTGGATGCCAGGGCGGAAGACGGCGTCATGGTGCCCAACACGCTGGTACGCGCGAAAGGCGCGAAGGGTCCGCAGATCGTTCTCATTCAAGCATACGGTTCCTACGGCATCTCGCAGCTCGCCAATTTCAGCCGCCGCGCCGCAAGTTTCCTCGAAGCAGGCGGCACCTATGCCTCGTGCCATGTGCGCGGCGGCGGCGAATTGGGCGATGCGTGGCGCGTCGCTGGAAAGGACGCGAACAAGGTGCACACCTGGCGCGATCTCATCGCCTGCGCCGAAGATCTCATCGCGCGCGGCTACACCACGAAAGACAAGCTCTTCATCTTCGGCGGCTCTGCCGGCGGCATCACCATGGGACGGGCGCTCACCGAGCGGCCGGATCTGTTCGCCGGCGTGATCGCCATCGTTCCCGGCGCCAACACGCTGCGCGACGAATTCTCGCCCAACGGTCCGCCCAACATTCCGGAGTTCGGAACCATCAAAACCGAGGAGGGTTTCAAGAACCTCTACGAGATGGACACGATCCAACATGTGCGACCCGGCGTTCAATATCCGCCGGTGATGATCACGACAGGCCTGAACGATCCGCGCGTCTCTCCGTGGGAACCAGCGAAGCTCACCGCCGCGTTGCAAGCATCGGGAACGGTGCGCCCGATCCTGCTGCGCGTTGACGCGGAAGCGGGCCACGGCATCGGATCCACCAAGTCGCAGGATGATGCACTCTATGCGGATATGTGGGCCTTCGTGTTTTGGCGCGCCGGCCTTCCCGACTGGCAGCCACGCTTTTAAAAAAGGATAGAGAAACACGCGGCGTTTGGGACCGATCAGCAAGCAGGGAGATGTGTGTCTGAGAACACAACTTACTCACGGCGGAAATTGCCGGCTGAAATGGGTCAGCCGGCTCGGTTGCAACATTCGCTCGTAGTAATCCTCACCCTTCGGCTCGCAGCCCAAACTGGGCTGCTCACGTATATTCGAGCACCAATTCCGAATCGAACAGCTATCCCACAGACTCAGTGTTGAGTAACGAGAGGAACATAGGCGATGGCGAAGCGATGTTCGAGCATCCGGCCCCCGATAGCCCCCCCGGTATCGTATTTTGAATATGATCCGAGGCAAACTCTTTCGCGGTGGATTATCTTCTGGTGCCCTCACCGGTAGATTTCCGGTAGACATCTCTACCATCCTCAACTCTGCATCTTTCTGCAGTCATTTCATCAGTGCGCCGGAACCTTCACGCTTCCACCAATCGGACAGCTAACTCCCGTGCCTTTCAACCCGCAATACCCCGCAGGATTCTTCGCCAGATACTGCTGGTGATAATCCACCGCATAGGATTCTCCCGCGAAAATTACGGAGTTCCCACGCCGGCGATGTGCGGCCGGTCGACGCTGAATGCAGTCCCTCGGTAGACCTTGTAGAAGGCCGCCACCTACCTCGGTACCGAGTCACATTTAGCCCCTCTGGACACCTGCGCAGCATTGAAAATATGTCATTTCTGACATATACTGAGCGTCAATGAGCCCGAACGACAAACCCCTGGTCTGGCTGCATGGAGAGGTGAAATCTCCGCCATTGTCTTCGGCTGCGAGAATTGAGGCTGGATTTCTGTTGCGCAGGCTGCAACGCGGCGATCATGTGGAATTGCCGCACTCGCGACCGATGCCGACAATCGGCACCGCGGTGCCATGAGCTGCGCATCAACGACGCTGACCAGACATGGCGAATCGTCTATCGAATTGACCAAGACGCTATCGTGATCGCGGATGTGTTCTCTAAAAAGACACGGCGCACACCGGATACCGTGATCAAGACCCGCCAAAAGCGATTGAAGGAGTATGAAAATGCGTGAAACCAAACGGCGTCGGCTTGCAGATAAGGGATGGAAAACCGGTGATGCGAAGGAATTTCTGGGACTTTCCGACCAAGAGAGCGCTTACATTGATTTGCGTCTCAAGTTGGCAGAGGGACTGAAGGCCCGCAGAATCCAGCAGCGGCTGACGCAGATCGAGCTGGCCAAAGCCATGCAATCGAGCCAGTCGCGTATTGCGAAGATGGAGGCCGGCGATCCGACTGTCTCTTTGGACCTGCTTGTGAAATCGCTATTTATGTTGGGGGCTTCAGCTCGCGAGTTGGCGAAGATCATCGTCGCTCGCGCGCCCCTCTCCTCCCACAGATAAGCCCACGACGGCCGTCAGTAACCATTGAGGTACTCATGGCTTATTTAGGTCACGCAGATAGGTTAAATCTCTTTGCGTCAGTGTCCCAGCGCCACGTCGTCGCGAGTGTGGCCAAAAGTGTCCTTCGCACCCTCATCAACCAACACACTTACCGTTTCCAGGTTCCCCACCTTGCGGGCCCAGTGTAAAGGGGTAAGCCCTGTTGTTCCCGGAATGTCGATCTTGTGCCAGCCTCGATTAGAAACTTCACCATTCCGGCATGACCCCACGCCGCCGCTCCGTAAATTGGAATCTCCCTCGCAGTGTCGACATGATTGACATCGGCTCCCGCCATGATCAGAGCATTAGCTTGCTGGACATCACCACTCCATGCCGCAGCGTGAAGAGGTGTCTCCGGCGCTCCTTCGAGTGCGGTCGGCTTATAGAAGGAAGGCTGCAGGAAACCAGAGAGTTATAGCGACGCCTGGATCAGTTCGGTTGACTTCCGGTAGACGCTGCGATGAAACCAGCTGTAGGAACAACGTGGCTCCGGCCAGGCAGGCGGGCAGCCAGGACCTGAAGCTCAATCCCCAATTTGATCCGGCGGAACCAGGACGACAGCGCTCGCCGTTTGAGCGCGGCAACTATCATTGTTGCTCCGCGCTCTGGCCCAAGTCGCGTTTTTAGTGTCAATCGCCTAATCAGGCTTCTTCGAACGACTTGCGCTCTTCGAGGGCGTATTGCCGCGGGAGAACGCCTTCGCAGCTTCCTGCACAGAGATCATCGCGTCGGCATGCTTCATCTTGTCGAACTTGTGCTCGACGTAGGCCAGAAATTCTTCCTTGGAAATAGTGCCATCATGGTCAGTATCAATCGAGCGGGCATTGAAGGCTACACCGCCGCTGGCGAAGTCCTTCGTAGCTTGGGAGATGCGGATAGTATCCTTACCGCCGGCCATTGCGTTCCACATCTTTTCGACATAAGCCATCATTTCCTCCTTGGTGATCATCTTATCGCCGTTGGTGTCCATGGCCTTCGCATCGAAATGCATGGGATTGCCCGTGGCAAAAGCGTTGGATGTCTGCGCTTGTGCCCGGGCCGCGAGCAGCAGCAACAGGGCCGAAAGCATCACTGACAGCTTAGGCATTGCGGTTCCCCTAGACGAGTTTCGGATTATTTGACCAGCTTAGTATGCGCCCGCTGCCGCCAGCGGTGAAAGGAGTGACGCTCGTTACGATCGCTCTTTTCGGTTTATGTACCGTCCGTGGTACACCCAATGCGCGCAGATGTTGCTTTCCTGTGTACAACACACTGCCTACCGCCGCCTGTCTCATAAAGGTGACCGCCTCACCGTCGAGGCCCGGATTCACCCCAATGTGTTGTTTGACAGGCAGGGCGAGAGGCGTTGGGCGGGTGTGTTCTTCGTCCGCTCGCCACCCTCCTCGCCGGTAGACTCCCGTCAGACGCCTTTACCGTCCTACTCTCTGCATTTTCCTGGAGTCAAACACTCAGTGCGCCGGCACCTGCACGTTTCCCCCGATCGGACACGAAACCCCCCGTCCCTTTCAACCCACAATACCCATCCGGATTCTTCGCCAGATACTGCTGGTGACAATCCTCCGCATAGAAGGAAGGCTGCAGGAAACCTTCGCGCGATATCCTTCTATCACGTCATCATCGATCATGATCGTAATGCGCGTCTTCCTTCGGAGACTTGATTGCCGGTCCACGCCTCCCACGGCTGAAACCATATTCCTTTCGCATACGCCAGGGCCTCCGCCTTACTGGCCTTACGAGCGGATAATGCGCGCCCGCCGCCCATCGAACGCCGGACTGGCCCCGCGCCTCCACCGCCGCCGACCTGTTCTCGACATGGCCAGTAGGACCTTGAACCTGCTCACACCGGTGAGGATTGCCCGACGGATATCCTTCACACCTGACTCCAATCCAGCAACGTCCGCGGCCTGACGACGGCCATCATCACAGGGAAAGGTCTCGATGGGCAAAATAGTGAGCACAGCCGTATTCGGAGTACTCGCTGCAGGCGTGATCGCGTCCCCCCTCCTCTGCGCGGGCCAGATCTACAGATGGAAGGACGCGAATGGCCAGGTCCATCTCACCGATACGCCACCGCCGGCTGGAGCAGAATCGCCGCAGAGTCCACCTGAAGGTGAGGCCACATCGACTCCGAGGGCCACACCGACTCCGAAGGTCACCTCAACTCCGCAGGCCGCGTCAACTCCGCAGGCCGCGTCAACTCCAAATGACTCCCACCGCGGGCTGACCTGGGGGCTTCGCAACCAGGACGACTTGCCGCCGGGTACCGTCGACGTCAATTGTCACGGCGGGCCGAAAGTCGACCCCCAATATGCCCACCAGGGCAGTTGCAACCCCTACCAGGGCGACACCTCGTGCAGCGTGCGACTTCCGCTGTTGTGCTTCAGATCCGATGGCAGCGCGCCACCCGAAGGCGTCGTCCGGCAAGACTTCTATAACAGTTGGGCGGGTGGCCGGGTGGCAATCACGGCCCCCACCGCCGGCACTGCCCTGACGAGTGCTGAACGCGCGAACGCCTTCTGCAGCCGCGCTCTCGGAACCGGTTGGCGCATGGCCGAATTTCACGATGGCAAAAAAGGTTGGGGCTTCTTCGCTCGCGGCCAAATCCACACCGCATCGCGCTTCTGGGTTCACATCAATGACCAACCCGGCAATTGCTGGGACTCCAGCAGCACCGCCGCCGCCCAGACCACCCCCAACACACCGCAATCTTCGCAGCGCTCTCGAATGACCGAGAGTGAAGCACTTTCCGACAGGATCGAGCACCGACTCGCCGCGGCAACACCCGCCCCACCACTGCCGTTGGCCGAAGCGAACCAGGCGCTACGACTAACGCTCGCAGCCCAGATCGCGCGCATCGAAGAAAACGCAAGCGCATTTACGAGCGCGATGAACTCCGATATTCCGAAGGATCCGCAGAAGGCCGCCGAACAAAAGGATAAATTGAGCCAACTCAACCAACAATACGGCAAGATACGCCAGGCGCTGACCAGCGCACGGATTGCCCAACTGACCCGGTGTGGCACCATCGCAGAAGCCGGCAACTCCGCCCTCCTCTGCGACGCCCAGATCGACGTCGTGGACATCTGCGGAGAGCCCCAACACGTGCGCGATCTGCTGGCGTTCCAGCAACAAGGCGGCACGTGGATCACAGGCGAATCGACGCAGATCCTGCAAAAGGCACTGCGAGAGTGCCACCCCCACCCCTAACTTTTGATTACTCGCATGAGCGCGTGGTGGGCGCCACGCGTACCGGCTGCTCTGCTTTGCAGCCGCTCGATGGACAGCTCGTTGCGGCGATTGTCAGCGCAGCCGATTCCCTCACAACCGCATCATTACGACTCCTCGCCCCTCATCGCCTCAGCCACAATCCCCCGAAACGCCCGCATCGCCGGATCCCCATCCGTCCGCTCGTGCCAGATGAGCTTCAAATCGAGTGTGACCCTCGGCACGGGCGGCGCCCGCATCACCTCCAGCCCGAGTTTCTGACCAACAGCCTCGACGAGACTTTCAGGCAGTGTCGCCACCAGGTCCGTCGCCGCGACCAGGGCCGCCGCCGCGATAAAACTCGGCACCACGACCGCGATATCACGCTGGATCCCCAACTCCGCGTACTGCCGCGCCAATTCCCGGTATCCGCGCCCCGGCGCAACCTGGACGTCAACATGACGCAACTCCCCCAGTTGAGCTCTCGAGATCCGCTTGCGCGCGTACGCGTGCCCTCGCCGGGACACGAGCACACTCGTTTCACGATAGAGAGGAGTTGCATGAATCCCCGGCCCCTCCTCCTCGACCGCGATGAGGGCAACATCAATCTCACCCTTACCAACGCCGCCGGAGGACACATACGTATCAACTCCCACGACACGCAACGCCGCCCGCGGCATTTCTTGCGACAGAAGTTGCACCAACTTTGGCAGACGCGAGAGCTGCCCGGCGTCCGCGACCGCGAGCGTGAACTGCCGCGTCGTGGTTGATGGACTGAAGGCCTCCCCTTGAATCGCGCGCTCGAGTTGGTGGAGCGCAAGTTTGAGCGCCGGGGCCAACGCTTCGGCCCGCGATGTCGGGACAACACCGCGTCCGTTGCGCACGACGAGCGGGTCCCCCAGGATCTCACGCAAACGCGCGAGGCTATTGCTGATGGCCGATGGCGTGAGGTGCAGTCGCTGGGCAGCGCGAGCCACGCTCCGTTCCGAAAGGACCGTATCGAGCACCACCAGAAGATTCAGATCGATGCGGGTTAAGCTCATTTTCAGTGAGTAGACGGATCACGAATCATCACTGTTCATAAGGTATCACGAACCGTATCCTTGCGGCGCCACTCGAGGAGAATTTCCATGTCACCCATCACGATCATCAATACCTTCTCCATCAAGCCCGACAAGATCGACGAGTTCGTCAGTGCCCAACAGCAGTTTGCGTCGCAGGTGAGAGAGACCCCCTGTGGGCTGCTCGGCGGCCGCCTCTACCGCAGCCCGGACGGCACTGCCGCCGTACTCATCAGCCAATTCGAGTCCCAACGCGCCGTGGAGGAAATCCGCCAGCGCGACGACTTCAAGCAACACGTGCAGCGGTTGGCGCTCCTGGTGAATTCAGCCAACCCCATGCCTTTTGAAGAGGCCTACACCACGGGCCACTTTTCGTGAGAGCGCGGCGGCTCGCGCTCACCTGCGCCGAGCCGCCCTCAGGCCAGCCGGCGCTGCCGATCCGATCCCATGGAAAACGCCTCCCCGCCCCCCGGTGGGTGGTATATTCTAACAACACGATGTTCGGGCATGGCATGGGGCGGCAGAGTCACGCAAAAATCTGACTCTCGAGAGCAACATGGGTTTTACGGTCTACGCCTCCTGTTATCTCAGAACGGGCTTGGAACCGGAATCCGCCGCACCGACCGCGATACGCTCCCTCTACCAGAGCTCCCTGTGGATTCCGAGTGCCGATCCGATCCTGGGCAACTTCGACGATCTCACCCTGCTGGAGCCTCGGAAAGGATTCGCTAAGACGGCGTGGCTGTTCTCCAAGGTACAGTTCGCCTTGAACCCACCCCTGGCCGAAGCCATTTTTATCTGGAAGTTCCGCCGCGTTGCCCGACGCTTTCCAGATGCCGTTTACATCCATCTGAGCGACGATGGCGGCGAGATAGGCGATGCCTCCAGAGTCCAGACCTCGAACCTGTTCCAACGCATCCTGTTGGGACTGCTGACCGCCCCGATTTGGGCGCTCGTTTGGACACTCTCATATGTCAGATATCTGCGGCGACGGCCCAAACGCCGGCCAATGCGGTGACTGATTGCAATTCCTGAGAGTCAACACCGCAGTATTCCTCACTTGGATCGCCGCCGCAGTCAGCGCACAGGCCTCCCGCCCGAGCGCTGGCTTTTCCAAGAGAGACGGAAGCGCCGGCACGCTGCGCCCGCGTCGAATCCGCGCTCGCAGCCTGCGCGCTCACAAAGATCGCAGGCCAGTGGGATCCGGACGTTTGGAAGCAGCGTCAGTATTTTGACGCAGCCGTAGTTTGGGCGACGGCGCCTCAAAAATAGCCACCCCCGATCCCCCTCGGTCTCACGCCCACAGCCTGGATGGGAGTCAACACGCTCCTGCTGGAACGTAGCCCGCTCGCTGCACTGCAACCCGTTCGACGTTGGTCGGAGTGAAATCCCCTCTCAGAGACCCGAGGATCCGCCCCGCCACGCACCCCCTCCGTCGTCCCCTCAGCGGCGACCGCGCCCCGCCGACGAGGTGTCATTTATGGCTTGTTTTCTGGTACATGTGTCCGTAGAACGAGTCTTTAGAAACGCAAGGCCACGAGTTCCGATACTGATATATTGGACACACGTGAAGCGTACTGGCTACTTTGGCAGATCAGTTGTCGAAATCATTCAGCGTCAGGCTCTTACCTTGTGGTGGGGCTGAGCATCTTGCGGATTTACAAGCCCTGCAGGCACGCCGCCTGGCTCTCCCTCACGATTACACGAGATGGGCGCTGCATTCCACCACAGGCACATGGCTGTGGTGTCGAGTGGTTGACAACCGGGAAACGTTGATTTCCGGATTTGCTGTGCATCTGACACCGAGCCGCGCGATTCCCGGTACCCGCACCGGGCGGATCGAGTACATCGGCCGCGGCCTCCACGAAGAGTTGACGGATGCGCTGGGCACGGTTCTCAACGACGTCGCGCGCAAGATTCCCCGGTTGTTGCACCTGGATGTGCGCCTCTTCGACGAGGACCCGGTGCGACGACGCAGATTCAGTGATTCCCTGGACCGAGCCGGCTGGACTCCCAGCCGAGCACCGCGGAGTTATTCCCACACCCTGGTGCTGACATTGGGGCAACTCCAGGAAGACGTGATCAACGGCTTGTCGAAGCGGGTCCGTGCCAAGATCAGAACAGCGCTCAACAGCCCCCTGCTCCGTTTCGCGCCAGTGTCTGACTTCAGCTATGCGGACCGGATCCGCAGTCTGAACTCGCTCACCTTCGCACGGACTGGCGGCGTAGTACCCCGCATCGACCTCGACGGCATTCTGCATGATTCCGCCGGTAGCCGGACCTCGCTGCTCATCGGTGCGTACGCGCGCGACAGAAGCCCACCGGATGATCTGGTGGCATTACAGTGGGCACGCCTGAACGGCGATCACGCGGTGTTGGAAATCAACGCCTCGGAGCGATCCCCCCTTTTCAAAAAGCTGTCGCCAGGTTTTGCACTCATGTCTTGCGTCATCGGCTGGGCCATTCAACAGCGCGCCCAATGGCTGGACCTCGGAGGACTCACCAGTCCACATCCCGAGCCCGACGATCCAATGCACGGCATCATCTTTTTCAAGACCAGTTTTTCCAAGGACTACCGGGCCGTTGCCGAAGAGTGGCATCTCGATCCGACTCCATGGCTCGCGGTGGCGGCTGGAGCCGTCCGCTCGTTCGCTCGCGCAGTGAGCATCCCCCGGCGTGCCTACAAGGAGCAGGTCCGCTGAACGCCACGCCGCTGGCCAGCGCCAGCGTGCCGATCGCGCGAATTCCCGTAAGATCCCGCGTCAGTCCTCCTCACGGCTCGAGCCGCCACGATGCGGAGCGCCTCGAGCCAGCGACAGCGTCTGTTGTAGGGCCGTGTACTGCGGCTTCGGGTTGAGATTCACGTCATAGAGGTCAGCGTCCCCCTCACCCTTGAAGGTCCCGGGTATCCACGACTCCGCGTCGGCAAAGCCCCAGACCGTGAACGAGATGCAGGCCTTCACGGCCAGGCAGGATTGCAACATCCCGACGTACCAATCCGCCCCGGCAGGGTTCGCCGTGTGGCTGGGGGTGGGGTCCGTCTTTGAGACGATCGGGGTCTGATCGCTGTCCGTCGTCTCGACGAACGTTCGCACGTCCGCCTCGGTGATCGCGACCTTCAGGCCGAGGCTCGCATAGGCGCGCAAATCCTGTGTCATGAGGATCGGGTTGAACCCGAACTGCAGGTCCAGATGGCCCTGGTCCCCCACACAATCAATCGGCACTTTCTGGGCCAACAGGCTCTTGACCGTCGTGAAGGCGGCGTTGAATTTAGCGTTGCTGCCATCCTCACCCGCGATGTTGTAGTCGTTATAACAGAGCAACGCGTCCGGGTCGGCCGCATGTGCCCAGCGGAACACGTCGGCGAGCAGGCCCGCGCCGAGGTGCGCGATCCAGAAGTCGTTCGGGTTGAGCTGCGACGGGTTCGAATCGGTCATCATCTCGTTGACCACATCCCACTGCCAGATCCTGCCACGGTAGCGGCTCACCTCGGTGGTGATATGTTGGTGCAGCAGATCGCGCAGTTGAGCGTCACTGATCGTCCCGTTGGCCACACCCTGGGTCAGCCAGTTCGGCAGTTGGTTGTGCCACACCAGCGTGTGCCCGCGCACGCGCTCACGGTGCTCCTCGGCGAAGTTGACCAGGTTGTCGGCACCGGTCCAGTTGAAGGTGCCTGGGCTCGGCTCCACCACCTGCCACTTCATCTCGTTCCCGGGGGTGAGGACCGAGAACTGGTCAGCCGTGATCTGCGCCAGGGTTGGATCGCTGAGATCGTTCGGGACCGCCGCCGTGCCAATGCGCAGTTGGACCTGCGCCCCCAACTCACGCAGGGTGGAGGACGCGCTCGTCGAGGCCTCATCTGCGCTCGCGGCACCCGCCAGCATTAAAACGCCGGCCGCTACAGCGACCATCAAGCGGACATTGCGAGGCGCCCCTTCGGACCGGCGGCTGCCGGCCAAAATCGTGCGGAACGATTTTGTCATAACAAACCTCCCTGGTTTGATGATTTCCAAGTCGTGACAGCGAGGATGCCCACACCGGCTTACGCAGGGTCAGTCCCCGACAAACATCTTGTTCCCTTTCGCCCGACGTCCCAACGGATGGGAGCGCTACCGTAACATGAGAGAATGGCAGGGGCAAACCCAACCCGGCCACCCCCACCAACTCGACTCGCTGCCGGAACCGGAGCGCCCGCTCGCCGGCGCCTTCCCGCGCAGCCTCGAGGTGCTGCTTGGCAGTTCGCTCCGCCGGGACCTCGGGATGAAATGCCTATTTACAGTGTTCGGCGGGGAGTGCTTAACTGACTCCCGCCAGGAGGATGAGGCCTGGCTGGTGAGACACATTCAATAACGACAGGGAGGCTATCAATGAAGACAACCCTTAGCGGTCGTGTCGAGCAGGTCTGGTATTTCGCTCTCAAAGCCGCGGCACTCGCCGCGCTCCTGATTCTGACCAACAGTTCCGCAACGGCGGCCAGCCCGGCGGGCTGGACTCCATTAGTCAACCGGCCATCGGTCAACAGCATTCAACTCATGATCCTCATGACCGACGGGTCGATCATGATGCATACCTTTGATGACATCCAGACGTGGGTCAAACTCACTCCCGATGCGAAGGGCAGTTACATCAACGGAACGTGGGTGACGCTCGGAAAAATGATCACTCCGAGGCTCTACTTCGCATCCCAGGTGTTACAGAACGGCAAACTCTGGGTCATGGGCGGTGAATATACCGGACCGTTTCAGGATCCGAACTGGGGCTCGCAGGCCGAGATCTACGACCCGCTCAAAAACACCTGGTCCGAAGCGGCCAGCTATCCGCCTCAGGCAGGTTGCGGAGACGTGCAGATCACTTCCAACGCAAGTTTGACCGCCGGTTCCGACACTCTGGGTGGGATCTACTCGACCTATCGGATATTGCCCGGCTGGACGGTTACAGGCACCGGTATTCCCGCTAACACGACGGTGGTCAAGGTGGAATCCCCGACGGGCGTGACCCTGTCAGCCCAGGCAACGGTCACCGGGTCGGCGGTGGTTGAATTCGTGGGCGAGCCCACGAGTTGCTTCGGCGACGATCCGTCGATCCTGGTGCCCGGACACAAGATCCTGGCAGGGAACCTGCTCGGCCCGGAAACCTACCTGTACTCGATTGCCGATAACGCGTTCACGCCGACCGGGACCAAGGTTTACGACGACTCCAGCGACGAAGAAGGCTGGTCCGTGCTCCCGAGCGGGCAGATTCTGACTTACGACCTGTTCCAGAGCATCGCGACGAACACCGGCTACGCCGAAACGTACACTCCCACAACCGGCCTTTGGAAGAGCATCAGCCCGGCCGATGGAACCGCCAGGGGCACCCTGCCCGTCCTGAGCGATCCGCAGGTCGGTTATGAGCTCGGTCCCATCCTCCGTCTGTTGGATGGCCGGACGCTCGTGATCGGCGCCAATCAGCACACCGCCCTCTATGCACCCGGGTCGAATACGTGGGCGCCTGGACCTGACATGCACGCCGATCTCACGGGACCCGGCGGAACGATCAAGAACGCGCCATTCGGGGCGGACGATGCCGCCGCTGCCATTTTGCCCAATGGTCATGTGTTCCTGACGGCTGATGCGGGCCCGAATCCGATCTCCCAGAGCGCGAGTACGAAAGCCGGATCGGCCTCGGTGAGCCTCCCCACTACAGCGGGGTTGCAGCCCACCTGGAGCATTGCGCAGGCTGACAGGAAGCACACGACAATACCGCCGGGTACGGTCATCTATAGTGTGGACAGCTCCACGTCAATCACCCTTGGACAATATGACTCGAGCGGTAACCTGGTACCCGTCAACGCCCTGACGACGCAGGCGAGCATCGGGCTGGTACTGGGAGGCATTTTCAGCGCTCCGACCCAGCTCTTCGACTTGGACCCGGATGCCCGAACCATGACCCCGATTGCCGGCCCGGCCGGCTCGCTCCTGGCGACTGAAGGCGCCTATGTTACACGGATGTTGATCTTACCCACGGGACAACTCCTGCTCAGCGACAGCTCGAATCAGCTTTACGTCTATACGCCGCACGGGTCGGCCCCTGCATGGCTACGGCCCGCGATCTTCGATGTCGATTACCGCGGCGACGGCGAATTCAAGTTGACCGGCATACGGTTGAACGGTCAGTCTGCCGGCGCCTCGTATGGCGATGACGATGAGATGGACGAGAACTACCCGATCGTCCGCCTCGAGAATCCCACAACCGGCAACGTCTATTACTGCCGTACCACGAACTGGGATTCGGTCCGCGTGGGTGGCAATCGGCCCGAAACGGTCGACTTCACCCTCAACCCCGCGGTCACTCCGGGCCGATACGAGCTGACCGTGGTTGGAGCGGGAGTCGCTTCCCAGCCCGTCCCGATCCGAATCAGGGCCGATGAGCTTATGGAGCATGGTGAGGCGTCTGCCCAACAGCTCCCCACCACGTCAAAACCGCTGACAACAGTACCGACCAAGCCCGTCCGGTTCGCGACACCCATTCACCCGCAACACTGATAGGTTGAGTTTATCTCGAGGGTCGGCCCCGGTTCGGGCCGACCCCGCGGCCGGCCGCTATTGCGCGGCCTTGTCTTTCGCCACCACATGCCGGGCAAAATTGTCCAAAATGGCCTGCCAGCCCTGGCGTTGTTGTTCCTCCGGATGCGTCGACTCCGCATCAAACGTGACACGCACCGTGACGCCGTTTTCCGCAGGAACGAACTCGACGACGGCGGCTCGTTCGCCGAATGAATACTCGATCAGCTTCTCCGGCACGATCCGGGTATATGTCCCTGCAAAGTCAAAGCCGAAACTTCCATCTTTGGCTTCCATGCGCGATGAGAATTGCCCACCCACACGCAAATCGACCGTGGATGTGGTCGTATGCCAATCGTCCGACGCCGCGTTCCACTGCTTGATGTCCTCCGGCGTGGTGTAAGCAGTCCAGACCTTGTCGACCGGGGCCTTGACGAAGGTCTCTACAGTGATTTTCACGAGTTGGCTCCCATCACGAACACAATCGCACGCATCGTTGGTCTCCTGCGGTTGAGGCGGCCTCATCGGCCTGGTATCGGAACGACGAGCAAGTTTCCGCAAAACCGACATCGCCCTGCAAATTATTTTTCGACGGTGTCATGCAGCCCACCTTCAATTTCGAAATACTCTCTGTTGCCGCTGTTGTTGACCGCGCTGGCGAGCAGCGCATTGCGTGCGCCGCCAATCCTGCGAACCCCAGGCCTGTGATACCATGACGGCGGAGTCAACATCTGTACGCTCGTGCCACGACCGTAAAGTGGCTGCTCGCCATCGCTGTTGCGTGGCTTTATGCCTGCCCGGCGAGCGCATCCGGCGAGCGCCAACCCAATGCGTCAGCCGCAGCTCAACAGGGACGGGACCTCGCGGGGGCCGTGGGCGTCCGTCGCCCCGAGGAACGCATCACCGTCTGGACGCGCGAGGTGGTTGGATCGCCCGACTTTGCGGCCCTCAACAGCGCGGCGCAAAAATTCAACAGTAGACGCCCGCCACACCCTGTCGTCCTCCTGCCCTCCATCTACCTCAACTACGAAGGGCGCATAAAGAATGCGGCGGCGACCGGTACCCTACCGTGCCTGCTCGAGGTCGATGGCCCCTTCGTGGCGCCATTCGCGTGGGCCGGCGACCTGCAGGCGCTCGACCGCTACGTGCCCAAGGAACTCCTGAAGGACCTGCTGCCAGCGGTTGTCGCCCAGGGTCGATATGGCACGCACCTCTACACGCTCGGACAATACGAGTCCGGTTTGGGGCTGTGGGGCAACAAGCGTTATTTGCAGGCTGCCGGCGTCCGGATCGCGACCCTGCAGAAGCCCTGGACGCTGCAGGAATTCGAGACAGCGCTGCAAAAACTCAGCCGCGTGCCGGGCGTCGAATACGCGCTGAACCTGGATCTGCCCACGGGCGCCAGCGAGTTCTACAGCTATGCCTTTGCACCCATTCTGCAGGGATTCGGCGGCGACCTGATCGACCGCGAAACCGACCATGCCCGGGGCGTGCTCGACGGACCCAACTCGGTCGCCGCAATGAAGCACTTCCAACTCTGGTTCCGGCAGGGTTGGACACGCTACCTCGGCCGGCACAGTGATTTCGAGGCGGGCAAGTCCGCCTTGTCCTGGAGTGGACACTGGTTCTATCCCCTCTACCGCCAGGGGCTGGGCCGCGACCTGGTCCTCATGCCGTTACCCAATCTGGGTGCGGGCATCAAAACGGGTATGGGGTCCTGGAGCTGGGGCATCTCGAGCACTTGCCCTTACCCGCGCGAGGCCTGGAAGTTCCTCGCGCTGCTCCTGACGGACGCGGAGATTCTGCGCATCACCCAGGTCAATGCCGCGATACCGGCGCGCAGGTCGGCACTCGCACGATCGCCTCTGTATCGCCAAGGCGGGCCCTTGGTGTTGTACGTACAGCAACTCGATGCAGGCCTCGGGGTGCCGCGGCCCAAAACGCCAGCGTACGCGACGATCAGGAACTCCTTTCGCACGGCGGTGCAAGCCATCGCCACGGGCGCGGACGTACAGAGCGCGCTCAGCAAGGCCGCCGCGAGCATCGATCGAGAGATCGCCGGCAACCGCGGCTTTCCGGACCCGATGAGCGGGAAGGTCCCATGAAATTCGGCATCAAGCAGAAGATCCTGCTGCTGCTGATCGCATTGCTGTCGGTCACCATCACGTCGCTGGCCCTGTTGGCCGCCTGGTCCACGCGTCGCCAGAACGAGTCTGCCGCCTTTGCGGACCTCGACCAGGATCTGCGTACCTGGCAAGAGGATCTGGGGCGCTCCGTGGTCCACTTGCGCGATGTAGCCCTCAGGGAGGTGAACGATCCTGCGAACCTGGCGGTGCTTTCGCAGCTACTGATGCTGCAGTTCAAAACGGGTGAGCTGCGCCAGCCAGAGGAGCATTCCGAGCTCTCCAGAGCCCTCGGATATGAAAAGTCGGTCGCCCTCGGGCGGTTGCTTCCAGTCCTGCGTACCGGCGGGTTTTACAGCATTGCGGTCTACATTCACGGTCGCCTGAGTCACCTCGTATCCACCTCGCGCAGTGGGATGATGATTGCCCGCTCCGACCCTCCCGGGGAAGTATGGATTTCCGCCTCCGAGACGGTCCGTGGCGCGTTGCCGCTGCAAGACTGGCCCGCCTGGCCGTCCGGCAGCCCCCCGCCGGGCACCGCGCTGACGGTGGGCAGTCCAACACTCCCCACCGTGTCATTCACGTTTCCGACACCGGATGCGACGGCCATCGAGATCGCGATCCCGGTACTCGGACGGACGCAGGATATTCCGCCCGACTGGGGTGACACCGTCGATCGCTACGTCTCGGACCTGACGGTTCCCGGCATTTCGCGCAATGAGCGGCTCGAGTTCGAGCAGCCGCCCGCCCCCCTCGTCGTCGTCGTCTTTCGCAAGCTGATCGACCGGACGGCGCTGCAGGAGATTCTGCAGCGAACCGGGCATTGGGCAGCCATTTTTTCCGCCGATGGCGCCCACAACCAACAACTCGCGGTCCGCGTACCCCTCGGCCAGGAGCTCTCACGACGTACCGATCCCAGCGCGCGGGCAACGCCCCCGCCCGCCGCGCATCGCACCGTCAATACTTCCGACGGATCGTATTATCAGGCGCTGGCGCCCTGGGAATTCGAGCACCGGCCCCGGTTCATTCTCAGTCTCGCAGCCTCGCGCACCCCAACACTACACAACGTGAATCAGACGCTCACCACCATCTTGCTGGTGGCCGGGTGCATTCTGGCGCTGAGTGTTGCCGTGGGCGCATTCTGGGTGAGGCGCTTCATCGATCCAATCGTCACACTGACACGCGCCGCCAAAGCGATCGAGCACACGACTTACATGGCCGAGGCCACCAACACCATGTCCGCTGCGAAACTGCAGCCGCTGGACATCCAGGCGAGGGACGAGGTGGGCGATCTCGCGGCCGCCTTCAACGGCATGATTGCCGCGTTGCGCCGATTGATCGAGACCCTCGAGCAGCGCGTGCAGGAGCGCACGGTCGAAGCGCTGCGGTTGGCTCGCGCGCGCAGCGATTTCCTGGCGCAGATGAGCCACGAGTTACGCACTCCCTTGAATGCGATCCTCGGCTATACGCAGATCCTGCGTCGTGACGAGCACCTGGACGAGCGTGCTGCTCGTGGGCTCGCCACCATTCACGACAGCGGCCAACACCTGCTGAATCTCATCAACGACATTCTCGACCTGGCTCGCATGGAAGCGGCCAAACTGCAACTGTTCCCGGCAGAAGTGGCTCTGGGCAGCTTCCTGGAAGGCGTGACCAACATCATGCGGGTCAAGGCGGAGGAAAAGAGCCTGCAGTTTCACTATGAGGCAGCGAGGGATCTGCCGACCGCGGTGCGCGTCGACCAGAAACGCCTGCGGCAGATCCTCCTCAACCTGTTGGGTAACGCGATCAAGTTCACCGATTCCGGAGGTGTCACATTGCGGGTCCAGGTGTTACCGCCCGCGAGCGAGCCCGATGTACACCGCGACGACGAGGTGCCGCATGCCCGGCTCCGATTCGACGTCGAAGACACCGGCGTTGGCATGACGGCAGAACAACAAAGCCGCCTGTTCCTGCCTTTCGAGCAACTGGGTGAACACCAGCGACGCGAAGGGGGAGCGGGGCTCGGCCTGGCCATCACTCGAGCGCTGGTACACCTCATGGACGGGAAAATCGGGCTCTTCAGCGAGCCCGGCAGAGGCAGCCGCTTCTGGGTCGAGCTCGATCTACCGCTTGCGCAGGCCTCCGTCAGGTTGCAACCGCCACGGGCCGTCACCTCTTACGAAGGCTCCCGGAGGAAGATCCTGGTCGTGGACGATGTGGCCCAGAGCCGTATGATGCTGACTGACGCGCTGACGGCTGTGGGATTCACCGTGTTCGATGCAGTGGACGGCCTGAATGCACTCGAGCGGATTCCGCTCGTAAAACCCGACCTGGTATTGATGGACCTGATGATGCCACGCATGGATGGTTGGGAAGCCACGCGCCGAATCCGGCATTTGCCGGGATTCGAGCGGCTGCCGATCATTGTGGTCTCGGCGAGCGCAGGACCGGATGAGCACCTGAAGAGCTCCGCGGCCGGCGCCAATGCTTTCCTCTCCAAGCCCATCGACCACGACCTGCTGGTGGCGGCAATCGGCGAGCAACTGGGCTTGCAATGGTCCTACCGGAATGATGCCAGGGCGCTGTAGAGGTGCGGGTCAAAATGAGTACCTCAGTGTTGCTTCGACCGTCCGTCCGACGATGCTGCGGGCCGTGGCGAGTCCGTTGGCGGGAACCGTTGTGGCCTGCGTCTCGGTGAATCCAATCGTGTTGAGAAGGTTGTTTCCGCGCACGGCAACTTGCAGGCCGCCCGTCAGCCGATAGCTGACATACGCATTCAGCTGGGCGAAAGCCGGCAGGGATACCTGGATACCCGGCGCGGATGACAGACCCACAACATTCAAACCCCCATCCCACCGGCCCGCCGTGTAAGCCCCGGTGAGCTGATAGAGGTAGGCTGGAACGATCCGCAGTCCAACATCCCCGGGGGTGATCTGGTCGGCGGTGATTTTTCCGTCGGTGTAGGTCACGCCGCCATCCAACCGGAATGCTCCTATGCGCCAGGCCCCTTCGAGCTCCATGCCCCACGCTCCGTAGGTACGCCGCGTGAACGGCGCCGCCGGTGCGGTGATATCCTGATCGGTGACCTCCGTCTTCGCATAGAACGCGGTCGCGAACAGGCTCAGCCATCTGCCTTTCCACTTTACGCCGGTTTCGTACTGCCAGACTTTGTTGACAGCCACTTGTCCTGCGATGTCGCCGTCAGGCTGGATCCCGCCACCGAAGAGCAAACGCGTCGCATTGGCCCGCCCCCCTTCACTGGCGCGCGCAAACAGTGCCAGATCGGGGTCGAGCAAATCGTTCGCGCCAACCGAGTACGACAGGTAGCGCACGGTGTAATCGACCGGCGCAGCCGCGCCTGTGTCAGCAATCGGGACTGACTGCTCCGGGACCTCGATCAGGCCATCATTGTTGACATCCAACGCGCCCGCGCCCTGGGCACCCGAGTAGGTTCCTGACGCCCGACTGATATCGTAACGCACACTCCCATCGAGATTGAGCGCGCCGCGCTGCCAACTGACCGAGAGATAGGGCGCGTCGGTATCGTAATGCAACTGGTACGAACGTATGCAGCAGTTGCCGAATACGGGCTCACCGTAGGCGACCAGGCCGCGCTGCGTAACCAGGTTACCGTTCACGTCAGCCACATCGAGCAGAGCGGCATCCCTGCCCTTGACCTGCTCGAGATAAGTGTTCCAGTGCCAATCCATCCCAATGTTCTGGTGCGCCTTGAAATAGCCGAGGCTCACGGCAATGGAACCGATCGGTTCGCGCTCGAACAGCCGGCTCAGCCGCAGGTCGTTGGCGGAGTTTCCCAGCTCATTGAGGGTCACGTTGAAGAGCAGCGTACGCACCGCCAGCCCGTTGCCGCCGAGCGCTCCAGGATAGGCTACCGGCTGGCCCGCCAGCGGACCGGTCGCATACCTCAAACTGGCGCCGGCACCCCCGATCTCGGTCGCCAGCGCCGACGCTGCGCCGATTTCGGTTGGATAAGGCCCGACGAAGCCACCGGAGGTGGCGGCGATCCGGAACCGATCCTCCAGCCGCCAGTCTCCCGGCAGATCCACGGCCGCTTCCGCCCCCAACACGCGGCTGTTGGTACGGTAGCCGTCGGCGATATCGGTCGTGATGCGGTTCCCGTTCTGGTCGACGGCCACATCGCGTAAGAAATACGGCGACTGCATCGCGCCGTGCAGGACACTGAAGCCGGGCAGAGACCGAAAGTGAGGGTCCGAATTGCTACCGGTCAAAGAGACGGGTACGGGCAACCATACCGGGGAGCGGTCATCGAGTACCTTGAAATTCAACCGTACATAACCGTTGGCGAACTTGCGGGTGATGTTGCCCTTGATCTGGCCGCCGGATTCCGCCGTGTAGCCCACTTCCTTCGGGCCCTCACCCATACGATAGAACCCGCCGACATGGAACAGCCACTGCTCGTTGACAGGCTCGCCATAGTCGAAGTCCAACCGTGTGCGGTCGAAATCAACACCCCTGGTAAAGCTGAAGTTTCCGCCCGCCGTGTCCCCCGTCTTGCTGATGAAGTTGAAGACTCCACCCGGCGCGTTGCTTGCAAAAGTGGCTGCGCTACCGCCGCGGACCACTTCCAACCGAGCCACGTTGTAGTCAGACCTGACGAAGGTATCGGCGGTGGCGAATTCGATATCGCCGAAGTCCAGGACAGGCAGTCCATCCTCCTGGAATTGCGTGAACTTGGCACCGCCGCTGATGGGCAAACCGCGCGTGGTCACGTTGGCGTTACCCTCTCCCCCGGATGCCTGTGCATAGACCCCAGGAACATCGCGCAGGATGTCAGCCGCGTTCGTGGGCGAGGATTCCTGTATCCGTTCGGGATCCAGGGCACTCACCGCCACACTGGATCGAAGCTTGGAGCGCGGCTCGGCTGTTGCGGTCACGACGACCTCTTCCAGGGCGAGCGTATCGCTGACCTCCGTCGCCGTTGGCTGCTGCGCCAGCACCGCTGTCGTCACAGTCAAAGCGGCCGTGGGTACGACCCGATTCGGGAAAGGTGAATTCATGATGCCCCCCTTTCCGGTTGGGCATCCGTTCCCGATTCAAAATGGTGTGGAAAGAGCATGCGACACGCCGGGGCGCGCTTCAAGCGCACAGGCTAATTCCCGCAATCTCGTCCATTCTCTCAACACGGGCCTCACAGCGCCGTTACGCAACTCCGGTCCGTTACCACCGCGACGCCTGAGTGGAGCTGAGGCGTGACGTAAGTAACCCTCTACCTGCCAGTTCTTCCTGTCCGACATCCTCCCGGCTCAGGATGTATTAGCTTTACGAGCCTAACCTGCCCCCTTGAAACCACGGAGATGCAACATGGCCGGAAAAAATACAGCAGTTTTCGGAATCTACCCAACCGACGACGACGCCGAGCGAGCCGTCGACGCACTGACCACCGCAGGGTTTCCCAGCGCCAATATTTCCGTTCTACTCCCCGACCTCCGCGGCACACGGGATTTCGCGCATGAGAAGGATACGAAGGCTCCGGAGGGCGCGACGGCGGGTGTCACTGCAGGTGGCGCGGTCGGAGGCGCATTGGGAGTTCTCGTCGGGATCGGAGCCCTGGCGATCCCCGGTCTCGGACCCCTCATTGCCGCAGGCCCGATTGTGGCCGGCCTGGCCGGTCTGGGCGCCGGAGGCGCGGTGGGCGGTTTGGTCGGCGCCCTGATCGGCATGGGCATCCCTGAGTACGAGGCCAAACGTTATGAAGGCCGCGTGAAGAACGGCGGCGTTCTGCTCTCGGTACACTGCGATACCTCCGACCAGGTCAGTCGCGCCAAGGACGTTCTCAAGGCAAGCGGCGCTGAAGACATCGCCTCAACGGGCGAAAGCGCGGGTGTCAGGTCTCGGCCGACCGATACTCAGACGCAGCCCACCCGGTCGCCCTGACGCCATCCCTCCGCTCGTCAGTGTGCCGCTACAACAGCCATTGCCTTGGGATAATCTACCGTCAGCGTCGTCGTGCCGACCAGGGCCAGCAGGCCTCCGGCGCCAATGGAGTAATGATCGATGTGTCCCCCGGTTGGGGCACCAGAGGCGAACCCCAGGGCGTTGGAGCTGAGAGCGTAGAGACGCTGTCCAACTACGCTCTGCGCGACTGCGCCCGAGGACACGTTGACCGATGGAGGTGTTGCTGGGACGAGGGCGCCGGTGCTGTTGAAGGTGTACTGGTAGACCATTCCTGCATTGGTGTCGACTCCCATCAGGTTAGTCAGCAGGTAGGCGCTCGATTCCGAGGTATCGGTGTTGAGCGAAATGGGAATGACGTGGCTGGCGGTGGCCGTCGTCGCGCCCGTCGGCGTCAACGCGCCATTTTCGCCAACCGAATATTCAGCGATCTGCCCCTTGCAAGCGTCATCGATACAGGCGCTCAGCACGTAGGCGGTTCGGCCACTCGGGAAAATGGCTACACCAAAAGCGTTGTGGGTTGCCGCGACGGTCTGAGAGAGGAGTGGCGTGAGTTGGCCGCCCGCGGCAATGGAGAATTGCAACACCTCATCGTTCACAGACTCCGCCTCACCGACAACAGCCCCACCTGCAAGGTAGGCGTATTTCCCGGTCGGATCGATAGCGAGTGATCCCACCCCGACGGCCGCAACGTCAACAGCAGCCGGATTCAGGGGTGAGAGCGTCCCGTCATTGCCGATGGCGTATTGAAAGATCGAGATCGAGGCAGGCATGGCAGGGTTGAGCGGAGTCATGACGAGATAGAGAGAGTGGCCGCTGGGATCTACACTCAACGAGTAACCCGCCACCGACGCAGAGGTCCCTCCAACCTTGACGGTGGCAGGGGACAACGCCGCCAGCCCACCTCCAGCACTCACCGAGTATTGCGAAATAGTGGAGTCGCCTTGGTTGACGATGTAGACGTAGTGTCCGGTTGGATCGGAGATCATCGCTACCGGATGCACACCAGCGGGAACGGACGCGGTAGCCAAAGGGCTCAGTGAGCCGTCCGATCCGATTGAGTATTGGAACACTGTTCCCGGCATCTGTACGTTCGGGGCAGCGGCGCTGGCAACATAGACGTAGCCATCGGGCTTCCCGCCGCCACTCAGGTTCCCCCCACCGTCACCACCGCAGCCGGTGAGGCAGATCAAGGGTGCGGCCAGCAGCAGCGGCAAGCCACCTGAACCGCGTCGAAGTTTCCTGGTCATGGTCGTACCGTCCATACGTGCGCGCCGGCGACGACAATACCCGGCCGAGTTGGACTGGTCTGTCTGGAGTGTGTATACGACGTGTACCGATTTGTAACGGGCTCATGGTCCCTTCACCTTACGAGTTGAACCGCTCCAACAACACGACACCCGACCAGGGCATCTTCCCCAATTTCCTCGGATCAGGCTCCGGAAACATCGCAAACAGCCTCATCCACAACGGCAAGCGTCGATACCGCGCGGCCGCGTGAAAGATGGAGCGCACGTCAGCCACCGTCCACCCCAGTGCCTCGAAATAGGCAACCCCGGTCGGCGGCGCGAATTTCATCGGAGCATTCGCCAGTTGCGCCCCCATACTTTTGCGCATCATCTCAATCACCCCGGGGGAAGCAAGGTCGAGGACCCAGCGACGAATGCCCGCCTGGGCGGCCAGATCCGCGGTCAGTGCACGGACCTCGGCGTCGTCCAGATAGACGAGCAACCCCTCCGTGATCACCAGCACTTGGGTTGACGAGCCCACCGCATCCCGCAGCATCGCCGCGCGGAGCCCCGAATCGGCCAGGTCAACTTTGATCCGACGCAGTTGACAGCGCGGTTGAGCATCCGCGAGCAGCCGCTCCTTCTCTTCAATCAGAGCCGGCAGATCCGCCTCGACCCAGTGCAGTGACCTCGGCAGCTCGAGTCGGTAAGGCCGCGTATCGAGGCCGGCTGCAAGGTTCAACACACAGTCACAGCCCCCTGCGACGGCTGCGTACACAACATCATCAATGAGTTTGGTGCGCGCAATGATAGGCCAACCGTTGCGCGCCTGTCGCGGCATGAGCGCCGCGATGGCCCTCCCACGCTCCCCGGCCAGAGCGTCCGCATACGGATCACGAAACAGCGCATCCGCCCGCGCGGACTCCCACGCGCGATAAACGGCAACCCACCTCGCCGTATCGGAAACGTTGGTAACGGGCTGCGTGCTTTCAGCGACTCCCACGTTTTCTACCCCCGATTCTGGATCCGGCACGCAGAATACTACGGACCCGCCCTCGAATGAGGGCGGCTATCGATCGCTGGTAATACCATAGTACTACCTATCGTAATAATGGTATTATGCGCACCCGGATCCCATTCCAGCCACGATCACTTCCGCCACTTTTTCGTGTACCCATAAAAAAAGGATGGCGTCCATGACCCACCCCCGCATACGCAAAATCGTGGTTCTGGGCGGCGGCGCGGCCGGCTGGATGTCAGCTTCGGTGCTCTGCAAGGTGCTCTCGCCACGGGAATGCAGGATCGAGCTGGTGGAGTCGGAAGAACTCGGCATCATCGGGGTTGGCGAAGCGACCATTGCGGGAATTCATTGGCTCAACCGGATCCTCGGGATCGACGAAGATGAGTTCGTGCGCGCGACTCAGGCCACTTTCAAACTCGGCATCGACTTTGTCGACTGGGCGCGCCCCGGAAGCCGGTACTACCATCCTTTCGGCCACTACGGCGTCAATCTGAAAGGGCTGGAGTTTCATCACCTGTGGGTGCGCGCGTGGCTGGCGAAGCAGGTGCACAGCCCGGCCGATTACTCCATGACGGCCGTTGCAGCCAACCAGGGAAAATTCGACCGACCGGACAGGGCGCCCAGGACCTCACCCCTATCCCGGCTCGGTTACGCCTATCACCTCGACGCCATGCTGTATGCGAAGTATCTGCGTCAATACGCCGAGGCGCGGGGCGTGCAACGAACTGAGGGCAAGGTCGTCAGGGTGGATCAGAATCCGGAAACAGGATTCATCACCGCACTTCACACCCACAAGGGCGAGAAGATCGAAGGCGATCTGTTCCTCGATGCTTCCGGTCAGCGCGCGCTGCTCATCCAGGACACCTTGAAAACCGGTTTGATGGATCTGTCGCATCTGCTCCCGTGCGACCGGGCCTGGGCGGTGCCGTGCGAATCTGTGGCGTCCATCGATCCATCCACGCGCAGCACGGCGCGCGAAGCGGGCTGGCAATGGCGCATTCCGCTCCAGCACCGCACTGGCAACGGCCACGTCTTTTGCAGCGAGTTCATGAGCGAAGATGAGGCACATGCCCTATTGATGCGCAATCTCGACGGCAAACCGCTGGCCGAGGCTCGCCTGATCAAGTTCAGGACCGGCCGCAGCAAGCGGGTGTGGAACAAGAATGTCATCGCGGTCGGACTGTCCGCGGGCTTCCTCGAGCCTCTGGAGGCGACGACCATCCACATCATCCTGGGCACGCTCAACAAGATCCTCGCTTATTTTCCCACCCGGAATTTCGATGCCTGCACGGTCGGGGAATTCAACCAGGCCGTCGCACTCGAAGTCGACACCATCAAGGACTTTCTGATCCTGCACTACTACGCCACCCCCGGGCGCACGGGCGCGTTCTGGCGCCACTGCCACCACCTGCAGCGACCGGATCGGCTGGTGCACATGATGGAGACCTTCAGGCGCACGGCGCGGATAGTCCCCTCGGAGTGGGACCAGTTCAAAGAAGCCAACTGGTTCAGTATCTTCATGGGCCAGGAAGTGTTTCCCACCGACTACTACCCCCCGGCGGATGGTCTCGACATGCAGGAGATTCTCAGTCATCTGGCGCAGATCAAACGCGACATCCGCGCAGCCGCCGACGGCATGCCAGCCCACGCGGACTATATCCGCGGCAATTGCCTGGCGCCGCCGGCGCAGTTTGCGGGCGGGCGGTCCACCCCATGAAACTCTCCCGGCGTAACCTGGTGCGATGGGCGGCCACCTCTGCCTGCCTGGGGCTCGTCTCCCGAGGTCCGCTCGCGAGCCCCCCTCAGCGCTCGGCGGTGGAGCCCAAACCCTATGGGCCGCTGCCATCAGCGCGGCAACGGGCCTGGCATGAACTCGAAACCTACGGATTCCTGCACTTCACGGTCAACACCTTCACCGACCGTGAATGGGGGCTCGGTGATGAAGATCCCGCGATCTTCAACCCGACTGATTTCAGCGCTGACCAGATCGTCACCTCTTGCCAAGCCGGTGGGCTGAAGCAGCTGATTCTGACCGCCAAGCACCACGATGGCTTCTGCCTTTGGCCCAGCCACTACACCGGGCATACCATCGCCCGCAGTCCCTACAAAGACGGCCAAGGCGACATTGTCGGGGAGATCGCCGCGGCTTGTGCCCGCCATGGACTGAAATTCGGGGTCTATGTCTCACCGTGGGATCGGAATAACTCCGAATACGGTCGTCCGGATTATGTGCGCGTCTATCATGGCCAACTGCGTGAGCTTCTCACCCAATACGGTCAACTTCACGAGGTCTGGTTTGACGGCGCCAACGGAGGCGACGGCTACTACGGTGGCGCGCGCGAAATGCGTAAGATCGACGCTACGACGTACTACCAGTGGGACGTCATCCGCGCGATGGTGCGCGAGCTGCAGCCGGATGCCGTGATGTTCGCCGACGCACACATGGATGTCCGTTGGGTCGGAAATGAAGACGGCATAGCGGGCGATCCGTGTTGGCCTACGATGGACAACCAACCCTACACTCCGGAGCGGGGCAATTCCGGAGTACGCGGTGGCGCGCTGTGGAATCCTGCCGAGGTCGACGTCTCCATCCGACCCGGTTGGTTCTGGCACCGTGACGAAAACGAGCAGGTCCGCTCGCCGGCCGGGCTCATGAGACTTTATTTCGAGTCGGCGGGACGGGGTGCGAACCTGCTGCTCAATGTGCCGCCCGATCGGCGTGGGCGGATTTTCGAGGCTGACGCCCTCGCCCTGAAAACCTTTCGGGACGTGCTCGACCAGGCCATGAGCCGTGATCTCGCGCAAGGCGCCAGAGTCCGCGCCAGCAGTGTGCTGTCGCCCACATTCGCGGCCGCGAATGTCCTGACACGCGGTCAGCCCTGGGCGGCGGTCGAAAGCGACCGCTCCGGAGCGTGGCTCACCCTGCTCCTGCCCGAGGCCGTGACGTTCAACATGGTGCGCCTGCGTGAGGCGGTCGACTACGGCCTGCGGATTGATGAGTTCGCTGTTGAGGTCTGGCAGGACGGGCGGTGGCGAACCCTCGCGCGGCATAGTTGCCTGGGTCCCCGACGCCTGATCCGGCTCGATACACCCGTCACGACGCGTAAGGTGCGCCTGCGCATCATCCAAGCGGCCGCCTCGCCTGTGTTATCCGAGTTTGGACTTTACCTGTTGCCGTATCTGGTCGAGGAGCCTTGGATCGAGCGGGACCCGGGGGGCACGGTAACGTTGCGGGCCCGGACTCCCGGGACAGCGATCTTCTACACCCTGGACGGATCACAACCTGACACCACTTCCTCACGCTTCACCGCACCTTTCGCATTCCCCGGCGGTGGAACGGTGCGAGCCTTGGCAGTGATCACCGCGGTCGGGGCGCACAGTGTGATCGTGAGCCGCGAATTCGATGTTGCGCCCAAGGATTGGCGCGTCATCTCTGCCACGGGTGACAAACCAGACAACCTGATCCGAGGCGGTGTGTTCCTTGGACGGGCCAACACACCCGTCAATCTGGTCATTGATCTGGGACAGGTTTACCCACTGAAGGGCTTCACTCTCGTGCCCGTCTTCGACCATACGCTGAGCAGCATGACAGCCGCCGCAGCGGGCCCGCCCGCGCGCTACACCGCTTGGGTCAGTACGGACGGCCAGACCTGGAACGCACCGGCCGGCAGCGGCGAATTCGCCAACATCGCCGCGAACCGTTCCGCGCAGGCCATTCGCTTCGACGTGCCTCATGCCGGGCGCTACCTGCGTCTTTTCCTCCCGAATGCAACTCAGGACAAGCCCATCATCGGCATAGGTGGGATTGGAATCCTGACCCGTTAGCGGCGCCTCGTCAGGTTGCTCACTGGCGCAGGAGTTTCACCGAATCGATGACATACCAGGGACCGCGCGTCGAGGCGGTAAAGATGAAACACAAGTCGTGCTCACCCAACACCGGCGCAATCGGAATCCGCAGGCTCTGGCGATTCTCGCTCGCAGCCGGGTCCGGCAACGCAACCCGACCGATTTCCGGACCCGTTTCGCAGCGGTCCTGGTACACCACGAGTTCCCCGAACGGGGTCCGCGCTGGATAGGATTTCACCTGGTTTTCAGACTCTTCGAGGCTGTAATTGTTGGCGAGACCGTAGTTGCGCGCCAGGCGCGCGATGTCGAATCCGAGCGCCCGCGTGCCGTCGAGAAACGCCTTACGGTAAACATAACAGCTATGAAACACATCCATATCGTAAACCGGCGCGGCCGCCGGCGAATCAGGAGTCAGTGGGAGTCGCAAACCCAGGTCACCACCGGGACAGGCCTGCAATTGATTGGAAGAGCGCCCCAGGAGTGTAGCGACGCTGAAGTCGTAGCCGCGAGCTTCCGCCAGCAGTCCACCATCGGGGCTGAAGACTGCCGCCCTGATGAGGGTGCCGAGTTTGAGCAGCAGTGGCTGAGTATAGAGCGGTGCTTGCGCGGTCGGCTCCGAGCCATCGAGCGTGTAGTGGATCTGGCCGAAGGCGGTCTGATTGCTGAGCGTTACCGGGCCCGCTGCGTTTTGCAAGGCCGCCGTGCGCCCGTCCGCGGTCGGGGTACCCGCGAGTTGAAAGTCGACCGCAAACGCAGAATCGGCAGCAGCGATTCCCTGGTGCCGATAGCGCCGCATCTGCGCGGGAAGACGCTCCAGGAATCCAGCCCAACTCATGCTCGCCGGCGGGCTCCACACGGCCTCCGCCAAGGCATCGACTCGCGGAAAGGCCGCATGCTGAACATACCAGGCCGACAGCAGGAACTCGCTCCACAGGTTCGCTTGTGCGCCCAACACATGACGCCCTTCCTCCACGCTCAAGACAGAGGGCATGACCTCAAAGGTATACACCTGTGAGAGCGGCGCAATGCCCAAGCGTCCGGCAGGCTCATCGTCCCGACGGCTTTGCAGGTTATCCAAATACAGTGTCGGCGCGGGCGACAACACGACATCATGCCCGAGACGCGCCGCGGTGATCGCGCCCTGTGTGCCGCGCCAACTCATGACAGTGGCGGTCGATGGTACGCCGCCCTGAAGGATTTCATCCCAGCCGACCATCGTCCGACCGTGTTCAGCGAGATAGCGCCCGACCTGCTCCATGAACCAGCTTTGCAACGCCTCTTCACTGCGCAGGCCGAGCGCCTTCATTTGCGATTGGATGGCGGGTGAAGTTTTCCATTGTTGCTTGACCGCTTCGTCCCCGCCGAGGTGAAGGTACTTTCCCGGGAACAACGCCATCACCTCGTCGAGCACGTTTTTGAGGAACGCCAGACTGTCCGCGTTCGGGTTATAGAGATAGTAATTGACACCCCAGTTGGTCGAGACCTCGGGGTGGTCACCCAACACGCTCAATTGAGGGTGAGCTGCGACGGCTGCCTGAGCGTGCCCGGGCAGGTCGATTTCCGGGACCACCGTGATGTAGCGGGCGGCGGCGTAGGCCACCAGGTCTCGGATGTCCTCCTGGGTGTAAAAACCGCCGTACACCCCTTTCTCATCCCCCGGTCCCCCGTTCGAGGGCGGCGTTCGCCAGGCACCGATGCTCGTCAATTCCGGATAACGCTTGATCTGCAGGCGCCAGCCCTGATCGTCGGTCAGATGCAGGTGCAGCACATTGAGCTTGTGCTGACTCAGCTGGTCCATGATGGTCTTGATGTCGGCCACAGGCAGGAAATGACGGGCGGGGTCGAGCATGAGCCCGCGCCACTTGAAACGCGGGAAGTCTTCGATGTGCATGCCCGCCAGCCGCACGGCCGCGCCCTGCGCCGCATCGGTCGAAAGTAGTTGGGCCACCGTCATCGCGCCGTAGTAGAGACCTGCCTCGGCACGCGCCTCGACCCGAACGCCTGCGGAACTCACCTCGAGGGTATAGCCTTCCGGGTCAGCTATCGCAGCGGTTGGAGTTAGAACGAGCGCAATGGTATCGCGCCCACAGCGGCGCGCCTCGAGATCGAGCCCTTGCACCGCTTTCACCACGGCTTGGAACTGCCTCACCACGCTGTCACCCACGCCTTTCGCGCAGATGGGTGTTTGTCCGTTGACGACGAAAATCCCTGGACCCGCCGTCACCTTCGCGGGCCACGGAATGAGCGACGGCTCAGCCGCCCCGGCCCCTGTCGAGGCCAGGAGCAATGTTCCGACCAGACCGCACAGACGGCCACACCGGGTCATACCCGGTGGCCGCACAGCTCTGCTCACTGCTCGCAATGACTGTTCCCTTCGATGGCGCCACCGGGTGAGAGTGCGGGTCCCGCGGCGGCCGCAGGACCCCCTCGACCGTCAGTTGAGTTTGTAGGTCAGACCGAGCGACAGACGGGTCCCATACTTGCTCCAGCCGAGCGGCAGAGAGCCTGTCGTGTACGGCTTGACCACCTTGTCGAGCAGGTTTTGAGCCGAAAACACCGCTTCCAGGCGCTCGCCGATGAGTTTGTAGGAGACCTGTCCGTCCAGCTCCCCCCACGCATCGGTGTATTGGGCCAGGTTCTCCGACGAATACCCGCCGTAGACGCCGCTCGCCGCATAGGCGCTGATGTACTTGCTGCGCCAGGTGTAGGAAAGCCGCGCCTGGATCGGGCCTCTTTCATAGTAGGGCGCGACCGTATAGCTCCACTTGGACAGATACGGCAGCTCCAGCTTCCCGGCGGGGCTGCCGATGACCGGATTACCCGCGGCATCGGTTCCGCCCGCCGAGGAGTAACTCGACGAGGTCGGGGCCAATCCCGTGACATTCGTGGCGACGCCGAAGCCCCAGATAATGTCGCCCTGCCAGCCGATCGACAGGCCCAGGACACGCGCCTTGTCGATGTTAGTGGGCGTGGTCACCAGCATGGTCATGGGGTTGGAGCGCGGATAACATCCAGAACTGGGGCTGGCATTACAGGTATCCACGGCCTGTTGCGGCAGAATGACGGATTCGGGCTCCGTTTTCATCACAATGTAGTTGGTGATGCCGCGGTAGAAGAGGTCGACATTGAACAGACCGTTCTTGGCGAAATACCACTCGTACGAGGTACCGAGATTGAGCGATTCGTAAGGCTTCAGGAACGGATCGCCGCCGTTGCCGGTCAATTTCTGGATACTGAATTCAATCTGTCCCGACAGCTCCTTGAAACCCGGCCGGCCCATGACTTTGGCGGCCGTGAAGCGCAGGAGCTGATGTTCCGTCAGATCGAAGACCGTGTTCAGGGCAGGTAGAACCTTGGTGTAGCTCTGCTTCTGCGTGACCATCTGCTCGTACCAGGGATCGTTGTCGAGGGTGGAACGGTAGATCTGGTCGGTCGTGGTATGGACCGCGCGCACACCGAAGTCGCCGTGGAATCTGCCCCGGCGGAAATTCGCCTGCGCATAGGCAGCCGAGTCCTTTTCCTCCACGTGCCAGAGATTACCGGCATCGCGATAATCGCCCGCAGCATTGCCCGGGTCCTTGTGGCTGACGGAGTAATCGATGGTCGCCTGCTGCGTGAGGTCCGCATACGACACCAGGTCACCGCTCGCGCCGAGGCCGCTGATCCACGAGCTTGGAGTCGTGAAATTCGGCAGGTCGGCCATGGAGACGTCCGAGGTCGCCCTGGTGTTATAAAAGTGGGCAACGTTGTCGCTCAGGGTGCGCGTGTAGGCCGCGCCGAGCAGAACCTTCTCGATCGGCCCCCAATCCACCTGGGACTGCAGATCGAGCTTCCCGAACCGGATGTCATCCGTGTTGATCGAGGTCTTCACGAAGCCCGCCTGCTGGCCGCTCAATATGTGGAAGACTTTGGGATCGGTCAGTGGTGTGTTGAGGGTCAGACTGGAGGAATTGGTCCCCAGGCTCCAGGATCCGGCATCCGTGCCATACCAGTTGAGGTAATACTCCGGATCGGAGCCGCCGGTGGCCTTGGATTGGCCATACGTGGCCTGCACCACCCAGCGTCCGGGCGTCCAGCTCATCCCCAGGTTGTAGTTCCGGTTATCCAGCAAGGACTTCTTGTAGTAGTCGTCCTCGCGCACGGCCATGTGCGAGGTGGTGCCCCCGATGATGCCGTACTGGTTGGTGGCCACCGACGTATAGGTCAGGCGGTTGGCGTTCTGGCCGTTCAAAGCGTCCAACTTCGTATCGTCCCAACCGACTCCCACTTCCGTGTACATCGACTGTGAATAGTTGGAATAGTCGTCTTTCATCAACAGCCAGTTGGCGTTGAGCTCCAGGTCATCGAGGGGTCGCCATTGCAGCGCGCCGTAGGCGGTCTTGCGGGTGCGGTCCTGAATGAAAGCGCCTTGGTTGATCGCCTCGGGAACCAGCATGGTCGGGCTCAGCGCCGGACCGCTGGTCACCTTGGGCAGCGCCGCCGCATTGTTGAAGGCACCGTTGGTGCAGCCGCCGCTGTTCGGGTTGTTCGAATCCCGGATCGGGTTGGCGGAGGCCCACCACCCGCAGGCATTCTGATAGCCTCCCAGTACGCTCACGCTGCTGCCACCGAGTGCCGTTTTGTTGTAAGCGCCGAGGAGCAGCGCGCCGAATGTCCCGGCCTCGTTGTGCCAGCTGTAGAGCAGCGAAACGCGCGGATCGCTGTCATTGGTGCGCAGGTTTCGGTTGTAGGTCGCCGAGAGCGACAGGGTGTTGGGGTTGAGGTCCAGCGGCTTGCGCGTGACGATGTTGATGGTGCCACCCAGCCCGCCTTCATAAAGACGCGCCTGGGTGGACTTGTAGACCTCCACGCTGCCCACCAGCTCGGGAGCGACGGTTGAGAAATCGAAGCTGCGGCCCGCATCGATCTGCGCGGTCTGCCAGTCGGCACTAGCGAAGGGCAGTCCGTCCAGCGTGGTGGAGATCAGGCGCGAATCCACGCCGTAGATCGAAACCTTCTCGCCCTCGGCATAAGCACGGTCGACCGTGACGCCAGGCAATCGGGACAGCGACTCCGCCACATTCACGTCCGGAAACTTGGTCACATCTTCGGCCGTGATGACGTCGATCTGCGAATTGTTGTCGCGCTTTTGATTCAGCGAGTTCTCCATGCTCTTGCGGATGCCGCGGACAACGACTTCCTCCAGTTTGAGCGGACCCTCCACTTTGGCCGGCGGACCGGGGTCGCCCGCGTCGCTGGTCGACTGGGCGATGGCATGCGGCCCCGGAAAAATAATCAGTGCGGTAGCACTGACCAGAAGTGCAGCTCGGACGTGACGATCGATCTGACTTGGCATGGCCCCCCCGGGCTTCATTGTTGGATGAACCGACCTTCCTGATGATTCTAATACCATTCCATGTATGGTATTACTATGGTATTAGAGTTAGGTTGTCAAGTACAACCCCGCGGCGCCGCGAGCAGGTTTTTCATGGCTCCCTGCAGGTTTGTTATGGGTCCGTCAGCGCGCCACCCCTCGCCCCGGGCGCTCGGACGCGTCAGGCGATGCTCAACCCGCGCAACCGGGAGTCGGGTCGATGCGGCACGGGGCGGGCTCTTCGGCGGGTTGTGGCAGTCGCCGCGCGGTCAGTCGGACGGGCTCCCGCAAAGCGCCGCCGGCCCGATGTCATAGACCTGCTCTGCCGTCTCACGCAGCGCCTGTAACATCACCTGTGCTGCCGGAGAGAGCTTGTAGCCACGTCGGGTGATGATCCCGAACGGGCCGATGTCCAGTGCGAGCGCCCGGTACAGCACCGTGAGGGTTCCCGTTTCGCAGTATTGCCGCACGGTGTCGCTGGGCAGCGGCACGACCATGTTCGTCATACGCAGCAGCGGAATGACCGCCGGTAGTGAGTCGGTTTCGACGATATTGGCTGGAAACGGCAGGCCACGTTCGACAAACAGCGACGCGAGCTTATCGCGCACCAGGCTGCCCGGTGTCGGCAGAATCCAACCCTGAGCGGCGAGCTCCTCCAGCCGCACATCGTCCCTTCCGGCCAGAGGGTGATGCGCGCCGGCGATGATCGAGTGCGGCTCGCTGGCCAAAGGCTCGAAGCTGAGCCCATTCGCCTCGCTCGGACCCAGGGCACGCGCCACCAGCATGTCGAGGTCGCCCTGCAGCAGCTTTTCGACCAACGGCTTGCTGGAGTCGATCTCGAGTCTGACCAGAATCCCGGGGAAACGCCGCTTGACCTGCGCGATGGCCATCGGCGCGCAGTGGATCCCGGGATTCAACACCGTTCCAACCGTGGCCCGACCGGTCAGCCCGGATTTGACCGCCGCGATCTCGTCGTGCGCGAGACTGATCTCAGACAGGGCAACGCGTGCGTGGCGCAGGAGGATCTCGCCGCACCAGGTGGGAATCACCCCTCGTGCATGCCGCTCGAAGAGTTTCTCATCGAAGGTGGCCTCGACTTCGCGAAGCAACTTCGAGGCGGCCGGCTGTGTCAATCCGTTCAGCTCGGCGGCCCGGGCCAGGCTGCGCGCGTCATCCAGACTGACCAACAGCGCCAGCTGACGCGTCTTGATCCAAGACCGCACGAGAGGCTTGGCTTTGAACTCTGTCACTCGGCTGCCCCTGCCAGGCGCCCCCGCCCGGGTACTGACATGCCGAAACGACATGCCTCGAGAAGATTATTCCATCGGGAGCCGGGAAAATGTAGCTGTATGGCTCAGCGCGGTCATGGCTGCTCTGTCATGGTCGTGAGGGAGTCCGGAACGCCTGGGCACTCGATCATTTCCCTGCAGACTACCCGAACCCCACGGCCGTTCTACGTTGGGCCTCACAGTGCGCGGGTACTGGTATTGCATTGGCATTATGACAGCGCTATCGCCTGTTCGTGGCAGCACCATGATCTCCCGAACCCGGGTCGAATCGAAAACCAGCCTGCGTAGCCGATCGCGTGATGTTGAATCGAACGCTCCGTCCCATCGCGGTGCATGTCGAGGCAGAACCCGCAGCCTTGACAAAGCCGCATTAATGCCAGTCTAATGCCACTGAGCGTAATGGTATCAGATAATTTCTGCCAATAGTGTCAGGGGGCGTTACCCGCCGAACCGCTCGTACCACGGTCAAACCTGACGACCCCGCGTAGCCACGTCGTATCTGTACTGACGGCGAATCGAGAGCGGCGACTGCGTCGGACCGTTTCATCCGGACCGGGCCTGATTGATCCAACTACCATGTTCCCCTGTGGTACGAGGAGGCCCGGTCCGGCATTTCCATTCTTGCCTCGAGAAGGCAGCCCTGATCCAACAATGTCCGCTGGGCGGGCCGCCCTGGAGCGGTCAGCGCTGGAGTCTGAACCGCCCTGCCGAGGCCCGCAGTGCTTTCATATGGGGATTGGAGTCCCCCTGGAGGTCGGCAAACAATATTGGCAGCGCGAACGGCTCAATGTTGTTCAACGACGTGATCAAAGTTGCGCGCCTGAACGATCATTCTGGATAATGTCTTGATGTTCGGCACTGGTGTACCAATGAACAAAATCGCGCTCACGATTCTTGCTTCGACGCTCCTGTTCGCGCAGCGAGTCTTAGGTGAAGACGCGGCCGGTGATTGGGTTGGGGCGCTGAACAGCGGCTTTAAGGTTCGGGTGCACATCGACAAGTCCGCCACAGGTTATCGTGGCGACTTGATCAATCCGTCGGGTAACCAAACCGATTTCGATCAGGTAACGGCCGAAGACAATCACTTACACTTTGCCGTCGCAAAACTTGACCTCAGCTACGACGGCACGTGGGATAGTGCGCAGAAGATCTGGAGCGGAAATCTGACATTTCAACAGGTCTATCCGTTGACCCTCAGACGCGCCAGCGCTGCCGATCTAGCGCCCACCGTCCGCAAACGACCGCAGGAGGATGCTATCGAGGCTGGTTCCCGGCCCTACACGGAGCGGAATGTTCGCTTCGACAGCCTGACCGGTGACAGTCAACTGGCCGGAACACTGAGCGTGCCCAACGCTAAAGGCCCTTTCCCGGCCATCGTGTTGATTGCAGGTACCGGCCACAACACGCGTGATGAAGAGGTGTGGGGTCATAAGGTGTTCCTGGTCCTGGCCGACGCCCTCAACCGTCGTGGTATTGCCGTGCTGCGCTATGATAAACGCGGCGTCGGCGGCTCTACCGGGGACTATGACACCGCGACCACGGCGGACTTCATGTCGGATGCCGACGCAGCCGTCACCTGGCTCGAGACCCAACCCCAGGTCGATCCTCATCATATCGGCGTCCTCGGCCATTCCGAGGGCGGCATCATTGCCCCCGCCGTTGCCGCCAAGGACAAAAGCATCGCCTTTGTCGTGATGATTGCCGGCCCGGGCATCCGCGGGGATAAGTTGTTTGAGCTGCAATCAGCCCTGACGGCTAAGGCTTACGGCGCGCCGGACGATTACATAGCCAAGCGTAAAGTCTTCGACCAAACGCTCTATCAGGCAATCATCTCTGCGCCAACTGACGCCGGGGCTCTGGAGCGCGCCAAGACGCTCGTTGCCCAAGCTGTGGCGAACAAGATTGTCGATCCAGCCGAGGCCGACACCTTGCCGGGCGACGACACCCGGCCATGGGAACGTTACTTCTTGGCCTACGATCCGGCACCAGCCCTGGCAAAGTTGACCGTGCCGGTGTTGGCGCTCAATGGATCTCTCGACGTGCAGGTGCCGGCCAGGGAAGACTTGGCGGCTATTCGTAAGGCGCTGAAGCGCAACCCGAACACCACGATCGTCGAACTGCCCGGCATGAACCACCTGCTGCAGGACGCTAAGACCGGTGCGCCAACTGAATACAACGATATTGAAGAAACCATGTCGCCGGTGGCCATCAAGCTCATCACCGACTGGGTCAGCATGCATTCAAGATGAAGGCAGCTACATAGCCTCGGCTCCGTTTCATGATAGTGGGCAACTTCGCGCCCAAGGCGCCGTCGCTGTCACAATCCAACAGCTCGCAACTCGATACCTGGCGGGTGAGCCGGATGTTTCGCTTCGCAGGCAAGCTGCTTGTGGGCTTGGGGCTCGCCTTTGTGCTGGGCGGCATCCTGTTGCCGTTAGAATATTGGCACCCGGTTTTCCTTTGCCTGATGCTGGCAGCGCTGACGGCAGGCATCTGGTATAGCATCAGCCAACTTGCTGCATGGCATTTCAGGCATGTACGCTCGATATCACCGGAATTTTCCGGCTGAACTCGCCCGTTATCGAACCTACCCACGACGCGATTGCCCACTCCTGGCCGCACGCAGTCCATCACCAAAACCTACTTCGCCCTGTGGCGCCCATTCAGATACCACCAAATGGTGGCCGTTATCTGGTGCCATCCGTGCCGAGTGCCTTCACTGTGAAACTGGGTACGATAGCCACCGCCTGGGTACACAGTCCGGGACCTCTCTGGCGACCTGTCCTTATATTCAACCGCAAGCGCTTGCAGTTGGCGAAGGATGATTTCCGGGGGACTATTTCCCTCCTGTATTTCAATGATCCGGGGCTTTGCCCCTTCCAGTACGGCTACAACATCGTGGCTCCACTGTGTTCCCGACACGTACGGGTCCTGCGTGAGAATGTGGATCTTTCGTTCCAATTGTCTGACGAGCGCGGGAAATTTCAGGATGATCCATTGCAGGTCATCATCCCGCCTCAACTGCCCTGTGCCGCGCTCGTACAGTACGGACTTTCGGTACTCCTCCTGCATGAGATCCCAGAACGACGGGTACCGAATGCTCGGGGAGGCGAGCCAATGGGCGTAGTACAGAGCCTCCCATTCGCCATCCGTGGCGATGACGTTGGGATCGAGCAGGTAGGTCGCCGATCCGGCAAGTTCGCGAGCGCTGATTTCGAGCATGTCGGATAGATCTTCAACCGGCTTCCAGATATCAATGGTCTTCTGGTTCCGAACGCGGAACCATTCAACTTCCTCTGCCGGCAGCAGGCGCCACACCGTTATCTGCGGTTGCAGAAAGCCATTTGAAGCTTCGAGAAACGCCCGGTATGAAGGCGGCAGGGGCTTGCCGAGACGGGCTTCGAGCTCCGTGAGTTGCTTCTCCGTAGCGGCCGGATAGCCCAGCCATCCCGACGCGCGCACGTCTGGAGTGACGCCGTACCGCAAAAGGGTATCTTCAACAGTGAGACCGGATCCGCTCAGACGGTTTTCGAGCGTGGGATCAATTCGCTCCAACAGTTCGCTATTCCACCTGGCCAGCCAGGGTTTCCAGTCCGAAGTCGTCACGTGCTGTGCCTCCATTGCCGCAGTCCCTCCTTCTACTCGTCGATGAACCGTAATTCCAGGAAGGCAGTCGATCGCGAGCCGGTTGGCGCCCACATCCGACCACCAACCGGACAACCGCCAAAACCGATCTATCTCTTGTTTGTGAGTGACCAGTCAATTCTGCGCCATCATTCAATCGTCGGTATCCGACCCGGAGCGTTCCGTTGTCACTGTCCGCCTAAGGGTACTGAGCTTGGCCAGAGTACCTTGAATGGCCGCTCATGATGCGTCGGCGACTGCGCCCGAACGGCCGTTCCTGGCCGACAGCGCCAGTTCGAAGCCGGTCGGCGATCTGTCGCTCTCGACCCTTTGCTGCCCATTGCTAGTGACTGCTTCCGGGGGCCGCCGCGTGACGCTAAGGCCGGTCTCCGACTGAGATGAAGGTCCCTAGTGGGCAGAGTCCCGCATACAGCTCTGCTTCCTGCGGATCACTTTCATTAAGTAGACAACCCACCGGCGATTTTTCCCCAAGAATGGACCAGACATTGAGGGAAGCGCAGGAAGACTTTTCCGCTTGGGCTGAGAAGGTTCTCAGGAATCAAGCCTCAACACAGAAGGAAATAGATGACGCAAAGACTCAGGCGAGAGTGGCAGTCATTCAGCACACGGCGGCATTCAGAGCATTGTTAATGTCCATGTTGGATGTCATTGCTCGCAGCGCCGAAGCGTATTCCAAGCAAACGGGTCGAAAGATCACCTATGACCTGCCCCCCCTTCCCGAGGACCCATTCGCGAAGACTCCTTACGGTTGGCAGGGATTGGTTGAATTCAGCAAAACGATCTCGTGGCAGTTATACACACAAGTGTCAAAGTTTGACGGTGAAGACATGTTTGTCCTTGTGCTGGATGACAGGAAGTTGCACAAGTCGAGCCAACCAGATGCTTTCATCGTATACGGAAGTCCCGGGTCTGAATATTGGCACACATCCACGAGGGGGTCGACCTACGGCGCGATCGCAGGGTTGAAAGTAGAGTCACGTCAATTTGCCGACCAAATTGTTTTAACGAATACCGCCAAGAAGCTGATGGAAGCCCAAACAGTGCTTGCATACCCACACTGACATCGTTTCTGCGGTGCTGACACTGACTTTGGACGGGTCGTAACCGGATCCGCGCTGAGCCTCGATCACTGCACTCCAAGACCCGAACGTCCCCCTGGGCGAGCGGATAGACGCACGCTGACCGTCTGCTCCTGGCCGGTTGGCGACCAGAGGCACCGCCAACCGACGGAATCGATAGAACCGCTACACCTCTGTCTGCTCCGAGATCTCCCTGAGTGGCAGCTTTCGAGCTGTCCGAGGCGCACGTGACCAACTATGACCAATCGAAGTAAGTGCTCACAGCGCGTCCCCTCCAGCCCCGGCACCCGTTTTCATGCATGCCTGAGCTCATGACAAATATCATCGAACCTCTCGAAGTATTGGCGCCCCAAATCCTCCGTCGACAATTCAAATGCATCGCGAGTCGCTTTCAACGACGTGTTGTACTGGACGAGAGCAGCCTCCCCGGCGGGTGTCGACGCTGTGCTCGCGGTCATCCGCGCTCACGAACACACCGGCTCCAGAATCTCGTCTTTTACCTGCAACCCTTGGCCGGAACACCCCCACCGCCCCCGACCAGACGCCCCCAGTGGCTATGCACGCCGGCTTCGCGGCCGTGATTAGTCGAATCCAAAATCCTGCACATAGCCGTTCATGAGTCGCCACTCTGGGTCCTGCTTCGTGCTCCATTCCACCCGCTCGCGAGGAAAGTTGTCCAGCACGTGGCGGAGCGCCGCTTCAGGCTCCACGCCCTGTCGCAAGTAGAGGTAATACGTGCGTTTACCGGCGAACGTCTCTACGAGTGTCACGATCGCGGCGCCGCTGTCGCGCAGCAGGCCAATCAACGCGTGGTCAAAGTCCGCCAATGACGCGTTGTAATCCGCTTCCGGCAGCCCGTTGTCCTTCACCTGTGCAAGGAAGTGCGTGACCGTCAATCGGAGCGGAAAGTCTGCACAGAGCGAAGAATACTCCGCGAACCGAATGTCGGGTCGCCGGAAATAGATTGGAAACCCTTCGTACGTTGACTGGCTGCTGAGCCAATCCCTCCCTTCGATCAGATCGGTCATCCTCAATCCTTTTCGTCCGCGCAGCGCGCCAGCCTGTCCTGCCTCGGACAGTGTCATCGGGCCGCGCCGGTTCACTAGCATAGGATTGCCGTCCTCGTCATTCACGAGACATGCGTCACAACACGGCTGTCACTGGCACTTTGGCGCATAGGTCGCCTCGAATGGAACCTGTGGGGGCGTTTCTGCTGCGGCTAGAGCCCCATATACAGACGCTGGTGGCACTCGACCTGTTCTTTGCGAAAGAGGAGTGGGCGCCCTTGAGAAGGCCCAGTGCTCTGGCCATGGCGCAGGTACGCCTGAATGCCGTCGCCGCGGTGCTGGCAGACCGCGACTATCCCGAAAAACAGTTCTCCATCGCCGATGTGCTCATGACGACCGTGTTGCGCCTGCTACGACACACCACCGGGGGTATCTCACATTCCGGTGCTCGCTGCCTATCAGGCGCGTTGCGAATCGCGTCCCGCGTTCAAACGCGCGCTGGCCGCCCAATCGCGCCTTTCGAGCGCTACGCACCGGTCGCTTCCTGACGGTGATGCTCGTGAACGGTAATCGCAATCGGTGTCGGCTGCACGGGCGTTGCGCGGGTCACTGTTGCTCGCAGGTGAATGGCAGCTCTGGAGGAAAATCGACCTGTTTCCTGACCGGCCGGCTTTGGCCGACTGCGTCGGTATGTCAGGACTGCTTCTGTTAAGGGTTGTCGGATGGCTGCCTATGCGGCAGAGCGTACCTCACCTGTCGGCATATGAGGGCAGGCGTCGGACAAGCCCCAAGGGAGGAAACCGCGGGAACGTGCTGTTGAGGGTGAGCCGTGCAGAGTAGCTATGGGGATTTGAACGCTGGCGACGGTGTTGGAAGCGTCCAACGCGGTGACGGACCGATCGTTCCTAGCATCCCGGTGTTTTGTGAGCTCCGGAGATTGCCAACATCTCAGGTGGCGGCATCATCTTCAGTCCGTAGGCGAGCCGAAAACCATTGCGCACGCCGAAGTCATCCACCCGGCAATATGAGGGGCGCGGCTCACTTGGGAACACCTCCATGATCGAGGGCGAGATCCGCTGAAGATGGATCGTGTGTCATCGCCTTCGAGGTACTTTGCGGGCGGGCCCGCCCGCCATGGGCCTGCGATGAGCTTTGAAAGTTGACACTGACGCGGTACTGCGCAAGTCCCGGCTCCTTCGGCACGCTGTGGAGCCAGTCCTCTTGAGCTCGACCGCCCATGACAATCAGATCGCCCGAGTTGGGCTTGAAGGTCAGTGAGGGGCCGCCCCGGCGGGGTTTGATCTGAAACCGCCGACTCGCCCCCAAGCTGAGTACGGGCACGATGCACTCGGGTTGTCGACACGAGAAACGGTCCCGATGCCAGCCTGTGCTGTCCGACCCATCGCGGTACAGGTTCAGCCACAAGCTGTCATACATCACTCCGTAGTGCTTCGAGAGGGCGCTGACGCAATCCAGGAGGCTCGCATCCGGCAGATTGCGAAGGGTTCGATACTGCGCGGTCAGGCGTGGCTCAATCACCCTTTGATCGAACATCTGTCGCTCATGCTGCGCCCAGGGCACACGTTCGCACAAACTCTCGAGCAGAGGCTTCGGCCCCGACACCCATCCGGGCACGATCTCGATCCACGAATGAGCATCGAGTGCCTGACGCCGCGCGCTCGCAAAGGAGGCATCGACGGCCAGCATCTGAGCCTCGCTGGCAAATAATTCTTCCTGGGCGCGCACGATGGTGTGGTTCTCCACGGGACTATCGATAGCTGACCTTAAGGACGGTGAAGTTCGCTACCATTTTCTTTAGCCATTGAGATGCCTGCATCATCAGCGGGGCCGCATCCAGTCCTGGCGCCGCCCTCATCCTGTACGCGCGGCGGATCGCTAAAGAATTCGATAGCCGCGAGCGGCCCCGCAGCGCTCTACTGCATCCCAGGGCGGGATTGAACCCAATGTGCAAGTGAGCATCACCGACCCAATCTACTGAGGGTGCCTGACATGTCGAAATTTTCAACTTTCCGTGCGCTTCACATGAACAACATCATGCCGCTGCGGCTGCCGAACGCGTGGGATGCCGCGAGCGCCCGCCTGTTTGAAAGCCTCGGCGCCCATGCCATCGCGACGACCAGTGCCGGTCTGGCCTGGTCGCTGGGTTATCGCGATGGGCGGCAATTGCCTGTGAAAGAAGCCGTGTCGGCAATCTCACGAATCGCCCGCGTAGTGCGCGTGCCGCTGAGCGTCGATGTGGAAAACGGCTACTCGGATGAGCCGAAAGCCGTGGCTGAGCACGTCAGACAAATGCTCGATCTGGGGGTGGTCGGCATCAACATCGAAGATGGCCCGGACGCCCCGGCTCTCCTGGCTGCCAAGATCGAAGCCATTCGCACTATGGCCAGCAAGGCAAATACAGAGCTCTTCATCAACGCGCGTTGCGATGTGATTCTGGCCAAGCTCGTGGAGGAGCCCAAGCAGGTAGCCGAGTCTGTGGCACGCGAGAGGCTCTATCGGGCCGCGGGTGCCGATGGCTTGTTTCTTCCCGGTCTGTATCGAGCACACGATATCCGGTCGGTGATCGATGCGATCGCGCTACCATTGAATGTAATGGCATGGCCGGGATTGCCCGACGCAGCCGAGCTGGGTCGCCTGCGCGTGCGCCGACTGAGTGCCGGAGCCGGCATTGCGCACGTGCTGTGGGGCCACGCAGCTGCGTTGGCGCGAGATTTTCTTCAAGAGGGCCGTTCAGAACCGTTGCACGATGCGGTGCCTTCTGCCCAGCTGCAGGAGCTGCTAACCGCCAGGTGATCCCAAGTATGTTGATGGCTCGCCGGCCTGCGCGCGGGCTACATGCGGATTCGCCAATCGGTTTGGGTGAAACGGCACCCGACGGCGCCGGCAGATTCCTGTCGGCGACTCTTTGTCCTATCATTCGCGTCCTGTTTGGCGCCGATATCGCAAAAGCCGATTCGTTGCACCATGAGGTCTCGAAGTATTGCTTCATCGCGCGGTCGATGAATTTTCCAATCACCTACCAGGCGACTGACGAAGAAATTCCAGCAACGCTTGGTGCCTCTTAGCGGCTGCTTACATCAGGCCAACGGCCGCTTTCGCGTCGCTTGGGTGCTGAGAGCGAACGACGACGGCTTTTGGCCCGAAGGCAGTCAGTATGTTAGGACTGCTCGACCCGAACGAGACAATCGTTCGCCTCAGGGGACGTCCTTACGGGCGGCCCTTTGGAGGTCATAGACATTGACCACTGATACCGGGGAGGGGTATTGATCATTATGTTGGCTGAAGAGCTGCGAGCCGTGAAGGACGGCTGCGCTTTCGTACGCCCCGCCATTCGTGCTGATGCTACCGTAAGGGACGAATCTCACCTGAGACGACCGAGGCAGATCTTCTCGCTGGTATATGTGCGTCCCTGAGGGCTGGCCGACGAAGGCGTACCCTGAGTTTGTAATCCTGAATCTCCCCATGCCTGAAGGCAGGGGGTTCTAAGCCCGTCTTCCAAGACTTTCTTCGACGTTCGATTCACACCGACCCTTCTCGAAGTGTCGCCCAGGACTGGAGCTCTTTCTCGTGCGACCGGTTCTGGCGCCGGAAGCTTG
>Ga0105240_10001105_pt1 | contig 47527 bp, 50 predicted proteins | sample KBSC54metaG_FD_80426 | JGI IMG/M metagenome (GOLD analysis project Ga0105240, IMG submission 80426) | Corn rhizosphere microbial communities from Kellogg Biological Station, Michigan, USA - KBS C5-4 metaG | ecosystem: Host-associated > Plants > Roots > Rhizosphere > Soil | place: Michigan, USA... | reverse complement strand
TAGAAAAGCGGGAGCTGATAGCGCAAGGCATTATCCTTCAGGATAGCGATACGCTCTTCATCATGGTTGTATGAAAATGGCGATGCGGCAATATTGATCATCACATCAGGCTCCTCTTTGATCAGCACGTCCATCGGGCGGGTCACATACAAAGGATTTTCAATGGTATTCCATAAATCCTCACATATGGTTAATGCTATCTTATGTCCCTTAAAGTCAATACAACTGAATTGTGTGGACGGCTCAAAATAGCGGTACTCGTCAAAAATATCGTAGTTAGGCAGTAAGGCCTTATTGACGATGGCTTTCACTTGGCCGTTCTCAATGAAATAAGCGGAGTTATTCAAATCCTTACCCTCGGCTTTGTTATTAATTGTGGGCAGACCAATGATGCAGGCAATATCCTGGCATGCCGCAGCGATCTGCTTTGCCGAGGTTTCACATAACTCGATGAACTCTCTAAACTCCAGGAAATCACGCGAAGGGTAGCCGCATACGCACAGCTCGGCAAACACCACAAGGTCGGCGCCCTGCTGTTTTGCCTGATGGATATGGCCAATAATCTTGGCAGTATTCGATTCAAAATTACCAACGTGATAGTTCAGTTGTGCCAGTGCGATCTTCATACAGTATAGATGTCAATTTACTTAGGTTAATGCAGGTTAAAAATATATTTTTGCTAAAACAACAAAAATGATCTTTAACTGCATCAGGGCAAAGCAAATTTACCTAATTTTTCTCAGCTGTTTACTATTAACTGCTTGCGGGCGGTCTAAAAAGGTGGATGTAAGCAATATTGACGTAAATGTGAAGATCGAAAGGTTCGACCATGACCTTGACCAGATGCGCTCAAAACCAATGGATGTCGAGGCAGTTGCCCTATTCAAAAAATATGGACCATTTTATGCCGACTATATTCAGCGCATTATGCAATATGGCTCCATAAGCAACACTGGCTATTTTAAGCAGCTACGCGAAATGTTTGCAGGTGATAGCTACCGCGACTTAAAACATGACGTCGACTCTGTTTTCCCGAATATGGATAAAACCAATGAGCAGGTTACAGATGCGTTCCGCCATATCAAATACTATTTTCCCGGGAAGAAGCTGCCAAAAGTATACGCCTACATTTCGGGTTTTCAGGCACAAACTTCTATCGGAGACGGCTATTTTGCAGTAGGACTGGATATGTTTCTAGGGGCCGACTCAAGATTCTATCCTGCCCTTACTGAAACGCTGCCACGATATATTACGCGTCGGTTCACGCCTGACAATATTGCGCCGCGCATCGTAGAGGGCATGGCGCGCGAAGATATGTTCCCCGAAAGTGATCAGGACAAAACCCTTCTGTCGAAAATGATCTACAATGGCAAGATATTATACTTTATGGATATGATGCTGCCTGAGGTAGCTGATACCACCAAAATAGGATATACAGGCAAGCAGTTGAAATGGTGCGAGGACTATAAGTCGCAGATTTGGGGTTTCTTCCTGGAACAGAACCTGCTTTATGAAAGTGACTTTGAGAAAATACAAAAATATATAGGCGAGGCGCCTTTCACGCCTGGTCTGGGGCAGAAAAACGAAGCCGCTCCCAAGTTAGCCTTTTGGACCGGTTGGCAGATCGTTCGTCAGTATATGGATAAACACCCGGAGGTAAGCCTGCCGCAGCTGATGGCTGATAAAGATTATCAGAAGATACTGAATGATTCAAAGTATAGGCCGAAGTAGCAAATAATTGATTGGAGATTTAGTTAGTTAACCAGTGGCTTATTAGCCGGTGAGGAGAAAAAAAGCTAACTATCAAGCTTAAATACCCAGGCCCCGTGAAACGAAAAACGCCCAGAATATACTGAGCGCTTTTCGTTTTATAAAGTTGTAAGTTTTTTACTTGAGAATAGCAAATACACCCTTGAGCGCGATACCAACACCAATGATCAGGATGATATTGGCTATCCAATTGAAATAAGGCGCATCACCGGCAAAGCGAAGAAATACTCCTATCAGCCCAATAGCAATTGCTATGGTTATCAAAATGTAGTGGCGTTCGTCGTTAGCGTTCTCTATTGAACTCATATTCTTAAGGGTTAATATTTTTTGACAAAAATAAAAATGTTTACCGAAATACAGACAATAGTTTTAATATTTAATAAATGAGGTTGACCCACGCTTCCCCTAACGGTATCACAGTCCTTGGGAACGAATATGTTTTACTTTCAATGGCTCATCATATTCACAGAATTAAAAAAATACGGCTGCGCCGGTAGCGCTTAAAGGAGGGCTCATACCGCAAGTAGCCGTAATGATGCAGGTCCCGTAAACATTTGTGGTAGGTCGTGCTGGATGAAATCTTTGCCAGAGGCATAATTTCGTAACTAAATGCTTCGATCGGATTATGGCATTCATGCTGCTGCCAGTACTGAAGCAGCACAGCAAAGAGCCCGATATGGGTAATGCTGATCCGGTTATCCCTATCGATGCCTTTAAAAAATACCGCCAGCGGGCCTAGTGGTTCCACAGATGCTCGAAATATTACAGGTGCAGCCCTCGCTTCTTTTGCTGGGCCTTAGCATTTTTCCCTTCAGCGGTCAGCTCGGTTTTTGCACGCTCGTTTTTGGTCGCCTGCTTTTGCTGATGCACTCCCTGATTCAGCTTTGCGGCCCTGCTGAGATTCTGTTTTTCAGCGGGCCTGACAGCCAGCGCCCGGCCATTGCTATCATAAAAATCCAGGCGCATCATCTTTGGATTTGCAGCGACGGTCGCTTTTATTTCCTGTCCGTCGTGCAGCACAGTGATGTTTGCCCTGTTACCTTTTTCAAGCGAAGCAACAAGCCGCACGCGGTCGTACTCATTTGCAAGTTCAGCGACCGGAAATCTTGCCAGCTCCTTTTCATGGTTCCAAAACATCGTCTTGGGTATAAAGTTGCCATGCTGATCGGACTGCCGGAAGTCGAGCCCCCGCCAAGCGAAGTACGTTTCGCCGCTGGGCGCGATCTTCGAAGCGCCGCCCTCCTCTACCTGCATCATTTTGGGCTGCTCCCGGTAAACATAGCGACCATTGAGCATATTATACCTTTCCTGCAGCGTATAATTATATTCCTTAGCGACAAAAAACGTTTGCCTCAGGTCCTCTTTGCCTGGCTGTTTAAGTGTAACATCAAAGCGGTTAAAAAAAGTCACATCTTTCTCGCTTTTGGAAAAATGCAGTACCGAATGCGTTTCGTCCTCGCCAAATTTACGGACATGCGCGAGCGTAAATTCCTGAAGCCCGTCGCCCATTTTTTCTTTCAGGGGACCAGCGATCTCTTCACCGAAGCCCAGGTACAGTAGTTGGTTTTTCAAATAGTCATAACTTTTTTCGTTTAACATAATTTTAAGATTTAATAGATAATGAATAAATGATTTGAATTGCTTATTTGGATGTATTATTGATGCGCAGCAGGACCGGATGGCCGTTTTTGATCTTCCCCTTCACCTGCCGGACCTTTCTGGAGAATAGCCCCTTGGCGGCATTGATGCCGGCACCCGCCAGCTGCGCACCCATGGACTGATCAAGGCTCATAATCTCCATACCCTGGACGCCTCCGGCAGCACCCTCACGAAGACCCTCACCCGTAATCGCCTCCGGAACCGAGATTCCTTCCAGGCCGTCAACCTCGTCAAATACTGTCAGATCTACTGGGTAGAAGGCGTTGCTGACATGAATGCTTTTGACCGAAAGCAGGTAGCGCTGATTCGTCAAGTTGCCGCTTCCGTAGATAAGCTGGTCCTTTTCAAAGAGATGGCCTCCCATGGTAACGCTATCCGTTAGCCTAAGCCGGATGACCGTTCCCTGGGTGATTCGCTGCGTGCCATCCACGACAGCCGGTATGCCCCTGAACGGCTTCAGCACGCCAGCCGACGATGGGTCCGGCTTTTTGAACCGTTCGGGATGCTGAATGTCGAGGATCTTTTCCAGCAGCCCATTCATCTGGCTCAGCTCGGGATCCGGCTGGGCCGCTGGCAGCGAAACGGCTGGCTCCTTTTCCGGCGTGCGGACCGACTCGGGCGGCTCGCGCCTGGCTATCACTGCCTGGATATCGGCAAGCTTCCTTCGAATTTGCGCTTCACTGGAGCCTGGCGATGCCGGGGCAGCAGCCTTCGGGCCCGCAGCTTGTATACCTGTGAAGTTCCCGGCACTGTCCCTGGCAGGCGAACTCTTAAAGTAGGGATCACTTTTCGTTTCCTGTCTGAGCCTTTCAGAATCCTTCGCAGCAAGGTCATAATAGCTCATCTTATCCAGGGCAGCAGGGTCTTTCGGCCGGGCATCGGGCAAACGCATATTAAAGCCACTTTTGCTGGGCGCAGCTTTTGCGGTTGCGCCTTTGCCGCCACCAAACGTCCAGAAAAAGAGCGTCATAAAGGGAATAACCAGCAGTGGCAACAGGAGCAGCGCTTTTCGCTGTCGCTGCTGTTTTGGAGAGATAATAGTCGGTTTCATGATCTGGATTTTGATTTAATGGTTTATGACTTTGATGTCCTTATTTTCCAGCGTGGTCCAGCGGCAGATGAGGAAGCCGTGCGGATTATTATCGGTGCGCGAGACACTGCGCAGTTCGCCGGCAGTAACAAGGCTCCTGGTTACGGTGCTGGTGGTGCGGATAATGTTCTGGGTAGCATAGCACCGGAAATGAAATGGGTATGCGGATAAATCCACTGCTACACTATCTACCGTGATCGTCTGGTTGATATTCCCGGCAATCAGGCCCGAGTAGTAGCCATTTTCGCTCAAATTATCGTAGGCTTGCTTGGCAGAACCGTCAGCCAGGTAAAGGGCGCGCACAATGTTCTGCCGGATGGACTTTTCATCCGGATCCAGCGTAAAGAACAGCTGATGAAAGGTCTTTACATGATCGCGCGCTTCCACAGCAACATTATCCTTACGGCCAGAAGCTAAAGCTTCCAGAGCCTTGCCATCCGCCAGTACATACACCCTGGCCTGTGAAGCCTCCACCAGGTTAAAGCTTTTGTAAAGGGTAAAGCAGCAGACCACCAGGCAAAAGGCCACTACTGCAAGGCAAAATAGTCTGACCTGACGAAAGGCGGTATCGATATTTTTGAGTTGTCTGAACATGGTCTTGGTTGTTACGGTTTGTTTCCTGCGGATGAGGTCCCGGACAGCCGGTCCTGCATGTAGCTGTTTTTTCGGCTACCGGCGCTGTTCTCGCTCGCTACCGCACCGCCCTGATAATTAGCAGTTCCAGTCAAAATGGTGGTCGCCGCATAGGATATGGCCATCGAAGCCAGCGCCGAAGTCTTGTTAAACAGGGCATGACCGCCGACATTCATGATATAGCCCGCCACGGCCGGAACAGTGAAATAGCCCACAATGCCGATCACCAGGAAAATCAGGTAAAGCGTATTCTCGTTGCCAAAAGTGTTGCCACTGAGACCGCCAGAGTCCTGGAGGCGGATCATGTTTTCCTGGATCTTGGCGATAATGGCGCCAAAGATGTTGGCTACGGGCAACCACATGAACACGTTGACATAGCGTGCTATCCATTGTTTGAGCGTATGCTGGAATCCGTCAAAGATTGATAAGCCAAAACATAATGGGCCGAGAATAGCCAGTACAATGAGCTTAAAAGTCCGGATCGTGTCGATACAAAGCGCAGCTGCCTCGAAAAGTACGTTAAGCAGTTCGGCGATTGCATTTTTTATCATGCTCGTCCATCCCGAGGACGAATACTGATCGGGCAGGTTGGTCCTGGGCGGCCCGGATGAGGCTCCATCCTTCTGACCATACTGATACCATTTATCGCCATCTGTCACCGGCGCGCCGGCACCGGGCTGCGTCAAATACTCACTCTTTTGTTCGCTGTCCAGCAGAGTGGCAATTGCCTGGTTGGACGAACTTACAATATGATCGGTAGCATCAACAACCGGCTGCAGCACCCCATTGATAAGCGCCAGCACAGAGGGGAAAACCAGAATGCAAAAGCCCAAGGCAAAGGGACGCAACAGCGGATAGTAATCGATCGTTTCGGCTGCTGCCAAATGTTTCCAGACGCGGGCAGCAATATACCATAGGGCAGCAAAGCCTGCAATGCCGCGGGCAACGCCTATCATCCCGCTACAAAGCGGGATCATCTGACTGTACAACGTATCAAGGATACCCTGCATCCTGTGCAGGTCGTCTGCTATGGTCTCGCCGTGGGACACCCTTGGAACCAGGAGGATGACCAGGGCCGCAATGCCTGGTTTAAAAAATCTTGCTTTCATTTATTTGCCGTATAAAGTTTTCAAAGCCCGCCGGCTGTCGTCCTCAAGGGAGCGCTGGAAGGCCAGACGGTAGTTATGATCATTGAAACTATTAAGAAAGTCCAGCTGGCCGCGGCTACCGGCATAAATCCGGTCTATTGCCGCAAGGCGCTCAGCGTCATTCATGCGCATCCTGCCATCAGAAAGTACCATCGCAAGGTCACCCAGCGTTTTGAGGCTCGCGCTAGCGAGATCATTGTACACGCTGAGCATATAGCTTAACTCATCCGGTGAAAAATTCCCGCTCCGGCGGAACCTGTTCCAGCCTGCATGATACTCATCCAGCAGCAGCGACTGGTCGCGAATGATATCCACGACCCGCGGGCAGCGGCGTACCGCGGGGCTGACCAGCAGTAATCCGTCGAGGAAAGTTTTGTGCAAATCGAAGTTTCCCTGAGACGCTCCCCGCAGCGCACTATACCCTCCAGCAAGAACGTGATAATCCGTATAGAGCTGGGCAAGGACCTGCTTCATGCCAGATAGTTTCTGGTAGTCGAGCGCTAATTGCCGGATACACTGGGCAATCGTCTGCGCCCGGCTCATCACAGGGATCGCAAGGATGATAACAGCGGCAAGTACAGTGATAATCGTAATCGATAGCCTTTTCATTGCTAATGCCCCCCATATAGTTTTCTTAAGGCCTGGCGATCTCTTGCCGCCTGCTGCCGCCAGAGCGCAAGCCCGTGACACTTTGAGGTAAAGGAGCCGCTAAAGGCCAGCTTATCTTGCATCGCTGCGTACAGGTGATCGATCCGTTCCAGGCGCTGAGCGTCCGTGAGCTCGAGCTTTCCGGGCGTCAAAACGTCGCGCAGCTCTGAGAGGTCCTCTCCGCACTTTGTTAGCAGGTTTTGATAAACCTGCCGGATATCGTCCTGCTCGGCGCGGGAGAGCACGTTTGCTTTTTGCTGGAATGCGATCTCCTGGTCAAATGTGGCAGCTATCTGCTGCCCGATGCCGGCCATAGCTTTGGCTTTGGGGTTGTTTTGTACTCCCGGGCTGATCTGCTGCAGCGAATTAAAATAGGTAGTATGAAGACCCAGCGTACCGCTTTTTAAGTCCGAGGCACTGCGCAGCCCGGTCTCGACGATGCGAACCCCTCTGCGGAGCTCGGCGAGGTACAACTGGCAAGCCGCGATCTGCTCCGCCATCAATTGTTCTTTGCGGGATTGCTGGCTGAAAAAGCCGCCGAGTAGCTGCGCGCGCGCCTGAAAGCAAATAGTGCCGGTGAAGAAAAAAATTAATAGAGGGTGCAGCGCGGATGACTGGCGAAAGGAGAAAAGGATTCGTTTCATGCTATTACGTTTAAAAAGGTTAAACATCTATTGGATACCATATAAGGCCTTCAGACTGGCGCGGTCCTGTTCATCCCGCGCGCGACGCAGGCTGAGTGAGGCCGCCTCGCGATCAAACTGCCGCAGGTGATTGAGGTTCGTCTGTATACCGGATGCAGCCCTGTGAACGGCCGCGAGCCGCTCTGCATCATCCATTTGGGTAGCGAACGCCTGGATGGCAAGTTCGAGCTGAGCGAGGCTGCGCAGACTTTCTTCAACAATGCCGCTGTAAATGGTCTCCATGTAGCTGAGCTCCGCCGCACTAAAATGGCGGTCGCCATGGAAGAGCCGGCTGGCACTATGGTATTCGCTGACCAGCTCCGCCTGGGCTCGGATGGCGGCTTTCACCTCGTCATAATCGGTAATGACCACCTTTACTGAAGCAAGTTCCCTATAATAGTCCTGGTATAGATTCTGCTCCTTGTTCAGCCAGCCGGAAATGTCGCTGAGCTGGCTGAGCGACAGGTGGTTAATGACATCCTGCTCGGCGTTTTGCAAGGCTATAGTTTTATTCTGCAGCTCCTGTACTTTCAGGTCGATAGCAATGATGACCTTTTTAATGATGCCCGTTACCAGGCTGACGCCGGGGATCTGTGCATAAAGCTGATTGCCGATGAAAGAAAAAAACAGAACTACAAACGTCACAATGGTTTTCAAATAATACTTTTTCATCTTTCTTATTTTTTGTTTGTTTGGTTATTCCCCGACTCTTGCACCATTGCCTCTATACCCTGTTGCATGCCGCCATGCTTAGCAGACAGCTCCATGACTTTCACCCGCTCAGCGCCTTCCGTGGTGTAAGCATAGTATTCCTCGGGGCAGAGCTCGTTGCGTAGTACCTTACATACCTGTCCGCCGATATCGATAAATAGCTCGCGGTTGTCTTTATTGACGGACAGCAAAATGGTCTTGGCCTTTTCCGACATCCCCAGGGCGTCCTGCAGCTTTTCGATCTTGCCCTGAAACTTGCGCATATCCATCAGGATCTTGATGTCAGCATTATTGATAATGGCATCTTTAATGATCGGCGAACTGATCAGATCATCCAGCTCCTGGGTGACCACACAGGGCACGCCGTTGAACTTCCGGATGGTCTTAAAGGCATATTTTAGAAACTCAGCCATACCGGACTTGGCAATAGCCTTCCACGCCTCATCGATTGTCAGCACCTTGCGCTTGCCCGGGAGCTTGCGCATCTTGGAAATAAACAATTCCATAATGATCAGCGTCACTACCGGAAAGAGTATCGGGTGGTCCTTGATCTGGTCAAGCTCGAAAACAATAAAGGGCTGGCCCAGAAGGTCAAGGTTTTCGCTCGCATTAAGCAGGTAATCAAATTCACCACCCCTGTAGTAAGGCCGCAGCACGTAAAGGAAGTTGCTGATGTCAAAATCGCGTTCTTTGACGCGCTGGCTTTTCAGCACCTTCAGGTAATGGCACTCCAGGTATTCATAAAAGGTATTAAAGCAGGGAAATATTGTTTGGTCTTCTCTGAGTAGGTGGTAATAGCCCTCAAGCGCACCAGATAGCGCGACGTATTCGCTGCGGTTGAAGCTGTCGTTTTCCTGCTTCCAGAGCGCAACAAGCAGCGCCTTGAGGCTTTCCTTTTTTTCAGTATCCAATGACTCTCCTTTGGGCAGAAAAAAGGGATTGAAACGTATCGGGCTCGCCTCCTCATAGGTAAAGTAATACCCACCTGCCAGCTCGCACAGCCCGCGGTAGCTTCCGCCGATATCGATAGTAACGCAGTGGGCACCCTGGTCCAACAGGGTACGCAGGATATGGTTGACCGTCATCGACTTCCCCCCGCCAGAGGTGCCGCACACCAGCGTTCCCATGTTGGAGGCGATGCCCTCGCGCCGCGGGGCGTCGAACAGGTCAATATAGATGGGCTTGCTGCTGATCCTGTCGCAGAAACGTACCCCTTGCTCCGGGCTGGAACTTTTATAATTACTTTCCTGGCTCAGAAAGCAGCATGCCTGCTCGGCGAAAGTCTCAAAAGTATCGTTGATGGGAAAGGCCGCCGCATTGCCTGGAATGCCGGCCCACCAGATTTGCGCAGCGCCCGCAGTTTCGGGTTTGGCGGCGGCATCGATACTGGCCATAGCCGAAGCTACCCGGTTTTGCATCTCTCTTAGGTGCGCGCCCTCGGAAGACCAGACCATCACGTTGAAGTGCGCCCTGACAGGCAGACGCTGCTCCGCTATAGCCTCGTTGAGAAAGTCGTTGGTGGCAGAAAGTGAAATGGCGTTTTCGCGCGAATGGGCCGCTAGTGACTGCAGGCGCAGACGCTTTTTCTCCAGTAGCTTAAGTGCCGCCCCGGCATCGCCCAAAAAGATATACTGGTTATAGATATGATTGCAGGGTAGCAAAAGGCCGAGCGAGGCGGCAAAACTAACCGGGAACTTTGTTTTATCCGTAGAATAGCTTTCATAATTGATCCTAGTGCCGCACATCGAGGGCAGCTCCTCAGCATCGCCCAGGGTATAGATAGCCACCCGCTCACTGCCGATACGAATCCCATCCCGCAGTTCGATGTCTTTATAGAGAATATCCTCTTCATGATCCGGCAGAAAGCAATAGCGCTCGATTAGACCCATTTTCCTGGACTGACTTGAGAGAGCCGCGGCTGGCAGGCGCTCGACACCGATCAGCCTGCAATCTTCGAGAAGGCACTTAAAGCGGTTAGCTGTATCAAGAAAAGCCTCGAGAGCCCGAATGCTTAGACCATCCTGCGGCACCAGGCTGGGACGTATTAAGTTTGAAAAGAGGGAACTCGACGGTCTGCGCCCTCCGGGCCTTTTGGTTAGCATCAAATAGCAGTCGTGTCCCAGGAAGCGTCTTCCCTCAAAGTGGCGATCCGCACGGCGGCCCAAAAAGGTTTGAATCCTCCCGCCATTAGCTACGGTAAACTGCCTCTCTATGAACCAGTCCTGCTTATGCACTGTGGTACCCGGCGGTAGCACCTTAATCGCCCTCAGCCAGCTTTGATGGAGCAATTCATACTCCTCGCCCGAGAGCGTGAATATCTCAGGCAGCGATAGCTTAAAGGCCACCGTCACATCGCCCTGCCTCGAGAGGATGCAGTCATGCTCGATACCCATAATAGGCAAAATGTCTTGAAGTTGTTTCTCGGCTATCATAATTTTCATTTACTGGTCGGTCTTGGTGAGGCAAAAGCGTCTTTTTTTCCCACCCACGTCAGAGGCGTGGTCTCATTTTTGGTTTTATCTTCTTCACATTTTCCTGGTGTTGACGCGTCAGCTCCTGACGGTTCCTGGCAATTAGTGCCGGAACGTGGGTTTCGCTGAGGGGGATGATCTCTGCCCTCAGTTCCTTTTGGATCGCGTACAAACGAAGCAGCATGCGCTCGTCGATATGGTACATTTGGGCGGCACCTACCGGGTCGAGCCCTATTTCGGCAGGTATGCGAATCTTTACTACGCTCTCGGGTAGCTCGGTCAGCAGCGGGTCCAGCGGCACTACCTGGCGGATGACGGGGTGATAATAGGCTTCATAGTGCCTGCCGTCGGCAGTTAACTCAAAGCTTTCGAGGCTCAGCACAGGATGGAAAGTTCCCGCATGCCGCAGTTCATGCATCCGCAGGTCGACATAAAAGTCCTCACCCATGATCCTGATGCGCGGCAGCACACCTTCCCTCCGCCTTTCCAGTAACTGCTGATCCACGATCACCTGGAAATCCGTTTTCCCGGCCAGATCCTGTACCTGCCAGCCATATTTAGCTGCCATGCCTTCCGGATCAAGCGCTATGAGTTTGGGCACAGTAATCTCTTTGATTTGGCCAGGGTTATAAGCCTGGCGCGGTATATTTTTTTCTCGCGGATCGTAACAAAGACTGTAGTGGCTGCCATGGTCCGTCATATCCCTGGTAAATGATATTTCGTTAGCGGGGTTATCTGTCTGGCGCAATACCTGCTGATCGATATCGACCACGAATGCCGTTCCCTCGATGGTGAAAATGATGGGTTCTTTAAGCTTGCTCATAGGATTTGCTTTCCAGGTTTTGAAAGAATTTGCGGGAATAAGACTTTAGCACATGAGGCACCAGCCTTTTGGCCATCGCCTTCATCATACCGTGCTCACCGTAGCGCCGGCTCAGGCGAAAAATGTTAATTCCGCCTAAGGCGCCAAGGCCGCCGGTCAGCCCCAGGCAGATGACCATGCCCGCGCCTGCGATATACAGGACAGCAAACAAAACCATCAGCACAACGACCAACCCGGCAAAGTACCATATGTATTGCGCCCTCAGGCCGCGGAACTCAATGCTCTTACCAATACCTTTATTGATGGTGTAGACAGTGCCAGTCATATCTCATTCTGTTTTCGGTTCTTATTTTTCGTCTTCGTGTCTGACAAGCTCAACCCTATCGCTGCCCCATTTCCGCTGCAGACGGCTACCCAGGCGGTGTTCAAGGACCAGAAGTTGTTTACTGTTTTCCATGACATCTTTTGTTTTTCACATGCCGAAGAAGGACTTGATAATGGTGGCAACGACTACCAGGAAGATACAGGAGCCGAACCAGGCGGCCGCGACCTTAGAAGTATCCTGTTCACCCAAACTCCATTTGGAATAGACTTTGACGGCGCCGATCAGGCCAAGGATGGCGCCGATCGCATACATTAAGCTGGTTCCCGAGTCGAAGTAGCTACGTACCTGGGTATTGGCCTGGTTAATACCGGCATTACCATCCTGGGCCAGAGCTGCTGAGGCAAGACTCAGACTGATGAGAGAAAAACCAATAACTTTTAGGAGCTTACTTCTGCCTTGTTTGTTACGCGTTTTCATTTCAATTACTGTTTGTTTAAAAATTGGAGTAAAAGGATTCTTGCCCCTCCCTTTTGATTGGGGAGGGGCTTGGAAATCCTGCTGACGCCGTGTCCCTTGTTGCGGATCATCTGCGCTGGCGCTTGGCACCGGACGTGCGCTCAGCAAGTCGTTATGAGCTTCCGGCGGGCGTTTCCGCCTTGGAAACTATTCGGAAAAGGACATGCCAGGCTATTCATCCCACCACATGTCAACTTCCTGTTCTGATAGCTGGGCGATGCCGGCCTTTTCGCACTCCGCCACGATCAGGCTATTGATCGCAGCACGGTGCGGGGAATTTCGAAACTGGGTGTAGCGCCGGAGAATCGCTTTCAGCTTTTGTGTTGTGGCCGCTGGCTCATAAGCCTCGCCACTGCTTTCAGCGATCGATGCAAGGAGCGCAGTGCTCAGCATTTCGGCCTCTGACGGGTCTTGGGGCCGCTCCGTCGTTCGGGCATACGCGCTGCCGGTAGTTGCATCAGAACCCTCTACGTCGCAGACCCGCAGATGCTGCTGGTCTTGCTGGAGCATCGAAGAGGACCTGTCCGTCCGAAAAATATTGGCGATATCCGTGCGGTACCAGCGTAGTCCTACATATAAATAATAGATCACTAGTGCGAAGACGAGGAGTTCGGTGTACCTAAGCCAGGTAATGTTTTGAAATAGATGATTCATAACCTAAAGTTTTTAATGGTTGCTCCGGCATTTGTTGCCGGCCCTCTGATACAAAGCAAGGGCAAGTGGAGACATTCCAAAAGTCCAAATTGAAATTGGACCCGACTTGGACCCCTGTAATCGCCTGAATATCAGCGCAAAAAAAATCGAACTATTGCAGTCAGATTAATACCAGCGAAAAAAGGGAAACAAGCTGAGAGGTATGCGCAGACGATGATGAAGCGCCTAGATAATCCTCAACGGTAATTGTTAATTTTAGCAATCATCCTTTCGAGTGCAGCGATGGCCTTTTCTTTGTCCGGTGCTTCAGGGTGATAAGTACTGGAACGCATGCTGTCAAAAGAAATATTCGTTTTAATTGCGGTAGAGAGATAAGGCACGATGGATTTGAATACATGGTTGAGGGATTTGGCCTGTAGGAGCCCGGTATCATCAGCGGCCCTGAGTATTAGGCCGATCTGGTCAACGCTGAGCGCACAAAGTATCTTGTAGCGGATTTCAGGAGTGGCAGTCCCGCAATATGCCGCATAACGGACCCGTATCAGGGATTCAAGCCGGTCGAGCTGATCGGTCAGAAATGCGCGGTCCAAACCCGCGCGAGGGATGGTGTCTAACTCCGAAAGGTTCTCGCGGATTTCGTTTTTAAGATGGGTAATAATCAGCAAGTGCTGACCAATAACAACTTTGATCTTTTCTTCACTAAGCAAGCTAAAAACTAGGATTTTAAGATTGGTCCATATGCGGCTGCATTCGCGGACAAAAAGGTCGCTGATCTCAACCAAATCTTCTTCAGATATGTCTTGGGTCCGCCCACCCAATAACGGGTTCAACCGCACTTCAACAAGCTCGTCCAATTGAGCAAAAGCGTATTCCTGCTGTTGTATGTCGCATTCCCACATAGATGTTTAGTTAGCGGGCACTGCCGTAAAAAACCGGTTAGGCTTTTTAAACGGTGTACCAGTGAAAAGAATCAAACTGTAGGTTAATAGCCAGCCAGCCCAAGGGGCAACACCAGCCGCATTAAGAATTTAAATAACCGGGGGAAAATTTAGGAGATAGCTTCCGTCTGCTGCGGAGCTACCTGTGGCAGACACTTTGAAACGGTCTTGCTCAAGGCAGCAAGCGGCGTCTTGAAGAAAGATTTACCGCAACTTTGCCTGACTATAAATAACTGTTAAAAACAGTCAGAGTTGCAATTCAATATGTTGCTAAATTAACTATAGGTATCTGCCGGAAATATGCAGTTTCTTGTCCACAGCTTCGAATGCGTTTAATACTTTATCAAGATGTTCTTTAGTATGGGTCGCCATCACGTTCATCCTGATCCTCGCATTCTTTTTTGAAACGGCAGGATACATTATCGGATTTGTATAAACCGCGGACTTCAACAACAACCGCCCGGCTTCCAACGTTTGGGGAATATCCCCGACTTTAACCGGGATTACTGCGGATGCTGTTGGACCGACATTCAACCCTAAACCCGTAAGGCCACTCTTTAAATAATTTATATTCTCCCAAAGTTTTGCTCTCCATTCCGGTTCCTCATCAATCAGATCGATAGCTTTAAGTACGCCCATAATGGCGGGTGTGGCTGTGGTAGAAAAAAGATGCTGCTTCGATTGGAACTTGAGGTAATTGATGATTTCCGATTTTGCGATAACATAACCGCCTATATTGCCCAACGCCTTGCTAAATGTGCCGGTAATAATATCGACCTGGTCGAATAAATCATACATTTCAATTACCCCCCGCCCGGTATCGCCAACAACACCTATCCCATGTGCGTCATCCACTGCGAGGCAGGCCCCATAGCGATGGGCCAGTTCCGCAATGCGGTCCAAATGTGCGAGGTCCCCATCCTGGCTGTAAACCCCGTCAACGACGACCATTTTTGTCCGATACCGGGTCTGCGCATTTTTAAGGATCAGCTCCAGCATTTCGAGGTTGTTATGCAAAAAGGTCTTAACGTTTGTGGCGAGACACCCCTCATACACACTGGCATGAACACCCATATCGAGTATCGCCAGGTCCTCTTTATGGAGGAGGCATTGTAGGGTCGCGCTATTAGCGGTGTACCCGGTTGTATATAAAATGGCGTCTTTTCTTTTATAGAATTCGGCAATTTTCTTTTCTAATTGCCGGTGGTAAATAAAATAACCACCAATGGCAGGCGAAGCGCCCGAACCTGCCCCAAACATTTCGGCGCCTTTAATAACGGCAGCTTTGACCTTAGCGTGTTGGCTAAATCCGAGATAATCGTTGGAGACCAAACACACGCACCATGCGGGTTGATTCTCACCGGGTAATATTAAATTCATTTCAGGTCCTACAGGCGATAAGGATTCAATTCTGTAGTTTAAATGGTCATTGGCCCGAAGGAAGTTCAGGTACTTTTCAAATTGGGAGGCCGTTGCATAAATATCCTGACCTTCCATGTTTTCAAAATCCTTAAAGCTGGCTTTTTCAAAGTCTATTTTCATGGGGTAATTAAATTAAGTGCACCTAAATTATGTCACTAAAAAAATAAAAGTTGGGACATGTAATTAATTATTTAACATGTTCTTAATCATTTAGAAATAATCAGCCATGTCACATAATTTGAAAAACTGTCCATTTAAATTTGCAAAACCTTGCCGTTGATGAAAGGCTTTCAAATTAATCTCGCAGGGAAGGAAAAAACCATTGCGTCCTATTGAAATTTCTGAGAATGAATACTGAGCGAGTGATCGAATTTTTAGCCGGGATAACCGATTTATCTGACAAGTTCAAACTTGCTTTGGAAGCAAATCTGAAACCTGAGATTTACAAAGCGCATCAGATCCTCCATGCCGCTGGTCATATGGAGAACCGGGTATATTTTCTTGATAGCGGATTTGCAAGAAATTACTATTACGATCATCATGGAAATGAACATACCGTCAGGTTCTGGCAGAGCGGTGACATCCTGTTTTCTTATGAAGGTTATTATAAAGTTTCCTCTTACTTCTATACGGAGATTTTGGAAGAGACTCGGATGACTACGCTTAGCTACGCCAATGTCCATGAACTGGACGAAACTTTTCCCGAAATGCAGGTGCTTATCAAAACGATGTTGCTGAAGTACCAACGGGAAGAATACCAAAAGCAACAACTTATTGCATTGCCGGCACAAGAACGCTTCCAATTGTTGAAAAAGACCCAGCCTTCATTATTTCAAAAAGCGCCTGCGCGGATCATTGCCTCTTACCTGCATTTGACCAGGGAAACAGTAACGAGATATATTGGCAAACATTAATGTATAATTCAAATCACTCGAGATGATTTGAATCACAATTACCTGCAACTATTTCATTCGAAACTGCGGCAACTCTGTCTGAAAATAGCAATTTGTATCACACGGAAAGGAAAGAACCGGTAGCTACTTTTACCGCGTTATCTGGCCTTTATGAAAAATACCAATCCAATCTGCTTACCTCCTTACCCTCGCCGCGATGGTAATACAAAGAAGAAAGGAGGCATGTGACAAAGAAAAAAGATTCACCGTTTTGCCGGTTACGCACCAGCAGGTGACGGACGTCACCCATATATTACATCACCAAAATGACAAACAAATGGATACCATTCTCAGAAATGCAAAGTTTCAGTTTTCAACACGGCTCAAGGACCGGCTGGTATTTTTGATATCCCTGGTCTGTATATCATTGTTTGTATATACGGCCTATAGCAAAATCATCGATCACCATCGATTTTTTAAAGGCCTGTCCAAAGTCGCGGTAATAGGCGGTTCAGCCTTATACATATCCTGGCTCGTGCCCGCAGCTGAAATTTCGATTTCTGTTTTGCTTAGCATACCCAATACTTACAGGTGGGGCCTTTACGGATTCACGTGTCTTATGATACTATTCACGGGCTATATCTTAAGTATAGTATTATGGGCAAAAAGGTTACCCTGTCATTGCGGAGGTGTTATCGAAAAGTTAAGCTGGACCCAGCACATATGGTTCAACCTGGCATTTATTGCCCTTGCCGTATTCGCGTTGTGGCTCAGTAAATTAAAAACAAGTTTTAAAAATTAAAAAAATGAACAACATTAAAAAAGTAGTCCTGGCCCTATTGGTAGGTGCCATGGCAATCGGATTCAGTGCCTTTGTAAATGCACCGGAAAAAACCAACTTTACCACCCGGTATTGGACCAATGACGGGACAAATTACCAGCTATTGACAAGCGGTGTGCCTGATCCGGCAGATCATTGCAGCGGCATATCGTCTACCGCTGAATGTGCGGTAGAATCTACCGATACGAGCATACCGAACACCTTTCCGATCAATAATCCAAGTCATTATTCAATCACTGCTTATCCGGGATCGGTAGATTCCGTCTACCAGTGAAGGAATGGTAATAAAAAGCAGAAAGCCGGAAATGTTTCCGGCTTTCTGCTTTTTAATTCTTTAACAAACCATCAATCATTTCGATTAAGGGTTTTCCCTGCTCGATCCGGGGATCAGGCGGGAAGGCGGACACCGTTTTTCCATCCCTTCCAATCACCAATAGCTGAGGGCAAGCTGTGTAATTATAATATTTTAAAAACGGATGATCGACTCCTTCTCCAAAAGTGGACAGATGAATTGACCCGGGAATACTGTAAGTGCCTTGCTTCAGGCCGAAATCCCACCATTTTTTTTGCCTGTCAACATTAATACTCAAAAAAACCACCTTGCTGTTGCCTGCGTATTTTTTACATACCGCAGTCATTGCTGAAGGGATCTGAAGGCAGTTTTCACAGCCGGTAAACCAAAAATCACAAACAATGATCTTGCCATGAAAATCCCGGAGTTTAACCGTCTTGCCAGATTCGTCAGGAAGCTCAAACGGGAATGCGGGACTTCCGGCTGATACCTGCGCCCGCCATTCCATCAATAGTTTTTTACTTTCATTATCGCCCATTCCGGCCATAGCTTCATCCAAATAATTAAGAGAGTTGCCCTTTATCGTTGAAAACTCCAGGAAGGCAAGGAGAACCAACCTATCCTTTAAACTACCACGGTAATGACTGCAAATCGAATGATATAGTTTTCCAAAATCCAGCTTGACGGTTGTGTCTCCTCCCGGTTCGTTGCGAACCCTGACTACTTCCTTAAGCAGTAAGCTGCTGGTATAGTAAGGTGATAAAAGTGCAGCCTCGCTGGTATCGGGGCTTGAATGTTCGTTCTCAATTTCATTCAGGAATATCTTGGTATCTGTCGTCCCTTTGGACCCATATCTTCCGGTGCTGAGATAAAGACCATAATAAAATGCGTCATAGGTAAGGCCCTTCTGATCATCCCAGATCTGGTAGAACGCTTCTTTAGGCAGGCTATCCCGATAAGTTTCAAGGATGGCGTGCTTAAATGTCAGCTGTTGTCTTAAAAACAAAAGGTAAGTACGATAAGCTGTGAGGTAGTTCCCATTGTTAACTAATTCGTTGACCCTTTCAAGCGCAGCCTGAGGCAAATAAGTCAGCCCGTAAAGCTGTGTCTGACAGTTTAACCTTGCGCTTCCCCTGCCTGAAAAAGTGATGTCGTTTCCCTCCCTGATCAGCAGAACCGGCCGGTCATCCTTATAAAAGGTATAAACAGCCGGCATATTGTTGCCGCAATTGATCATGATGGCTTTTCCTTCCCTATTGATGCGCGAAAAAGTAACTTCCAACCGGTCCGACGTTATAGGTAGGGAAAAGGCAAATTTGCCATTAGAAGTTTTTGCGCGGATGATTTGCGTAAATATGATCTGACGGTCAAGCGGCGTGTTTTGCCTCAGAATTTTACATACGATAATTTCCCCACTTTTTCCTGTCGTATCAGCAAAACTGCCCTGAAGAAATAGACTGTCTGGCTTAGCCATGCAAAGAAGCGGGCCAAGAAAAATCCAGGCGAACATAATGGACTTATAACTTTTTGATTTCATTATTTTAAATTTTTAGCGTTTATATTATCTGTTATTTTGAATTATTCCACTCAGCGCGATCTCATCGTCCGGGATAGGAAATACATAAAGCGGCGAATTTGGTGGCAGTGAATAGGTGACGCCGTTCAGCAGGCGGTGAAGGGTAATGTTTGCTCCCTCTTTATTTAAGCGCCGCAGGTCGTCCCAGCGAAGATCACCGCGCCATACTAGCTCCTTCCGTCTTTCCTGTAAGATAATCGTTAAAGCATCTGACGGCGAAAGGCCTGCATAGGGCACGTAGGTCCCGGTAACAAAACGATTGACCAGTAAGGCATTGAGGTAATTCAGCGCGGCCTGTCCATCCCCGTGCCTTGCGGCGCATTCCGCTTTTATCAGATATACTTCATCCGTTGCCATCCCGACGAAAGGAGCAAAATTTGCGGAATAGCCCTTCCTTGCTTTGGTAAGTCCTGTAGACGGATTGGTGATAAAATAAATAGACCTCCGCAGATCATTTGGTGCATAAGAAGCCAAAAGGGTGGTATCGATACTGATATTGGAAGGGGAATTGTACGTTACGTTGCTGTAGCCGCCACCCGACTCCAAAGCCCACAAAATATTTTCATCATTGTCTTTTTTAAATGGGGTATTGGAACTTTTGTTAACCGTGTTATAATCGATCAGCTTCGAATATAAGGTCAAACAGCTATCTGCATATAATTCGGCTTTGGTATAATCCCGCATACTTAAGTACAGCCTTGCAAACAAGGCATAGGCGGCAGGCTTGCTCGCACGGTTCCGGTACTGAACAGGCACTTCAGAATTAAGCAGGCCGCAGGCAGTATGCAAATCGGATATGATTTGATCATACGTTTGCTGTACACTGGCGCGCGGCTGCCGCTGGTCAATATTCGGCGATAATTTTAAGGGAATACCCAAATCAGCCCTCGCAGTTGACGGGTCAAACGGCGGCGAGAAGTTCTTAACCAGGTCAAAAAAAGCGAATGCCCTTATAAAATAGGCCTGCCCCTTGATATTGTCATATTGTGACTGGTCGGCTGGGCTTACTTTCAAAGAGTTCATGCCGCTAATCGCGCTGTTGGCATAAAAAACGGAGGTATAGGGCGCATTCCAGTCTGCACGCGCTATTTGCCCGCCAAATATGTCCTTGTTCCACACGTAAGCATTTCTTTCTGTCGGCTGTCCGGCCTGCCAGTCTGCGTAGCTTGCTATGTAATAGTCATCACAGGAAAGCTGTGGCAAAGAAGATGTCCGGTTTTGTGTCCCTCCGTCCAGGAGCAGCTGGAAATCCGAAAGCGTAGCAGGAACTACGATGGAGGTACTCGGTTTAGCGTCCAGGAAATCTTTTCGGCAGCTACTAAACAGGACAACGGTTATCAGCATAAAACTGATAATCAGGAGTTGATATAATTTTAAGCTTTTCATTTTCTGAGGGTTTTAGTTAGAAAGAAGCTCTTAACCCCAATGACAACGACCTGGTTACCGGAGGAGCATAGGGCGAATCGGGGTCCAGGCGATCATGGTTGGCCCGCCAAAGGATGGCCAGGTTATTCGCATATACATATAGCTGTAAGGTATTAAATGGCAATCCTGGTATTGACCGTTTATCCAGCGTATAGCTAAATTTCAGGTCCTGCAGCCGGATATTATCGGCCCGGTCGACCAGCGTATTGGAATAGCTATAAAATTCATCGCGGTTCGGGTCAGCTGGGTAGATCATCGACGGCACGTAGGTATGATTTTCATCGCCCGGATTTTGCCAGCGTTTACTGAAGTCAGCCTGGTGGTAGTTTCCCCCGAAAAGATTGCCGTAGTTGAGCGAGGTCCGGCGGAAGTAATAATCCAGTTTATAACCAATGCCAACCGACAGGTCAAAATTATGATATCTGAAATTATTAATGATACTGCCAAAATATAAAGGTGTAGCCGAACCGTTATAACTAAGACTTGAAGGATTCGTTGAATTGACGATGGAAGCATAATCTTCGCTAACCTGCCCCTTCAAATAACCCCTTGGGTTTCCCTGGGCATCGAGCCTGGTCGACGGAAAGCTGAAAATTGAATAAAGAGGATAGCCGACCAAAGGGTTAAGATAATTACCTTGAACAATATTTTGGTCGGAACCGGGATTCAGCAAGTAATGCGTTACCTTATTCGTTACATAATTGAAAAGAACGAATGTATTCCATTGAACCGGTGATCGCAGTAATCTGAAGTTCAGCAACACATCAATTCCGCCGGTACGCATATCCGCAGCATTTCCCCTAAACTGCGTCACTCCGGACTGGGGCGCTACGGGGCTGTTGGCTATCAGGTCTGTCGCGTTCTTGATATAGTATTCAACAGACCCGGTCAGGAAATCACCTTTGAATCCAAAATCCAGTCCCAAATTGGCAACGCCGACTTTTTCCCAGCGCAACGAGGGGTTGGGTGGATTGGTGATATACAGATAGGGCGCATTGAAAAAGTTTACCGCCCCTGGTACAGAAAGCGTAGTCAGATAAGCGGTTGTTGATTTATCTGTATTGCCATTTAATCCGTAAGTCGCGCGGAAGGATAATAAAGGCATAAAATCCCATTTATAGAAGGGTTCCTGGCTGATCTTCCAGTTCAGACCGGATGACCACAGCGGTACGCCCTTTTGGTTTGTGCTGACTCCAAACAGATTGGATTCGTCCCTACGTGCACTTACTGTGATGATATACCTTTGTTTATAACTATAGGAAGCATTTGCGTAATAGGAGCGGTTACGGTCAACGGTACCCTGACTGATAATCCCTGTCGGGATTTGTCCGGTATTGTACCCATAATATTGCGGATAGTAATCAGCGTAGTTGATAGATTGATTAGCGTTGGTGGCCGTACCCTGATTATATCCGTAGAGCGTAAAGCCATCTTCAAAACTGTTATAATCACTTACTTCGTATCCCGCCAGGGCGCTGAGCCGGTGATCCGTCCCAAATTGCCGGTCGAAATTCAGTTGTAGGCGCCCTGAAGTCAGCCTGTAATTACTGTAGTTTTTATCAACGATATCCCCGGGCGGAATGATTCGGGTAAGTGCCCCGCTAGCCGGGTCAATCTGAGAATAGGTATTAACCAAATTCCGGGTGTAGTAGGAATTTGCCGCATTATCCTGGTTGAGATCGGTTATGCCTTTCTCGTAAAGGTAATAGGCCGATAATTTTAAACCGGCCACTATTTTTAACGATAGCTCGTTGTTGAAGCGGTAATCCGTTAATGTAGTGGTCTGGTTCGGGTAGTTATCGTTCAGCGGAACATAATGCCAGTCCAGTAGTTTGCCTCCTCCAGCGGTATCAATGTAGGACCTTCGCAAATCTTTTACCACCGGCAGGTTGTTACCGGCAGCATCCTTCAGCATCTCGTAAGGAGTACCAGGTACAAAGCCATTGCTGTTTTGCTTGGTATTACTTTGAGTAAAGAGTAGCCCGGTAGTCCATTCCAGCCTGTTATTTAAAAGGGAATAAGTATTATTTGCATTTAGGGTAACCCGGTTATAGCTGCCCGATACCAGGTTCTGCAAATTATTGTCCCACCCGGCAGAAATATAATATCGATCAGCAGCGCCACCGCCTGTAACACCAAGCTGATACTGCTGGTTTACGGGTCTGCGGTAAACGTATTTGTCCAGGTCCGAACGCACATCGTTTTTCCCAAGTGCATTTAAGTTCGCATTTACCTGTGTATCGCTAAGTTGTCCATTTTGATTTTGTTGCAGGATATCAACTACCGGAGAAATGGCACTGTAACCATCACTGATATTGTAATAGTACCCCTGGTTAGATAAAAATTTCTCGATGCCGATGTATTCAGCGGAGGTCAACTGCGGTGTATAATAAAGGTTGGGGCGCGCGCCGATCGTTACATTAGCATTTAAGCTAACCTGCTGGGCGGTATTTTGCTTTCCTTTCTTGGTGGTGATAATAATCACCCCGTTGCCCGCTCTAACGCCCCATATGCTGGCCGCTGCGGCATCCTTTAAAACCGTTATACTTGCAACGTCATTCGGATTGATATTCCCCAAATTACCTTCATAGGGGAAGTTATCGAGCACAATTAACGGCTGATCATTAGCGAACAGCGTACTACGCCCCCGTATTGAAATATCCGAACTGTTCGGGTCCAGTTTATTCCGGTTGAAGATCAGCCCGCTGGTCACGCCATCGAGCCGGTCGAGGATATTGGTACTCACCCGCCTGTTTATTAGTGCACTATCTAATAGCGCAAAGCTGCCGGTTGCCCGTTCCTTTGGCAAGACCTGATAGCCAGTTGAAACAATAATTTCCTTTAGCGTGCTGTGGTCTTCTCTAAGATTGAACTTAAAGGGCCCCCTATTAGTGCCACTAAAACCGGCTTCAACCGTTTTATACCCAACAAAGCTAACCGTGAGGATACCACTGACTTCTGTTGTGGTCAGTGAAAATTCCCCATTTTCATTGGTTGAGGTTGACAACCCGGTAGATTTGACTTTGACCGTCGCCCCATAAAGCGGGGTGCCGGAATCATTATCGATCACTTTCCCGTGTATTACGTTCTGCGCTTTTAAAACTGTAGCGCCCGAGACGAGCAGAAAGAAGAATAAGTATTTTTTCATTTGAGAACATTTAAAGTTTTATATGTATGATGATGAATACGATCAGCCAGATAATGACCAGGGTCATGGCGTAATACAACTCGGGGTCCTTAGCAAAATGTGATCGGAATTTTTTTATAAGAAGTCGCTTCCGAACAGGCAATAGCAATCCACGGAAGCCAAATTTTAGCCTCATATATTAGAAAGGTTTAATTGATAGTTAATGGAAAAATGAAAAAGAAAAGGCAGCCTAGGAATGGTAATTAACTAGAAAACTGATCTCAGGCTGCCTTTCCGAATTATCATTCGGGAGATTTGATGATGTTTTTGAAAAGGATTTTGGAAGAAAAAAAAGCAAAGACCGGAGTAAACGGAAAATCAATCAACACATAAATCGTATGTGAGGAATTACTTTCTAATAATGCTAAGTCTATTGTGGCCATGCTCGTATCGAATACGAGTCTTGAGGATTCACAGCACATTACAAAGGTGGGTTCTGCAAACCGTAACTCCATTGGGTTCTCACGCCTTACGTTGAAACGGATTTACAGCAGAACCCACCCTTATTTGACGTGCTAAGATAGCTCATCAAAATAAGAAATGGGTATAAATCTGCTGTCTTGCTTCAACGGCGTGAGAATTTGGAGTTGCAAGACTCTTATTTATACTATTTAATTAATTCAAATATAATAAAAGAAACAGAGTAAACAAATTTGTTGACCATTAATTTAAAAAATGATTGAGTTTGGGTTGATGGATCAGGATGTTATTAACTTTAGAATAAAGTTGGGTAAAAGAATTGAACAGTTAAGAAAAATTAGGGGGCTAGATCAAACGGGGCTTGCAGCAATAATTAATGGCAAAGACAAGCAGTTTATCAATCGCTATGAAAAGCAAGGAGCTAACCCAACAGCATACATATTGGTTCAAATTGCGAATGCATTAGAGGTGACAGTAGATGAATTATTGGATTTTAATAAAATGAAGTAAAGATTTATTTTACACCCTCCATTTAAACTTAAATGAAGCCGATATGAAATTTATTATGATTTCTCCGCCTCCCGGTAAGCCCATTCAATGATTTGCCCTATCGCTTTCTGGATCGCGTCATTTCCCTCTACAGAATTAAGATCCAAACCTGCGAAAGTGCCTCCGTTATAAACGGTATGCAGAACAGTATAATAAATACCGCCAACTAATAGTGCTGCGACTGCGTTAAAGTTAACCTTACTTTTTCTAAAGTGCTCAGCCGCTAAATCAAGAAAATCCTGTCCTAAACATTCTCTCGCATTATGAATACTTCTCATCAAAGGGCTATCTACCGAAAGTTCCCAAAGAATTAATCTTTGCATCTCTTTTTGGGATACAAAGAACTTGAACTGATCCTTTAAAACCGTGGTTATTAATTCCTGGCTGCCGGCATGATTATGCTGACGAAGCGTTTCTTTCATTTGATCGGCAAAGACCATCCAGTAATCATTTTCTACTACATAGGCTTCAATCAAATAATTCAAATTACCGAAATACCGGTAAATTAATTTTCTGTCTACCTCAGCCTTTTTTGCAATTTTGCTGATTTTCAGATTTGAGAATCCTTCGGTTTTTATGATTTCACCAACAGCCTGAATCAGCTTTCTTTTGGTTTGTTCTTTGTCTTTCATAACTGCTCAAGGTTTAGGTAAGTGCATTATATTGCCGAAAATCGCTAGGTTCATTGAAAAAAGAGAAATAGCCATTGCTATTCATCATTGTTTTTAATTCTGTTTTCAACAAGCTTTAAATATTTGAAAATCTATATAAGCCTCTTCATTTCAGGTTAAACTAATTTTTAATTTAGTTAACTTGGTGGGCCAGTTTGAAAATACATAGGGGTCCAGTTAACCAAATGACAACGCCTAATTAATAATGAATCTGCGGGCGCTTAGGCGAGTCGAAGGCTTCTTTGGCGTTAACCGTTGATGCCGTTGAAAGGAATTTTTGGGACGTCCTGCAGGCAGTGGAATTTATACGCGATCGAATCGTCAGCCATCTTTATTGACAGCTACATACCTTTGCTATCTGGCTCGGAGATTAAGCAGATGGGATTTTAGCCTATTTCGCAGCAAACGGAGTAAGGGCTTGTTTCAATATATCAATTGCACCGGTCATTTCTGTTTCATCTAATGAACAATAACCAATGCGTATGAAGTCGTTTGCCCTGAAAGTATTTGGTTGATAAAAATAAGTACTGCCATCATTGATCTTTAACCCCAACTTTCCTGCATTTACCGCAACCGCTTTGGCACTTATATCCTTTCTGTAAGTAGCCCAGATTGCTAATCCACCGTTCGGTCGGTCAAACGTTAAATACTCGCCCAGCCGTTCACGAAGCAATCGGCAGGTATTATCCAACCGGTCCCCATAAACCTTGCGCGACTTTTTTAAATGCCGGGAAATTTCACCGGTGCTCAAGAGTTCAGCAATCGCTTCTTCCAGCAACTGTTCGCCTTGCCGGTCTATTAATTTTCGAATTGCTGCAGCCTGGCTGATTACCTTTTCCGGAGCCACCATAAACCCGATTCGGATACCTGGGGCAATAGTTTTGCAAAAGGAACCTACGTAAATAATGTGTCCCTGTGTGTCCAGGCTTGCCAAAGGCAAAAGTGGATCGCTTGTAAAGTGATAATCAAAATCGTAATCATCTTCAAGCAATGCAAACCCGTACTTGGTGGCCAGGTTTAATAGCCTCATGCGTCGCTCTGCACTCAGGGTAACCGTGGTAGGCCTGTGATGATGCGGGATGATATAGATCATCTTAGGTACTTTCCTTTTGCACAACTGCTCAATCATGTCCACATCCATCCCGTCTTTATCTACTGGTATATACACCAAATTGGCTCCCGCCAATTCAAATGTTTGATTTGCATTCATAAACCCTGGTTCCGGTACAAATACAGTGTCCCCAGGACTGATGACTAGCTGAGTAGTTAAATAGATCGCCATCTGTGTCCCTTTGGTTATCAGTATTTCATTTTCGGTAACCTGCATGCCTCTGGTCTGATTTAAAAAAGTAGCAAGTTCGACCCTCAGTCGATAAGAACCTTGCTCCGGACCATACATGAGAAGCCGATTTGTAAAATGACGCTTCCCCAATCTTCTGTATTCCCGCACCAATTCCTCGATAGGTGCAATCCTGGGATCAGGGAATCCGTCATCGATTTTATACAAACAAGGCAGCGCTCCCGGGGCCCCAGTTTCTATATTTGGATTTGTCGGGATTTGTTCATCAGCACGCAATTCTTTTATCAATGGATAAGCCGGTTGCGAACTTCGAATTAATTTTTTGTTATTTTGATCAATTGCACGATCCGGCGTATCGGGCAGGTTGCTGGAAATATAAACACCGCTTCTTTCCCTTGTTTCCACCCAACCTTGCGCATCTAATTGCTCATAGGTTGCCACCACTGTTTTGCGATTGACCCTCAGGGCTCGCGCCAATTCACGAGAAGATGGAAGTGCCTCCTCCGGCTTCAAGATGCCCCGGCAAATCAATTGAATAATTTCCGATTCTAATTGCCGGTATAAAGGGCCATGCCCACCATCTTTTTTAAACGAAATCTCAAGAAATTTTTGAATCATAGCTGGCCCCACACCTATTCTCAAACTGGCCCACCAAGGTACGTAAATTAAAAATTAATTTTGCCTAGGATTAAAAGGATCAGAGACAATTTTTAATAATTAAACATGTTAAAAGCGAAATTGTATTTAATGATGTACCACAATATCAGGCCATTAAATAAATGTTTGCTGACAAGTAACAATGGAGGTATGATATGAAAGCGATAGTAGTAACAGATCAATCTGCGGGGACAGCCGGTGTGAAACTGGTGGAACGTAGAGAGCCGCAGGCAGCAATAAACGACGTCGTCGTTCAAGTTTATGCCTCAAGTTTCACCGGGGACGAACTGTCTTGGCCATCGACATGGACCGATCGCGCCGACCGTGACCGGACGCCGTCGACTCCAGGTCACGAACTGGCCGGAGTGGTGACCGCGCTCGGCTATGGCACGACAGGGCTGTCGGTAGGACAGCGGGTGTTTGGGCTTACGGACTGGTATCGCGACGGCACCTTGGCTGAGTATGTCGCGGTTGAGGCGCGCAACCTTGCGCCGCTGCCGGGCGACGTTGATTTCACGGAGGGCGCGGCCCTCGTGATGCCAGGCCTGACGGCGTGGCAGGGCCTGTTCGACCACGGCCGCCTTCGGGCCGGACAGACCGTTCTCGTGCATGGAGCGGCCGGCATAGTTGGTTCGATGGCATCTCAGCTCGCGCGTGAGGCCGGTGCGTATGTTATCGGTACTGGCCGAGCAGCCCACCGTCAGACGGCACTCGACTTCGGCGCACAGGAATTCGTCGACCTTGATAGTGATGCCTTAGAAGATATCGGTGGGGTCGATTTGGTTTTTGATGTTCTCGGCGGCGACATCGCGGTGCGATCTGCGCACGCGGTCCGTACCGGAGGGACATTTGTAACAGTCACTGGCCCTACCGAGGCACGGACGGGTAACGGTCTGACTATTGATTTTGTCGTCGAGCCCGATCGCGCCCAATTGAGTGAGATCGTCAAGCGGTTCCGGGAGGGACGTCTGAGGACGAACATCGGCAAGATCATTACCCTCGACGAAGCAGCTTCCGCCTTCAGTCCGGGTAATAGGGTCACTGGCAAGACGATCATTCGCGTTCGCCCGTAAAGACAAAGGGAGTTCCCAGCGGTTGCGGCCTCCCCAGTTTTGCTTAGCGAATAAATCAGGCGATAACCTCAAAGATTTTATGTAGCGGCTTTCACCGATTAAACCCAATAGACATCGTACCTGCTGTTAGTTATGCCTGGTTGGAGAACCTATTGAAGTTTATATTCTACCTGGTTGCGAAAACCTTGAGCTATGTGGCAATCACCTTATTGATGGTAGTTGGCTTATAGCAGGTCAATTTTATTCCTGCATAGCACCATAACACTGCCGCGGGATTAGTGAAATACCGAAATTGAGTGAAGATCATTCCGGTAAATAAAGGACGGGAATACAATAGTTAGTTATTAGTAAATACGATCATAATATGACAGGTACATTTCGGATTCCGCAATTATATCTTCGGTTAGCACTCGGTTTGGGGTTTTTGATACCTGTTGCCGATCGCTTTGGCTGGCTCGGCGCGGCTGGGGAAAAAGGAATAAGCTGGGGTAATTGGGAAAACTTCGCAGCCTATACTAATATGCTTTTACCTTTTCTTGGCCGCCAAATGGCAAGTGTCATGGCGTTGCTTGCCACGATTGCTGAAATACTGATCGGCACATGCCTTATTGTCGGTTTCAAAACAAGGGTAGCCGCCTACGGTGGCTTTTTGCTAACACTCACTTTTGCGATATGCATGGCCGTGTTTATAGGTGTAAAGTCGCCCTTTAATTACTCCGTATTTTCAGATAGCGCTGCTAGCCTATTACTGGCATTTGTTCCTGCATATTATTGGAGCTTCGACAATGGCTTTAAAGGCTAATAAAAATATCATGATACGTAAAAAGCAAACTGTGCGGCTCTTCGCAAAAGATATTACAGGAGACCTGGTAAAGGGCCGTCAGGACGTCATAATCAACTGGAGAGCTGGACAACTTGTGCTGGACGAGCCGTCATTCAACGGCGGAAAAGATATTGGCCCGGATCCGTTTACAACTGTACTTTCAGGATTGATCGGGTGTACGCTGACCACCTTACGTATGTATATCCATAGAAAAGGATGGGACATTACGGACATACATTGTTCGGTAAACATATTGCAAGAGGCTGAACCATTCAGGACCACGATCTTCAGAACAGTCTCATTTGGTCAGCCGGTGACGGATGAGCAAAAGGAAAGACTGCTTTGGGTAGCAAAGAATTGCCCGGTTGCTAAGTTATTACAAGGCGAGATCCTAATAGACACTCATCTATCCGACGATGCCGCTGTACGAGCGGGTTCAGGCGATTATCCACCATCAGACGAAGAATCTACCCAGGCAACTAAAAATTACTTTTTGCAACTATGAGTGCCTAGAAAGATCATACCGTGATACCTACTGCTACACCTGTCGCTTATGCCCAGATGATTTGAGCAATCGGACAGAGCGTGTTTTATCTTTTTAACTCCGCTTAAATAGAGCTTCGCCGATCTGTGGGATGATGGTTATGCCTCTTTTTCAGAATACTATTTGCATGAGGTAATCCGCTCATTATGGGAAACGGCCAAGTTGTAGAAAAGCGACATTTCATAGGATAGAGTAAAGAACAAATACGATTAAAGCCGACTATTGTCGACGCTGCCATAACTGCCTGGAACCTGATACTAAAAACCACCTTCAAACAAGCAAATTATGAATAACAAAAATCATCTAACGAAAGCGTTCCGGCAACTCCACCATGCCGGGGAACCATTTTTATTACCAAATGTATGGGATCCTTTTAGCGCCAAACTTGTCGCGGTAGCGGGGTTTCCAGCGATTGGAACCGCGAGCATCGCAGTTGCTGCGGTCAATAATTATCCAGATGGCGAGCGAATACCGTTTAATGTACTGACCGATGTGGTTCGCCGTATTGACTCGGTAGTTAATCGTCCGATAACTGTAGATATGGAAAGCGGATATGGTTCGGATATTTCAATTTTAAAAGATAATGTTAGGCAATTGATCCATGCTGGAGCAATCGGCGTAAATATCGAGGATGCATTACCCGGATCATCTGGTTTACTGACGTTGAAGGAACAATGCGGCCGCATCACTGCCGCAAGGAAAGCTGCCGAAGAATGCGGCGTCGATTTTTTTATCAATGCCCGTACTGATGTATTGCTTCACGACGGAACAAAATCAGCTTATGAAGCTCTATTAACCAGAGGTAAAGCATATCGTGACGCTGGAGCTGATTGCTTCTATCCTATCCTGATTGACAATTATTTGCAGATCGAAAAATTGACCTCCGTTTTGGATATGCCGGTCAATGTTCTACTGACACCATCTATTGGCAACATTGCTGAGCTAAAAAATTGCGGGGTTGCGCGCGTTTCGCTCGGTCCGGGACTTTTAAAATATCTTGTTCAAAATGCTAAAGATGTCCTTGAGGCACTGAAAACCGGCGATACCACTGCCTATTTTATGACTAATAATAGTCATCCTGATATTCTCAATGAACTTGTCAGCGCGTCTACCTAAATTTTAACATAATCACGATTCGGGTTTCGCCCGATTTGGCCTGTAATTTAATAGAAACGCCTTTTAGAGATAATCTAAGAGGCGTTTCTATTAGAATTGCAAGTGTGCGGCTCTTTATACACACTGATATTCCTCGAGGCATACGCTGACAAAAATAATCGAATAATTCCCCATTCGAATCCCGGCATGAACGGCCATGTGCGTCGTCGTTTTCAACGAAATGGAATGAAATTTTTGAATCATAACTGGCCCCACGTGTATTCTCAAACTGGCCCACTAGGGTGTCCAAACTTAAAAATAGTTTTGTCCTGATGTTAAACAAATCATCATATGGCTATAAATATTAAAATTATGAACAACGCAGTAATCGAAACAATCATGAGCCGCAGCGCTGCCAAGTATTACGACCCTACTGCTATCTTGACTGACGATCAAATCAGCGAACTGGTGCGCATTGGCACCACTGCGCCGACATCGTTCCACCTGCAAAACTGGCGCTTCATAGCGGTGCGCACAAAAGAAGCCAAGGCTCGGTTAAGTCCGATTGCCTGGCATCAACCTGCAATTACCGAGGCAGCCGTCACTTTCATTGTGTGCGGCCAGTTAGCGGATTCCAGTGTTATCCCGGAACGCCTGGCGCCACTCGTGGAATCGGGTATCATGCCGGCATCAATGGTGCCAGACTGGGAAATTCCCGCACGCGATCTGTACAAGGAGTATCCGCAACGCCAACGCGACGAAGCAGTACGCACCGCGACCTTCGGCGCGGCTGCAATGATTTATGCGGCCCGCTCGCTGGGTCTGGGCTCGACACCGATGATCGGTTTTGACGCAGAAGCTGTGGCGCGCGAGTTCGGACTTGCCGAAAATGAAGTGCCGGTGTTGCTATTGTCCGTAGGCCCTGAGCGCCCCGGAAACTGGAAGCAGAAGCCGCGTCGTCCGATAGCCGAGGTACTGGATTTTGTATAATTATTAGACAGATAAATAAATTAAGGGAATTACCATGCCAAGAACTATTGCTCTAAAACCGGAACACATCCCGGCCGAATCGAAGCCAACTCTCGATATGTTCACCAAGAACATCGGATTCACTCCAAATATGATGGCGACCTTTGCCCAGAGCCCCATCGCGTTCAATGCTTGGGCTGCACTGCTGGGCTCTATGAGTAAGGCGCTTGACGTGAAGACGCGTGACAGTATCGGGCTTGCTGTCTCGGAAGTAAATGGCTGCAACTACTGCATAACAATTCACAGCTTTACGGCTCAGCATCTGGCTAAGCTCCCTGAGGATGAAATTATTCTCGCGCGTAAGGGCCATGCCAGCGACCCGAAACGGGACGCTGCCGTGCAGTTCGCGCGCAAAGTAATCGTGACACGGGGTAACGTCGCTGAAGCCGATTTGGCTGCGGTCCGCGATGCCGGGTACACAAATGCGAATGTTATGGAGATCATCGCTTTGGTTGCGATGTACTCTCTTACAAATTTTCTCAATAACGTGTTCGAGCCCGAGCAGGACTTTCCGGCCGTTACACCAGCTGGCACGATCTGACTTTTATCCGGTCGCATCGCCCTCTTGCAAGGTGTTTGAGGGCGTGCCACCTGAAAAACAGGACGCTGGCGAACTTGTTTTTCAGGTGGCATTCGTGGTGATATTTTAACTAACATTTCAAAGGATAAGTTGGCGGAGGTTTCTTCAAGGATGAGTTAGTATGAAAAATGATTTCAATCCCGAGCTTAATAAAATCTACATTTTTGAAAGGCATAGTGTCTTATTCATTAACAGTGGAGCGGGCTCATTCCAGGTGGATTTCAGAAATTATGAATTTACCGCCGGTAAAGTTATATTTCTGTCGCCCGGTCAATATTTTCGGCTGACATCCGGCAGTTTCGATATTACATTATACGAGTTTTCCAATGACAACATCAGGCAGTTGGAAAACTCGAGATTCCTTTTTAAACACCTGGTCAGCGTGGCTCATGTTGACTTGGTGTTGCCGATGCAATTCCGCCTAAATCAACCTCAGTATGCAAGCACGCCCGAAAACATGGCGACAATATTGACGTCGGCTATTGACGACTGGAAATTACAAGATCCATTTCGAGCATCGGAACAGGAAATAAACCTACTATTTGATATTAAAGATATTATTGATGAGCGTTACCGTGAACCTGTCTCGCTACCAGATTATATAAAAGCCCTAAATGAAAAGCCATATAGGGTACAACATATCACCAAAGAAAAACTAAACGTTACCGTAAATTTTCTCGCAAATAAAAGGCTGTTGCTCGAAGCACAACGAAAAGTTGTCTTTACTGATTTCTCCACGAAAGAGATCGCCTATGACCTCGGTTTTAAAGATCCGGCCTATTTTAACCGTTATTTTAAACTCAACACTCAGAAGACCCCTTCAGAACTCCGGAAGCAATTTAATTACGAAACTGCCGACCCGATATTAAATGATTTGTTCGACCTAATCGAGAAACATTATAAAGTCTATCATTTCTCTGAATTCTATGCTGCGAGGCTTTCGATAACCGAAAAAGCGTTATCCAGAAAGATAGCCGGAAAGTTAGGCACTACTTTAAACCGTTTAATAAAGCACGTAAACTCCGGGAAGCGTTCTACCTGCTTCAGCTGCAAATCCCGGTGAATGAAATATCCAGAGAACTGGGTTTTGCAGAACCGAACCATTTTTCAACCTTTTTTAAAGCCAGCACCGGCAAGACACCCACCGAATATTTAATCGATTTTTAAAAAGTACATTCTTTTGGGACTTTTTTGTAGCAGATGGGCCGGCTCGCCTGGGTAATTTTGTCTTACCAAATAAAACAAATTATTCAATGCTGATAAAAACTAAAAAAAATGAAAACTGATTTAAATGAGATATTCTCTGCAAAAAATGAGATGGTTAAAAATGGACAAGTAGTAGAAGCATCGCAAAAATATTTTGCACAAGACGCGATAACTGTTGATTTTGATGGCGCAGTAACGAACAATAAAGCCGAAATCGTAGGTAAGATGCAGAACTTTGCCGGCTCCATTGCAAAAGTGAACGGTATCACGCTGCATAACGCCGCGCTCAATGGCAACGTTTCTTTTGCTGAGTTTACGTTTGATTTCGACATGCAGGACGGAAGTAGGGTATACTGGCACGAAATACTTCGTACGGTCTGGGAAAATGGGGAAATTGCCCATGAGCAATATTTTAAAGGTTAACAGAAAGGAGTAACACCATGAAACTGAGATTCATTTCACCAACATACCACGGACTGATCGATTACGCTGCTGCCGTAGCATTAATTACTTTGCCGTTTCTGCTCAAATTGGGCAGTTCCTCGCCGGTAGCAATATGGTTATCCGTGATCACCGGCTTTGCCGTGATCCTGGTAAGCGGAATTACCGATTACCGTTACGGTCTTCTAAAGTTAATCCCATTTAGCGGGCACCTTGCCATTGACCTTACGGTTGCAACGGGATTCATCGCAATACCTTTTATTTTTGGCTTTACTGGTTTAGATGCCGCCTATTATTGGATAAACGCCGCAGTAGTTTATCTAGCAGTGGCCTTTACCGCCGAAACACCGGTAATTGTGGCTTAACAAGAGGATTGTAAACTACTCTTAATTTTGCAATTTTTCTTGAATCTTCAATAGAAGGGGTTCGGAATTGAACCATAGAGTTCTCAGCTTACATCGACGCTCATGGGAACTTTTCCGAACCATTGCTGTCAAAACTTGCAGACTTTAGCCAGACCCTTCCATAAAAAGATTTATGATTGAATTAAGACATTCTAAATTAAAGTTGGTAGGCGCGGGCTCTAAGGACCTTTTGCGAAAAGGAGCTAATGGAGTCTGGGCCCACGGATTTAAATATTCTTTAATTCGTATAAAACCAATGCCTCAATATCTATTTTGATCTTTAAATAATTATTCCTGACCAATTCTGGCGTTACCGTCCTTATTATCGGGAACGGCTTATACCTTTCTTCTTCTTTCCGGATGGCTTCATCGTCGTTAATGATCTCTGCATGAAATGCCTTCAATGTGATTTTTTGATCTGGGTTATCAGCAACCATACCAACAAACTTACCCGATGAAAGCGAAGCAATGGTAGATACGGGTATTGCCTCATCCAATTGCCTAGAATAACTGACTGAGGTATCGCCGCTGTTCACTGAGGTGCTTTGTCTGCCCTACATGATCTTGCCAAAACTTTCCGATAAGGCTTTTGCGGTTTCGCCCGAAACCTGACCGCTGATGACAATCGCAGGTACACTAACTGAAGGGAAGCTTTTTCTTTCCGCCATTTCTTCAAAACTGCATGCTATAAGAATCATCAACCGGACACGTAATTATGAGCCGGCGGCGCTCTATGGCGGCAGTTTAAGGATTGATGACAAGGGAACCTACCCAATAAATATGGCGGAAGACGCAGGTAGCCATATACCCCTGAGACAAGTGGTGGCCGTAGAACCAATATTTTTATTTACCGGGTTATATCTGGCACAACTGGCGTAATAATCAAACATTAAATGAGAATAAGTTCTGCTATGCAGCAAAGGATCATCAATGATAAGTTTGGCTTTTTGAAAATAATACTGTATTCTAGCCTTTTACTTTTCAAAAAATGCCTAACAAATCACAGTCTAACAGTGAGTATATAGTCCAGGTTGACTATATACGAGCAATCGCTTCCTTGTCTGTCGCATTATACCACCTCGGTGGTAAAGTTCTACCGGTTTTAAAATATGGGTGGTTAGGTGTTCAACTATTTTTTTTATTGTCTGGCTTCATAATATGCTGGTCGATGCCTGAAAATTACGATCTAAAAATGGCTAAAACTTTCCTGACAAAACGCCTGATCCGGATTGAGCCCCCTTACATTCTCTCCATCGTTCTTTTATTGATTGTACAATATATTTCCATCGCGAATTTTCATCCCGACTGGAAGAACGTTGTTTTTCATTTTGCTTACCTTAATAGCTTTTTCAATGAGCCTTATCTTAACCCAGTTTATTGGACTCTCGGCATAGAGTTTCAATTCTACTTACTGATCGCTTTTATATTCCCATTGATCGTTAAAAAATTCGGAATACTCCTTATTTTGGCAATTGCAACAGTCCCATTATTTATGAATATTCCAGCTATAGGCTTATTTGGCTTTTTCCCGGGATTTGGCATCGGAATGTGTTATTATTTAATTAAAAGAAATTCTTTTAATTATAAATCAGGGCTGGCTTTGGCTGCTCTTGTTGGATTAAGTTTAATGATTCAAGGATGGATTCAAACAACTGCCGCGTTGGCGGCACTTTGCATTTTAATGCTGCCATTGAAATCAAATAAGGTTGTGACATTTTTCTCGAAGATATCGTTCTCGCTATATCTAACACATGATATTATCGGCAGCACATATGTCGTTAGCCTTGGCTCGCTACTTCCTAAAACGATAGCGTTCAAAGGTTTCGAATTCCTGAGCGGAATTTTGTTAAGTGTTGGATTTGCCTATTTGTTTTATACACTGATCGAAAAACCTTTCTTTGGGCAATCTAAGAAAATCAAATATCAAGAATCACTACAGCCAGCAATAGGTTAGTCTTGATACATTTACACTAACATGGGCTTTTTGAACTTAACTGTCAAAAATGCTAGACAACCTTTATCCATCCTTATCGTAAAAACTCCACAAAAACCAATTGGGTATTGATCTTACTATATGAAAATAGGCATAGAAAAATTGGATTTGGATTCCCGCACATCAGGGCTTTTAATTCGCCAAAAAACTTTAAATGAAATTAAAAAAGCCATTGAATTACTTACATTTGGAATTAGGAAATCACAATTTATTCATCGAAGCAGGCCAAGTATGCGCAAACTAATTCGTCTTTTTCTCTTTAGTATTCTAACATACTTTTTTTCATCCTGTTCAAATAAACAATATCAAAATTTATTTCAACAAAAAGGTGTTGATGCAGACACTGCTACGCATAACTTCACTTCCGTTCAGAATCATTACCGGATAAAACCACAGGATATCCTGGAGATCAGAAATCTCCAAAATGACAAAGATATAGTGGACCTTAATCCTTCAGTGACGGGATCTCCTATAACCCAGGTATCAATAACCCAGGTCCATAATGGGCACCTCGTTGAAGACGACGGTACAATTGCATTAACTGGTCTCGGCCGTATCCAAGTTGCCGGCCTTACCAGAGTCGAAGCGGAAAAAATGATCGAAGGACTTTATCATAAAGTCTTACTGAAAGATCCGATCATAGAGGTCAAAGTTGCTAACCTTACCGTGACCTTATTCGGAGAGGTCAAAACATCGGGTAACTTGCCGTTGATAAAAGACAGAACCACTTTGGTTCAGATGCTTGGCGTTGCCGGGGGGCTAACCGAAAATGCTAACGAAAAAAATATCAAGATAATAAGGGGTAATCACGATAACCCGCAGGTGATTCAGGTAGATCTGAGCAATATCAAATCGATCAATGATCCCAGAACTATTCTGCAAAGCGGCGATATCGTTTATGTTGAAAAAAACCGGCGCGCCGTGCGGAACGAAAAGTTAGGCAATCTTACCCAGATCGTTCAACCTTTGTTATTATTATTCAGTGTCGCAGCAGTCGTTTACACTTTTAGTCACAGATAAATTGATGGAAGAAACGACCAAGACTCTACACCGAAAGCTTCCTGATCAGGAGATCGATTATTATAAGATCGTCAAAATACTATTCAGCAGGTGGTATTGGATCGTAGGTGCGGTCATTGTTTGCAGCCTTATTGCCAGGTTATATCTATGGTACACTCCCAAAACCTATGCGACAGGCGGCACTTTAAAACTGGAGGAGAAGAAGTCCGAGTTACCTGACCTTGCTGGGGCCATCCCAACCAATGAGAGACCCTCTACTTCCAGGGTTCAAAGCGAAGCGATCGTTTTGCAAAGTAATGCGCTACTTTTAAATGTAGTAAGGCAACTAGATTACCGGATGAGCTTTTATATTATTGGTCGCGTACTTAACCGAACGAACGAACTATACCCTTCAAAGCCATTGGATGTTGAACTGATTAAGTTTGATAGCCTGAATTTCTACCATGATTTAATCACCTATAAGCCTATTAACGATAGGCATTTCACATTAAACTATAAAATTAATGGGAAAGAGATCACTAAAACTTACCAATACAACGTCCCTTTTTTAATCGGGCCAACAGGATTTAATATCAAATCTCCAGCCGCTATCTCAAAAACGACAACGTACTTGTTTAAGCTGAATGCACCTGAAGATTTTATTGGCCGTATCCGCGGAGGGCTTCGCATCTCTGAAACAGCGAAAAATTCAAATATTATTTCGCTTCAGGAGACTGATTCCAATCCCCAGTTTGCAGCCGATGTTTTAAACGGGATAATGAGAGAATACTTAAGGTATGACCGTGATCAGAAGATGCAATCGGCAACCCAAATGATTAGTTTCATCGACACTCAGATGATGTTCCTGTCCAGGGAGCTTGCAGCTAATGAGAAATCAATGGAAAGATATAAGCAGAGCATGAAGATCATGGATGTTTCCTCTGCTGCGGGCGCGGCCATAACGAAGGCGAATGATCTTGAAAGCCAACGGTCGCTGTTAAATATCCAGTTAATCGCTATCGACCAGCTCAAAGCTGATATCGTTAAGGGTAAGGACAATGTAACCCTCAATTTTAACATGGAAGGGGTAACTGACCCCCAGCTACAAGCGGCAATCGAAAAACTTGACAATTTAATCTATTCAAGAAATTCGTTATTAAAAACCTATAACACAAATTCCCAACCTATTAAAGATATTGATCAGCAAATCCTGGCGATCAAGAGTTCGGCGATTAACAATATCAATATTGCCAGGGGATTGGTAGAGAATCGTTTAAAATACCTGAACGACCAGTTGGGCCAGGTTAATCAGAAGATCACGCAGTTTCCAGTCGCTGAAAACGATATGGCGGGACTGCAGCGAAACTTCAGTATCAACGAGAAGGTATATGATTTTTTGTCGGAAAAGAAATTAAACGCTCAGATCAGCCGTTCAGGAATCCTTCCAGGGGCTTCCATAGTAGACTTAGCTCAGCCTAATTTCAGCCCGGTAGCGCCGGACGAAAACGGCATTAAGCGGTCAGCAGTCATTTTTGGATTGGCCGTTGGTTTCGGCCTGGTCGTTTTGATCAGGATCTTGAACCCGTATATCTACGACAAGGAAACGATAGAAAGTCTGACAACTATCCCAATCATTGGTGTAATCCGAAAATTTCCTGAGACGGTCGACGAGAACAACTCGCAGGTGCTTGCAGTAAGCAGACCAAAATCAATGTTTGCAGAATCCGTCAGGTCGGTTCGCACTAACTTAAATTTTATAGCCGCCGAAAAATCAAACAAAATAGTTTGTATCACTTCAGAAATAGCAGGTGAAGGCAAATCATTTATGGCTGTCAACTTATCCAGCACCCTATCGCTAATTGATAAAAAAATAATTTTAATCGCTGCCGACTTGCGCCGCTCCAAGTTACATAAGACCTTTAATATACCCAATGATATCGGGTTAAGCACTTACCTTTCCCATCAATGTGAAATAGATGATATCATCTGTCCGACCGATCAATCAGGCCTCGATATTATTCTTTCGGGACCTGTGCCACCGAATCCGTCCGAATTGCTTCATAGCAAACGGATGGAGGTGCTCCTCAAGGACCTTAAAACGAAGTATGATATTGTCATGATTGATACGGCACCCGTCGGCCTGGTTGCGGATTCCATTCCTTTGATCAGAATGAGTGACGTTAATATCTTCGTTATTCGTTCTGGCAAATCAAAATTTTACGCGGCTACAGTGCCCCAACGTATCGCCAACGAGTACCATTTGGACAATACTTTTATAATATTGAATGCGTATAAGGAAGATCTGCTTCATTCAAGATATTACACAACCAAATTTACAGGAGAAAATCATGGTACCCATTACTATTATTACTCAGATTATGGGGCTTATGAGGGATCCGATTATTATGTTGAAGGTAAAAAGTATAAATGGTGGGATGTGAAGCGGTGGCTGAAATAAATACTTTAATAATGCATGACTAGTAGACAGACGAATGAGCATGTGAAGTGGTATCCGGTCTATACACTCCCTCGAAATGAAAAAAAAGCGCACATTGCCCTGTTAAGTAAGGGTATTGAAACCTATCTGCCCCTCAGACGCCAGCTAAAGCAATGGAGCGACAGGAAAAAATGGGTCGATGAGCCTTTTATCAAATCGTATTTATTTGTGAAGATTCGAGAGCACGAACAAACTGAAGTTCTCATGACGAAAGGGGTATTGCGTTTTATCTATTTCGGAGGTAAAGTTGCATCTATGCCTGAAAGGCAAATTGACGACTTGAAGCTACTGCTTGCCAGCTCCGTTGAGCTGGAAATAACAGAAGAGAACCTGGCACCAGGAGAAAAAATAATGATTAAGGGCGGTCCATTGAAAGGAATGGCGGCAGAGGTTATTTCTTACCGGTCGCAGAAGCAGTTGGCGTTACGCTTGGAAAGTCTGGGCTGCTCTATTGTAATTCATATGGCTACGTCATTTGTGAGCAGATTTTAACACTTTGCATCCAGATGTGAATAAATTACGTATTAGGCTAGTGGCATTTTTGATTTAATTTAATGTCATTATACTTTTATAATCAGCATTTTGACGCTACAATCAATATGCTGAACATTAATGAGTTACATTTTAAACATGTGACTTACGCGGCGAAGCTATGAAATACCCCGATGTGTAGAATTGCAGGAATAATTTCTAGGGAATGTCCCTTGACAGAGACTCGTGAAAAAGTAATGGCCATGTGCAGCTCGTTAAAACATGGTGGTCCCGATGACGAAGGCCTTTATAGCGACGCTGAAAACGGTTTAGTTTTCGGGCACCGTAGATTAGCGATCATCGACCTCAGTAAGAATGGACATCAGCCAATGGCTGACTTAGAACAAAAAATTTGGATAACCTTCAACGGAGAGATATACAATTACCTGGAGTTAAAGGAAAAACTGTTGAATCTTGGAGCACGATTCCATTCCAACACTGATACCGAGGTTATCATACACGCCTATATCAATTGGGGCATAGGCGCATTTTCCATGCTGAGAGGTTTATTTGCTTTCGCCCTATATGACAAGCAAAGAGGCCAGACTTATCTGGTTCGTGATAGCTCCGGCATAAAACCCTTATATTACCATATCAAAGACGGGAACCTAAGCTTCGCTTCGGAAGTCCGGGCATTAAAAGCATCAGAGACAGCAAATATAACTGATGAGAACTGGAAAGTCCGGTTTTTAGCATTCGGGCATATTCCTGAGCCGTATACAACTCTAAAAAATGTATACAGTCTTCCAAAGGGTGAATTTTTATGCTGGTATCACAAAAAGAACACTTACGAAATTCACTCCTACCACATTGCAGGAAAAAGGCTTGAAATAACCGATATTGGCGAGGCGAAGGGAGCGATCCTAGCATCACTCAGCTCAGCAGTAACGCGCCAGCTTATAGCTGATGCGCCGATTGGTGTTTTTTTGAGCGGTGGGACAGACTCCAGCATCATTTCACTTCTGGCTAACGGTCAAAAACACACACAGTTAAAAACGGTATCCATTTTCTTCAATGAAAAAGAATATGACGAACGGATGTATCAAAGCCTGATACTGAAAAAGATTGAAGGGGAAAAGTTTGCGCACTTGGTTAAGCAAAAAGATTTCGAAGAGTTCTTACCGGAGATATTGAAAGATATGGATATGCCGACAACCGATGGCATAAATACCTGGTTTATCAGCAAATATGCACACGAAGATGGATTAAAAGCTGTCTTATCAGGCGTAGGAGCAGATGAGCTCTTTGGCGGCTATCCATCTTTCCGCCGTATTAAATACCTTAAGAATGCACGAAGGTTACCCGCGTTTTTGTTCCGCACAGCAGAAATGTATAGTTCGGACCCTTATAAAAAGGTATCCTTTCTCGGCTATAATCACCCACTTGCAGATTATCTACTATTGAGAGGGCATTTTGCTCCTATGGAAATTGCCCGGATCCTCGATACCGGATTAAATAGCGTCGAAGATATTTTATTCGACAACAGACAAGTGCCGCGCTTAAACAGGTATGATGAAGCTGACGCCGCCTGGTTTGAATTGAATTTATATATGCAAAACCAGTTATTGCATGATACCGATATAATGGGTATGGCTCATGGACTTGAGGTCAGGGTACCCTTTCTTGATGAAGACTTTAAAGCGATCACGGAGAGCATTATGCCTTCGATTAGGTTTGATCAAAGCCAGCCAAAGAAATTGCTAATAGACAGCTTCACCAACATGCTGCCAAAGCCAGTCTGGGACCGATCAAAGATGGGTTTTACATTTCCACTAAAACAATGGATGCGGGAGCATCGTGAAATCAATAATGAAAACGCCTATAGCGGAAAAAAAACGCGAGCGATAGTGAGGGAGTTTAAAAATAATTCCATGCACTGGTCAAAAATATTTGCGCTGTACCAGCTTCAGATGCATGCCTAAAAAAATCATTCTTTTTACTTTGCGAACTTTCAGTACTACAGGCGGAATCCAAAAGATGACACGAACGCTTGGATATTCCCTAACTAATATTTCAAAACAGAAGAACTGGGACTTTAAGCTTTGGTCGCTCTACGACTCGCGATATGACCTAATGAAGCGTTATGTAGAACCAGAAAACTTTGTGGGGTTTGGTAGGAATAAGATAAAGATGGGCTGGGATACCCTCACCAAAGGAACAAAGGCAGATGTCGTTATACTTAGTCACATTAATCTTGCGATGCTTGGCATTGTCATAAAAGTCCTAAAACCCAAATGCCGGATATGGCTCATTGCGCACGGAATAGAGGTTTGGCGGCCTTTAAATATATCAAAGCAGATACTTATAAAAAAAATCGCCGATAAAATTATTTGCGTCAGTAGTTTTACCAAAGACCAGATGACCTATTGGCATCAGGTAAAACCTGAAAAATGTGTCGTTCTGAACAATGTCATCGATCCGTTTATCAAACACCCGGAAGAGTTCGAAAAACCCGATTATCTACTCAATAGATACGGCCTGTCTGAGCAGAACCAGATCGTTTTTACGCTAACCCGCCTGGCATCTTCGGAGCAGTATAAAGGATATGAGCAAGTTATAAAGGCGATAAGTACCTTGAAGACCAAATTTCCGCATATTAAGTACATCCTCGGCGGCCCCTATGATAAACTTGAAGAAAAAAGGATAAAAGATCTGATTAAAAGACTTGATATCGAGCAGCAGGTGATAATGACCGGCTATATAAAAGAAAGTGAACTGTCTGATTACTTTCTCCTTGCAGACCTTTTCGTACTACCTAGTAAAAAAGAGGGCTTTGGCATCGTATTTATCGAAGCGCTGAGCTGTGGTCTGCCGGTTGTTTGCGGCAACGCAGATGGTAGCGTTGATGCCATTAGAAGCGGTGAACTTGGAACGGCCATTAACGTAGATGACCAAGATCAACTCGAAACAACAATTATCGCTCAGCTTGAGAACCCGCTAACAATAAAAGAACGGGAAAATCTACAAGTCCGGTCATTACGTTACTTCAACGAAAATGACTATTACAAAAACATACTTCAACTGATAACGAATGATTCCGGCAACTGAAGAAGAATGGGATATTGAGATCACCCCAAAAGGTAGTCTTTTCAATTTGCCACTGGCAGATATTTGGCATTACCGGGACTTGCTTCTCCTTTTGGTGCGCAGGGACTTTGTATCATTTTATAAACAGACAATTTTGGGGCCCTTGTGGTTTTTTGTTCAACCTTTGTTCACGACCATCATTTACACTTTTGTATTCGGCAATCTAGCCTCGATACCAACGGACGGCTTGCCTCAGCCCTTGTTTTATCTAGCTGGTATCACCGCATGGAATTATTTTGCCGATTGTCTCGTTAAAACTTCAACAGTTTTCACTGCCAATGCAAATCTATTTGGCAAGGTTTATTTTCCCAGGCTTATCCTCCCGCTGAGCATCGTTGTATCAAACCTGATCCGTTTTGGTATACAGATGTTGTTGTTTTTTATCATTATGATCATCTATTGGATAAAGGGCGCTCATTTTCATCCGACAATTTATTTATTGTCTTTTCCGATTTTGATCTCGTTGATGGCTCTCCTGGGCTTGGGATTAGGATTGATCATATCTGCAATGACGACCAAGTACCGGGACCTTAGTTTTTTGGTGGCCTTTGGGGTTCAGTTAATGATGTACCTGACCACAGTTATTTATCCGTTGTCCGTCGTTCGGAGCAGATACCCATCTTTCGCATGGTTGGTTGAATTCAACCCGATGACCTCGATAATCGAGGCATTTCGGTATGGGTTTCTCGGCCAGGGAACAATTATCTTCTCGTCCCTTGCTGTTACAACCGGTACTACATTATTAATCCTTTTAGTCGGAATCTTTATCTTTAATAAAGTAGAACGCAATTTTATCGATACTGTATAGCGATGTCGAAAGCCATTCAAGTTAATAACCTTTCTAAAGCCTACCAGCTAGGCGAAATCGGCACAGGAACCATTTCAAGGGACATCGAGCGATTCATCGCAAAAGTGCGGGGCAAGGAAGATCCCTTTTTGAAAATAGGCGAAGAAAACAATCGCGCCTCAAAAGGACAAACTGGGGTAGTCTGGAGTTTAAAAGATATAAACTTTGAAATTGAACAAGGAGACACCGTTGGCATCATCGGGCGTAACGGCGCAGGTAAAAGTACGTTACTAAAAATACTTAGTCGTGTAACTGCACCCACTACAGGCTCAATAAAAATAAAAGGACGCATAGCAAGTTTACTTGAGGTCGGCACAGGCTTTCACCCAGATCTCACAGGAAGGGAAAATATTTATCTGAACGGAGCAATTTTAGGGATGCGTAAAGCAGAGATCAAACGAAAATTTGATGAAATCGTCGATTTTTCCGGTGTCGAACGATACATAGACACACCAGTAAAGCGGTATTCATCAGGCATGTATGTCCGGTTGGCTTTTGCTGTCGCTGCCCACTTGGAAAGCGAGATCATGATTGTGGATGAAGTGCTGGCAGTTGGCGATGCAGAATTCCAGAGAAAATGCCTTGGCAAAATGGGCGATGTTAGTAAAGGAGAAGGGCGGACGGTATTGTTTGTTAGTCATAATATGGCCGCAGTGCAAAAGCTTTGCCGGGACGCGATATTTCTAAATAATGGAAACATTAACGCCATTGGTAAGACTTCAAACATAGTTGCCGAATATCTCCGGTCGTCAACGATTCAAAAATCAATATACCATATCTCCTTACCTGATAATCATGAATCAATGATGTGTTATGCGACACAGCTGCAGATTGAGGATGTGAACGGAAAGCTTCAGCAGGAAATACCCATTGGGCATCCGTGGCAAATAAGGGTGTTTTTCAAAGTTAACCAACGGGCAGAATCCTTTATCATAGCTCTTTCAGTTTACAATTCTAGCGACCTTGTTTTGAGAACAAGCTGGAGTAAAAAATCAGACTTGTCAACAGGATATTATGAAGCTGTTTTTAAAGAAGATCAACTGATCTTTTCCCCCGGGCTGTATAGCTTAAGTCTGGGCCTTTCAAACTACGAGCAGAGTATTCATTATTTAGAAAATATGGCAGAAATGACAATTTCGGATGTGTCATCCTCTACTCTGGATCAAACAATAGTTAGAGTAAATAATGTTGGTGTGGTTCTAAACCCGATGTATATTACAATTGCTGAGTCGCCCGTTGGTAAGAGAATTTAATTGTTTTCATGATGCGCGTTTTTAATAAGAAAAATAACTGGATCAAATCATCCTACGCCCAATCAGGTGAAGATCTGATCGTAAAATACATTTTTGACAATTTAGGTATTCTCCGTCCAACTTATATCGACATCGGAGCACATCATCCTTTTTATTTGAGCAATACTGCCTTATTTTACGAGACCGGAAGCATTGGCATAAATATCGAACCGGACCCTACTCTATTTAAATTATTTTCAAGGTATCGAAAAAAAGATATTAACATTAATATAGGAATTGGCATTGAAAACGGGGTCTCGGATTTTTATGTTATTTCTACGCCTACCTTAAATACATTCTCTAAGGCCGAGGCTGAACGCTATGCTGAAGAAGGTGACTATAAGATAACTGAAATTTTGAAAATTAAAACTTGCTCATTGGAAAATGTTTTAAAAGTACATAATAATGGCCGTTTCCCCGATTTTCTAAATATAGATGCGGAAGGTCTTGATGAGATGATAGTAAAATCAATCGACCTTAAAAATAATTATCCCATTGTAATCTGTGTTGAGACGGCGTCATTTTCAGCGACGGGTAAAAGTGTTAAAAACACAGCGCTTATCGATCTTTTATCGGCAAAGGGATATAGAATTTATGCGGATACTTTCATCAATACGATCTTTTTGAATCACAACGCACGATTTTAGGGGGGCGCGCTATTTCATCAAAAAAAGTACAGCCGTCTTATGAGTAGGTTTTATTGAGAAATAAAGAAAAAATAAGAAACAAAGAGCTTTAAAGGTGAACGTTTTAAAGAATATAAAGAGACTTATTTTCAAAGATAGGTTTTACAAAAAATATAAACTTAGGCTTTTTTATCAGCATCTCAGGACATTCAATGAACTAGACTCCGAAAAACGATTTCCGTTGCATAAGGATGATTTATATCCGTGCCTTGAAGATAATCTTTTGGAAACTAATTTCGACGCCCATTATATTTACCATCCGGCCTGGGCTGCCAGAATTGTTAGGCAAATAAACCCTGATCTACATGTTGATATCTCTTCGATACTTCACTTTTGTACGATGCTCTCTGCATTCGTCAAGGTAGAATTCTACGATTATCGACCAGCAAAGCTGACTCTGGATAACCTGGAATCAGGGCATTTAGACCTTGCCAGATTGCCATTTTCGTCCAATAGCTTAAGAAGCGTTTCCTGTATGCATACTATCGAACACATTGGTCTGGGTCGGTATGGCGATCCGCTTGACCCAGATGGAGATCTGAAGGCTATTAATGAGTTAAAGCGTATTTGTGCAATTAACGGGAATCTATTGATTGTTGTTCCAGTGGGCGTTAAAAGAATCCAATTCAACGCCCACCGTATATATAATCCGTTCGATGTAGTCGAGTACATGGCTGGCTTTGAACTTCGTGATTTTTCATTGATCAATGACCAAGACGAATTCATTAAAAATGCCGAACTATCAGTCGCCGCAAAGCAGAAATACGGATGTGGGTGCTATTGGTTTGTTAAACGAGAACATTTGGAATAAAAATAAAATTCCAAAGGTGGGAAATCAACTGTTCCAGTAATTTATGGCTCACAATGGGTTAACGAAAACCATTATCCGCGCATCCTCAAAATGTCGGGTATTTAAGATCGATAAATACTTGAATCGCTTCGACAAACGGCAAAATAGTAGTATGCAATACCTACGAAGCCTTGCCGCGTTAGGATCCTGTTATCGAACGGTTCGCTCATTTTTTTTGAAGGCTTACAAAAAAACTATGGTGGATGGTAATTACTAAGCTACTCGGCGGTACAGGAAATCAAATGTTT
>Ga0105240_10001104_pt1 | contig 47544 bp, 47 predicted proteins | sample KBSC54metaG_FD_80426 | JGI IMG/M metagenome (GOLD analysis project Ga0105240, IMG submission 80426) | Corn rhizosphere microbial communities from Kellogg Biological Station, Michigan, USA - KBS C5-4 metaG | ecosystem: Host-associated > Plants > Roots > Rhizosphere > Soil | place: Michigan, USA... | reverse complement strand
CTCATCTGGCTGTGCGCCGACGAGAGCGGCGCATGATGCGGTTCAAATCAGCTCGACAATGCCAGTCTTTCGTTTCAGCGCACGGCCAGATTGCCAACCTCTTCCTTCTCCATCGAAAGCATCTGGCTGCCGCCGATCACCGCGAACTTCGTGGCGATGCCTACACGGCACGGCGCGAAGTCTCCCTGTTGATCAATGCGTGAAAGCCTAACCGAGACCTCTCCTCAAACCCCGTTCGGTTAAGGCGACGCCACCGCATCAGCCGCTGGTTTATTTCGACCGCAATATGATCACTCTTCCGCTGGTTGCATAGGCGGAAGAGTGAGAATGGAAGCCAAAAATACCAGCAATATCGCACAGGGTTCATAAAAGCTTCGTGGCATGCCGAAACCGTTGATCAGGCCCTCTCGGGCTCGGATCCGAAATCGGCAGCCACGCAGTCGATGTCGTCGAGGTGCCAGGTGCGTTGGAGCTACCGCTTGCGCCGGGAGAAATGGTGAAGACGGGTCGATACGACGCGATCGTCTGTGCAGTCTTCGTGGTTGATAGGGGATCTATGATCCCGCCTTGGTCGGCATTGACGACATGCCCATACTCGGACTGCATTCTCGACGATCCGAAACAGTCTCGAAAATCAGCGTTTCGCGTAGTCACATTTCGATCATTTCGACCGTTAAAGAGGCAAGGCGGCGCGCGGCGCGTCAGCGATCGAAAGATGCGGAGCGACGCTCGTGTAAGTTACTGTTTCAATTACAATTTTCCTTGTCGCAAAACAGGAGGACCTGCCAAACTGGCACGCAACTTGCTTGGCCTTTAGGTTCCAACGAGCGACACGAGCGGCTGCGATGAGAGTGTTTGATCTTGAGGAGATAGGCGCGTCGACCAGGTTTAGCTACTGGAAGGAGGTGCTATGCAACGTCTATGTCTCGCTTGACTCGACGCCCACCTCCAGGAACGATTTCCTGGGTTCGGTGACCGAACATCCATTTTCCTGCGTGTCGGTGTCGAACATTCGCTCCCAGAAGCAGGTGATCTCTCGAAATCCGCATGGAATTCGTCGCGACACCGACGCTTACTGCTTCCTCAATCTTCAGGTCCGTGGCTCCTGTCGGGTGGTCCAGGCGAACCGCGAGACGATAACCAGTCCGGGAGAGTTCAGCATCGTCGATTCCACGGAGCCATTCGTACATGACTACTTCACCGACGAGTGGGAGATGTTCTCGTTCAAGATCCCGAAAAGCGTCCTCGACACGCGGATGGATGTCCATCGCGATGTCGTCGCGCGGAAGGTGACCGACAGGACTCCTGTCGGCAAGATCGCCGTCGAATATCTCACTGCCATCGCCAAAAGGCCTGAGAGCCTGGAAGCAAGCGCGCTCGATCTGAACAAGATAATGGTCGATTTTATCGGTCTCTCCCTCGGACAGTCCGGAGACCGGGACGAAGGAGTGCGACGAACATTTCGGTCGGGACTCTGTCGCTCGATAATGAGCTAAATCGAGCTGCACTTCGCCGATCCCCAGATGTCGCCTTCCAGGGCAGCCGCCCAGTTCGGAATCTCGACGCGGTATCTGCACATGGTGCTGGCGGAACGCAACCAAACTTTCAGCCAGAGCGTGATGAAACGGCGGCTCGAACAAAGTGCGAGCAATCTGCTTGACGAGCGATTTGTCAACATTTCCATAGCTGCGTACGGCGCCGGTTTCAACGATCTGTCGCACTTTAGCCGCGCCTTCCGGAACCACTACGGAATGTCGCCGCGAGAGTACAGAAACTCTTTCGCCAAATTCAGGGGCTAAGCCACGCAGCGATGTCGGCAAGCGCAGGTGCCGAAGGGCGGCGTCAATCGTCGCCGCCCTTCGGCACTTCGCGATATCAAGTCTCCGCATCTTTATCCGCCTGAACCCTGGTACGGCGGATCCGGCTAAAGCCCTACATTCCGGTCATGCCGCCGTCGATCGTGTACATGCTTCCGGTGATATAAGACGCCTTGTCGGAGGCGAGGAACAGAACCAAATCGGCGATTTCCTCCGGCTGCGCGTAGCGCTTGAGGCCGGTTAAATTCTCGAACTGCCCCTTGCCCCCAGCCGGATCCGACTCAGAGAAGCCGGATTCGATCCCGCGCATCATGCGGGTGTCCACCGTGCCTGGGCACACAGCGTTCACCCTGATCTTCGCGGGTGCGACCTCCGCGGCCGCAGCGCGGGTCAGGCCGATCACAGCATGCTTAGACGCGGTGTAGACTCCGAGGGAGTGGAACCCAATGAGGCCAGCCATTGACGACGTGTTCACGACCGCGCCGCCACCTTGGGCGGTCATTTCCTTGAGTACGTACTTGAGTCCAAAGAAGCAGCCCTTGATGTTGACGTCCAGAATCTTATCCAGGGTCTCGGCACTCGTATCGACAAGCAGCCCTGTCTCTCCCTCGACGCCTGCATTGTTGAAGAACACGTCGATCTTTCCGAACCGTGCCTTGGTCGACGCGACGAAGTTCTGCACCTCGGTCTCTTTCGAAACGTCGGCGGCGATAACGACGCTTCGGTCCGGCTCGAGACCGAGCTCGGCAGACATCGCTTCAAGAGCGTCCTTGTTCAGATCGACGAGGACGAGATTGGCACCCTGATCATGGAAAGCTTTCGTCGCAGCTTTTCCGATCCCTCCGGCCGCTCCGGTGATAAGGACGGCTTTACCTTTGAATTGCATATGCGTCTCCAGTCTGCTGAAATTTTTGGAATCCCAATTTCCGGGACAGGTCACACATCGGCTTCCATAACGTTAGGACGGCTGGACGAATTCAGTGAACTTGACCTTGTACTCGACGTCTCGACGGCTGTACTTCCAGGCGCCGTCTTCGCGCTCCAACCAGTCGTGATAGACGCAGATGCTGCCCTCGGTCTTGCCGTCCTTGACCACGAAGAACTGCAGGTAGGCCTTTTGTCGTGCGGTATCGCCTTCGAATGCGATGATCTCGTTGGTCGTGAGGTGATGCATGTTGCCGAAAGTCTCGTTGCAGAGCTTGACGAACGCCGCAAGCTCCTCTGGACCGCGAGGGCGCTGCCCCTCGATCAGGGCGTTGAATACGCCGCTCTTCGTGAAGCACGCTGCCCAGGCCTTTCCGTCGGCATCGTCGACAGCGTAGTTGTACTTCGCATTCAGAGTCTTGATTTCCAGTATGTCGGCGACGCGGGCCGTATCTATCGTCTCAGTCATTGGTTCCCCATTTTTTGCTACTCACAGGGCGTCGCTGATGTGATCGCCGCCAAAAAGATCGTGCATTTCTGGCAACAGGTCTTGGCGTAGAGGGAATGGAGATTTTGCGGGGAGAGAACTGGAAGGAACTCAAGAAGCGTTGAATACTCTCGACCTCAACAGGGATTTTCGGTGATCCGTGTCGATCGGCAGACCCGCTCTGCCGCCGATCGATCGCACGCTGAGCAATGGCCCTCCGGATCTCGGGATTTGTGCTCATGCTGCCTAACCTGGCATTCCTGATGGGCGGCGAGATCTATCAGGCCGCCGATCTAACTCAGCAATTATCCTTGTGAGCTCCACGTTAGGAAGGTTTCTGGTTTGACGCCATCCGTCCGCGCTTTCTCGATCAGCGGTCTGAGGGTGTCGTTGACGAATTCTTCCATTGTCGTGCGCATGGCAGGACGATCATCGCGAAACTTCACACGCCCATCGTTAAGAGCAGCCGAGGTGTTCTTATCATAGACCCACCGATCAAGCGTTCCGAACCGCTCCCGGAATACCGTTTCGACCTCGCGATTGCTCGTATCGACGAAGCGATAGTCCACCTCTCTACCGAGTGCCCGGCCGACAATCGCGGCGATCTCGGGCATGGTGTAATCGATGCCCAGTTGCTTTACGGATCGGTGCCGGTCAGTCGGCGTGTCGAACTCCTTCGCCGCGAAATCCGCGATGTCCTGGATGGCAACCCAAGGAGCTTTGACGTTGGGGTCAAGCGACCAGCCGATCCCATTGTGCTGCGCGATCGAGTCGACCCACCTGGACAGGTCCTCCATGAACCAGCCACCCTGCAAGTGCACCAAATTGATGTCGCGTAGTCGGTTGAGGATCTGATCCAGGATATGGAAGCCCTGGAAATGGCCGGTGTTCCCGCTGACCTCGGATCCCATTCCGGTCAGGCTCACGGCAAGTTTCACCGGGGAATCCCGAAGTGCGTCGAAAAACCGAAGTGCTACCGTAGGGTAGTGCCCATGAAAGTCCTCGGCAGCCCAAAGGGTTTTGACCAGCAGGAACGCAGCGTCGGCGTCTTCGAAGAACCTGTCAAGCTCACCATCACCCGTGTCGAAGCTACCAAGGAACGGGTCTGCTCCTTTCGCGACAAGTGCATCGAGGGCGGGCCCTCCTCTCGAAAGGGCTTTGACTGAATGGCCTTTGGCCAAGAGGTTCTCGGTAAGTTTGGCACCGATCCTGCCGGTCGCGCCAACCACGGCAATACGCATGGCTAATCTCCTAGAGTTGTCTGACCAAGATCCTAAAGGATTGCGTCGCGAGCAAAATTGGAGATAATGCCATATGATCTCGAAATCGGGCCAATCGTTGAATAAGCGACCTCCCTGCAGTACCGCTTGCGATCTGAGCCTCTCGCATGGGCCGGCGATGGCAATCAGGATGGACTTCGCCGACTATGAAGCTGAGGGGCTGCTGCACCAGCACCGGCAGGGTCAACTGATCGTGGCGCTCCATGGCGCGGTTACCTGCAGAGCGGAAAGTGGGGTCTGGATCGTTCCTCCCGACTGCGGATTTTGGGTGCCCGGTGGCGTTCCTCACAGCAATCAGGTCACGTCCAATGCTCGTCTAACCTACCTGTTTGTCGAGCCCGGCGCGGCCATGCTTCCGGCTGAATGCTGCACGCTTTCGGTATCGCCGATGCTTCGGGAGATGATACTTCGGGTAGCGGAACTATCAGATGGCGATGCGCGCGACGCTCATGTCGATCGCCTCGTGCGGGTCATGCTCGATGAGCTCGCGCTAATGCCGCGTGAGGGGCTGGAGCTACCTATATCTGACCATCCAAAGATCGCCTTGATCGCTGCGGCTCTTTTGGCAGACCCGAGCGACCGCCGTACCCTCGGCCAATGGGCTGAGTATGTCGCCGTCAGTGAGCGATCGTTGAAGAGGCTTATGATCCAACAGACAGGATTGAGCTTCGGCCGTTGGCGGCGCCAGCTACATCTCGTCATCGCGCTGCGGGAACTTGCCGGCGGTGCAACAGTCCAGCAGGTGGCAGGCGACTTAGGGTACGAATCAACGACGGCCTTCATCGTCATGTTCAGGAAGGCGCTCGGGACCACGCCATCGCGCTATTTTGCCGATCGGCTTTTGAGCACCGAGCGCGCGTGAGACGTTGCCCATCCGAGGTATCGGCGGCGACAATCCTAAGTCTACTTTCTGCCTAAAGCCTGAGGACGTCAGCCAACGGGCGCTTAGCAGTGGTCTTCGCGGACTTGGCTAGCGTGCCCAAGCCGGCCCGATCCAGTGCCATCCATATCCGATACGATCGACGCGCTCACACCTTCCTCTCGGCAATTGCCTTCGCTGCAAGCCTCATCTTCTGGCTCAATCAATCAGCCCTGACCCTCGATCACGACTTGAAATTCTTCTTCGTCAACAATATCTGAGGGTCACTTCCTGTGCGGACGATATCCTGCACGCTGCAATCGCCGCGGCGTTTGATATTGTCCCGGGATACAAAAGAAGGCGCTCCCCTCACGGGTCGAGCGCCTTTTGTGTCGGAGGCGACCGCAAACGAGGTGCTGCATCTTGACCGCGACCGTTTGCGGATGAGATCTGTAGTCAAACACTCCGTGGGAACACATGCCATTTTTTCTGGTGACGCAGACATCGCTGGTCGAAGCTCAAGATGAGCAGGAGGCCGCTCAAACGGGCGTCGACCGCCTCCGCTCCGGAGCACAGGTCACCGTCGCGGTCAAATCGGATGAAACAACGATCACGCACGTCGTTGTTGCCGCAGTGGTCGAAGAGCCTCTCCCGGTCTCGCCCTCCGAAACCATCAATCCATCGCCCGCTGCTGTTGCTATCCCCGAAGCTGCCTTAGCCGCACCGGAAAGCAGGAAACTGATCTTGAAGCGCATGATGGCCGACGCGCTGGCCCTACTGGGGCGCCGAACCTAGTCGCATCCTCAAAAATTGCTTTCCGCCAGCATTCTATCGTCTCCGAGTTCCGGCTCGAACTGATAAGTGATGATCGAAAAAGAAAAGCTGGAAGGATGAACCCGTCGCAGATCGGTCCTCCTGCCGACGCTGTCGCTCAACCGCCGCCTGCGTCATCCCGGCCACTTGTCCTTCGCAGGGCGATTAGCCCCGCTCGTCCTGCACAGCAGGGATGCTCAGCCGCAGTTGCGGCAGTCCGGCCGCTCGGCGGTCCGGGAGGTGTCTTCGAAAAGAATGAAGACAGGAAGGGCCGGCAAGACGCCGGTCCGGAACCTCTAGACAAGGACAAATCCCATGCAGATCATGAAGGTTGACCCGCGTGCGCTGAAGGAAAATCCCGACCGGATGCGCCAGTCGAAGTCGTCGCCGCAGGCCGATGCGCTGATGCTGGCCACGATCAAGGCCGTCGGAATCGTGCAGCCGCCGGTAGTCGCACCGGAAACAGATGGCGGAAACGGCTTCACCGGCTCCATTCGCACTCTCGCCCTCAACGTCAAGGCCTGCATCGCCCGGGTGGAGAACCCCCTCAGACAAGAGCCCACAGTTCCGCGTCTACACCGGTAGCGTCGAGCTGGCGCGGCCTGGCAGAAGACCTCCGAGCAAGGCCGCGACTATCTCTCGGTCGAGCTTGACGATCCGAGCTTCCCGGCTCCGATCTAGGCAGCGCTCGCCGAAGTCGAAGGCGAAGATGGCCTCCAGCTCATCTGGTCCCGCCCGAACCGGGATTGATGAAGATCACGGGCTCCGCCTCGGGCGGAGCCTTTCCCCGTCGGGAATGGCGGTCTGCGATTAGCGCACGTCGAACCTGGCGAGCATCTTGCGCAATTGCGCGTTCTGCTCGATGAGCTTCTCTGCAAGCTGACGTCGCAACGCATCGACTTCCGCATCGAGGTCGGCCATTTCGTCGATGAATGATTTTGGGCCCGCAGCGACAGCATGCGCGACGTCGCCGGTTTGGTCGACGGAGACCACCGCCTCCACAACCGGCGCAACCTTCTTTCTGCGTGTCGGCACTGGCTTCACCAGCGCCTCAGCAGTTTTAGTTCGCGTGGAAACAGGAACGTCTTCTTCAATCGGAGGCGCTGTTTCGCCGACGGCGGTCGCAGGTTCTGGGTCGGAGTGCGGCGCGGGTGAAGTCTCTTCGACTAGCGTCGCTGGGACGAGATCGACGGCGGTTGTCTCGGGGCCCGGATGTTTCTCTTCGGGGGCAGGTTTGTATTCGAGAGCAATGGTCTTGGGTGCGGCTGCGGGGCTTTCGTCTTGACTATGTGGTTTCGGTCTACGCGACACCAGGTCAGCCACAAATCTCCATGGTGTTCTCATCACATGTAACCTTCAAAGCGTGGCGGCGGGACATTGCCGCGGTCATTCATTGTCAGCAGGACCGCATTCATCCTGGCCCTATCAGACGAAAGATCAGCGGCGCCATCACGTGTGAACGCGCGACGCCGCTCCAAAACGAAAATCAGGCCTTGCCAAGACGCTTGCGCAGATCCGCATTCTCGGCGCGCAGCTTTTCGGAGAGCTCCTTACGAAGCTGCTTATTCTCTTCCTCAAGCTTGATGAGGTCGGCGATATCGTCAATGCCGCCCACAGGGGTGGCGACCGGAGCGGAAGCAGCAGCACCAACGCGGGGCTTGCGAGTGGCGGCCGTTTTCGGTGCGGCAGCTGCCTTCTCGGCCTTGACCGGAGCCGTCGTGGAACCACGCTTCGCACGCGTCTTCTTGCCCGGCTTTTCGACAGGCGCAGCGGTAGCATCGACGGTGCTGGCTTCAGCGACAGCTTTCGGCGTCCGCGGCTTGCGGGTTTTCTTTTCGGCGGGGACTGCGGCCGGTGTTTCCGTCGTCGCAGTTGTTTCAATCGTGTTTTCGTCGGCCATCAGTGTTCTCCTCTGTCAGGCGGGCCAAGCTTTTGATTCGTTGCGAATTAAAGTCAATGCGGGGAGCCGTGTTTTCGCGTGCAATCGGTGCTTGAGGTGCCGCCATATTCGAATTCCTTTCATTGCGCGACAAGGGAAGGGTCCAGGGCGGACTCGATGTTGGAGAAGCTAATCCAAGTGCATCATGGTCAGTTTTGAGGGTAGGGGATCAGCCTCCCTCTTGCAAATGCGCCACGAACACTTCGGTCGGTGTCTTGTAGCCCAGGCACTTTCTCGGTAGGTCGTTCAGATGGTGAGCGAGTTGAACCAGCGCCGATTGCGGCACTTCGGCCAGGTCAGTGTCGCCTGTCATGAAGCGGCGAATGCGCTTGTTGGCGTTTTCGACCGCACCTTTTTGCCAGGGTGCGCTGGGGTCGCAGAACCAGCTGCGTGCGCCGATGCCATCTTCCAAAGCCCTGAACCCGGCAAACTCCGTGCCGCGGTCAAAGGTGAAGCTCTGGCGTGCGAAGCCCGGCAAAGGAGAGAATGTCTCGATGATCTTATCCATGATCGGACGCGAGTGCCGGCTTTGGTTCTTGATCATCACTGTGTAGCGGCTTTTGCGCTCGACCAGTGAGGTGAGGTTGGCATGGCCGAAGTCTCGTTCGAAGATCAATAGGTCGCCCTCCCAGTGGCCAAACTGCGTCCGATCGTCAATAAAATCAGGTCGTTGTGATATCCGATGACTGGCCGGAAACACGCTGTTTCGCGGCTTCCGCGATCCACGCGGGCGGCGTTTGCGGCGTGCCTCCGGCAGATATCGATAGAGGCCAAGCCCGTAGTCTTCCTTGCCGTAGATGAAGCGGTAGATGGTCTCGGCGCAGATGCGAACCAGACTGACGCTGTCGGCCAGCAGACGGCCAGCGATCTGTTCTGGTGACCAGTATGCTTTCAATCTCTCAATCACCATACGACGCAGATGCGGATGGCGCCGGAGCTTTCTCAAGCGCCGGCGCCGCTCTTTGGCGATGTCATCAGCAACTGTCGAGAAGTAGCCACTGTATTCGGGAAGCTCGTGATCCCGAAAGGTATTGCGTCGGATCTCACGATAGATGGTCGAGCGGTGACGGCCGAGCAGACGGGCCATCTCATTGACCGGAACCTTGCGCTCGACCAGATGATGAAGGCGGCGCCGATCGGCGAGGGTCAATTGCGAATAGCATCGGGACATGCCAAAATCTCCAAAGCGAAACCATTGAAATCACTGGCATGTCGCACTTGGAAATAGGATGTACCCCCCTATAGATGGATATCAGATAATAGTAATTATGGAACTTGCTATGTCTGCTCTTTTCGAAGTGCCTTCGTTGCACCCTTTTTTCTAAAGACTTTTGTTAGACGAAGAATGTCATTCGATGTGCCCGGGTGACCGTTGCGTGCGGAAAACCAGGCCGCCTGAACCTTTGTAAGGGATCGCCGAAATAAGACAAGATTCACGATATCGGGACACAACAACGTCCTGTATGGGCGGGCATTGGCGCCCCTCCTTTCGACGCTTCTGTGGCCTTGCCGAAAGCTTGCGACAAAGCCCAACAGGATTACTGATCGGTCGAAGTCACGGCCATTGAATATCCACGAGCTCCCGGAAACGGAAGGGCCCTCATGCTCCAACCAACATTCCCGTGCGGTTTGCGAGAGAGCCCTCTTGACACGCTCCCTCGCTCGGCGACCCTCATTTAATCACCCGCACGACGACGCGTTGCCCGATCGCCAATGGCGCGTCGCGCGCGATGGTTATAATGCAGTTCGCCGCTCTCACATCGCTTCGCTCGCCGGTATTCTCCGCCGATTTCGGGCCCGTCAAAACCTTGGAAATCCGGCTGATCCTGCCAGAAACGGATTGAGCCGTCCGCCCTTCGGCGGCGATTTCTACGTTCATACCGGGACCGACAAGACCGAGATACTCCTCGGGAATATCTGCGCGCACAATTTTCGGTCCATCTGGAAGCAGGACGAACATTTCGGTCATCGCCTGGGTGGATACAGCTTCCCCGGCCTTAACGGCCTGGCGGACGACTATGCCATCGGCGGGCGCCGTGATCGACCGCACGCTTATTTCCCGCTTGGCGATTTCGAGGCGTTCGCGCGCAACCGACACTGCCGATGCGGCGGAATTGGTTTCGATCGCCTGGGATTCATAAGCGTCCCGTGCATCGCTCAGCGCCTGCTCGGAAACGGCTTTGCCGGCCGCGGCGCGCCGCATTCTCTCAAGCGTTTTCGACAGGTTCTTTACCTTGAGTTGAAGGAGCTTGTAGTGATCCTCTGCCTGCGCCAGCTCCGCTTCGGCGATCCGTAGGGAAGACGCTTCCTGCCGACTGTCGAGGATGGCGAGAACATCGCCCTTGCGGACATAGGCGCCTTCCGCTGCTTCAACCGCGGCAACGACCCCATCGCGCACGGCGGTTATTCGGTAGAGCCCTCCTTCGACATCGACGGTCCCGCGGGCCGCCGCCGCAATCGCCAGCGACGGCGGTTCGGCGGCATCGGGGTTTTCACCGGCCTTTGGTATGCCGACGGTCAACCACAGGAGGCATAGGGTCACGGAGGCGCCCAATATTGCGGTCGCCAAAACACGGGGGGAACGCTTCAACCTATCCATGCCAGTCCTCTTGTGTATCGATGCCGCGCCCAGAAACAGGCCGCCGGTCAGACAACAGCCGCCCATCCTCCATGTTGAGAACGCGGTCTGCCTTCGAAAAGAGACGCGTATCGTGGGAAACACACAGCACCGTTGTTCCCAATTGCCTTGCCGTCTCGCGCAGGATCTCGACGATCCTCAACCCATTGCTGCTATCCAGAGCGCTTGTCGGTTCGTCAGCGAACAATATGGCCGGCTCTTTGACGATCGCTCTTGCTATGGCGACGCGCTGCTTTTCGCCACCGGACAGATGCGAGGACCGCAGGTGCTGGCGCTTGAGCAGGCCGACGCGGTCCAGCGCGTCCAGAGCCCTGAGGCGAGCCTCTTCTTGCGGCACGTTCAGATAATCGAGCGGCACCTGCACCTGCTCGAGTGCCGAAAGGGCCGGAAACAGGTTGAAGCCCTGGAAGATGAAACCGCAGTTGTGGAGCCGAAAGGCATCCCGTTGCGTGTCGGTCGAGCACGACAAGTCGGTATCTCCCGCCCGAATGGTGCCGCTATCAGGCTCCGTCATGCCACCAAGCGTCGCCAGCAGTGTGCTTTTTCCACACCCCGAGGGGCCGCTGAGCACGGTGAACTCGCCACTGAAGATCTCGACGGAGATGTCAACGAGCGCGTTCGTTCGCATGCCCTGCACCGTGAACGACTTATATAGGTTTAAGGCTGAGATAGCGGGGCGCACGGTATCACCTCAACAATGTCGCCGGATCGGCTTGGCGAAGCCGACTTACAGCCAGAAGGCATGCCAATATGGCGACCACAAGCACGACGACCGATGCCGACGCTATGACGACCCCGTTAAGTTCGAACGGAACCTTGTAGATCAGTGCTATGAAGCCAATAGCAGCGCTCAGCACTCCGTTGATGATCAACCCGGTGAACCCAACCCAGGCGGCTTGCTCCATGACGATTTTCCTCAATCCACTGAAGGGAACGCCGAGGGCCCGAAGCGTGGCGTATTGCGGGATCGTTCCCGCAACGGCAGCCATCAAGGTCTGGCTGGTAATGAGAGCGCCGATGGTGGCAGCAATCAGTGTCGCAAACACAAAAGCGATGCCGGCGCCGGAATCGAACAGCATGTAGCTCGTCGACATGTCCGCAAGTTTCCTTGCCGCCCAGATTTCGAAACGCTCGATCGGAGCACGTTCGTTCAGATGGCTTAAAACGCGTGACTGTTCACTCTCCGCGGCGATATTAAACAGGAAATAGGTGGCGCCTCCGTCGGCAGGCAGCGTTTGATCAAGGACCCGCGCTGTATCGAGCGAACCGACGACATTCACGCCTCCCAGCCCGCGCAGACCATCGATGAAGCCAATGACATGCACGGTGTGACCATTCACTTCGGCGAGATCGCCAGGTTCGATCGAAAGCTTGTCGCTATCGGCCGCGTCGATGACAACTGCGGCCGGCTCGCGAAGCCGATTGCGCATGTTTGTCGGAACAACCCGCGCCAGCCCCACGCTATCGGACTGCACATCGATCCCGACGACCGTTACACTGACGCCGCCGCCATGGATGCCGCGCCAATCCCCCGATCCTAGAAGAAATGGTTCGACATGCGAGATCGCCGGCTCCGCATAGAGGCTCGTCAGCACGCCGGCCGGGACGGTACGCCCCAGCTCGACGCTCTGAGTGCCGGGAAAGCCGAGCCAGTAACTCGCATCCGACTGGGTGACATAGAGCGAATTCGCGCTGACGATGCCGAGGAGCAGCGCGCCTTGGGCTGTCATCAACAGTCCCGAAAACGCCACTGCTGCAACGGCCGGCAGAAACCGTCGCCATTCGTAGAGGAGCGTCTTGCGTGCGATCGCCACTGCCATGATTATTTTCGCCCTTCCACCTTGGAGGGGCGGTTCACATCTTCGACGGAAGCGAGGGGCCGCACACCGCGGGTCGCCTTATAGAAGGCGATCGCGGCGCGGGCCTCGTTTTCAATACTCTGGGTCAGAGACGAGCGCAGTTCCAAAAGATTGATGGCTCCTTCAAATGACTTCGACGTGTCCGCCAGTCCCTCCCGCACGAGGATGTCGGTGCTGGCTTTGAGCTTTGAAAGCCGCTGCAACCGCGACTGCAATAGAGCTGTATTTGCTCGCGCGGCATTGAGCTCGCGCAGCGCCTGTGAGGATTCCTCATAGGCGAGAAGCACGACCTGCCTATAGGCAAGCACTGCCTGGCGAAACTCGGCTTCACGCGCTGCAACAACGTCTTTGCGTCGACCGTAGTCGAAAATCGGCAATTGCAGCGAAGGGCCGCCTAAGACGCCCAGAAGCGAACTCGAGACTCGGGGGCCGATTCCAATGGTGCCGGATAGGCGCAGTTTCGGATAGAGATCGCTCTTGGCGAGACCGACCTGCGCGCCGGCCTGCGCCACTGCGAATTCGGCTCGCAGAACGTCTGGCCGCAAGCGCAGGAGATCGGCCGGGCGACCTTCCGCCATGCCTACAGTCGCAACGGGTTGTGGTTCGGCCCTGAGAAGAGCAGGATCCGTGTTGGCGCTTCCCAAGAGAGTGGCGATCTGTTGACGTGTGCTGGCGATATCATTGTCCAGAGCCAACAGGGTGGATTTGGCCGTGTCGAGGCCGGCCCTCAGCGATTCGTTTTCGATTGATGTCGCCAGCCCGGCCTGTTCCTTCACGCCAGCGAGCTTTGAGCTGCGCTCCAAAAGACTAATAAGTTCGGCCGTGTCAAAGCGACGCTTCTGAAGCGCGCGCAGATGCACGTAGTCGCCGGCGATCTCAGCCGTCACGGCCACTCTGGCCGCGGCGACATCTTGGGCGGCCATTGCAACCGCGAGGTCCGCCGTGGCTTGCGTTTGCCGGTCCTGACCGAAGAGGGGAATTTCCCAACTCGCCTCTACATTGAGCTGCACGGGCCGCCGGGTAAAGTCATCTTTGATTCGCGAGCCGGTTGATGCATTGGCAAGGCCGGACAAGGATGCATCCGGGTGATAGGCCGCCATAGCAGAATGCGCCAGGGCCCTGGCTGCCGTCAGGTTTTGGCCTGCCAGGGCGATCGTCAAGTTCATGTTTTCGGCGCGCGAAATGAGTGACGAAAGCGTCTTGTCATGGAAGCCGTCCCACCACGACGAAGTGCTCAGCCTGGATGGCGAGGCTTTGTGAGGCACTCCGTCATAGACCTGGGGCAACGGCGGAGGCGTTACCTCCAACGCGAGGTCCGATGACTGACAGGCCGACAATGTCAGGACCAAGCCAGCCACGGACAAGAAAACCCAGCAGGACCTTCGTGCGGGGCCTGACCAATCGACGTTGCTTGTGTGATCCATTCCGCGCGAGCGGCACTTGATGCTATTTTCTTCATTCGTCATAAGGCCATCACTACACAACCCATCCCGCAACCATGGCCGCTTTGTTGTCGGCGCACGACATGGCCGGCTCCATGCATTCGACGGCTGCGGCACCGCCCGGAAGAGTGCGGCAAGACTCGACGTAAATCTCCGATGCTATTCATCGCGACTGCATCGTCAGCACGCTCGCAAAAAGTCCTCGTTCGACGCTGAACCTGACTTTCACGTTTGGGCGACGCCTTTCTCTACCGACACAAGTTCAATTTCGTTTATAAGAGTCGCCCCGGAACCCAGTCACTGCCACCTGCAAAAGAATCCATCCGGGCCAAGGCCCATAATTGTCCCGAAAATAGGGAAAGAACTGTTCCTACGAATCGGCAAGCCCCGGCTAAGATCGAGGCAAGGCAACGACCTTTCTGCCGGATACATAGTCGGCGTTTGTGTAGGTCTCGTGGAGACCTTGCGCAGGATCAATGAAGAGGCGAACTCGCCGTTGATTGATTGTCGATGTTGATGGCAAGCAGCTCAGTCACCGACAAGGTACTGGGGAGAATGCAACGGTAGTGCGCTTTTGATATCCGCCGTGGCTGACGACACGAACCAACGGCTCGTGATGCAGAGAGAGATCTCCCGGCCCAGCCGTTTCTTCATCCTCTTGCAAAGGTCAAGCGGCCGTTACGCGCATTCTCGACACGACATCCACACGATCTCAACACTGCGGTGATCTATTGCTATCGTAAGTAATGACTTTCATTCGACTTACGCAGGATCAAACATTGGGCGAGAGAATGGAAAAACAGAGTGAACTCGATCTGATAAAGCTCCTGGAGATCATCCTTCGTGAAGGCGTCTTTGAGATTCATGATTTTGATGTATTAGATATTGCAACGGGAAGGATCATCGCGCAGGCGCTCGATCTACATCTGATTAGGGACGACAGTGCCGGCTGGGACAGCGGTGCTCGCTATGTACTCACCAATGACGGACGCCGGGCGCTCGGGCTAAGGACGGACTGGTGGATGCCAGAGGATCTAAGAGGAGAAATTTCCACAACGCAGTGGGCAGAGTGCTGCACGAAAGAGACCGCGGCATATGCGAAATCGTCAGCAGGCTGCTCGCGGTGGGAGAAAACGGTGAGAAGCGTTTCTCCCTCTAAACTTTTGCTATGCCTAGTCGCAGTGCTTTGCTGCATTATCCTTTTCAAGCTCCTCGGATCCCGGATCAGCCTGTCGTTCCTCAATGTCTCGCCGTCGTGGAGTGAAGGATTTCGACGGGCGCTGTGATGAAGGATCGGCAGCGGTCGACATGAGGCATCGTGTATGCCTGTCCGGGCTCTCTGCAATTGGGACCAAGGTGCGAACCAACACCTAGACGCAAAGGTTATGCGGCAGCAATATCAACTTCCCACATGACCGCCAAAATCCGTGGAATGCGCGCCGAGCATGTAGTTGCCGACAACCAACCCTCCAACCGTTCGGCACGGTCGTTGGTGTAAAATGCCTTATCGCCCTGATTGAACAATCAGCTTCTCGTTATTCAGTCGTGCACTGAGAATGCCAAAGGTCTGCGTGTCAAGCGCTGAGCGACCAATTTAGACCCTCGAGACGATAGTTGGTGCCCGTTCCGATCGTGGATCGTAGCCGAAGGCGAGTGGGTCCGCGAGCAGTAGATCTCTTGAAGGCGGCAACAAGTACGATTTGCTACGCCCCGGGGCGTCCATCATTAAGCGGCCTTTGATAACTTATTGCGCGCTCCGTGTCCCGCTCTCAAACTGACAATTGTCTGTGCGTTGCTCATGGCCCGAGTGAATAGAGCACGCCTTAAGGCTGTATATTCTCTGCTGTCACTTTGATTTTTATCAAGCGCGGTGGCAGGCCACGATCAACTCAGAAGCCAGTAACCTCGTGGCCATTTGGTCCGCCCGATGAGATGTCCGCTAGGTTTTGTCAGTAGCAAACGCGCGATCGGGTTTTACCGAAGGATAGTAGTCATCCGAGCGGGACCAGTCTTCCGCTTTACCGCTCTTTTCGCTACTCATTTCAGAGTAAATTCAGAAGGCATTTCTGCGTTGCGATCAGGGCTGCAAACCACCGAATATGCACATATCCTCCACAGGACCTACATCAAAAGGGGCTTATTTGGGCGCTCAATGACGCTGTTTGGCGCGTGCAATCCTGTGGCCAAACTGTCTGACCATACAAACCGACACTAGGTCTTCGATGCGACAAACATTCATTCTTGCGGCCACGTTTGTTGGCGTAGCTTTTCTAAGTAGTCAACCTGCACTAGCGGGCACGTATTCGGCGGCGGAAATCAATATGCGTGCCGGCCCCAGCACTCATTATCCCCCAATTGGCATTTTGCCGGAGGGCGTATCCTTGCAAGTCTTCGGCTGCACGAACGGGTACCGATGGTGCGATGTGGAGGCTCGTGGGCGCCGGGGCTGGGTATCTGCTGCCTATATTGATATCGACTACGATGCGCGGCGGATTCGAGTGCCTGTCTATGCGCACCAAGCGCAGGAACCTATCGTGCCGACGGTTTCGTTCGATATCAACACGTACTGGTCCGGTCACTATACAGACTATGACTTTTATCGCGACATGGACAGCTGGGGCGATTTCGATTGGGAAGCCGATGCTCCTCCGCCTGGTTGGGATCCTGATTGGTGAGAATGGCGCTCGAGCCAGAGCCCATTCGCGCGCCGCGCCATACGACAAACGCCAAGATTTCGTCATGCGTCTGAGTCGCCTGCAATCGAGCATTTGCGAATGACTTTTCAGCAACACTTACCTCACCGAGATATAACGGAAAATGAAACGAGTAACTGCCAGGAGAAAAGCTCTAGCCGTCGCCTCCATTCTCGGGGTTGTGGCGATAGGCGGCGCTTCCGCTCTTGGCAATCCAAATGGCGACATGCCGATGATCATTTCGATACGGGAAATACTGGGATCCTGCGTTGTGGCCTTTCTTATCGGCTTGGTGTTTGGATTTTTACCAGCTCGTAACGCCGCGCCTCTCGATCCGGTCGATGCTCTGTCCAGAGAGTGAAAGGCTGACGATAGGTCTACGAATTCTTCACACAGGAAGTTATGAAGCCGGGAGCGAGGCTTGGCTAAAAATTCGCCTTGCCCAAACATGAGAAAATAAAAGAATAGCAATATGAATGAAGCGGTAAACGACGTGACGCTAGCTGTTGCAAGCGATTCAGATCTGCAGCATTTTAAGATATCATTGCAGGAGGCGTTCGCACGCTCTGTAATAGATGAGTTTGGCTCGCTCGACAGTCCGATCCCCTCCGATGAGGACATCGAAGCCTCATTCCGAGCGCCGGGTGCCGTCATTCTCCGTATCCTCGCTGAGGGAATATGGGTGGGCGGCGCTGTCCTCAGCATAAATGAGAGAACGCACGATAATTCGCTCGATCTCTTCTACATTTCTCCTGAGCAACATGGGCGGGGAATCGGTCATAAGGCTTGGAAAGCGATCGAACGCCGATATCCCGAAACGCAGACGTGGACAACGCACACACCTTATTTTGAGAAGCGCAACATTCATTTTTACGTTAATAAATGTGGCTTCAGGATTGTCGAATATTACAATTCCCACAATCCAGATCCGGATAAGCCAGAGGACGACATGCCTTTCGGCGATAGCGGGATGTTCAGATTTGAAAAGATTATACCTGGTCGTAAGGATACTAGTTGTGTCGCAACTTAAAGCAGTAATTTTCGAGCGATGACATCATTCAGCGCATCCTCGCGGTGATGCAATACGAGGGAAAGGCGATGCTGTGCGAAGGAATCGCCGAACGTGCGGAGGATTTCGATGTCGTAATGGTGTCGGGTTACGGTTTCCCACGACATCGCGGCGGCCCGATGCATATGTTGGTAAGCAATCGCAACGCTGGAGACTGACACGTCAACCGTTCCCCGACAGCAGCTTACATAAGCGTGATTTTTGTGAGCGAAGTACGATGACAACAATCGTAACCATACCAGGCATCAACCGAGTGGGATCGCGACGGTAACTTTCGTGCCGCCGCCTTCGTGGCACTCGATAGTGGCTCGACCGCCATGCGCTTCGGCGATCGCTTCGACCACCGATAGTCCAAGACCCGATCCACCGGTTCTTCTTGTTCGGGCCTCGTCGGCCCTCCAGAAGCGCTCGAAGGCATATTCGCGCTCCGTGCCCGTCATTCCAGGACCGTTGTCGGAAATCGATACCAGGCATGTGTCGCCCGCCGCTTTCACCACCGCTTCCAGCTTCGACCCGGGAGCATAGCGCCCGACATTGTCCATCAACGCCAGAAGAGCTTGACGGATACGAGCCCGATCCGCGTTGAGGATGACGCGCTCAAGGCTGGTCTCGACATCGATCTTGCAATTGGCGAGCGTTGGTGTCGCTGACGCTATGACGTCGGCGACCTCCGCCGCCAAATCGAATCTCGAGTAATCCAACTCCATCCGTCCGGCATTCATCAGCGAGAGTGTCTTCAGGTCATCAACAATCCGGGTTAGGGCATCGATGTGCCCTATCAGTCCTCGGAAGACATCCTGGCTGGGTTCATATACTCCTTCAGCCAGACCCTGCATGCGTCCACGGAGAATCGTGAGAGGTGTGCGCAACTCGTGAGCGATTGCGGAGTTCGAATACTGCAGCTCCTTTTCGGCCTTCTGCAACTTCTCCGCCATCTGGTTGAAATCCTCGATCAGGTGGTCCGCTTCACCGAACGTTCCCTCTCCGGTGGCACGGCCGCTGAAGTCACCTTCGGCAATGGTGCGGGCCGCCCGCGTCACCGCGACGAGCGGTTTAACCAGTCGCCGGGCGAGCCGCCACCCGACATAGGCCCCCACGGCTTGGCCGATAGCGACATTGATGGCCAGAACCACGAAATCAGTCGGAGCCAAATCTTCTGAAACACCAGGGTCGGGAAAAAGCCATTCCCAGACCCAACCATAGATCAGGAATCCGAAAAACATCACCGAAAGAGAGACGAATGCGACGATCGTGGTCGACCAGATGATCTGCCGGTTGAGACTGTTTTTAACTGAACTCGCCAAGGCGGTAACCTACCCCTCGTACGCCGTTGAGAAGATTGCCGATGCCCGCCACCTCAAGCTTTTTGCGGAGCTTGCTCATATGGCTGTCGACCGTCCGATCGAGGGCGTCTCCCTCGGGAAGACAGGCGTCGACGATCTCGCCTCGTTCGAAAGCCCGGTTGGGAGAGCCCGCCAGGTATTCGAGAATGCGAAACTCGGTGAGGGTCAAGGGAAGCGCCACGCGGCGATCCTCAACATCGACATAGGCCACATGGGCAATCGGGTCGACCGAAAGCCTGCCGACGCGCAGGACCTTGTTTGAAAGCCCGCTTCCCGTGGCACGCCTAAGGATCGCCCTTGCCCGTGCGACGACCTCGGCCGGGTTGAAGGGTTTGCCGACATAATCGTCCGCGCCCGCGCGCAAGCCGTGAAGCTTGTCGAAGTCGTCCGCGAGAGCCGTCACCATCATGACCGGCGTGTCTCCGCGTTGGCGGATCGTCGCAAGGACAGCATGGCCGTCGACTTTCGGCAGCTTGACGTCGAGGACCACGAGATCCGGCCTGAGCCGCTGATGATGGGCAAGGCCAATCTCGCCATCGGATGCCGTCAGAATCCGGAATCCTTCGCGCTCGAAATAGCGCTCCAGAATATCGGAGATCTCCGGCTCGTCCTCGATGATCAGAATAAGAGCATTTTCCATATGCACCCCCTTCTTTCACCAAAGGCTGAGCCGGCCCGACAGTCAATATTCATTCGCTCGCCTCCACACAACCTCCACACATAGCAAACGGAAGCGCAACAATCTGCAGTCATATCGCCAGGGACAACGAGCATGGGCCGAATCCGAGCCAGACCTTCGAAGACTCCATGCGTTTCCCCTCCTTATTCGATCTCGCCGCGAAAGCGGCAACTAGGAAATAGAGCATCAATGCGGACCACCCTTAGACCAATTCGCCCGAGGGCTTATCTCCTCGCTTGCCTCCTCCTTGCCTCGATGGTCGACGTTGCTCGCGCTCAGGAAAACAGCGAAGCGCCGATGCCCACGGTCGGTGTTATCAAGTTGACCGCCCATGAGATTCCCGTCAGGAGCGAGCTTCCGGGCCGTATCGCTGCCACACGCCTGTCCGAAGTGCGGGCCCGCGTCTCGGGAATCCTTCAGGAACGGGTCTTCGAGCAGGGCAGTCTCGTGAAGCAGGGCGACGTCCTCTACCGCATCGATCCCCGCCTCTTCAGGGTGAGGGTTCAAAGCGCCGAGGCTTCCCTGCAGCGCGCAAAGGCGACGCAGGCAAACGCCCGTCAGCAACTGGAACGGCAGCGCGCGCTTCGCCAGCGGAACGTCGCGACAGCCGTCGATTTCGACACGGCGAGCGTTAATCTGGCGCAGGCCGACGCGGACGTGGCTCTGGCGGAAGCAGCGCTCGAAGAAGCAACGATCAACCTCGAATACACCGAGGTTCGCGCACCAATCACGGGGATCATCGGAGCGGCTCTTGTGACGGAGGGCTCGCTGGTTACCGCCGACGGCACCTCCAATCTGGCGCTGATCCAGCAGATCAATCCGGTCTACGCCGACTTTACCCAGTCGGCACAGGACCTCATGGCGCTGAAACGAGCGGTTGCCGAAGGCAAGTTGGAAAGCCCCGGCTCCGGTCAGGCGCGCGTCGAACTGGTCTTCGACGGCGGCGATGTCTATCCCTCACCTGGCAAGCTTCTCTTCTCGAATGCTGGCGTCGACCCCAACACAGGCCAAGTCACGTTGAGGGCGGAGTTCCCAAACGCAGGCGGCAACCTGCTGCCCGGAATGTATGTCCGCGTGCGTATCGAGCAGGCGATCCGCAAAGACGGGATCACCATTCCGCAACGCGCCGTCATCCGGACCGCGGAAGGCAAGCCGCAGGTCTTCGTCATAGGCGCAGACGACAAAGCCGAAGCCCGCGACGTCGTCCTCGGCCAGGTGTTCGATGCCGAATGGAGCGTCGACTCGGGGCTGAACAATGGCGAGACGGTCGTCGTCGATGGCGTTCACAAGGTCCAGCCCGGCAGCAAGGTCGTGGCCGAACCATTGGTTGCCACACAAAACGAACAGGCCCGCCGACAGGCGGCAAACTAGGTATCGAATGGCACAGTTCTTCATCAGGCGCCCCGTCCTAGCATGGGTTTTCGCCCTCTTCATCATGATTGCAGGCATCATCGCGATCCCGTTTCTGCCGGTCGCCCAGTATCCGAACGTCGCTCCGCCGCAAATTTCGATCTCGACCTCATACCCCGGCGCCTCGCCGCAGGAGATCTATCAGGGCGTCACGCGACAGATCGAGGAGGAACTGAATGGCGTCGCGGGGCTGCAGTATTTCGAGTCCACATCCGACAACTCGGGATCGGTGGGCATCAACGCCACCTTCGCGACCGGCACCGATATCGCCAAGGCCACCGTTGACGTACAGAACGCAATCCGCCGGGTCGAGGCCCGTCTACCCGCGACCGTGAGGACGCAGGGCATACAGGTCGACGAGGCAGGCTCAGGCTTCCTCCTGATCGCGGCCCTGACGTCAACGGACGGGACAATGGATGAGATCGCGCTTGGCGACTACATCAACCGCAACATCCTCGGTGAGCTTCGTCGCTTGCCGGGCGTCGGCCGTGCGCAGCTCTTCGCCTCCCAGCGCGCGCTCCGCATCTGGATCGACCCCAACAAGATGGTCGGGTTCAAGCTCACCACTGAGGATGTCAACGCCGCCATCACGGCACAGAACGCCCAGGTCGCGGCCGGGCAGATCGGTGCTTCGCCCAATCCCGTTTCTCAGGACATCACGGCCAGCGTCATCGTTCAGGGTCAGCTTTCCAGCCCCGAAGCCTTTGGCGACGTGATCCTGAGGGCAAACGCCGATGGTTCGACCGTGAGGCTTCGCGATATTGCCCGCATCGAAAACGGAGCCGAAGCCTACTCTTTCGCAACGCGCCTGAACGGACAGCCGAGCGCCAGCCTCGCGATCCAGCTCTCCACGACGGGCAACGCCGTCGCGGTGTCGAATGCCGTCAAGGCGAAGATGGACGAACTGTCGCGGTTCTTCCCTCAGTCCGTGAAGTATTCCATTCCCTACGACACGAGCCCGTTCGTCACGGCCTCCATTGAAAAAGTCGTTCACACCCTGATCGAGGCGATGGTCCTCGTCTTCATCGTCATGTTCGTCTTCCTCCAGAATTTCCGCTACACGGTCATACCGACCCTGGTCGTGCCGGTCGCGCTGCTCGGGACATGCGCGGTGATGTATGCCACCGGCTTCTCCATTAACGTGCTGACCATGTTTGCCATGGTGCTCGCGATCGGCATTCTCGTCGACGACGCCATCGTCGTGGTCGAGAACGTCGAACGCATCATGGTGGAGGACGGACTGCCACCGAAGGCGGCAACCCAGAAAGCGATGGGGCAGATCACCGGGGCGATCCTTGGCATCACCCTCGTCCTGTCCTGCGTCTTCGTGCCCATGGCCTTCTTCCCTGGCGCCACAGGCGTCATCTATCGGCAGTTCAGCCTGACAATGGTGGTCTCGATCATCTTCTCAGCCTTCCTGGCCCTGTCGCTGACGCCGGCCCTTTGCGCCACCTTCCTCAGGCCCGTCTCCGCGAACCATCACGAGAAGAAAGGCCCCGGCGGCTGGTTCAATCGCAAATTCGAGCAACTGACGTCAGCCTATTCGGCATCGGTTGCAGGCGCGGCGCGGCGCTCGCTGCGCATGATGGTTATCTATCTCGCGCTGTTCGCCGGCGTCGGCTACCTGTTCATCAATCTTCCGACGGCATTCGTTCCGGACGAAGACCAGGGCACGCTGATTGCCGACGTGCAGGGGCCGGCAGAAGCCAGCGCCAATCGGACGGTCGCTTCGCTGAAACAGGTTGAGGCGATCTTCAGGCAGGAGCCGGCGGTGGCGAACATTTTCACGATCCAGGGATACAGCTTTTCCGGAAGCGGCCCCAATGCGGCCATCGCATTCGTGACGCTCAAAGATTGGAGCGAACGCGGTGACGGCAATAGCGCCCAGGAGATCGCCGACCGCGTCAACAAGAAGCTGTTCGCGATGAAGGATGCAACGTCCTTTGCGCTCTCGCCGCCGGCCATTGACGGCTTCGGGACGACCAACGGCTTCTCATTCCGGCTTCAAGATCGGGCCGGAAAGGGCCAGCAAGCCCTGAAGGCTGCGAGCGATCAACTGATGAGCAGCGCCGCTGCCAGCAGTGTGGTGACCAATGTCCGAACTGAAGGAATGGCAGAGGCGGCACAGGTCGTGCTCGTCATCGACCGTGACAAGGCCAATGCCTTCGGCGTCTCGTTCGCCGATATAAACAACGCGATCAGCGCCAATCTCGGATCGTCCTACATCAACGACTACCCGAATGCGGGCCGGATGCAGCGCGTGATCGTTCAGGCCGAAGGACGCAGCCGCATGCAGTCCGAAGACCTGATGAAGCTCAACGTCCGCAATTCAAGCGGGGGCATGGTGCCGCTGTCGTCTTTCGCTATCGCTCGCTGGCAGAAAGGCGCTCCACAGATCGTCGCCTATAACGGCTATCCCGCCATGCGCATTACCGGTGAAGCCGCACACGGGCAGTCATCGGGTGCAGCCATCAAGGAGATGGAACGTCTGGCGGCGACGCTTCCCGAAGGATTCGGCTTCGAATGGTCCGGTCAGTCTCTCGAGGAAGTCGCTTCGGGCTCACAGGCTCCGATCCTGTTCGGCCTTTCCATCCTCTTCGTCTTCCTGCTGCTGGCGGGTCTTTACGAAAGCTGGTCTATCCCCTTGTCCGTCATGCTGGTGGTGCCCCTCGGCATCGGTGGCTGCGTTCTTGCCATGTCCTTACGCGGCTTGCCGAACGACATCTATTTCAAGGTAGGCCTGATTGCGATCATCGGCCTGTCGGCGAAGAACGCCATTCTGATTATCGAGTTCGCAAGGGATTACTACGCTCAAGGCAAGTCGCTGCTGGAATCCGCCGTCGAGGCCGCACGTGTCCGCTTCCGGCCGATCATCATGACCTCCCTCGCCTTCACGCTTGGCGTGCTGCCACTAGCGATCGCAGCCGGCCCCAGCGCGGCGAGCCAGAACGCAATAGGAACTGGCGTTCTGGGGGGAATGATCTCGGGAACGATCCTCGCTATCTTCTTCGTTCCAGCCTTCTTCGTCTTGGTGCTGAGGCTGATGAGAACGAAACGGCCGGCCGAGAACCACAGCGCGGATGAAACCATTCAGCCCGCTCCCGAGGCGTCTCCTTGATGCGGCCGGCACCGCTGAGACGATACTGTAGATCGCTGAGTTTAACTTGGCTGTCTGCAGTGTGAAGTGCGGGGTCAAGATGGTATCGACCATCTTCTCCCTCGCCATCTTCATCGCACTTCATGCCGCCGGAGCAGGGACATTGACCATGGTCCGTGGTTTGGATGAACGGTCGTTAACTTAAAGAAATGCGGATCTCGTCGAGCGACGCACACATGTGACCACGAGCAAAGCTTCGTCCCTGATCACAGATCATCGACGGTTTCTCCACCCAATCTCCACCCTCGTCTGCTTTAAATTCAATCGCGGTCTCGAAAAACTCCCGCCCGGTCGAGCGCAGAATTGGTGCCGTTCGAGTTCTGACTAACCAACCACTGGGAATCAATGATGCTGTTCCGTCTATTGCCGGCAATTTGCTTCGTCGCAATGCTTTGCGGCGTCGCCCTTTCCATAGCCGTCGTTCAGATCGACGATATCGATGACCGAACGATCGTGCAGTTTTCCGGATTGAATCCCGTCAACTCACAAGCTGGCTTCGTCAGTGTTCATGAGACGCGACATTGAGACGATTGGCCGAGCCTTGAGCAAAGTGGGAGCTGGAGGTCAAATAAATAAGCACAACCGTTTCGTCGCCCCGTTGGATGATGAACAGGCTGCTTCCACGATCCTACATCCCAGTCTCTGCGCCCCCCACAAGAGCATGCTCGTGTGGAGCCTCGAAACCATGAACCGATAGCGAAAGAAAAACCGTGAAACACGAGAATTTCGACCGATCGAGCCGAGCGACAGGCAATGCCACCTCCCTCGATTCCACAATGGGCGTATGAACAACATGAATATAAAAGCCCTCGCGATCCACTTGGCCCGCGCCGAAAAGCGACGAGCCCAGGTCGAAGTCCTCTCATCCGTCCTCCCGTTTCCTTCGGCGACAATCGATGCTGTTGATGGCAGACTTATATCCGAACAGGAACGATGCCGATTTTATCGGTCATATCTGTATCGCCCATTCTATCCGTTCACGCTTTCCGGCAACGAAGTCGCCTGCTTTTTGTCACATCGGACAGCCTGGCAGACCATCGTGAACGACAACCTCGATGCTGCACTGATCCTTGAGGACGATGCTGCCGTTGACGAACATTTCAGCGCCAGCCTTACGCTCGCGCTTGCGAGCTTGAAGCAAGGGGACTTCATTCGCTTCCCTGTCCGGGACGGTCGAGAGTATGGTCGCTTGATTGCCAGAGCGGAAAGCACCTCGTTAATCGAACCAATATGCCCAGGACTCGGCATGGTTGCCCAGCTTATTAGCCGCGACGCTGCCATCAAGCTGCTGAAAGCGAGCGAACGAGTTGACCGTCCCGTTGATGTGTTCCTTCAAATGGCGTGGATGACTGCAGTCGTGCCTAAATCCGTTGTGCCAAGTGGAGTTCAGGAGATTTCTGCCTGTCTGGGTGGCAGCACGCTGAAGCAAGACAAGACGTGGCTCAGCAAATGCCGACACGAAATCTTACGTCCGATATATCGAACGAAGATCGCAAGATATGCGAAGGCGGCTGCGCGCCATCGTGACTGCTCCCCGAGCAATCACGAGAATGACCGAAATGCCTATTCCCATTTTCATGCATCATCAAATTGATGTTCCTGCGAAACGCGGCAGTCCCTTTCGCGGCTTGACTGTGCACCCGGAGGACTTCCGCCGTCAGATGAAGTGGCTAAAGTCGCTTGAGATTGGTGCTCGTGATTTGGCACCTAATTTGATATTTAGCAGATTAAAAAACCTTTCAGCTTAAGCAGATGACAGTGACAAATATCGTAATCTTTACAGTGGATTACGTCAGAATGGCTAACGAGAAAAGCGTGCTTAGAATCTCAAATTAAGTGCCATAAGCTATCGCAACGAACGCATTCTCACGTTTAACTGCCAAACGACGGCACCATTATTGAGCATGCGAGCTTAACATATGGATGTCGTGAGATTCGTGCCGACGCAATATACTCCGCGAATGACTGCTATCGCTGAGAACGGCACAGGACGTGCATTTGCCCTTCACCGGATCTGAACTAAAGACATGTTATAAATTACCCCTACATAACAACTACATATCGAACCGAAAATCATTCTGACGTCGTTGGGTGGGTAACACGATTACCAGATCAGCTTGCGAGAGGTTAGCCACTAGACGAGTTCCAATTTCGTCTCGCACGCCATAATACGGTGTTATCTGCATAGCCCGCCATGCTTGCCAGTTCGCTCATCGAGCAACCGTTCCTGCCATCCGAGTGAAGGGAAATAAGAGCCTGCCGATAATCTCGGACCAGGACTCGCAAGGAGTTCCCTTCCTCGGCTAACTTCCGCTGCAGGCTGCGGGGCGACATCTGCAGTTCGTCTGCAAAGGCCTTTACAGTGATCGGCCTATGACCGAGATAGATCCCTATCAAAGCCCGGACCTTCTCGCTTAAGACCGCCTCCGATCTGGGCCGGTCGAGCAGATCGGTGATGTGCCGCAGCAGGATCTCGATCAGGCTTTTGTCCTCCGTACGATGAACGCGATCGGCCTCCGCTCTGGACATGATGATGCGATTGCTGGACTGCCCGAACAGTATCGACGCACCATAGATCCGTGCAAGGGAGGTGGGGTCTCGAGGCGCCTGATGTTCAAGGTGAATCTGGATCGGCCGCCAGCCACGGCGGAAGCATGCGCGCACGAGCTGGCATGATGCGGCAATCGTGAACTCGCTGTCCTGCCGCCGCGGCCACATGGATGGATCGTCGATACGGTAGCTCCAGACGAAGTCGCCACCCTCCTCGAAAACGCCTGAACTGGTGGCTCCCTGAACTGCATTGACATACCGCGACAGGCGCTCGAAAGCTGAACGAATGGTTGGCGACAGGGCGAAGAGCATGCCGATTGGCCCGATGTCGGCGGGCTCGAAGCCCACACCCATTCTGGCACCGAATGAGGGCTCGCCGGTGATGATTGCCGCGTCTTCAAATAGCGCGACGTACCGCGCCATTGGCAGAACTGCATAGGGATCGGCCAGTTGCGACCGTAGAATACCGTGCGACGCCAGCAGAAGGTCGGTTTTTCCGGATTTCCTGTCAATTTCCTGCACCAAAGGGATCAGCACGGAGGCGCGAATTGAGGCAAAAGGCGGCATCTTGCTGACTAAATGCGGTGCAGTTGCCATTTCGAGTATCCGTGGCTGTTGGTGTGGCGCGAACTATCGATTCATTGGCGTAACTTGCAATTTCAGTGCCAGAAGCCAGCACGTAGCCTCCCTTCAAATGATAAAGAAGCAAGGGGTTCTTCAATGACACTGGAAGCAAGCATCCCGGCACCCACACAGCCGGACCGCCTGGCCAAGAATTCCGTCGGGCTCGCCCACATCGTCTTTTTCGTGGTAGCAGCCGCAGCGCCGCTGACCGCTGTCGTCGGCGCGTCGCCCGCAGCATTCGCCTTTGGCAACGGCGCAGGCGTCCCCGGCGCCTTCGTGCTGGCCGGGCTGCTCTACCTGATCTTTTCCGTCGGCTTTACCGCGATGAGCCGCCATGTCGGCGGTGCCGGCGCATTCTACACCTATATCACGCATGGGATCGGAAAGCCCGCCGGCGTGAGTGGCGCGGCCATGGCGCTGGTGACCTATAGCGCCGTGCAGATCGCCATCTATGGTTTGTTCGGCTTCTTCATGGCCGGCGCGGTCGCCCCGTTCGGGCTTGCACTGCCCTGGTGGGCATGGTCGTTTGCGGCTCTGGTCGTGGTCCTGATCTGCGGCCAGCGAAATATCGCATTTTCCGGCGCTATTCTCGGCGTCTGCATGATTGCCGAGATCGCCATCCTTTTGCTGCTCGACGTGGGGATCGTGTTTACCGGCGGCGGACCGGAAGGCATGAACCTCTCGTCGTTCGCCCCATCCGCGGTATTTGGCCCTGGTCTCGGCGTGGCACTGGTCTTCGTGATCGGCTCCTTCATCGGCTTTGAAGCGACCGCAATTTTCGGCGAGGAAGCCGAAAATCCGGAGAAGACCATTCCGCGGGCAACCTATGTTGCCGTGACGCTGATCACGCTGTTCTACGCATTCTCGACCTGGGCTATCGTCCAGTTCTACGGTCCGAGCAAGGTTCAAGCCGTGGCCAATGCTGGCCTAGACAGCTTCTATTTCAACGCTGCCAATTCCGTTCTCGGAGCCTGGGCCAGCCAGGTGATGAACGTGCTGCTGATCACCAGCCTGTTTGCCTGCATTCTATCCTTCCACAACACGCTCAACCGCTACTTCTTTGCACTTGGGCGCGAGGGCTTAGCCGTCAGAGCGTTGGGTAAGGTTCACCCCAAGCACGGCTCGCCTTATGTCGCCGGCCTTATTCAAAGCGTGGCTGCGGCCGTGATATTGGGCCTGTTCGTCGCCTTCGGTGCCGACCCCTATACCGTGGTCTTCTCCTGGATGGCCGCACTCGCGGGTATTGGCATCCTGCTCGTCCAGGTGCTTGTCTCGGTGGCGATCATCATGTTCTTCAGGAAGACGCCGACCAGCCACGGGATCTGGACCACCATCATCGCCCCGGTCACCGGGCTGGTCGGACTGCTCGGATCCCTGGTACTCGTCACCGCCAACCTCTCGCTTCTCTCGGGTAGCGACAGTCTGATTGTCAAGGCATTCCCTTACGCCATGGTCGTCGTCGGCATTCTCGGCGCCATCTTTGCGGTACGGGTCAAGAAATCTCAGCCGGTTCTCTACGCCTCGCTCGGAAAGGTGTTCGAATGACCACCACCAGCCAGCTGGCGCTTTCGGATCGGCTTCTTCTGCTGACCCTCGCCCTCCTCGTTGTCGCGACGCTTGCCGTTGGCATCAAGACGCACGCTTTCTGCTCGATCTTCTGTGTCCACGGTGACCGAATGGTGGAAAGCGACATCTGCTCAGGCCGCTCGGCGGGCTGACACACCCAGAATATGGGGCGCGCGCCTTCCGCCGCCCCGACGTCTCCAGATTTGAAAGGCAAACCCATGGACGCCGTCGTCGCGCTCACCCATCCACTCGACCCGCTGAGCCTTGCAGAAATTGGGGCTGCGGTTGCCATCCTCAAGGATGCAAAGTCCCTCCCATCAACCGTCCGATTTCCAATCATCCGGCTCGAAGAACCGACCAAGGCGGATCTGGCTGCCCATCGCCAGGGCGGCTATCTCCCGCGCCGCGCCTTCCTCCTCGCAATGGACATTAGCAACGGCGAGACCTTCGAGGGTATCGTCGATCTGAGCAAGGGCGAAGTTGCCTCCTATGTCCGCCTGCCGCTCAATGAAATGCCCTATGGCCAACCGCCGGTCATGCTTTGCGAATTCGAGACGGTCGAGGGAACGGTGAAATCCGATCCTCGCTGGATCGCCGCGGTCAAGAAACGCGGGATTACCGATGAAGACATACCACTCATCCAGATCGATCCGTTCTCGTCAGGCTATTTCGGCCACGACTTCGAGAAGGGCAAACGCATCGTGCGCGCCGTTTCCTACTGGCGCGGTGATGTCCGCGACAATGGCTATGCCCACCCGGTTGAAGGTGTTGTTGCGGTCGTCGATCTGACCGCCAACAAGGTAGTCGATCTTCACGATGACGAGAAGATCATTCCGGTGCCGAAGAAAAAGCGGAACTACGGTCGCGAATCCTTTCCCGAAACGCGGCCTGACCTGAAGCCTCTGCATATCGTCCAGCCGGAAGGCACGAGCTTCTCGGTCGACGGCTGGAAGGTGGAATGGCAGGGCTGGAGCTTCCGCATCGGCTTCACGCCGCGCGAGGGCCTGGTGATCTACGAGCTGGGCATCGACGACCAGGGCCGGAAGCGGCCGGTGATCTTCCGCGCCAGCGTCACCGAAATGGTCGTGCCCTATGCCGATCCAACCGCCAACCATTACTGGAAGAGCGCATTCGACGCCGGCGAATATGGCTTGGGGCGCCTGGCGAACTGCCTGGAACTCGGCTGCGACTGCCTCGGCCAGATCCACTATTTCGACGTGCCGGCGGCCGACGATTTCGGCCAGCCATTTGTCATGAAGAACGCCATCTGCATGCACGAGGAAGACTACGGCATCCTTTGGAAGCACTACGAATTCCGCAACGGCATCTTCGAAGTGCGCCGCTCGCGCCGCCTCGTTATCTCCTTCTTCGCCACCGTCGGCAATTACGACTACGGCTTCTACTGGTATCTCTACCAGGACGGCACGATACAGCTGGAAGCGAAGCTGACCGGCATCATCCAGACGGCGGCCGTCGCCGATGGCGAGACCTATCGCTGGGGCGGCATGATCGACGACAATCTCGGTGGGCCGACGCACCAGCACTTCTTTAACGTCCGCCTGCACATGGACGTCGATGGCGGCGGCAACACGGTGACGGAACACGACTTCGTGCCGCGCCCCTGGGGCGAGGACAATCCCTACGGAAACGTCTTCGATACCAAGAGCCGGGTGCTGAAAAGCGAACTCGATTCACCGTCAGTGGCCAATGGCGAAACGGGTCGATATTGGAAGGTGCAAAATCCGAACGTGACCAACAGCGTCGGCAAGGCGCCCGGGTACAAGCTTGTCGCTATGCCCTCGCCCGTGATGCTGGCTCAGCCAGAATCGACGGTCGCTCAACGCGGCGGCTTCGCCAAGAAGCATGTTTGGGTCACCGCTTTCGACGAAAAGGAGAAATATGCGAGCGGCGACTATCCCAATGTCCATGCGGGTGGCGATGGCCTGCCGGCCTACGTCAAGCAGAACCGCCCCATCGAGAACGCAGACCTAGTGCTATGGCATTCCTTCGGTCACACGCATGTCTGCAAACCCGAGGATTTCCCGATCATGCCGGTGGAATACGCCGGCTTCACCCTGAAGCCAAATGGCTTCTTCGCCGGCAACATCGCCATGAACCTACCGACGGGGGACAATGGACATAGCGTCGACAACCGTGTTCAACAGGCCGGGGGCAAACCAGCTCAAAGCTGCTGCAGCAAGTGATTACTGCCGCGCTCCCGGAGGCATTAGCGTCCGGGGGAGCGGGAAAAACGTGGGGGGTAAGGCTCTTTCACGTGGATTGAACTTACCCCAGCGGTTAGCGATTTAATTGCACCAATCACCGAGGCGTTGTCGCCAGAAAGTCATAGATCTCTTGGTCGAGAACCTCGGTCGGCTCGTTGCTCGACCAAGCGACAGGATCTTCGCCACCGAGAATTTGAGCATCGCATAAGCGCAGCATTTTCTTTATGATTTCATCATCGAGAAATATAAGTAACTTGCCGGTTTCACGCATTGCGTGTCGTTTTGCATTTAATCGGGGTCTTCCTCAATTTGTGTGGAGATGAGTCAATTTGATTGGCATCATCCGCGCCCTAAGAAGCTCTGGTCCCGCCCTGCCGCACATTGCGCGCTTGATCGTCTTCAGTCGGTTGATCCGGCCTTCTGCCTGACCGTTGCTCCAGGGCAGGTCGATGGCGTTACAGACGGCGTCGATATCACGGCGAAGTACACGGGCAAAACGGGCCAGGGCCGAGACGCCTTTATGATCTAAATAGCCTTACGACTTATCTGCGATTTTGTGGCGTAACATCCTGCTATGGAAACCATTGAAACCCGATCTCCTTCTCCTGGCGATTAGTCGGGTCGCCACTCGCCGGCCTGGACGATACCGGTCTCGGTTAGTTCGGTGCACACGAAGTGTGAAAGCTCATCGCGCCTGATTACGGCGGCGCTCAGCCGGCTAGTCCGATATGCTCCGGTATCCAAAGCTATGCGATTCAAGTAGACTTCGGGTCGCAGCGACTTCGTGATCGTGTGACCGTGCAAAACGACATGGTCAAACACATCCATATGGTCGAGGAAGCCCGCCCTGATCCAACGCAAGTCGTATTCGCTTTGATTTGCAAGCTGAACACCAGGACGTATTCCAGCGTGAACAAAGCAGAAGCGCCCGATCTCCTTGAATGTCAGCGCGTTTTCTAGCAAGTCCACATGGTGTGGGAAGACGCGGCGAATTTCCGCGGCGATGTTCTCGAAATCCGGCACCGGGCGATTGGAATATGCGCTCATCGTTGCGACGCCTCCCCAGTCCATCCAGTTGACGGCGTCCTCATAGGTGAGAGCGCCACGAAGGAGCTCACGCAGGTAAAAATCATGGTTGCCAAGGATTAGTCGAGAACCCGGATAAAGGTCGAGTGTCGAACAAACCTGATCGAGTACCTTTGGACTATCTGGGCCGCGGTCGATCAGATCGCCTAGGAAGATCACGACCGGCTTGGATTGCTGATCATTCGAGGCAGCCGCGATGTATCCAAGCATGGCCTCAAGAAGATCGGCGCGTCCATGGACGTCGGCAATGGCATAGATGTCGGACGGTAAGCTCTCGGTTCTAGTCACTGTTTCTTCCTGCAGGCGAACAAGGTGCGCGATGGTATCCCTGGTGCTCGCAAGGTATCGGGACTTGGAGCGGCGGGGACGGGACCAGGGCCAAGCCTTGGTGTTGGCAGCTCCTATAGGCCATGTCGGCCTTGACGCGCCATCAAAAGTGAATGTTGGCGCGAAATTTCCGACCTGTCTTAGCCTGATTTGGAATGTCGTGACTGTGAATCGGCTCCGAACGCTCACCCCGTTGACATCCTCGACAACCATTTGGAAACGCAGTGAAAATCAAGAAATTAAGTGGGGTTATCCCCGAGCCGGCAGGAATCCCGCTTTGGCGCGCAATTACGTAATGGGATCAATATGTTGGGTTCCATCCCCAAGGGGGCCACCTTCGGAGCCGATTCACACTCGATCCGTCTCGTGAGGGACATTCGGCGCACCCTTGAACCGGGTGCGCCAAACCGTAAACCTACTTTTGAATGCAGGTGTCGACTGTGTCCTTTGTGCACTCATCGAGCCCGGTGAAGACCGGATCTTCAACCGGCTTGCCGGCAATCAGATCCATCAGCACCGAAGGTGCCTTGTAGCCCATCTCGAATGGCCGCTGGCCGACGAGCGCAGTCACCAGACCTTCCTTCGCAATGGCAACCTCGTCGCCGATCGTGTCGGCCGCACCAATGACGAAATCGTTGCTGGCGATCTTCTCGGCCATCGGTTTGAACAGGTCGCGATAGGGTTGCGGCGCACCGAACAATGGCCAGCCACCCATAATGCCGAATGCGTCCATGCCGGGATTGGCCGCGAGAATATCGGTCATTGCCTGAACACCCTTGGCACCGTCGTCATTCGTGAACACCGGGCAGCCGGCAACCTCAGTCCAACCACCCTCGCCTTTCAGCGCGGTCAAGCCTTTCTGGCCAGTGAGCGTGTCGCGCATCCCTTGTGCGCGGCGCAGAATATTGTCTGCTCCCGGATTGCCTTCGATCGTGCAGATCTTACCGCCCTTCGGCTTGGCCTTCTTGATGTACTCCCCGATGCGGGCGCCCATCAGATAATTGTCCGTGCCAAGATAGGTCTTGCGCAAGGCTGCATCCTCGGCAGCAAGATCGGCATCGAGCGTCATCACCGGAACCGTCGGGTTGGCGGTCTTCAGGGTCTGGGCGATGAGCTTTGCATTTGACGGCGAAATTGCGATTGCAGCCGTGTCTGCCTTGCCCAACATATCCTGAACGATCTGCGCTTCGCCGGCTTCATCGGATGTCGATGCCGGACCGGTGTAGAAGCACTCGTATTCCGCCGTGGGATTCTCTTTGTTCCATTTCTGGCAACCTTGATTGATTGCTTCGAAGAACGGATTGTCGAGGCCCTTGACGACGATGACGAGTTGTTTCTTGGCCAAGGCCTGCCCGGCGGTGAGTGCTAAGACTGCGGCTGTAAGTAGTAATGCCTTCCTCATAGTTTCCTCCCTTGAAACAGACGGACACCGCGTGCCCGCCACACGAAATCAACCCGGATACCAGACGATGCGAGGCTCCTCCTTCGAACGCTCATATTGCCATGCCGAGTCGATAAGCATCTCGAGATCGTAGTTTGGCCGCCAATCCAGCAGGTATTTTGCCTTGCTGTTGTCCATCCAATTGGAATGGAAGCGGCTTGGTATGTCGATGGAGCCGAGATTGCGCGTGCGCAGGAGATAGGCGGCGACTTCAGCATAGTCGACAGGTCTGTCCATGCAGATGTTGAAGAGTTGCCGCTCCGCCCGGGGGTTGTCGATCGCTGCCAATATTGCCGATACGAGGTCATCGACGTGCACGAAATTGCGTTTCAGCGGACGTCCGTCAGCATCGAGCAGCAGCGGCACCGTACCTATTGCTGCATAGCGCCGCGCCGCTTCTTCCGGAACGAGCATCTTCCAGTCCGGACCGCCAAAGACGTCGTCTCCAAAAGACAGCGAATACTTGAAATCGTCCTTCTCCATGATCCAGGGCGCGCGCAGACAACAGCCATTCAGTCCGTACTGAATGCCGAACTGCTCCAGCATGACCTCTTCCAGAACCTTGGAGAGCGCATAGCCACCCGGATAAGCACAATGGGGGGTACTCTCGGTGATCGGGCCGTCGTGGCGATAGTGGAAATGCCCCACGCCCGCATCGCCGCCGATCAGGATGAACTGGCGTGCCGTGACGTTCGTACGGAACTCCTCAAGCAGCCAAAAGAGACCTTTGACCGTGACATCCATGATGTCGCTCGGCGTTTCCTTGCATGTGGCGAGATGCACGACATGGGTAACGTCATTCAGCGCCGCTACCACAACATCGCGATCGGCGATCGAGCCGCGGATGACGTCGACACGGTCGGTCTCATCGCACAAACGATTATGACAAAGCGCGCGGATACGGGCTTTGGAAAATCTCGGATCGTCAAGCAGCCCAGCAATAAAGCGCCGCCCGACCTTGCCCGTTGCACCGGTAACAAGGATCAGCATGCTCTTTCTCCCATTGATAGCTAATATCCGGGCGCAACTCTCGTCAAACGATATTTGTCTGACAAAACTGATTTTGCGATAATAAGGCCAAACCTCGGACAATTAGTTGACGCTGTCGCGGGGTTTTGCGTAAATGCTCCTGATCGCTTCTCCTCGGAGGACATTGGAAAAGCGAATTCGCTGGAGCCTCGCGTCGAAGACAAGCAGGGTTCGGAGCGACGGATGGCCTGCAAGTTTTGGGTGGGAGGCCCGGAGGCTGGTGGCGGTTCTTGAGCTCAGCAATATTTCCAAACATTTCGGTGCCATCCAGGCAGTCAACGATGTCTCGTTTTCGCTCGAAGCGGGGCAGGTTGTCGGCTTGATGGGCGACAACGGCGCTGGCAAGTCCACATTGGTGAAGATGATTGCCGGCAACTTTCGACCGAGCCATGGAACCATGCGGCTCGACGGCACCGATCTCGTGTTACATCGGCCAAAGGAAGCGCGCCAGCATGGCATTGAGATTGTTCACCAGGATTTGGCGCTCTGCAACAATCTGACGGCGGCAGCAAACGTGTTCCTCGGACGAGAACTGCGCCGCGGCGTATGGCCTCTTCGCATCCTCGACCACAAGAGCATGTACAAGCGCGCCGGCGAGATATTTCGCGAGCTCAAATCCGAGACGCGGGCGCGCGATCTCGTAAAGCAAATGTCCGGTGGCCAGCGGCAAGCGGTAGCGATCGGCCGCACGATGCTGTCTGAAGCGAAAATCGTATTGATGGACGAGCCGACAGCAGCCATTTCCGTGCGCCAGGTGGCTGAGGTTCTGAATCTGATCCGCCAATTGCGGGACCGGGGCATTGTCGTTGTCCTGATCAGCCACCGCATGCCCGACGTCTTTTCGGTCGCCGACCGCGTGATCGTGATGCGGCGAGGCAGAAAAGTGGCCGACAAGCAGATTGCAGCAAGTTCGCCGGAGGAAGTGACAGGACTGATCACCGGCGCCATCGAACAGGTGTGATCGATGCTATCCGTTGCAACAGGAAGGAAGAAGGTCGACGATGGCGATTACACTTGACCAAACGATCGGACAGAAACAACGGAGCTGGCTTGCGACGATCGTGGGCGGCCAGACATTCTGGGTGCTGATTGCAGTCATTCTCGCCTGCATTTTTCTGTCGATGGCGACGGACTCTTTTGCGACGGCGAAGAACATCTACAACATCACCCGCAACGTCACTTTCGTCGCCATTATCGCGCTGGGCATGACGTTGGTCATCATCACCGGCGGCATTGATTTGTCCGTTGGCTCCGTGCTTTGCCTGTGCAGCATGGTGCTGGCGGTCGTCATGCACGCGGGATACAGCATTGAAGTCGGCATCGTCGCCTCAATCGGTACTGCTCTTCTGGTCGGAGCTTTCAACGGCATATTGATTGCCTATCTCGGCTTCCCACCTTTCGTCGTCACTCTCGGCATGTTGTCGATTGCGCGCAGCCTTGCGATGGTTGCGTCCAACAACACTGTCGTTTTCCAGTTCGGGCCTGATCACGACAAACTACTGGCGCTGGGTGGAGGCGCTTGGGTTTTCGGCATCGCCAATCCAGTGCTTTACATGGTCGTGCTGGCACTCATTACCGGTTTCGTGCTGCGCTGGACCAAATTCGGCCGCTATGTTTTTGCCATCGGCGGCAATGAGCACGCTGCAACACTGACGGGCGTTCCCGTGCCGCGGATCAAGGTTATCGTATATATGATTTCTGCCCTGTCGGCGGGGGTTGCCGGCATCATCCAAACCGGCTGGCTCGGCGCTGTCACCACCAACATCGGCGCCGGGATGGAACTTCAGGTCATTGCCGCCGCGGTTATTGGCGGAGCCAATCTGGCTGGAGGCGTGGGCACCGCGTTTGGAGCGTTGATAGGCGCCGCACTCATAGAGATTATCCGTAACAGCCTTGGCTTGCTCGGTATCAATGCGTTCTGGCAAGGTAGCTTTATCGGTGGGGCAATTGTGCTTGCCGTCCTTCTCGACCGAATTCGCAACTTGCGACACGACGAGTAGGCGAAGCCAGTCGATCGCGGATGATGACTTCTGGCCGGCGCTGGTGGAAGCATTGGGGAAAGTTTGGTTGCGGGGGCCGGCTCTGTTGCCAAAATTTCTTGGTGTAGGATGGAATTCCAGACGGTCTGTGTTTTTGACGAGGAAGCCCTCTTTTTTACCGCCCGCAATCGCGCTTCACCGTTACCGGGCGATTGTTCAAAGCCGCTTGCAATCAAGAGAAGGAATATTTTTCTCTGATCTTACGGCTCCAAAATCTTTTCAGCAGAGCCCTACGCACAGCTACCTCATTTCATTGGATGCGTCCGTGCGGTCAGCTTGTTTCCGTCAGGGTCGCGAAGATATGCGACGAACGCGCCGTTCGGCCGTTCCGTAGGCGGGCTCTCGATTGCCATGCCGCCATGTGCGACACCGGCGGCATGCCACGCCAGGACATGGTCGGGGGTCGTCGCCGCAATACCGATCGTTCCGCCGTTGGCAGCGGTCGCCGGCTTGCCGTCGATCGGTTTCGTGATCATCAGCCGCCCTCCTTCATGGGCGTAGATCAGCCGGCCTCTCGCATCCATCTCGCCGGGCTTGCCCCCAAGGGCGACGAAGGTGGCATCGTAGAAATTTCTCGACCGTTCGAGGTCGTTGCTGCCGATCATGACATGGGTGAACATGCTTTATCTCCTCTCGGGTGGTAACTGTATTTCCTGGTGCCTACCGGTCAAAGTTACCTAAATATCTGGCTGGCGATGTGCCAAGCGCTTTCTTGAACATGGTGATAAACGCAGACACGGATTCATATCCAAGGTCGCCCGAAACCTGCTGCACTGTCGCCCCCGCTGCAAGGCTGCGGATTGCGACGATCAATTGCAGCTGCTGTCGCCAACGGCCGAATGTCAGTCCGGTCTCATGCTGAACGAGACGTGCGAGCGAATTTTCACTCATTCCTAGTCGCCTTGCCCATTGCGCCATCGTACTGCGATCGGAAGGATCATCGGCCAATTCCGATGCAATCCGCACAAGCCGGGGCTCATCCGTGAGCGGGAGATGAAGATGCTCTACCGGCATCCGCGACAATGCCGACAGAAGCAATGTTGCCATGAGTTTAGAGTCAGCAGTCGCCGCTGCGATCTGATCGGCCATCTCAATGATAAGTTCCCTGACGAGCGGGGATAGGGACAGCGTGCAGCATCGGTCCGGCAGATCGGCGGCGCCCGGCTCGATGAACAGAAAAAACAAACGGGCATTGGCGGTTGCCACATTGCTGTGCGGCATGCCGCCGGGAACCCAGACGCCGCAATGAGGCGGCACCATCCACAGCCCGCTTGGAACGCGACATGTCACGCCGCCCCGCGAAGCCATGACAAGCTGCCCTTTTCGGTGGCGGTGTTCAGGTGCCTCCCGTTCATTCTGCGAGACGTCGATCCTCACGGCGTGCACAGGCGCAAGGGAGGTTTCGATCTCGTGGTCGGCAAAAGCTTTAGATAGAGAGAGCGACTGGTGGAATTTAGTCATCATTAGAGAGAATATCTAAATTCATCTGCGCGCTTTGTCGATAGAGTCACGTCAAAGAGTTCGGAGATTGACGATGACAGTTCAGAAGCAAGAGCCGCAATGGTGGTCCGATATCATCCAGGCTGAAATCCGATTGCCTCAAAAGGGCTCTCGCAGGCTTCGCATTTTGCCTCCCCAATGCACGTCTATGGGGGCCGGTGGCATAGCCATTGTACGAAAGTTCATAAAAGCCTGCCTCGCGCGGACACTCTGGCTCTTTCGTCATCAGCCGACCCCCAATTCGGCTGTCTCGTGTGCAGATCCACTCGAAGCTTACATGTATGCCTGCATGATGGCTCCGGTCTTTTGCTACGTCTCGCCCACAGTCTACGGACTGACTGTCTCCAATGATGAACGAGGTGCCACGCGGGTCGATACTCACTCGGGAGACGACTTGTGAGCGCACGACCGGTCGTCACCACCAGTAATGTAATATTTTCGTTGAAGACATTCCTGGCGGCAGTGCTGGCCTATTACATCGCAATAAGGTTCGATCTGCCGCGACCGTTCTGGGCGGTGGCAACCGTCTACATCGTTGCTCATCCGCTTTCGGGTGCGATCTCGTCGAAATCATTCTATCGACTGCTGGGGACCCTGACCGGCGGCGTTGCGACGCTTATCATGATCCCAAACCTGGTGAACGAACCAGTGCTGCTTTCCGCAGCGATCATTGTATGGGTTTCAGGATGCACTTTTCTCAGCCTTCTTGATCGCACGCCTCGCGGCTATGCCTCTCTCCTGGCCGGCTACACCGTGCTTCTCGCGGGACTGCCGCTCGTCGCGGCGCCAACAAATACGTTCGACACTGTCGTTTCCCGCGTAGAGGAGATCGGGCTTGCGATCCTGTGCGCCTCGATCGTCAGCCACGTTGTTCTTCCAGTTCATGTCGCTACAACCCTCCTCGGCCGGATCGATGCCTGGATCGCAAGGGCGCAGACGCTCTTTACGGCAACCGCAACTGCCGAGGCGGACAAAGCCCGAAGCAGAGCGGAACGGTACGCCTTGGCGGCGGACGCGGTCGACCTCCGGTCGTTCACGGCCCACCTTCGATATGACGGATCGAGGTATCGACGCGCAATGTCGGTGGTGAGATCACTGCAGCAGCGGATGGTGTCCTTCCTTCCGTTGCTGAGCGAACTGGAGGATCTGCGACGAGCACTGGCGAAGCTCAACACCCCCCGCTCGGAACAAGCTATATCAATGATTGCAGCTGTGGGATCGCGCTCAACAAGCGCCTCCGGGTTCTTCCAGACCAGGGCTGATTTGCTCGCCTCTTCCGGAGCGCCTCGATCATGGGAAAGTCTGCTTCTTGCCAATGTTGCGCGGAACCTGCGGGATGTTCTTCAGGTTTCTCGCGGGTGTCAGTTCCTTCAGGTCGCCCTGAAGGAGGAGAACGCAGCGAGAGAGGCTCGTCGCTTCGTCTCTCCGGAGAATATTCCAGCTCCGCACCGTGATATCGGCATGGCATTGCTATCGGCGCTGGCGGTTGCGATCTGCCTGGCGACCTCCATGTTCTTCTGGATTGCAAGCGGCTGGACGGACGGGATGACATTTGCCCAGATTTCGGGTGTGCTTTGTTGCCTTCTGGCGACGATGGATGATCCGGTACCAGCCATGCGCAAATTCATCGATGTCACAATCGGTGCCGTCATCGCAGCGTTCGTCTACGGCTTCGCGATCCTTCCGCTGATTGATGGTTTCGTGCCGCTCGCCGCTGCCCTCGGGCTATTCATGATCCCTGCCGGGATATGCCTCGCTGTGCCCTCGCTTGCGATAATCGGCATGGGGCTGTGCATAAACTTTCCGCTTCTTCTCGCCCTCCAGGCGCGCCAGAGCAGCGACTTCATGATGTTTGCGAACACAGGCATCGCAACCATTCTTGCGATGGTCTGGACAATCATGGTCTGCGGCATCTTCCGATCTGTCGGGACGGAGACCAACGCCCGGAGGCTTTTCTTCGTGACCCAGAAGCATGTCGCCAGGATCGCGGCTGGCCGACATGCAGACGCCCATGTCACGCGCCATCACCTCATCGATGTGGCAGGCCTGTTCGCCGCCAGGGCGGCGAAATTCTCTCCCGCCTCCGGCGCCTCCGATCCAGACCTTATAAGGGATCTGCGGACAGGACTTCATATAACAGCGATGCAAGAACTCGCGGATGAAGCCTCAATGCCGATGCGCCTCAAGGCGCAAGCAATCTTCTCCGGACTGGAGACGTTGTATCGGCTTGCGCCCGCCGAGCGAGGCGAACCATTGGAGAATGCAATCGGAATGCTGGACGACCTTATCCTTTCTACTGCGGACATGGTTCCAGTGGATGCCGAAACGGAACTTGTGGTGCACGCTGCTGGTCTTCGTCTGTGCCTCGCTCCGGAGGCGGATTTTCCGATTTTGATAACACCTCCTTCAAAAAGGAATGCTGCGTGACCGGACAATTCGACCTCTATGGTGTCTTTCTGCCATGGTTCTCGGCACTCGCGCTGTGCGCGTACGGTCTGCTCCGCATGCTTACATCGCTCCTCGCCAGGCTCGGGCTTTATCAAGCGGTGTGGCATCGCTCCCTGTTCAACCTCGCACTTTACATCACCGTCCTTGGCGGGCTTTCCGCCCTTTTCAACTGGTTGCAGATATGAAGAACCTTACGATCACCTCAGGCAGAGCCCTGTTGACCTTATCTATGGTGAGCTGCGCCGCGGTTCTAAGCTGGCACCTGTGGTCCTACTACATGGAGGCGCCGTGGACACGGGACGCTCATATCCGGGCGGACATCATCCGGCTGGCACCAGATGTCTCGGGACCTGTCACCGAGGTTCTGGTATCGGACAACGCTCAGGTGGAGAAAGGGACGCCCCTCTTTCGAATCGAAACAGACCGCTTCGACCTTGCGCTGCGCGAGGCGGAGGCCCAGGTGCAGAGCAGCAAAGCTGCGGCAGAGCTGGCGAGGACAGATTTCGAACGGTATCTACTGCTTGCATCCAAAGAAGCAGCCAGCCTCAAGGAGCGGCAGCATGCGGAGAGCCAGATGCGCCAGGCAGACGCCGCCCATCAATCGGCACTCGTGGCCGTTGATCTGGCGAAGCTGAACCTTGACCGGACAATCGTGAAGGCACCGGCCTCGGGTAAAATCACGAACTTCTCTCTACGTCGCGGAAACTATGTTTCCGCCGGAAGTGCGGTTGGGGTGCTCGTGGAAAGGCCATCCATCTATATCGCTGGATACTTCGAAGAAACCAAACTCCCACGTATCCACATCGGCGACCGTGTGAAGATCGATATCATGGGAGAGCCGCAATCGGTTACCGGGCGCGTCGCAGGTGTTGCCGCCGGAATCGAAGACCGGGAGCGAAGTGATGCTGCAGGCTCGCTGGCCAGCGTCGCCCCGACGTTCTCATGGGTTCGTCTGGCCCAGAGGATCCCGGTGCGCATCGAGTTCGAAGATGTCCCGGATGCAGTTCAGCTGGTTGCTGGGAGGACCGCTACAGTCTCTGTTGAACCGAAGGGCGACTAAGGTGTGAACCCATCCCATGCGCTGGAACGTGTAGATCGAGGTATACGCGTCCCTGCGCCTTCGTGACCTAAATCTGCTAAAGGCAGACTTGAGGGTCCCTCAGCGATGATGCCTGCACTATGTCTGATCAAGGCATTCCGAAGCGTAACCGATGTGCTGTTCACACCATCGCCGAATGTCGGTGCTTTAGCGGTGCGTGAGGAGAGATCGACACGCTCAGAAATGGGTGAACGGCTTTTGATCGAAATTACTTCGCCGTTCCTCGCCCGCTGCATAGCGCGGCATATCATCTAACGCTGCCTGGAAGGCAGTGCGGATCTCGTCCTGACTAAAATTCCGATCCCAAGGCTCCGTCTGGGGAAGAAAACAGGCTCACTGTTCCGAACTAGCGGCGACCGCATTGCTCATTCTTTTTGCCACGACGCGAGGCTGGTGGTAAGGTTTCCTACCAAAAGGCCGAAGAGGATAACCATGTCGAACGTTTCAAAGGTCAGCATTGCAGTTACGCCACAGCAAGCTGAGCTGCTGCGGGATGCGGTCGAGAGTGGCGCCTATGCCAGTAGCAGTGAAATTGTCCGCGAAGCGATGCGTGATTGGTCCGCGAAATGGGCTACCCGAAAGAACGATATCCAGCATCTGCGCGAACTGTGGGCGCAGGGTAAAGCCAGCGGCACACCAAGAGCTGTTGATTTCGAGGCAACCCACGAAAAGGCTCGCCAGAAACTGAGTGCCGCTCGCAAACATGGTGGTTAAGCTTGTTTGGTCGCCTCAGGCCGAGGATGACGTCATCAGTATTTATGTCGAGATTGGCCTCCACCAACCGCTGGCGGCTGAGCGCTACTACGAGCAGTTTAAGCAGAAGGTCAGCCTTTTGGCCGATCAGCCGCAGCTTGGTCAGCGGCATCCCGAAATCGCAGCCAGCGCGCGGATGTTGGTTGAAGCACCTTATGTTATTCTCTACGAGACGATTCCGGATGCCGATCAGGGACCAGTCGACATCATACAGATTGTGCGTGTTGTGGATGGCAGGCGCGATCTGCGCAACTTTTTAAAAAGTTAGAAGCCGCCCGGCTATGTGAAGTAGAGTGTCGCTTTCAGCTAGATTTGCGCCACTTTTTCATTTCGCATTGTACCAACTGATTACATTTATGATGTTGATCGAAAACATCTTCTTGCAGTGTGGGTGGATCCGTCCGAAATGAAAAAGTGGGTCAAATTCGTGCGATAATCAACAACCGACACATCGAAGCGATCAGGGCGGACGGTCGGATGAAATGGCAAGTAACGACCGGCTATGGCAAGCGCTCGCTGGTCGAGACCGCCATCGGCGGATACAAATCGATCATCGGACCTCGACTGCGAGTACGCTCACTCGGCGCGCAACAGACGGAGGTCGCCATCGGCTGCGCCGCCCTCAATCGCATGCTCGCATGTGCACGCCCGAAATCCGTCCGGTGCGTGACAGCTACCGCATAGACATAGCATCACAGACTGAAATCCGTTCAGTCATCGACCGATGCACCAACGCCCGGTCGATGCGCTAAATGCCTGGCTTGCGGCAGCGCGGATCGACAACGGCAGCGTGTTTCAAAAGATCGATCGCCGGGGCAATGTTTCCAAGCGTTCGCTGGATCCGAGGGCGATCAACGACATCGTCAAGCACAGAGCGGCGCTGGCCGGCCTCGATCCAACTGAATTCTCGGCACACGGTATTCGCTCGAGCTATCTCACTGAGGCCGCGAACAGAGGTATTCCGCTTCCCGAAGCCATGGAGCGATCCCGGCATCGATCCTTCCAGCAGCCCTCCGAATATTACAACAGCACTACCAGGCGGAGCGGAAGGGCCGCACGGCTTCTGTCCTGACAATCGTCTGATGTTCATCGGACAAGTTATGTGATGATCGATGTGCTAGCGCGCCTTATCCAAGGCTGCCATGGCCTGGTCGAGGCCCTTCCAGGAGAGGGGAATTGCGACGGTCTGGCCGGAGGCATCTGTGAAGCGCAGCTGTCCGTCTGTGCCGGCGCGCAGGATGGCAAGCGATGCCGCATCAGGCTTGGCGCTTGCCGCACAGCTGCCGGCAAGGCAGCGCTGCCAGGACAGCTCAAGCCCGCCCTTTTCCTCATCCCCCGTCTTGCCGTTACCCGACAGGTGGATGGTGCCCGGCAGGGATATGTTGACCGGCACTAGGGCTGTCAGGATCAGCTCCTTTTCCCCCGGTAGGCGTCCAATAGCGACTTGGGCGATCGGCTGGCTCTGGCCCTGCACCTGCACGGTCTGCATGACCTCGCAAGTCTGGGCGCCGGCGCGGCCGGACTTGCTCGCATCGGCTGCGGTTTGTGCCGACGCTGGAAGCTGCACACAGCGCAGAACCCAGCTGCCATAGCTGGCCGTGGTCGCTGTCGGCTCCGACGGGATGGAGGCCTTCGCAGGATCCGGTTTGGTCGTATCAGGCTTGGTCTGGGCGCCTGCTGGCAGCGCCATCAGGCTGACGCTCATGATGAGGATAGCAGAACGAAGGAGATTGGCTGTGATGCGCATGGAAATGGGAACCGGATTGAATGACTTGGAGAGATGCCAGGAAACCAGAAGCTCTGCCCATGATCTCCCTGGTGAATGACGCGGCGAGGAAAACCAGCCTTGGTCAAAACCTTGCGATGAACCTTAGGTTGAAGCGGTTTGTGCTGTCAATATCGGAGGCCTGCCCATGGGCATATTCCAGCGACAGCGTGTCCGAGTGCGGGCTCGCCTTTTCCGACAGGCCGAAGCGGATACCGGCCCCGAAGGCACTTGCCCGCGTGATACTGCGCTCCACCGAGGTCGGCTGCTCGAGCTTGGCAAGGCCCGCGGCGGCAAAGACATAGGGAGCAGCAGCGCTGCCGAGCGCCGGCGCCAGACTGAAAGTGAGGGGAAAGGCCGCCTCCGCACGCATGGCTGCACCAGCATCGCCTTCAATCTGGCCGCCGTTGAAGGCCGATAGCCAGTCGAAGCCGCCGAGCGCAAACTGCTCGGAGGAGGCCAGCGCATCTCCGAACGAGGTCTGTGCCTTGGCCGCCAGCGAGATACGCACTCGATCGGCGGCGAGTGATTGGCTGTAGAAGGCCGAGGCTTCGAGCTTGCGGAAGTCGGGTTCCGCCCCATCGCGCGACAGCGGCAGATCGCTGGTCGCACTGCGTGCGCCGAGCGCATCAAGCCCGAACGAGGCCGTCAGGCTGCCGCTCAGCTGGCCGCCCCAGGCGGTGATCATGTCGCCGCTCTGCGTCAGGCGAAGCACCCGCAGCTGGTCTTCCGTGAAGGCGGAACGCACACCGTCAAGATCGAGCTTCTGCTTTTCCTGCGTCACGTCAAAGGAGAGCACCGAGCTTGTATTGAGGTCGCGGGCGCGGATCCAGCTGTAGCCGAGCTTGGTGGAGAGGCGCTGGTAGTGATCCACCATCGTATAGGCAAGATCCGAGGTCGGATGCGTCTGGCTGTCGACGCCCTCCATGTTCAGCCAGGCGCCATCGGTGCCGAGCGGAACCGTGAAGCCGGCAATCACCTGACGGTTGCGCGGATCGTCGCTGAAGATACTGTCGTTGAAGCCCGGATAGCCCGACAGGCGCAGGTAACCGACTTCGCCAAGACCGAGCAGGCTGTTGAAGTCAGCGCCGAGACCAACCGTATAGGTGCCGAGGTTTTTGGCAAGGTTGTTGTCCATGGTCACCGTGGTGGTCACCGCATCATAGCGGCCATCAACCACGACCACCGTGGTACCGGGCTTTGTACCAGCCTTCAGCGTCGACTTCAGCATGACGCCCGGAGTGTCGCCCGCCAAAAGCAGGCGTCGCTCCAGCTCGGCTTTCGTCACGCCCGGCTTGCCGACGAGCGGCGCAAGCACGCTTTCCACGCGCGCCCTGACCGCAGGCGAAAGGGCAGATGCGTCGATCGCTTCCACCTGTCCGTTGGTGACGACCAGCCGCAGCGGCCTGCCGTCCCTGATCGTCTGGGCCGGCAGCGTCACGCGCACCAGCAGGTAGCCGGCCTTGGCATAGGCCTCCTCCAGCCGGCGGGATGCAGCAAACAGATCTGCGCCCGTGACCCGCCTGCCCTTCAGCGAGGCTTCGATCGCAGCCGTCTGGGAACCAAGCTCTGGCAGGCCACCCTCCACCGCCAGCCCAGACGGCGTCACGCGCAACTTCTCGGCACCCTTCGGCGCCTCCGCACCGGTTGAGGCCGGAAGGCTCAGGCCTCCCGCCACCGCACGCACCACAGGCGGCGCATAGCTCTCCTGCGTCACCTGGCTCGCCGTCTGGGCAAACGCTGAAACCGGCAGCGCAAACATCGTGCCAAGGCCGAGCACAGAAAGCGCCCACGTGACAATAATGCGGTTCAAAAATGGGTTCATCATCTTATTCATCGTCAGTTGCCGGTGCAGGTAATGGCGAGGCCCGAACTCGATTGAGCCTGCCCCATCTGGGCGCCGGAACAAGTCTCGGCGGTCATGATAAACTTGCCAGAGCTCGGGTTGACAGCTGGATTGTCGTAGACCACAGCCTGCGGCGTTAACTGGGACGGAATGAGTATCGGCTCCAAAACCTCGTGGCTGGTCGTGTTGACCGACAGTGGGCGGGGACGGGGTGCTACGGTGCTCAACGGGGAAACTATCAGTGTGCCGGCAGTATAGGTAATCCTGTAATTGCTGTTACGAAGCGAGCCTTGCACAATGCCGTAGGCGCCAACATTCGACGCCGAGGTCGCCGATGTTGCAAGTGCGCCGAACAAGCTGTCTCCGGTTACGAGGCCCGAACCGCCGACCGTATAGGTGAGCTCCGGAACCGGATCGCCATAGGTCATGCTTTGGGCATTGGCCGCGACAGTAATCGACCGCTGGGCAACCGTCAGGGTACCGGGCTGATAGCTGATGGTGTAATTGCCCGAGGTCAGCCCCGAAGCCGTGATGGAATAGGTGCCGGCATTCACCGCGCCCTGTGCGGTGCCGCCATAGCTGAGCGTGCCGCCGAGCGATGCCGCGCTGTCGTTGCCCACGAAGCCGCTATAGGTCACGCCATTGCCGCCGCCATAGCCAAGCCCGTCATAGGTCTTGCTGTCATTACTGGCCGCGACAGTAATCGACCGCCGGGCAACCGTCAGGGTACCGGGCTGATAGCTGATGGTGTAATTGCCCGAGGTCAGCCCCGAAGCCGTGATGGAATAGGTGCCGGCATTCACCGCGCCCTGCGCGGTGCCGCCATAGCTGAGCGTG
>Ga0105240_10001103_pt1 | contig 47594 bp, 49 predicted proteins | sample KBSC54metaG_FD_80426 | JGI IMG/M metagenome (GOLD analysis project Ga0105240, IMG submission 80426) | Corn rhizosphere microbial communities from Kellogg Biological Station, Michigan, USA - KBS C5-4 metaG | ecosystem: Host-associated > Plants > Roots > Rhizosphere > Soil | place: Michigan, USA... | reverse complement strand
TCGTTGCCGTCAATGATCAGATCCGTAATCGGGTCTTGGGCATTCGTGCCATAGACAGCGATGCCAAATCCGTTGCCGCCGCTCCCCGGCTTATCGCGGCCGGGGAAGGTCTGCTCGATGTGATGGACGTTATTTTTGAGCAATTCGATGTGCGAGCCGGAGCCGATGACGTTTATGCCTAAAGGGGTTAGGTGATGCTCGGCGGTGCGAAAATTACGAATCTCAAATCCTTCGATTCGCACGTAAGACTGGTTCTCAATAGTGACGACGCCCTGCCTGCCTTGAGGTGCGGAGTGGATTGCATCCAGCACCGCCGTTTCGCCGGGGTAGCTTCTGAAAGTGATAAAGCCATGGTTCGCATTTCCGGACACATGGATGCGCACCAATTCCTCGTATATCCCACCGTGCGCGTAAACCGTGCTGCCGGCGTTGGCCGTGTCAGCAGCATGTTGAATGGTTCTCCATGGCGCGGATTGGGTGCCGGGGTTGGAATCGTTGCCCGTCGTCGCCACATAATAAGAGGTATTCGGCTGGGCCGAAGCAGTCGAGGCACACGCAAACAGGATGAAAACGCCTATGAATTTCACGCTTACTCTCCCTAGTTAAGTGATTGCTCCCCGGACTAGAGTCAGAACCAGAGGGAGCCGAGTTCGACCGCGGGCCAGATTCTATCCGTTTGTGGAGGTTAAGTTTTTCGAGAAGCCAAGAGTTTCTCCGCATTGTCGTGATAAACCTTCCGCAATGTTTCGTCCGGTAGTTCGAAGCCATTCAGGCTCCAGTGGTAGCCGAACTGGTCCGTTTCATAAAAGTGCTCGTCCCCAGTCTCGAGAACCCGGAAGGTAATTTGATACATGGCCTTGTCAAACCCCATGTCGGTGCCGTACAGCAGACGGTCGCCGTACTTTTCATAAAATTTGGCGGTGAAGCGGGGAATAGGCGCAGTTTCGGCATAACGCGCGGAAATGTCCGCGTACAGATTGGGGTGAGAATCGAACACTTGCCCCAGGCGCGCCAGATCGTAGTCGAGGTTGGCGAAGTGGCAAGCGATGAAAGTCGTATTCCCATGTTTCTGAACGGTGCGCTCCAGGATGTCAACCATCCCGGGAAGCCCGACGATGCCCGGCTGGTTGTCCAACCGCCAATGATAAGCATTCATCAATCCGTCATTGGTATTGTCCATTGGTTGGTACATCCAGATCGGATCGGCGACGTGAATGCTTACTGGCATGCCCAATTGCCCACACCTCTCAAACAGCGGATCCATGCGAGCGTCGTCAGGATGCATCCCAAGCGCCTTTACCGTGCTTGAAGTGAGTCCCTTCCCTTTGTCATGAAGCTCTCCAACGCCCCGGGCGCCCATATCGTGACATCGCTCTAGAGCCTTGACCGCCTGTGGGCCGAATCCGGGCTGGTCGTAGCCGGTATAGTCAAAACCGCACCACAGCTCGAAGCGGCCAGAGTACGCGGAATATTTGCGATAGATATCCGAGAATTTCTCTCCCGTTGCCATGGCCAGGATGATTGTTTTCTCCACGCCGACCTCGTCCATGTTCCGGACCCAGTCCTTGATTTCCTCCGCCGTTTTGGCGTAGGGATGGGAATGTAGGTCAATGACGGGAAACTTCGCCTTGGGAACCTCTGTAATCGGAATCTTGTAAATGGATTTCGGCTTGTAGTCTTTGAGCAGGATGTTTTCTGGGGAGGCTGCTCCGGATGCCTTGCTGGAGGATGCCAGGTTACTTGCGTGTTCCCGCCCACTCCAGGCGGGCATGGCCCCTGCCATCACGCCAGCCACGCCGGCGGTTTTCAGAAAAGAGCGGCGTTTCATATGTTCTCCTCGTAAATTGTCTCCAACGCCAAAAAAACCAATGTGATTCTCGTCGTTCTACGCATTTAAACAATGCGTCTTTTGCTTCATTGTTTTTGCCTCTGCCAGCTTTTCCCAAAGGTCGAACCACGCCGATCGAGGGCAATCACTGCCTGGTGCGAAACTCTGATATCGCCTCGATCGGTCCCACGATGTTTTCATTTAATTTCTGCAAGTCTTCGGCTGGTATCCAGTATTCCCTGTGGTCTGAGCTCCCGACAACCTGAATCTTGTATTGACTCAGGAAGTCATTTCGCACGCTGAAGCGTAAAACATATCCTGCGAACCCCGATGCTTCGTCTTGTGTGTTCCAATTTTTGGCAATTTGTGTCGCGTACTGCTCACTCCGTACGGGATAGAAAATCGGCTGATGTGGCAAGCGAGCTGGGAATCTCCGAAAACCAGAAGCACGAACAAGCTCCAGTTCAGCCTGCCCAACAGGTCGGTACAATGTCGAGAGTTCCGGCATTTCTTCCAGAATATAAGGGCAACGACGAGAACCTAGGATATCGCTTTAGGAGCATGACTGGGCGAATGGGATTTACGACCCGGCGGAGCGGGTAAGAGAAACTTCTTGAGTCACGGATCCGTAATCTCAGCTTTCAAGTGACCGTTCCCGCCTCCGCGATCCAGACACCACAGTATAGGGTGCCGAAGGCTCTGATTCCCTGCGGGTATTCCGTTTGAATCTCACTGCACTTTGTATGCGCCGCCCTTTTCTGCGTCAAGGAGCGGTGGGTTTTCGCCAAATGGTCCTGAACTAGCGATCGCGCGAAATTTGCGGCGATAGTTGCGATAGAAGTTAGCACGGCGTGCTTTTGTGACTTCGTCGGCGTAGACGCGTTGGGCGAGCGCGCGCAGTCCAGCTTCAAGTTGGGAAACGCTCATCTTGCGCGGCAGGAAGTTGACGTCAAAAAGAGTGCAAAGTTCCCAAGCTTCGTCGCGGACAATACGGCCTTCCTGCTTTAGACGCGTATATAAAGGGGTGCCGGGGAAAGCGGTCTGGACAGTGATTTGGATGTCATAAAGTCCGCTTTGCTGGATAAACTGCCAGATGCCGTCGAACGATTCGGGACCCGTGCCATCGAGCCCAAGAATGAAACAGCCGTTGACCCGGATCCCCTGGTCTTGAATTTTGCGAATGGCGTTGAGATAGGAGTCTACCTTGCGAGCTTTCCAGTTTGCGCGCTGCTCGATGCCATCGACGGCGGAGAATGTTGTGCTTTCGAACCCGATAAGGATTTCAGCGCAGCCAGCATCGTGCACCAGGGAAAGGAGTTCATCATCATCGGCGACGGAAATGTCAGTCTCGGTGAACCAACGGATATTTTCTTTGGCGATGGCCCGGAGGAGTTGCTTGGAGTGGGGCTTGTTCACGAAGGTGTTGTCATCGGCGAACTCGATGAAAGGCCTCGCCCAGCGGCGCTTGACGGCGCGGATTTCGGCGATCACGCGATCGACGGGTTTGATTTTGTAGGTGGGAGAGATGCGAATGGATGCGGCACAGAATTCGCAGCGGAATGGGCACCCTCGCTGCGTCTGCACCGTGATCCGGTTGTAGCGGTCCATGTCGAGGAGGTCGAATCGGGGCATTGGGGAGTTGGCGAAGGTGTAGTTCACGCTGCGGCTGTCGTATATCTGCTTCATGGTACCTGCTCGCAGATCGGAGATGACGGTGGGCCACGACGGCTCACCTTCTCCGACAACGACGGCATCGGCGTGACGCATGGCCTCGAGCGGGAGAGCACTGACGTGGAGGCCGCCGAGGATAACGCGGGTACCGAGAGCTCGGTAACGGTCGGCTAGAGTGTAGGCTTCATGGATCTGTGCGGAAAAACTGGATATGGCGACGGCGTCAAATTCTTGCGGAACTTCCTCCACTTGCGCGAGATCGGGGACTTCGAGGTACTGCACTTCAAGGTCGGGCGGGGTAAGCCCAGCCAGGGTGAGGAGGCCAAGGCTGGGAAGCGAGGCGATGACGCGACTGCGTTCGACAAAACCAGGAAGGGTGAGCCCTAATGCCATGAGTTCGGCATTATGTGCGCGAACTCCGCTCATTGCGATCAGCCCCAGTTTCATCGGGTACGACCTCCAATCAGAATGGCAAGCAGCCCTGTTGTGATCGACAGGACTGGAATCGGGAAAAGATGTCGAAGCGGCTTACGCCATGCGGCGAGGAAACAGCAGATGGGCATGCTCGCGGCGGCGATGATCAAGGTCCAGGAGGCTATCGCGAGCCAGCTGCCGCGAAGGGAAAGCTGATCGAAAGTTGCGGCAAAGGCGAGGTTGACGAACCCAAGCCCGAAAAAGGCAATGTGGCCGAGCCGCATAAGGCGGCGGCGGTAGGAGGCATAACCTCCCATCCATGTTTCCTGGTGAAAGAAAAGGCCGATGGCAGCACCGGAGAGGACCCCCGCAAGTATGCCGATCCAGCCACCGACAAGGTTCAGGGTTGGCATAGGTGTTCCTTCCGCACGCGACGAAAGTTCGCGTTGGGATAACAACGAATGCGGCGAGATTAGCTGGAAACCACGGCTTCGAGTGGACACTCAGTACAGTTTTCGAAGTGTCACAAGATAGGGTTGAGTCCCCGAAGAAATCTGAAGGGTAAGAATCACAATTAGGCTTGAAGTTCTCCCGACGGTAGCCCTCAATCGCTTCCCTTTGGAGGAATGGGTGGAGCCCCGTTCAAGAGAATGAGAGTGGCCCCGAGTTCAGGTTCGTTCTTTCGCCTTCTGCTGTGTCAATAAACGACAGAGAAATTGTCAGTAATAACAGATCTCTTGCTTGCGTGTGCCATAGCTGTAACCGTAACAGGCGCGTTCGTTGGGCCTACGCAAGTCGCCATTCCATTATTGCCCGGACCATTGCTGATTGAAATATTGACTGGGTCTGATACTGTCCATGTCTGACCGGAGCAATTCACGCAAGCTACGCTCGAGCAGCCTTTGGGAACGACGGAAGTTGCTGAAAACTGAATTTGATTATTCGGTGTAGCGAGAGGGTGATCTGCGCTGGCACTCGTCGGAATCACCGAGAGCCCAGTCATTTGGCAATTTTGGTTGCCGCATCCCGCGGCGACAAGAGCGATAGCGACAAGCAGGAGTGTGATGCAAGGATTTCTTTCCATCTAGCCCCCAACAATGTGCGATTCCCCTCGTTGCGCGAAGCCTACAAATCATCCCGAAGTGCTTTGATTCGTTGCCTAGCGTACGGATACAGTTGTGGGTGCTGGCTCCGGAACCCAACAGTTTAGTCTTAATTCAGTCACTCTGCGTTGCTTGTGGCGATATTCCTTCTAACTTTACCTGCGAAGCCTCAAGCTCGGAGGCAGAACTTGCGGGTGGATGCCATCTTTCCGCAGGGATCATCCTTGGGTTGCCCTAGAGCAACAGGCACGCAGTTTGAAACAGTACAGCGCGATTGCGGCTGTTCTGGAGCGAGCTTAATCGCGATCTATCGCAATGGCGGTGGTACGATCTTTGTCCAACTATGCCCGCTCGGGTTGGGATGAAGGGTTCAGCCAGCGGGAGTTAGAAAGGCGGTAGGGGTGGAATCATTTCGAGTTTATGTTGGGGATGAAGTGCTCGACGATTTGCGGACCCGGCTGCAACACACCCGATGGCCGGATCAGATTCCAGGCATCGGATGGAAACAAGGTACGGAGCTGGGCTGGTTGCAAAAACTCATCTCCTACTGGATCAATGATTTCGACTGGCGGGCCTGGGAGCAAAGACTTAACGCTCTCGATCATTTCCGGTGGGAGGGCATTCACTTCGTTTACCAGCGAGCGGCATCTGGCCGGGGAATGCCGCTCCTCCTCACGCATGGTTGGCCCAGCAGTTTTCTCGATTACATAGACATGCTTCCCATGCTCGAGGATTTCGACGTAATCCTGCCCTCGTTGCCCGGCTATGGATTTTCTTCACGTCCCGCCCAAGTCGGCGTCAACTACCGATACGTGTCGGAATGCTGGCATCGGCTTATGTGTGAGCTTGGATATTCCCGATATGGGGCGGGCGGCTATGATTTCGGAGCCGGAGTGACCACGATCCTTGCATTGGATCATCCCGAATCGGTGGTTGGCATTTATCTCACCACGCTGGAGTCTGACCTTGCACCCATGGTAGATGACCTGGAGTTGTCCGATAGCGAGCGGTCGTACCTGGCTGTTAACCGAAGCTGGGACACCACGGAGCGAGGCTACAGCGCAATACAGTCGACCAAGCCACAAACCATTGGCTACGGACTGAACGATTCTCCTGTTGGACTGGCTGCGTATATCGGCGAGAAATGGCATTCGTGGAGCGACGCCACCCCCTCCAATGATTTCCTCTGTGCCACACTCACTCTGTACTGGGTGACACGGACCATCACGTCATCGATGCGTGACTACTGGGACAATCGCTGGTACCCAGTAAATTGCGCATGGGTAGAGACGCCTACAGCTTTTGGCGTCTTCGCGCACCAAACCGTTTTCGAAGGTGAGCCGCCCCGCTCGTATTTAGAGCGGGTCTACAACATCCAGCGATGGACAGTCTTTCCTCGTGGTGGCCACTTTGCACCGGCCGAGGATCCGAAGGCGGTAGCGGGGGACTTAGCAGCTTTTTTTCGTGACAAAAGCTAAGGCCGGGTTGTTGACGGGCATCGGTTGTTCGCGTCATTTCGCAAATTTGCGCTTTTCATGCGCCCTTGAGGCGCTCGATTGCGCTGTCCATTTCTGTGAGGACGAACTGGGTAGAATGATGGGCGTAGGCGGTGATCGTGGGCTTTCGATTTGAATTCGATCCTGCAAACAAGATCCTAATGACGCGGATGGAGGGAGAACTCACCGATGACCTTGTGAGAGAAGCCGACGTAGGAATTCGCAAGCATTTGTCAGAGAGCAATCCTCTGATTCACATTGTGGAATGTTCCTCCGTAACCAAATTCTCGATGTTTGCTGAATCCGTTCGCTACCTTGCGAGGCGAGAGCGTGTGCTTAAAGGGATGAACTGTCGTCGCTTCTTTGTAATGCCCAGTACCGTAGGGTTCGGTTTAGCAAGGATGTTCCAGATCGCAGGCGATCCCCACTACGAGTCAGTGACCATTGTTCGCTCGCTCGACGAAGTCCGGCAAATGCTGAACGTCGGGCCTTTCCAATTTGGGGCATTGGAATAAACTTCCCAGAACTAAGATAACCTCGTTCGCGATCTTGCCTTTGTACAAGGTGAGCGGCGTGTCGGGTGTTGACAATTGCCATTTCGCAAACCTTGGGCTTTTGCCTCCGTGCTGAAATCTCCGCGTGAGCAGCATGGGGGGACTACGATTGAAACAATTTCCCAATTTCTGGGTTTCCCGATTGCTCAGCCAGTGTCTTAAAAGATTTTCCGCTCGTGTCACACACAGGCGGTGCGCAAGGCCGGGAAACGACGCAGGAATCGTGCAACCCACTCCGTGTCTCCGCGTTCGATCGCATGGGCAAGGTCGCTCAGTTCAATCCCCAAAAATCCGCCCATTTCTCTTAAGTATTCGATCGCCCAACCGGCAGGCGTCGCGCCGAATCGCGCATCTGTGGCATTGACGTCAGCGCCTTGTTTCACCAACTGCTCAACAATGTGCCGATGGCCTCCGAAGGCCGCGTAATGAAGGGCTGTCGCTCCCGATGGATCGCGTCCGTGAACCAGTTCTGGGTGGCCCTCTAGGATGCTTGTAACGCTCGCGAGATCGCCCCGCTTCACAGCCTCAATCAGTTGGTCTACATCAGCCATCGAATTGCTCCTGATCCGGCATCGCTAACGGCGGCCGAAGCGTGGGCATTCTCCATGGAGTATGCCTGCAGAGCGTCGGCTGGCCGAAGTCTGCGAAAAGGGAATGTCAAGAAAAACTCTGTCCACCTGCGATCTCGCGAGGAACGCAGGGAGCATTGACCAACATATCCTTCGGCTCCGCCAAACCACCGCTCGAGTGTGAGTTTCACCGAATTGCGGCGCGAATTTTATCAGATATTAACTTCACCAAGCTCATTCCTCCTGCATCATCGAGCGTACCTGCTGGAACTATTCTCGGAGGGAATTCCGCTGTGAAAAAATTCATTGCCCGTTTTGTGTCTATTGCATTTACTTTTACATTTTTGCTGGTTTTGAGCGCCCAGGCTCAGTTCACTCTGCTTGCAGTCGGCACGCTCGACAGGTCCCGCGGCGGCGTCTCCACCGACCTTTCTGGACTCAACTACACACTTGAGAATGGTGCGCCCGCGAGCTTGCTTGGCGGATTCGGTTCAGCCATCACTTACGCCGGTGGCAGTACGTTTCTCGCTTTGCCCGACCGCGGTCCCAATGCATTTCCTTACGACGCAAGCCTGGATGACACCGCCAGCTACATCAACCGTTTCCACACGGTCAATTTTGAGTTGAGCCCCAAGGCCGGCAGCCTTGGTACGCCCTTTTCGCTCGACCTTTCGCTGCATGCGACCACCTTGCTATGGAGCGCCACGCCGCTTGCCTACGGCACCGGCGATACCATCGCGGGCTCGGGCGTTCCGCCCATCAACAGCGCCTCTCAATATTTTTTCACGGGCCGATCCGATAATTTCGATTCCAGCAAAGACTCTGGCAATCGCGATGACGCCCGCTTCGACACCGAAGGTATCCGCCTTTCCAACGACGGTACGAAGGTATACATCTCCGATGAATACGGTCCTTACGTGTACGAGTTCAACCGCCTGACCGGCCAGCGACTGCGGACCTTTCAGTTTCCCGCCTGCAACCCGGTAACGCCTTTTTTGGGCTGCTTCTTTGTGACAAATTTGTCGTCCGTCGGCAATAACGAAATCAGCGGTAACGGGTACGGGCGCATTGCCAACAAAGGCATGGAAGGTCTTGCAATCACCCCCGATGGCACAACCTTGGTAGGCATCATGCAGAACGCGCTCATTCAGGATGCCAACGAGGGCAAGAAACAATCCAAGCTGCTTCGAATTGTGACCTTTGACATCGCAAGTGGGGTTGCAACTCACCAGTACGGCTACCTGCTCACGACCGGCTCCGGCGTCAGCGAGATTCTCGCTCTCAATAATCATGAACTCCTGGTAGATGAGCGTGATGGTAACGGTCGCGCTAACGGCAACGATGCTGTGGTCAAGCAGCTTTTTAAGATCGACCTGAATGCGGCGAGCGATATCAGCAACATGGACGCGAACGCAGTGCTTGCGAATAATGCTTCGGTTGGAAAGAGCTTGTTTCTCGACATCGTTGACCTATTCACGAAAAGTGGGATCGCCGCGGCAAACATTCCGGCTAAGATTGAAGGTATCTCTTTTGGCCCGGATGTGAAGCAGGGCAAGATTAACGTCCACACTCTCTGGATCGCCAACGATAACGATTTCTTGACTACGGTTCCCGATACGCAGGGCAACCAGATCCCCGACCCGAACCAGTTCTTCGTGGTCGGCTTCGCCGATGCCGCGCTGACGGGCTCCGACTACGCTCCACAGCAGGTAACACCGCTGCACTAGATCAGCAAATAGATCGGGTCCAGCGCGAAACGGAAAGCCACGCCCAGCAATGGGCGTGGCTTTCGTTCTTGTTCCTGCAGTCGGGTGACAACCCTCAAATCTTCAGCGAGGCGAGAGCTCCAAATTGAGTCGCAATCACGCTACCGCGAAGGCCGGGTTCTTCTGGCAACTGTGCTCTCCTGCAGTTCTTTCAACTGAGGCGAGGACTTCGATCTATTCCCGCCCTCGGGCAATCAGGGATGCGGCAACCCATTTACCCGGAAAGCGAGAGTCCAGCCATGAATCTAGGCGATGCCGCATTTCTGGATCACTGCACTGAAAACTAACCCCAGTCTTCCCGTGTTGATCGTCCCAGATCACGATGCCGGTTGCGCACACCGTCGACCCTCCGGGCAGGAGAAGGGAGATATTCAACATTTCGGCAGGTTTCAATGGAATCGGGCTAGCGATGGCCACACCGTTACCGCTGATATTGATGGTTGAGCATTGAAAACTCTCGCCGGAACGGATGATCTTTACCTCGACTTGAATGCTTGCCGTGCATCGGAAATGCCGGCGATGCCCTCCCACCATTAGGTCATACGCGGCGTACAGGGTTCGTCGGATCACAGGTGCCTCAATGGGCCGGCGCAGAAGAAAATGGGCGCGCCCCTGCAGGGCTTGGTTTATGTGGGTTGCATTGGTGGCGGCGGCAAACACCACCGCTTCTTTATTGGAACGGCTCTGGTGAACGCTGGCCAGAACCGGCCCTGCATCTGAAACCGTATCGAAGTCGAGCACAACTGCTTCGTATCTTGCCCGATTCAGTTGGTGCGAGACTGCATCGGAATCCTCGCTGGACTCCGCTTGGATGCCAAGTTCGCTGGATACGCCGGTGAAGGTTGTGATCAGCAATGGATCTGCGGTCAGCAGGAGTGCGCGAATCGTAGAGGTGTTCGACATTTGTCTTCCACGAACAGGGCCGAGCATACGCCTCTATCGGAGAACACTTACAACAGCTCGCCTGCTCCGAGTTGGAACAAGTTTCTGGCAGAAGACTGGGAAGCATGTTAACTACTTCGACTTTGTTACGAAATCAGAACAAAAGGCGGAAGTTCCGAAGTTTGGCTTTGCCGCTCAAAGGGCCGGGAATCAGCGACAACTGCGAACAAAACCCCCACGGCCAGTTAAACACCCGCCGATGCGTTCCCACTATCTCTCGGTCAGTTCCGTGTGGATGAGTGAGGCGATGTGACTCCACACTCTTGGGTCGTTTTCAATCTGGTGATGGGGCTTATTGAACATACGGGAAAGCCACTTGTAGTTGCTGCAGTTGATGTGAAGGTGGTCATAGTCCATCTCGAGATTGCCCAAGACTACCGTTTTTGCCGGATCGGCTGGAACGATGTGGCGTTCTCCTGGCGTGAACCCTCGGGTTTGGTAGAAATTGATGGCCTTAAACACATTTTGCGGGACGGTACGGCCGTTCTGTCCCAATTTGCGAACACTGTCAATTTGGATTGTCAGGGAGACCGCGATGCCGTTTTTGCCTAGATCTCTCGCGAACGCCAGCACCTCGGATCCTCCCCAGCTGTGACCATAAACAATGATCAGCGGCCGTTGGGTGGACTTTGGAACATGCGTCGGGCCCGCAGCCACGGATTCGACGGTTTCTTTTAGCGCCTTCTGCTCCTCGCGGTTGCCAAAGACCCAGACCTTGACAGTTGAGCCATAACGCTCGCGCAAATACCTGGCAAACCAGACTTCTGGATGTTTGGCATCATTTGGCTTTACGAAGCCTCCAAGAAAACAAATGACAATGGCCGGACGGACCGGCTCAGCGTTGCTGGAGCCCTTGGCGCACACCAGGTGCAGAGCGTCCCTTACGGCGGGAGGCGAGTTTGGCTCTTTGCACGCGGCGACGAGGGCCTCGGGACCTGCACCAGGAGGGGACTCCCCATGGAGCAGGTTCAACGGAATAAGAGCCAGCAGGGAAAGGGTGAATATTGCTGTCACTGGCAAGCGCCGATTCCGCGTACCGAGTGAGGGCAGGCTCGTAGTAGTGGACAAATTGCACTTCATGGTGTCACGGCTGAGAGGCCTTCCCTGGATCTTGACGCTGGCGCTTCCGGAAGCGCGGGGTCAGGTGTGGGATGAGAAACTCTTGAAGCACACCTTCGAACGATGTTTCAGCGAGCCTGATTCCGGTATTCGTGGCGAGCAAGGCAAAGCCCTTGCGGTCGGTTGATGGATAGTAGAGGTACGAAACGCCGCCAGCGGCAAAAGACCCCAACACGTTCGAATAGTTCGGCTGCCATCGACCGTTGTCTCCCCTGCAGAACACGGGACTGGCAATCGAATACAAAAGCCTAGAACGAACGCTTCCGGTCCCTTTGTAGAAGTAGCGTGGGTCCTGTTTCAACACAGACGGCAAGATTGCACTTCCGATAAAAGTGCCTGCGATGACGTCGGCATAAGAAGCGGCAAACCGCTTTCCATAACCTTGAGCTCCCTGCCCATAGCCTTCGAGAGCGTTCGCCGCCTGTTCAGCCCCTGCCAAAATACCGACTCCGACCGAAGTGAATGGATCTGCGGTCGATTTCCAGGCAAGGCGGAATTTTTGTTTGGAGGTGAGCGGAACAGCATCGTGAATATAGCTGACGTAGAAATTCGGAATCACGCTCAATACGCGCTGCTTCTCCTGTTCTTGAATTTGTGCTTGAGCCACATCGGTGGGAGTAATCTTGACCGAGACCTGGGTCACGTCCTGCTCAATCATCAAAACAATGGCTGGCACAAGGTATGCCTGTCCGGCCTGGAGGACATCGGAGAACGCGTGTGAGCCGAACCCTTTGTAGGTGATGGTCAACGTAAATCCGCCAGGGGCCACATTCGCGAACGAGAATTGTCCTCGATCGCCAGTCTGAGCGTCTTCAGTCCGGGATCGATCGGTCTGCTCGAGATGCACATGAGCTCCAACCATCACGGCTCCAGACTGATCAAGAACTGTGCCGCTGATCGTCCCAGATGTCCTTTGATCTGTAGTTGCCTGTGCACCGTCGCGAGCGCCTTCCTCGCGAAGATTGAAGCTGCCTCCCGTTCTGTCTTGGGCTCTTGGGAAAGCAGCGCACGCAAGCCATAAACATATCGAGAGGGGGATTGTTGCCAGCCGCGACATGCCGGGATTTCAGATTCAATGATTCCAGCGATTCGGAAGAACTGTCAGAATTCGCAGGCGAGCCGTTTTTTCCCAGGCGATCATGGAAGCGGGAGGTGCGTTCAAGCGGAAATCTGGAGATCGGCTGGCTGGGACTCTAACTGATGCAGACAACATTTTCACCGATTTTTCGTTCCACGCGGTCTTTTAATCAATGTGTCATATAACCGAGGCGGCCATCCGTTACCATGTCTGCACTCTCGGGCCCGCGCGGGGCTGCCCTCGACTCCTCAACGGAAGATTCGACCAAAGGAGGGCGGCCCCCAAGTCTTCCTGGCGTTAAAGCGAAGGCAGCGGCGGCAAAGCGAACCGTCCAGACCCCAAGACCCGTTAGGACGTGAGAAACCTACCGCCGCTGAATCAATGCATGACCTGGGTCATACGGCGTACACGTCCGCGGACTTGCGCTGCTCTTGCGGTTCCATCTCAATTTAAAGGTGGCAGTCGGGCCGCTGGGCGCCACCGACGATTGCATCCGCCGGTCGAGATTTCAGAGTAGGAGGACGAGTTTCATCCGTCTGGAGCGATGGACTGGCTCGATAGATAACCTTGCCTTTCAGGAGGTGAACGTCGTTTCCCATGCGAGCTCCGAGGAGAACGCCCACGACTCCCAAGCCGTAAGCTGAAGCGCCACTCGCGCCAGCGCTCGCGAGAGCGCCGAAACCTGCACCGGTTCCTCCGCCGATCGCGCCACCCATCAGGGCATTTGCGCCGTTGCGCCGGTCGACTCGCACTTCGCGAACGCGATCGCGACGCACACGAGTTTCCGGCAGATCGCGCTCATCCCAGCGACGCCGAGGGATCCGGCAGACGAGTTCATCCGCGCTGGCCTGGACGAATATGCAAGGGAATGTAAACTCGGTCACAACGGCGATCCGCCAGCCGGTTGGAATATCCTCGACGCCACCCCAGTCGCTCAACGGGGTTTTCGCCCAGGAGATAGAGGCCAGCAGCAATACTGTAAACATCGCGTGTAGGGTTCGCATGAGTTCAGGTTAGACGCGCAGTTGCGTCGAGAGTGCGAGTCTGTGACAGTTTCTTCAGTGTCCTATCAAGAACCGTGCAGGGAAAATCCCGGTCGAGCGCAAGAAGAACAGTTCTGTCGTGAAGATGGAATGCAGATGGGCTGGCGGGTAACCCGGCTATCAATGTGCATGAGCCATGCCTGAACGAAGGTCAATCAGAGTCTGATCATATGCCTGAAGCCGAATCAAACCTGCGCGTGGATATTCCACGTTAAGAATTACGTATATCAGGACAACCGTGATCAGGGTGAAGCTCAGGATATGCAACCAACTCCGGTGCTGCCCGATCGCCATTCGGTACCCGGCCAACGAGGAGCAAAGCAGGCCTAAAGCGAATAACAAAGCGAAAATAATGGCGGGGGGATGGTTTTGGAGCGCCATGGTTCGAGTCGTCATGACGTCGATCATATCGTTCAGCGCAGGAAGCAGCAGTTTGCCCGCATCCGCGTGAGAGTCGCGCTGTGCGCTTGCTGATATCGCCTTGGCCCAAATCTGTTCCTGGAGCGCCTTGGATTCAGCCATCTCTGCCCTTGCTGCGGCCAGGTCTGGCAGGACGCGGTAAGTCTCTAGCCGGGAGTCAAGGTAGCGGCGAAATAGTTCTTGGAGTTCAGGTCGCGCTGTCTCCGGCAATAAGTTAAGACGCAGAAAGGCGGTTTCGATGCAGTTAGCCTCTTCGGCGATCAAGGCCCGCTTTTCATTGAACCGTGTCGCGGCGCCGGAAAACGTAAATGCCAAAACCAATCCAAATAGAGCGAAAAGAGCCCCTTCAATGATTCCCAGGCTCCCCCGCTCGCTCTCCGACTCCTTGGGGCGGCGTCGAATGCCGATGCGGCGTCCAACTTCGAGTAAGATCAACATCCCCGCGCAAAGCACGATCGCAAAAAGAATCGGAGGAACGGGAGGTTTCATCCAGGCGCAATTCCTTTCCGCTGCCCCATAGTTTCAGCCGTTCAGCCAGTAATAAGCATTCCGACTAATTCCGGTACAAGGACACTGTTAAATCTGCCAGCGAGCATTCCAAACCGCGGCCTGGACCGTATGACATATGTGCGTGAAAATCGGCAGCACGACATTTCTTCTGCTCGAGCGAAACCTGGGATGCTTCTGGGAGTAAAGGGGTTAATTGGGCTCGAAAACCTTATCCATGCTGCCGCCTTAGTGCAGGTGGGGCCTGGCATCGCCAGGCCGCTGTGAGCAGCGATCGGATTTCTTTTTCATCGACGCAGTCTAAGTAAACCAGGATGGCGGGGAAGTCCCGATAATGATCCGTAATAAAGAACTTTCCAGGATCGCAGGCCAACAATCTCTTCTTGTCGTCAGCAGCACAACGAACGGCCAGAACGTCGATCTTGGGTTGTCGCGGCCGCTTGGGAACAACCCGCTCGTGATAGGTCCAGGCAAACTGCTTGTCTCGAACATAGAACCGCAACGCCATTGCCGTTGACTCATCCCTGCTCTCTGGCAACGAGAGGGCAATTCGCCGCACCGTCTCAATGTCAACCATAAACGCCCGGCCGAGAAATAGTACAACTTCAGGATGATGCCTGGATCACTCTTGAATCCTCTAGCAGCTCTCCTACCGCCGTTCCCCACCAGCAGTAGGATCCCGATTTCGGGAACGGTGCCAGGTAGCCGTTCTCGATCATGTCGATCTTGAACCCAGCTTCTGAAATCAATCTCGGAATATCCCGGGTGACGTGGCATCCTTCAAACGCCCACCGGAAAAGCGGCTCGGCTCTCCTTTGCCACTGTTGAACGGAGGCATCAGGCGCGAGTCCATGCTCAAAAAATATGAACTTGCCCTGGGGCTTCAGCACTTTCCGCAAGCCTTTGAGGGCATCGACGACTCCCGGGATCGTGCACAGCGTAAAGGTGCTCACAACCGTGTCGATGGTTCCGTCTGCAAGCGGAATTTGTTCTCCCGGAAGATCGATGAACTCGACTTGAAGCCTCGTCTTCAACCGTTGCTCGTCGGCGAGACGCATCATTCCTCTATTCGGTTCGAGCGCGTAAACCTTGTGCACTCTGGTTGGATCATAGTGCTCGAAATTCACGCCCGACCCTACACCAATCTCAAGAACTTCGCCTTGGGCCAGCGGCAAGATGCGTTGTCGAATCTCAGCAATAGGTTTGGGATTTCCGAGTGCTCGGACCAGGTGAGGATAGACGCGTTCTCGGTAGAAATTCATCTAGGCTCGGTTCCCCGGCGACAAGGTCTGACATTCTCGAGAAGTGTACGCCATTGTTCCGGTGGGCTGTCGAGTGTCAGGCGGAAGCGCATGATCATGGGGACAAGATCTGCCCTGGGAGAGCACCAGGTGATGGAGGACTTGGGTAAACTCCTGGGCTATTGCCGGCCTGGGGGTTCGGCTTCCAAGGCTGCCAGCCAGGCCTCCGCCTCCCCGGCGGTGCGAAAAACCTGGGTAGTCGTGAAGGAGTTCCGTGCCAGAGCTTGAAACATCCTCATCATTCCGAAAAGGACATTCCTGCTGGCGACAATGGCACAGGCATCGAATTGCATATCGGGCTGATATCGTTTGAGATCGTTGGTCACAGCTCTGAGCTGGGGTGTCTCGGGAAGAGAGGTCATTTCGGTCAAGTCGAGCAACACGTTGAGTCGGTCAGGACGGCTGGGATCGCGCGCCAAATCTCGAAAGTGCTGGCTGATCTCTTTCGGATTCACGTCGCCAATACAGGTAGTCCAAATCCGCCTTCTTTCCGGGTCAATCCTGTAGTGGATGGGCACAAGAAAATCATACGCCTGACTGACCGTTGGGCTTGGCAATGCTGGGCTTAGGCTTGACCGGATTCGCGTTGCCGGATTTAGGCGATGAGAGTGTCATCTCCTCTCGAAACGTGCAGAGGGTCGCACCCTCAAGTTTGACCCTTTTCCAGCCACAAGTACGGCTGGAAAAGGGGATGAAAGCCCTGTTCACAAACCTTACGGTTCACGAATCTCAGGGCGGGTTGTTAGTCGTCCAGTTCGCAGTTTTCGACTCGGAGCTGAGCTTCGAGGCTGCCCGCATCGGCCCCGATGCTCTTGGAGCCCTGGATCAGACGAGTGTCCCCCAGCAGGGTGATTTCCGGCTTGGTGTACTCCATTGCTGTTACCTCCTTTCTTCACAAATCGACCCCTGTGCTAGCAACAGCGGCCAAAATTTTCCGAGGCATCCGCCGGGCATTTGTCGGTGACGCAGGCTCCTGGCAGGCATGGCAGATCGAGCGCGAGTACACCGCGTCGTGCGACATCGTGCAGCCACAGCTCAAGAGCGAGGGCTTTCAACAGGCGAAGGAAGCTTGGCGGTATTTCGCCTGCCTTCATCTTTTGCAGTGCGTGATACATGGGGTCTCGTTTGACATAGCCGAGATGCGTCACGAGCGGATGCTCCAGCAATTTTTCAATCCGATTCCAATGCTTCGACAGCGTCAGCGCGTAGCAGCGACCAGCGCTCGTCTTGGTGGTGCGGGTTAGAATTTCAGTCGGCAACACGTCGGCTAGAGCCCTTTTCATCAAGAACCGCCGCTGTCCAGGGCGGAGCAGCTGTTCAACCGGGACCTGCGCCAGAAACTCGACAAGGTTTTGATCCAAGAACGGGTATCGCTGCTCGAGCAGCGATGGCCCAGTACGAGTCAGCTGCCTAGCCAGGGTGGCAATTGTGTGTTGGGTGTCTCGGTCTCGAGGATGCGCAAGTCTCTCGTCGCCTGCCACCTCAAGCCGCCGTGCGGACATGCGATATCGTCTTGCAAATGTGCCTTGAATCCAGGGTTCCAGCCGCCCTCTGCTCACCAGTCGAGCCTCCAGAGAGGGGGGAAGGAATCTGACGAGCGTCTGAAGCAGGACTTGAATCCAGGGCTGCCGCATGCGCAAGCTCCATGCCAAAAGAAGCTCAATGAATTCGCCGCCGCGAAACTCCGCCAGTAAATCGGCCAACTGCACTCGCGGGTCAAGGGTCTGGCCATTCACCTCATCCCCACCCATTCCGCACAGGATTATTCGATAACAGTTCGTTTGCGCGATCGCAGACATGGCCGCCTTAATCTCAACTCGGCATCCGAAGCCTGGAGTGGCAGTGAAAGTCGAGACTTCAAGAGGTAACGAATCGCCGCAGCCGCGCAAGTCAACGCTGAAACCGGTGTGCCTTCGCTGTTCTGCTACTTTGCTGAAATGAAACCGGTCATCTTCACCGGGTTCGTTAGAGTCGTAATAAGAAAAGGTATCGAGTCGGGGAATCGGTGCTTCTCCCTGCGCAATCAGTTGATCGGCAACGCAGACGATCGATGAAGAATCTAGCCCGCCGCTCAACTCCGCCAATGCGGGGGAGTCTGTGCGCAGGAGGCGACGAACGCCTTGCTGCAACAAATGGAGAAAATGTTCTTCATAGTCGCGGTCGGACCGGTGGCGGCGACCGGCTGGGCTCGCGGTAGGTGTCCAGTAGCAGCACTTTGTGGTTTGCCGGTTGCGGATACGCACAAAACTTCCGGGAGAAACGGAGAGAATCTCCCGATAGGGCGTCAAGTGGGCATCTGGGTGAAATGCAAGGTATCCGGCAATGTATTCATCGCACAGTTTGAACTGGTCGCCACACAAGGCGAGAGGTGCGAGATGACTACACCACATCAAGCCCTTCGTATGCTGGTAGTAGTAGAGCGGCTTGACTCCAATGTAGTCCCTCGCAAGGACCAACTCTTGTTCCTGCGGATCCCAGATCGCCAGAGCCCAATCACCCCGTAATAGCGGAAAACATCGGGAGCCTATGTGATCAAAAGCGGCCGCTACGATAGCAACATCCGAACGATGTGCAGCAAGAGTTGAAACCTCCAAGAACCTGGAAATCTCATCGCGATTGTCTAGCCGGCCGTCCCAAGTGAAGACCCGTCCAGCGGGCGAAACGTAAGGTTGAGCTTCCAGGCGGGATTCGGGGGTGGTGTGAAAGGAACGGAACATCATTCCGATAAAAGTTTCAAGGTGATTGGCTTCTCCATCCGGTCCATATTCGGCAGTCAACCGACTGAAGCTTTCTAGCAGTGGAAGCTGAATTGGGGTTTCGTCGAAATTCCATATACCTGCCTGAACGCTCATTTTTGGGCTTCTCCTAACAACGCTCCCAAACGGAATAGATTTTTTGGACATCCTTGCTCTCGTTGATCGCCTGCCCATTCACTTCCGTCCAGGCGTGCGCTTTGAACGGGATATTCTGCGCGCCCACAGCCATCTGCGCCGGCACGCCAAAGCGACGCAACAAGAACGTCGTGACAGTGGAACGTTGTAAGCACTGCACCTGCTTGGGATACCAAATCGAAGCCAGATTCACCGCCTGGCAGACACGCGTTACGATCTCTGCTGGATACGTGTGTTTGGCAGTGGTGCTGCGTCGCAGGAACCGGTGTGTCCTCGAAAAGTTACGCCCAAGTCCCAGCAGATCGAAGCCAAGCAATCCCGTCAGCGAAAAGAAGAAGAGCGTATGCTGCCTGGGTAGTTCACGCTGGGTTCCGTTTGTGACGTTCATCGTTTCTCCGGTCGAGTTGTCGCATCAAGGAGTCGACGTTCGTTGAGTACCTCTAGGAACTCATGAACGTCGCGCTTTGATTGGCCTTCGTCTACGGAGTATTGACGGCTGATATGTGAGGCGATCCGGGCTTCGTTCCAGCCCTCCTGCACGCAGTGCAAAATCAGCTCACCCACCTCATTCAGGCGAAAGATTCGGTTTCCGGCGATATCGAGAACCGTTCCTCCGTCCAGGCCGGAGGTTGTGCGAATTCCATCTGCCAACTGGTAATACGAAGGCTCTTTTGCATGGGATTTAGGTGCCATGGGGCGCACTATCTCATCCCGTAGGGATGGAAGCGAGAAGGCCCGGAATCTGTTCGTTGGGAAAAGTCCTATTTTGAAATGATGATGGTGTTCAGTCAGATACGTTGAGCTTGATTGAAACGCGGAAGCAATGGAGCGTTCGCGTTTCTGTCGGAGAATAGCTCAGAATATGCATTGCAGAGTGGACTGAGTTTTTCCGGCGTTCCATCGGCCACGATGTTTCCCTCCGCAACTACGAGGATCCGCGGAAATGCGTACACCGTAGATAACCGATGGGAGATCACAATCAGGGTGGAATGGGGGAGATCGCACTTGATATTGCGCAGCACCAGTTCTTCTGAGGCCGGGTCAAGGCAGGAAGTGGCTTCATCGAGGATCAAGATTCGGGGGCGTTGCAGTAAGGAGCGGGCGATCGCCAGCCGTTGGCGTTGTCCTCCTGATAGTTGGCATCCTGCAGGCCCTATTTCCTGACGCAATCCGCCCTGTCGACTTGCCACAAGAGGGGAAAGGCCGACCGATTCCAGGACGCGGCTGAGTTCCTCTTGCGAGGCTCCAGGGCTGACGAATCGAAGGTTGGCCGCGAAGGTACCACCAAATAGCACCGGGTCGCGCGGCATATAACACAGGCAACGCCGGAGACTGGCAAGTTGAATTCCGCGAATATCTCTTCCGCCGATGCAAATCGATCCTGTCGCCACGTCGTACATCCTGACCATCAGTTTTGCCAGCGTGCTCTTCCCCGATCCGTTCAGTCCAACTACCGCCACTTGTTCCCCGGCACGAATGCGGAGGGAGCGAACCTGTAGCGTGTTTCTCTGGTTCTCGTAACGGAATTTCATTGCGTGGATGTCGATCTGCGAGGAGTCCTCCTCTTTTAGGACTACAGGAGTCGAGCAATCTGCGACCTCAGGGCCGAGAGCGAAGACTTGCTGTATTTGACGGACGCTGCCGAAGGTTTTTTGTGCCCGAGCGTACATCTCGGCCGCTCCGCTCAGGGGATCAAAAAGCTGGGTTACCAATCCGTAAAAGGCCACAAGATTTCCAATTGTCAGTGTTCCGGCAAAAACGCTCCATCCTCCGTATCCGATGACCGTCGACATGGCTATGGCGACCGCTAGGGCGGTCGAGGCAGTGAAGCACAGGCTGGCGATGAACAGTTTCAACTGGGAACGTGCAATCCGCCCTAAAAGCAGAAAAGCCTTTCTTGCTTGCCTTTTCTGGGCGCCAAGAAGCTGAATTGCCGTGACCGAAGAGAAGTGTTCTTGCAGGAAGCTCCTCAAGTCTTGGCGCTGGCGGTGACCCTGGTCGGCGCGCGCGCTTAGCTTCTTGCGAAAGTGTTGCCGCAGGATCAAAAAGAACGGGACCAGCGGAAATACGATTGCGCTTAAAGCGAAGCTTAGCCAGATCATCGCGGTTATCGTGAACGCCAGGGTCAGCACCGTACGCAGGATGGATGGAAACAGCTCGGCTCCAAAGTAGGCAATCTCATCAATGGGTTCTTCTAAGGGGTAGACGGCGGCGCCAGGTTGGACTTTGTCGAAATAGGCGCTCGAGAGCCCGCTCATATGGTGCAGCGCTGCGAGCCGCAAACGGAGGCTCATTCTCTGAGCAGCCGCCGACGTCACCAACCCGCCCAAACTGGTAAAGAGGGTTCTGCCTTCATATCCTAGAAAGAGAAGGAGAACCATCCCGAGCAGCGAGCCAAGGCTCCGCCGAGGCAGGACAACATCAATCAGGTGTGCCAATACGAAGGGCGTCACCAGCGCCAGAAGGCTGCCGGCCGCAATGCAAAGGAGACTCCCTGCATGCCAGGGAAGAAAGGGGCGAATCTGGTATCCCAGCCAACGGAGTTCGCCGGGCACACACTTTGAGCAGATGGTCCGGCTATTGAGATAGACAGAAGGTTTCATTTGGAATGAGAGCTTAGGAAGGGGCTCGATGCAGGTCTACAACAACTGCAAATCGTTCGCGTTCGCTTCCGTCGGGCGTCAATCTCGGACTGGGAAAGTGAGTTTTCGGGCCAAGGTGACGACCTGTCCGATCACCTCCGCGTCATGCCGGTTCCGTAGCCGCTCGGAGCGATGACAGCCTTGGATGTAGGAGTGCAAAACCAGGTCGCCGTTCTCCAGGCTGCAAAACTCGCACCCGTATTCTCCGTTTCGCCTCAGCAGTACATACATAGGCTGTTGCCAAAGCGGCCTCGATCTCGAGTGCATGGGTGTCTTCTTGCGCCGGTTCACGATGGCTAGCATGCTGTTGTTTCGCGTTGTGGGCAGAGGACTTTGGTTTTCCCCAATCCAGAAAACATCGTGAAGGGAGATGCGAGAGAGTCCGGATATTACCCTCAGTGATCCCCGAAGAAACAGTGGCACCTGGTTCTCCCAATCAGTTAGCAGATGATTGAGGAAAGCCGCCGGTGTTTTCGCGTCCGCCCCCTTTCTCCCCAACCCCGAGGGTAGCGGACGATCACGCAATCCATCGCACATCGGTTCGGTCCCCGCATTTTCCAATGGCAATTCCACCGATTTCAGGAGCATTGACCACTCCAGCCCGTATACCGTACACAACGTGATTGTCTTGTGAATGTGGCGAGGGGGCATATCGAGAGTCTCATAGTCGGAGAGCGAGCCCGGAGAGGCAAAGTAGTGCTCATCACCCAGGAAATTTGCAATCTGGCGGCTCATCGCAGAAGTCTCCCGAAAAGAGAGGCCCCGCTTGCGGCGGGCATTGCGCAGCAAAGCCCCGAGCTTTCGTTGTGGCGTCCCCAGTATCTCCGGTTTCCAATGCTTCGACATGGACGACAGAACTTCGGCTGACTCAAGGATTGGAACCGGCCGGATCTCGGCGTCGACCAGGCCGAGAACGCGGACTTCATCGGGAATCCGCAATTCGATGTGAGCGTAGGGAAGTTGTGTGCTGATGGGAATAAGCGTATTCGCCCGGCACGCCTCTAGGCGGCAGCAACACAGTCCGCGGGAGTGTTCAATGAGAAAGAACTGATCTGAAATCTTCCGACTGATTGGTGGCAGCTGTTGCCAGCTCGGATTTACGCGGATGATGCTGCCGGGAAGCAGGTATGGGAAGGCGAATAAATCCAGCCGACCTAGTCTCGCGTAGAGAAAGTTGCGGCTATTGATATCAGACAGATCGGCAACTCGACGGGGAAGGGAATAGTCGAGCAGGCGTGTCATGGGAGCAATGGCTGGAAGCGGGACCTTGAAAGCCTTGCCCTCGAACCACGGAATCCAACAATTGAGATCATCGAGTGAAGGATCAAGCAACACAGTGTGCTTGGAGGACAGCAGAACCTCCAGCCGCGTTATCTCCGACAAGTCGAAGCCAAAAACGAAGAGCCAATCGGCCAACTTGTAGTTGGTGATCCGGCTGAGTGCATAGATCTGGTGCAGGCTGGGAGTAAATGTTCGAAGTCCGAGCTCGTGGTAAAGGTTGTGGGGCAGACAAAACGGTGAGTGCTTTCCATACAAGTTCTCTGCGATCCGTGAGACCTGATGAAGGGTATAACCTCTGCTACCCAAGATTTCTTTGAGGCGAGCGGCCAAATCGATAGTTCGCAATGGCGTGCTTTCTGAGGACACAGGAGGGCTCTCAAAGTTTGTTTGCGAAATCCATCAGCACCGTAGGTCATTGCGTCGTGGCGCCTGAGCAGGACCCCGGTAAAGTCCCGCAGACACCGCGAAGGGATTGGCTTGGTATAGACGCAAGGCTGTTCCCGGGGAACGAATAACTGAGATGTGGCCATTTCTGCGACCACGGAACCGGCAGCGGGCATGCGTTTCGGGTTTCGAGCCGATGCTGAATAAGCAACAAATGTGAGCGCAGGTCGGAGTAGCGACCACCTGCCAAAAAAGGGCAGCATCCTGGATTTGAGCCGAGATATCATTTTGAAACTCCCCCCGGGCGATTGTTCGGTTTTTGGAACAGATTGTCCTCGACGACGTCTCATCGCCACTTTCCACGTAAACTACCGCCGCTCATGTATGCGTCAACACCGAGCCCGGAAGCTGGAAGACGGCTCAAGGCTGAGCGCTTGCGCGTGCGTTTGTCCACGCGCGAAGTGGCCCGGCGTAGCCAGGAAATTGCTGACCGCCGGGGCAATCCGGAATATTGCATCTCTCACGCCTGGCTGACGGAAGTGGAGAACGGCAAATCCATGCCGGGAATCTTTCGGCTTCATTCCCTCAGTCTCATCTACGGGCGGCCATTCGATGAATTGGTCGGTTTTTATGGGATCAATATTCGTGATATTGGCAAGGAGTTGCTTCCGCTGGGGCTGCCGCGCACCCATTTGATCGGGCCAACCCTCGAAGAAAAGCGTCAGACCATTCTTGCTCCGATCGAGCTGCGCTCCAAGGTTCAACTGGAAAAGACAAATTTGGTATCCCGTATGTTTGAAAGTTGGGGGCAAGTTCCGCTTGCGCTCCTACAACAAGTGGATTGGCAAAACTCCCTCTACGGATACATTGGGCTCGAAGACTACACCATGTATCCCTTCCTAAGACCTGGATCGTTTGTAGAGATTGACTCCCGACAAAAGAAAATCAAAACAACGGGCACTTGGCCAAACGAATTCGAGCGGCCTATTTACTTTGTGGAACTGCGTGACAGTTATGTTTGCAGCTGGTGCGAACTCGATGGCGTCGGCCATTTGATACTCGTGCCCTGTCCCCAGTCTCGCGAACAAATTCGTCAAGTTCGTTATCCCGGCGATGCCGATATTGTTGGGCAGGTAACGGCTGTGACCATGCGGATCGCCAATATCCAAGATCGTGCAAAGTAGCGAATTCCTTCGACAGCCTCGAATTTCCTGGCCATTTGGTGGGGGACGCGCCTGGAAAACCAAGAAATCACAACCAATTATTCGCTGGTTATCTTGCCAAGTTACCTGTATAACGCTGCATGCGAGCAAAAAACGCTACCCTTGGGTGCTAGGGTAGGGTGCCAGGTTTATGCTGCCACGGCCCAGCTGGCCGGCTCAACCGGCAGTGAACAAGAGTGCTTCTAATTACGCGGTGGGGAGAGCAATTTGGATAACGTTACGCTGATTCGTATCGTCGCGGGAGTTCTAGCAGTCGTTGTTTTTGTGATTCTTGTCTTCAGGATGAAGAAGAAGGCTTCTCGTTAGTTTTGGGTTACCAAGATTTTGGGGATCGCTATTAGCCGTAGAAGGGAAGCTACATCGCTAGAATTCCTCCCCGACCCCAGCAGCAATGGCACGCCGTCTATGGCCGCTTCTTTTCAAGCGCGGGAATATCGCGGATGTGTGCTCATGCTTCTTCGCGAGCGAATTGGCTCTTTTGCGCGGTCAAAATTCTGCATCTTTTGAGGTATTGCCAGAACAGCAGTTGAGGGTGAACAATTATGAGGCGAAAGTTAAGTTGAGCCCTTCCCCCCAACGAAAGTCCTAAACCGTTAGAGGGGTGCGTGCCGCATTCTCGCGGGAGGGAGCCAGCCATGCCTGAGTCAGTGCCACGTTGGGTGCTCATAGCGGCCGGACTCGTCGCTCTGATCACCATTCTTGTCGGCGTTAAAGATTTTGCCGAACGAAAAAGCGCCAGCAATCCTCCATCCCGTACAGACAGTGCAACGGTTGTTCATCCGGAGAGCAAGAGCGCGCCCAAAGCGGCTGGGAAGAGAAAAGGAACACGAGGCCCCGCGACAGCAGTCAATGAATCCGTGGCCGAGACGCTCCCGGCAGACGCTCCGGGAAGGTTCCCGATTATGGAAGGTATCGTCCAAGCTGGCGCGCGAGCTCCGCTTGTCCCGGATGACAGCGTGAACAAGGGACAACTCGGACCTATCGAGAGCAAAGGAAAGACCCCTCCGGCAAGATGTGCGCCCTTACCAAATTCCACCAAGCCCGAGGATGTTGATGCTACCTACTACCTGAATTGGGCAAGAGAGTATGGCTGCGGATCAGATTGAATCGTAGCCGCTTTTGGGGATCCGAAGTGATGCCTGCCGTATTCCAGTCCTCGAAAGCATGGCGGCTTGTTTAGAACTGGTATTCGTTGCTATTTGCCCTGTCCCTGGCGATCCAGCCACAACCGGCGAGTCCGTGCAGCCCCTGGAACCGGTCATAACTTATTTGTACCCAGGCAAGCCAAGATCCAGGCCTTGTCCCGGCTTAAAGGGAAGCCCCCGCCAATGACCCCACTCGGCATTCGCACTATACAAGAGCCTGTACGCTCGTAATCTTTGGACACGCACCGATCGCTGCTAATCTCCGAAGTAGCCAAGAGCTCCAGTTATTGGTCGCCCGCCACTTGAAAAATCCAAGCCGCAAGGCAAGAGGCAAAACAGCCATGCCGGGTTTGAACTGTTCGCCAGGCCCCACATTCTATCGAGTTCGAATCAAGGACGGGCACAGCGCGTCTGGATTACTGGTGAGCGCAATGGGCAAGCGTTGCATCCCATCAACCCAGTATTGGCTTACGCTGGATGCCTGCACCGCGTACCGCTTTCCGCGCAGTGCCGCACTGCACGTCCAGGTGCGGCTCGGAGAGATGGGATTCACGGCAGTAGTGGAAGAGATTCGAGACTAAATCTCTCTCTATAGACGAGAAATTGAGCAATTGGATGGAGTCCACGTTGTGATATCTGCCAGGCCTGAAGAGCGCGTGCCGGTCGATTTAGACATCCGGGTGTGGGGCATGGCCGCCGATGGGCGGGGCTTTTCCCAGCACGCTCGTGCCCAGAATATCAGTGCGTCGGGTGCACGACTTTGCCAAATTGAGCATGACCTCAAGATTGGGGACATTATTGGGGTCCAGGCCGGCGAGAAGAAGACGCGATGCAAGGTGGTGTGGGCCAAGAATACTGGATCGATTCAGAAGATTCAGGTAGGCGTGCAACTTCTGAGCAGAGTGGAATGCCCATGGACCACTTTTCTCCTTAAGATGGATCAGCCTTCACCTCAGTCGGCGCGAGGCCGCAGGAGATGGGCGCGGCATAAAATTGCTTTTCCCATTACTCTCCAGGACGAACGCACCGTGGTTCGCGTGACCGCAACCGATATCAGTGGCAGCGGGTGTTATGTCGAGATGCTTTCGCCCTTTCTCGTAGGAACTGCTCTCGACGCCGAGCTTTGGATCGGGTCGGAACGAGTCACGACACGAGCCCTGGTACGCACTTGCGATCCGAGGGTTGGCATGGGAATCGAATTCGTCGGTTTGAAAATCGAAGACCAGAAGCGTTTTCAGGACCACCTTCGGGCTGCTTACCCCTTCAGTTGCTCCATCGAGTACCAAAACCCAAGCTCGAAGAGGGTTCCCAGCTAGAGCCCTTTTCAAGGCTTCCTTCAATCGAAGGCAACGGGTTCAAAAGGTAATTATCTAGTCCTGAACATCCGGAAATGCAGGCGGCAAGATCGCAAGGTGGCGATGTGTTTCTGTCATTTGACTCGCGCGCGTATGATGGCCCCGCTCAATTCCAGACCACGGACCGCTTGCCTCCTGTGCTAATCGGTGGCGGCTTTTTGGGCCAATACAGTTACCCGTCGCGCAGGTGAAATTACGCCCAGGGCAGACTTTCAAGCTTGGAGGTGAGGTGAAAGTGAGGTTTTTTACTTCCCGCTGGCAATGGTTCGTAGTCCTGGTGTTGATTGCCGTGATGTGCCTCGCCTTGCCACAAGACTGGTGGGGTTCCAATCACCTTCCTGCGGCTGTGGTGGCAACGCTGCAACAGGCAGATCGCTTTGAGCTTTTATCCCTAGGCCCAAGCCTTCAGAGCGCGTTTGAAACAGGCGGCTTCCATGGATACCGCATCCTGAGCAGGGTAGTAATTTCGGACACGAAGGCCCGCTACCAGCTGATATCCGCTCTTCGCTAAGGTATGCATGAGAATTCAGGCACAATAGCAGCTTGCTTTAACCCTCGCCATGGAATTCACGCTGTGCGTAAAGGGAAACAGGTGGACCTTGTCATCTGTTTCTAGTGTTTGCAGGTGCAAATGTTCGGAGAGGCCCAAGGTGAGTTTCTGGTTTCGAGCTCTCCCCAAGGCATTCTTTGATGAGGCACTGAAAGCTGGGGGCACTGGCAGGTAACTCCCGGCAAAAGCATTGCTCTTTCCAGCCCGCCAACTGGACAGAACTCCGCACTTGCTTTCGGCATTGGGATCGCCGCGTACCCGGCGGCGACCCCAGTCCTGTAGCTTGTTCCTACCCTTCGGTTTCATGCCGCGACAGGTGGCTAGGCATGAAGCGGCTAAAACTCCAAAACTACGATGCTCAACTAAGCTGTCTTTTTCCCAAAGACCCCTTCTATGCCGTCCTTGACCTTTTCGGCCATTCCCCCCGACTTCTCAGCGATCCCGCCACCATGCATCAGGCTGTCCAATTGGCTGCCGACCCCGGGCATTTTTGTCTTCAAGAAAGAGATCACTGTTTCTGCCGCCTGGCGGGCTTTGTCTTCCCCTATTCCTGTTCTCTGCGCAATTTGGTTGATCAATTCGTTCATTTCTCACTCCTTGTTGTTCGGTTTCGGTTAACCATGATTCTTGCGAGGTTAGCTGTGCGCTCTACCGAATCCCGCGCAGCCCAAAGTCAAGCTGAACGTTTCGGCAGGGCGTGACGGAAGGCGAGGAGCCGATGCATTCAAGCTCCTGTGATTGATTGAGAAAGGGAATCAGATATCGTCGCGGGTTTAAAGATAGCTGGGAATCGTTCGCATTTGCACTGTCATTTGGTGAAAGTAAGCCTGTTTGCGGCAGCGGGCAACTGCTGTAAGGGTTCTCCGCAATTCGTGAGTTCGGCGGTCAGACCATGCTGCAATCGTAGCTCCGGGAGCGAGTTCCCCCAGTGCTCTCGGGTCGCCCTTCACCGCTGCGGCGCCGCTCAGAATTCGATGATGGAACCGCTCTCCTAAGGATTCCGTATACTTTCCTGGCTATGTGTTAGCAGCAGGAACCATCATGGAATACCGCTTCTTGCTTTGTATATCGCTTGCGGTCTTTACATTCGTCCCGCCCTCAGGCGCGGCCAACAAGCCTAGCTCTGGTAGACCGTCTGCCCCAATCGCTATCGTGCATGTGAGCGTCATCCCCATGAACGGCGAGCAGGTGCTTTCGGATCAGACAGTCGTCGTGAAGGGCGACAGGATCGCGCGTTTAGGTCCCACAGAATCGATCCAGTTGCAACCCGGTGTGCGGCGCATCGATGGTTTGGGCAAGTACCTGATCCCCGGACTGATAGACGCTCACGTCCATTTGGAATCGCAAATCGAGTTTCCCCTCTATTTGGCTAACGGCGTGACCACGGTCTTCAATTTGGATGGCCGCCCTGCTCATCTTCTTTGGAAAAGGCAGGTGGCGATGGGAGAGGTCATATGCCCAACAATCTTCAGCACGGGACCGATCTTTCATCAAAAGCACAGCCCTGAAGAGGACGTAAAGTTGGTGGACGAGCAAGCTGCGGCTGGCTACGACGCCGTCAAAATCTACAACGAGGTGTCGAAGGAAGAATATCCCGCTTTGATCCGTGAGGCTAAGAGAAAGAACCTGCTGCTGATGGGACATGTTGCCCGCGAGCCTGGGTTCGGTTTAACCCTGGAATCAGGCCAGTCCATCGCCCACCTGGAAGAAATCGTCTATACCAATTTCAATCCGCAGCACGATGATGATTTTGACCATCTTGTCTTTGACGAATCAAAGATTCCTGCAATAGCCCGTCAGACCAAGCAGGGCAACATCTATGTGACAGCAACTCTCAACAACTTTGCCCTGATCGTGCAGCAGGCAACCGATTTGGACACATTTTTGAAAAACCCGGAACTCCGATATGTGGCGCCGTGGACCCTCGAGAACTTTGAGCCCGCTAACGACCGTTATAAAAACCGCTTCGGAGCGGAAAAGTATCCTATCCTCCGCAATTTGCTCGCGATCCAACGCAAGCTCCTGAAGGCACTCAGCGACGAAGGTGTCCCACTCATGGCTGGCACCGATGCTACCGAGGTAGGACCGGTATCCGGCTTCGGCTTGCATCACGAGCTTCAAGAATTCGTTTCGGATGGACTTACCCCGTATCAGGCGCTTGAAACGGCTACAACCCATCCTGCCCGTTACTTGCGGCAGTCCGACGAAGTCGGGTCGATCGAAGTTGGAAAGCGTGCCGACCTGCTATTGCTGACTGCAAACCCGCTAGCTGATATTTCAAACACACAGAAAATCGCGGGCGTGATGGTGCGAGGTCGTTGGCTTGATGCAAAAGACCTGACCTCGAGGCTCGCTGAAGTGCCGAGCAGGTACGTCCGTGAGGAGCAGAGGGTTGAGCTGATGATGCGCACCCAGCCTGCTCAGGCGGTCGCTTACTTGGCGGAGCAAGACCCGCTCGGTCGATTGGAGGCATTTTGCGTTTCCGATTTCGCGAGCAAGCAAAGCCTGGCAGATTTGGAGACCGTTCTGCACAAGATGCGGTCTGCCGATACCACCGGGGAGACGGTATCGGAGGACAATGTGAACACTCTGGGCTACTCGCTTTTGAACAAGCGACTCTATCCGCAGGCGATCGCTGTGCTATCACTGAACGCCAAAGATTTTCCCAAGTCCGCCAATACATGGGATAGTTTGGCCGATGCATACTTCCATGCTGGAGATATTTCGAAAGCTGTGAACAACTATCAGAAAGCGCTGTCGGTCGACAATGGCTACAGCAATGCCGAGGGCGCGAAGAAATTCATTCAGGAGCATACCCAGAAGTGATGAACAGCGCTGCCATGGCAACCATTACGAGTCGGAGTCCCGCTTCCTTGTCGGTGAGCTCTCTGCTACCTCATGCACGCGGTAATCGGCATCAACGGTGGCCACAATAGCGTTCCTCATTGGACGTTCGTAATTTGAATCGCCTGAAATACCGTGATCAAATCAGTCTGCTCGTCACTTCGACAAGGCACACTTTAGCCCTCACGGACGGAAGTACGCCTCTGAGTACATCGAGTCTGGCCGATACTCGAATCGCCGTACGCCTAGATCGCCATGAGGAGGCAACGGCGGATTCCCCAACAGAGGAGTGCGCGAAATGAGCTTTTTGAAGCGGATCTTCGGAAGAGGTTGCTCTCACCGTTTTACCTGGCCTCGATTCGACAACAACGGCCGACACTATCAGATTTGTCTCACCTGCGGCGCCGCGTACGAGTATGACTGGAACGGGATGCACTCCACCGGTCGAATCCTCGCGCCGAATGCCCAGGCTCGGACAACAACGCACGAGCGTTCGTCGTCGGGAAGAGGGAATTGATTTCGTCTCACGATAGCGGCAGCGGGTGCCGCGAGGAATCTTGAAGGGTTCCTGCAGTGAGCCATTGCCTGTCGCCGATCGATAGAGATTCGACGCTTGCCGGGGCGACGAAGGTATACCCTTGCGAGTTCCGGCTAGTCTTGGGCTTCTCTCTTGGGCGAATGGCGTAGGCTGCGCCCTTCCACCAGGCGGAAAAGTTCTTCCGCGAGATTGGTGGCGTGGTCTCCTGCCCGCTCAAGCACCTGCGCAATCAACAGGACCTCTGTACTTTGCTGCATCCTGTCGATATCCTCCACCCCCAAGTGACGTCCGAGAAATCCCCGGTAAATGCGGTCGATCTCCCGATCGGAGCTCAATACGTAATTTGCGCCCTCAAGTTCATGACCTTCCAAAGAGATCCTCAGCTGTTTCAACATCTCTTCCAAGACGTCAAGCATGGTAGCGAGATGCCGCATATCACCTCGTGATAAGGGCATATGAAGGTTTTGCAGCCGTTTTCCCACCCCGAAGAGTAGGTCTCCAATGCGCTCCAGTTCCGTACTGAACCGCGATGCCGCTAGAAGTTCCCTGGCTTGAAGCTCACTGACTCGACTAATGGCCGAAGGTAGTTCCTCGTCGATTTGTTGCTCTATGCGGTCCAGTTCTTTTTCGCAGTCTCTTACCGCGAGGAAGGCCATTGGGGAGGACCCGAGCAGGAAATCCTTTATATTGAACGCCGCATCACTGGCGATTGAGCATGCATGGAGAGCTAGGTTCGACAGCTCATGAATTTCATTGCTTTGACGTCGAAGAGCCCTCTTGGTCTCGAGTTTCATTTGGCAGCTCTTGAACAGAATTTTAGGAGCACACAAACAAACTCCAAACACTAACACTTAAGTGTTACAGAGGCGTTAATTTCTTTGCTCGGCGCCGGCCCGCTCGCCTTCAATACCTCATGCCAGGCAGAACAAACATCCCCCCAAGCGCAACTGAGGCTTCCGAGCAGGGCTAATTAGACGAAAGCAGTCGCGCCGACGATGGTCATTGTTAAAGTCCGTTTAAAAACTTTTCCACTAACAAACTACTCCGGCGTTCTCTCATCTATTTCCCCTTGAGTCGTGCAAATACGAGCGTGGGAGGCTTTCCTGAATCTTTCCCACAAGATGCTGCCGTCGTTCTTTGTGATCGGTCCACCCCGAACGGGTACAAGTTGGCTTCACCAAGTGTTGAAGGCCCGCGCTATTTTGCCCGACTTCAAAGAAACGCGATTTTTTGATCTGCACTTTGGGCGTGGTCTTGATTGGTACATCCGTCATTTCCCTAGCTGTGAAGAATCGGAGCTTCCTACGGGTGAGGTTGCGCCAACGTATTTCGCTTCTCCGGAGGCGCGCAAGCACATCGCCCGGACGGTGCCTAGAGCTAAGGTCGCATGCATCTTCCGAAACCCCGTGGAGCGCATCGTGTCGCTTTACCGGGTTAAGCGGGCACACGGAATGATTCCGTGGTCCTTCGAAGAGGCATTGTTTAGAGATAAAGAACTGCTTGAGTCCTCAAGATATGCCACGCACTTAGAGGCGTGGCAGCAATTGCTCGGGAAAGACCAAGTGCTCCCCACACTTTACGATGACTTGCAGGAAGCTCCGCAGGCCTACCTTGACGTTCTCGCCGGGTTTCTGGGCATCCAAAAGTTCACGGTGCCGTCCGCGGCAATGAGGCGAGTGCACACTTCAGAGTCGTTGGCACAACCGCGCTGGCACGTAGTTACCCACACCGGATCGCGCATAGCAGAGTGGCTGAAGAGCCGAAGGCTGAACGGGGTCGTTGCCGGCATCCGCGAGTCGAGAATCGGTGAATTCCTGCTGGCTTCAGGAATGCCGTTCGAGCATGTGTCGCCAGATCTTTCCCAGGCTGTTTACGATCTCATCGCCGATGAAATCGACCGATTGGAAGCGCTACTGGGGTGGGACCTTTCCCGCTGGCGGCCTTCCTCCTCAGCGGTAGGACAGTCTTGCCTTCTCGCCTGAGAAGCATTAGGGAATCTAGCAGCTTACAGTGCTCGATTTTTCGGCCCGGAAGCAGCAGTTCGCCACACGGTTAGTCTTCCTCTAACATCTCGCACATAGGAAATTGCTTTGTGCAAGCTCACCATAACCAGTCGCATGACGTGAAATGGCAGACTAGCTTGTGCTGCATAGGAGCTTGGACTGGGGATCATAGGGACCGCCTCTCGGATTGCCGGTAATTCGTCGAGCGGATGCTAAATCAACTCACTTCAATGTGGTATTAGAAGCTCATGAACTAATGATGAAGTCTTGAAGTTCTGTCGACCTTGGCTTTGGAGGTTACTATCGTCAGCTCAAGCTCTTGATTCTCCTATAAGCGCTCATGGAGTCCCGATATCCTAAACCAAACCGGGAGTGGGGAAACTGGCGCTTATGAAAAACCAAGAGTGGCTCAGTCAATTAGCCAAGCTCACTGGCTTGCCGTACTACCAGCAACACCCGGTCTTCGGCGATAAAAGCGGAGCCCTTATCGGCGCTACCGACGGGTATCTTGTGGCTCTCGGGCTGGGCAAGGTCGACGGTAGGCATGCCGCCGTCAAAATATTGCTGCGTTTTTCGAAGACCCAAGCCCCACAGCAAGTCCAGCAAGGGCTTGATCCAGCGAAGGGCAAATTCAAGCTTCTCACCGACGAAACAACAGCTACTTTGACTCGGACCTACTCGTTTGCCAAGCCGGATGTCTCAACGATTGCAGAGGATCTCCGCAACCTGTTGGCGGCACTCAAAACCTGTGCCACTGGGATGAATGGCAAGTGTGAGGACTGCGGACGAGTCGAACCGCAAATTGTGCTACTCAACGATCTTCCCACTTACTATTGTTCCGGCTGCCAAATCCAATTGAGCCAAAAGCTAGACGCAGCTGCCTTGCAGTACGAAAACCTTGAAACGAACTTGCCACTCGGGTTGCTTTACGGAACTGCGGCGGCACTTGTCGGCAGCATCGCCTGGGGCGGTATTGCCTTCTTACTTCATCGCATCTTCCTTTGGGGCGCCATAATCATTGGGGTGTTCATTGGAAAGGCGGTCGTCAAGGGAATCGGGAAGGTGACCTGGTCGGCCCGTATTATGATCGGCGTGTTTACCGCCGCGAGTGTTGCGTTCGGCGATGCAATTTTTTACGCGCTCACGGTGGCAAAAGAGCACCACTTGGCATTCATGCCGGCCTTGAAAGTGATCCTCTTGAATTTCTGGGCACTTGAAACCGATGCAGACGGTGGCCTCGTCTCAATTCTATTCGGATTAGTTGGTGCCGGCATCGTAATGTATTCCACTCGGCAGCCAACGTTTAAGGCACGATTTACGCCCCTAGGTCCCCCGGCGGCCATCTTTAGCAGCGCTGCTGCGAAATAGCCGGCCGATCAATTCTGCACCGTATCGGCGAGCGACGTAAGATCGGAAGCCGGATCCAGCATTGCTCAAGGCACGTTCAAGATGAGTCTTTGAATCGGCACTGAAGGCTCACGTGCATCTCGGTCGAAAATCTCCAAGACTGTACAACCCCAGCCAGCCGAGATTTTGATCCGAATCGGACAACACCATACGTGACGCGCGTCCTGCAACAGGGCAGCGATCTGTTCAGATGTAAAACTCACTCAGCCACACCTTTATAATTCGCCCTGTCAGGACCGGCGCGTAAAGCAACTAGGATGGCTTTAAACGCCTACGCGCCGTTGGGCGCGGTTAGTCGGATGTCGTGGTTTGATGCTGAGCAGTCCATAACCGTTTGTTTAAGCCGGAGCCATGCAAGGCTCCGTTGTGCGCTTCCAGGGGCAAGGTTTTTGTTGCGTTCTTCAAAGAACACGCGCAGTAGTGTTGCCGTCAATCTCGTATTCTCGGGCATAGTCCCTGCCTTTGAAAGTTACCTTAAGCGGCGATCGTGAACCCATGATTAACGTTCACATTTCAGCGCGTTTGGGGTTTTGCCGATGTCATTGGTCTGGCTGCAGTCTGGGACAGGGTTGATAAACACCGCTACGGGAGGTTTTGCCGCAACATCGAACAATATTTGAGGAGAAACGAGGAGCTTTGAAAGTGGGTTGGCAAAGCAACCTCAACGGGCCCGCAAGCGAACGATCACGGGAGACGCGAGATTTGGCTGGTGGCCGTTTTCCCGCTTGTGAAAACAAGGGCCGCATCGGGACACAAAAACATGCTGTGCCCCGAAGCGGCTTTGTGCTCGGATGCAACCTGCAGAGATCGCTCTACCAGTAGCTGAAATTCAAACGGTCGAGCCAGATAGAGTAGCCCGCCATTGTCCTATTGCCATCTTGCTGGTAATTGATCGTCACTGCGTTCCAACTGGTGGTACCCGGCGGACGGGTGATGTTCACGTTGTGCTTGACGCCATTGAGGGTGATTGACTTGTAGAGCAGCTGATTGGTTGATGTGCGCGCCACCTGAATCACAAGGTGGTTCCACGCATTGTTCTTCGGATAGCAAGGAATTCCTGTGGGGGCCCATTTTTTATGCACGTCGTCGTAAGTGTCCCACTCGTGACCACCTGCAATTCGGCATTCGTGACCCCAGATGAAGCCCTTGGGCGCGATGAACTGATTGATGTCAAACTCAATTGCCTGTGAAGCGGAGATGTTTTTCGCGTAGAAATAGACATCGTAGACGAAATTGTGGAGACGGGGCACCAGGGTGTGTTTGGTGTCATAAATTCCCTGCGACGAAAAATTCCCGATGATGTGATTGTTCCAAAGAATATCGGCAAAGGGGTGAGTGCCGCCAATATGGTGATTGGTCGCTGCGCCACTGAGGGACGGAGAGGAAACAAATGGTGTACGCGACCAATTCACGCTTGGGCTAGTCGAAGAACAGCTGGTGCAGATTCCCCAACTCGGCGCGAGCAGCACATACGATGCCCAGCCTTTTTGCTTTTGAAGGTTCGAGACCAGTGATAATTGGGGGCGGATGTTTGAGCCGATGCGATTGGGATTAGGACTAGTAAACAAAGTGAGAAAGCGAGATGGTACAACTTCACTACGAAAAATCCTCCAAGGAAGCTGTTGTGGATTGCTGCGTTCAGCTAGGGTGGGGGCTCTGCTCTGAGCCGTCAACCTCTTGATCAAGGGGTTGAACCGTCATTGCCACTATCGTTAGCCTATCGCTAGCCCGGATGGATGTCGTTGCGGAGGGTCAACCACGGCAATGTGCGCCTTTTCTTCGCCTTCTCCGGGTCTATGTCCGTGCGTCTCTTCTGATCAATCGTTTGAAACAAAACCAGTCGCCAAATCGTATCTGTCGACATGCGAAGCCGATTAGCTCTGTTTTTAAGCGTCATGTTTATCGTCAGCGGCATGGCGCGTGCTGCCGACTTGGCGCTCACGGGTGCAAAGATTTATACCTCGCCTACAGATCCACCGATCGAAAACGGATCGATCGTGACGCGCCATGGCCTCATTGCTTCCGTTGGTCCCAGCTCGACGACCAAAATCCCGCACTCGGCAACGGTCATCGACCGTAGAGGACTCGTCGTTACCGCAGGGTTCTGGAACAGTCACGTCCACATCCTCGCTCCCCCTCTTCTTCACGCGAAAGACTCAGACGCCAAGCAGCTTGATCAGCAGATGGACACAATGTTCAACCGTTGGGGCTTTACCACGGTGTTCGACATTGCCTCACTGCTTGACAATACGCTCGCACTGCGCCGCCGGATCGAAAGCGGTGAACTGCGCGGCCCACGTATCTTGACTGTCGGAGAGCCCATCTGGGCGGTTGAGCCGGTGTATGTTCGTGGTTTTCTCCGCCAAAATAATATTCATATTCCGAACACTGAGGCCCCGGAACAAGCGACCGATCTGGTGCGTGATCATGCTGCGAAAGGTGCAAACGGGATCAAGTTGTTCACCGGTTCCGACCAGGGACGCGGCCAAGTGGTCCTTCTACCAGCAGCCACCGCGAAGGCTGCGGTCGATGAGGCACATCGTCACGGCATGCTGGTCTTCGCCCATCCCACGAACGTGGAGGGCGTACGTGTTGCAATGGATAGCGGCGTCGACGTGTTGGCCCATACATTGCCGCAATCGCCTCCGTGGAATGCCGAGTTCACGGAGCAACTGAAGCGTGCGAACCTAAGCTTGATCCCGACCCTGACCTTGTTCGATGTCGAGGGGCGCAAGGCAAACGTCCCAGACCAGCGACGCACGGCCTGGATCGCCCAAATGGTTGACCAACTCCGTGCCTACTCAGAGGCCGGTGGCGATATTCTGTTTGGAACGGATATCGGGTACACCGATCACTACGACACGACGATGGAATTCACTCTCATGTCGCAGGCCGGCATGAACTATAAGCAAATTCTCGCGTCTCTCACTGCAAATCCAGCCCGCAAGTTCGGAGATCCCGACCATACAGGACGAATCGCTAAGAACATGACAGCTGACCTCGTGGTCCTCGGCGCCGACCCTGCCCAGGACGTTACGGCTTACTCCAAGGTGCGCTTTACGATCCACAATGGCAAAGTCCTTTATAAGGAGAAATGATCTCAAACACCCTTGGGTGTGCAGATCCTCAACCGCAGCAGTTGACGCAATCAGGCGATGCCGCAACTTTGCCTTCGATTCGCCTTTTTCGGGCCTTGATGAGCGATTTGGCGATATTTCAACTGTTAGCGCCTAAGTCCTCGCTCGTGCTTATTTCTTTTGGAAGCGCGTCGACTTGAGAAATTGCGACATCTCTTTCCTGCAGGTCTGGGGAACTCGGCTTTCCCGTCAGCCCACGAAACCTCAGATCGCGTAGCGCACCTGACGGCGAGCCGCGTAGGCGATTAGCACCAATACGACGAGCAGGCACACGGCGTTGCTGGCACGAATCGCAACGCCTGTCGTACCATCCACCGGCATTTGAAGAAATGCGTGCCATCCATAGGCGAGAGCTGCGCCAGAGGCTAGGGCCAGACGATGCTTGCCCGCCCATCCCGAGCGGCGCGACATTCCCGCTACCACGAAGATCACCATAATGTCGACCGCGAGATAAATTGCCACTGCGCCCCATGCCCAAGCGCGTGGAACAATCAGGAACAAGGAGCCAGCAATCAGCGCGACCGTACCAGCCAGCCACGGGCTCGGCGCCGGAGAGGCCTTCTTACCTGCTCGACGCCTTGGCAGGAGAAACGCGGCGATTACGGTGGCGACCACAACAACCCCCGAAACGACAAACTGCATTTTGGTGGCGACAAATCCGTTGTGCTTTATTTGAAATCGGGTGGATGCAACTACCGACAGCGCGAAAAGCACCGAGACTAGGGTGAGACCGGGCCAGCGCAGCCACGGCGTCGTCTCACGCGCAGGCACGCAGACTTCGACTAGCGCAATCGAGGTGGAAATGCTCCACACCGTGTGCAAGGTCAGCACGAAAACGGTCCACCAGCCTCCTATTCCCAGAACGGAAATATAGGCAGGATCAAGCAGGTGAAGGTTCAGCTTTAAGTAGTTGGGGTTGAACAGCGTCTGTGTCGTAAAGGCCTCTTCCAAGACGGCATAGGCGAAGGCCAGCATAAGAATCGTCAACCAACCTCTCTCGGTACGGCGCACAATCTCACGAATGAGTAGAGCTCCGCCGCCATAAAGCGGCGCGAGGATCATCAGGTAGCCAAGTTTAGTCAGGGGAAAATCACCCAGCAGATATTCCGATATGAACGGAGCGAGAAAGAAGAGGCCAATTGCGGGAAGTATTCGCCGGAAGGTGGATTCAGGCATGCGCTATTTGTAAATGCAAAGCTGCTCGTAGCGCAAACAACACCTTACGCCAACCCGCACCGTGTTGAAATCCAAACGACGACGATATGGCCACCGCATCCTCCGTGAGTGACAAAGCGATTTGTCAAGGGTAGAGTCCAATAGCCATACGCACCTCCTCTGCGGCTTATCGCACTAGAACCGCTGGCGAATATCGAAGGTGCCGGGCTTGTTCAGGTCAGTCGACCATTCCCAAGTACAAGTGTCACTGCGACGAGTCCTTGGGTCTTTTTGGTAACCTTGACGTCGCAGACGAGCAATTTGCTTCTCGTCGCTCCGCAGCCATTGCAGGCGGATTTTGTGTCTGCCGCCCTTGTTGTCTTCTCGATGCGCTTACCGCAGAGCGGACATGCCTTTTGGCCGTGTTTCATGGGTTGGGCGGTCAATGAGCCTTATGACGATTTGTTGCGAATGGATGGATCTCGAAGAAAATGGTACCTACTCGCGTTACATGCTTTCCTGTGTAGCCGCACAAAACAAAACCAGCATCTTTGTTGCATACCGAGGTATTATCATGCACTTCCGCATAACTGTGATAGCAGTGCTCGTGCTCTCCGTATCTTCGTTTTGCCACGCGCAAGGAACAGCAACCTGCGACCACTGGACATTTTTCAAAACCTTCTCGCCCTCAGGAATCAATCGTTGGAACACGGTTGTCGGTACAGGAACGCTTAGCGGCAGTATCGTTGGATTCGTCCGTTATTCAAACGGAGGCGTCACGACCTTTAAGTTTCCGAATGCAACTCAGACGCACCTCTCCAAGCGCAATGCCTCCGGCGTTACCGTGGGCGACGTCGACTTCAATCATGGATTAATTGTTTCCGGCTCCAGCGCGACGACGATAGATTATCCCGGTGCCCCACAGACCATCCTCACTGGGATCAACAAGTGGGACACAATGGTGGGAACTTACCAATACAATGACGATGCCGATTTCGGTCCAGAGTGGACCGGATTCAAGATGTGGAAGAACGGCAGTTTCACCCCAATCGGGGCGCCGGGGGCGATTAACACAAATCCCACGAGCATCAGCGACACAGGGATCGTTGTAGGCTGGTATGTGGCCTCCGCCGAGGCTGTACCCTTCGCCCCTGATCCCAGCCACGGGTTCGTGCTGGCGAATGGGGTCTATAAGACGCTCGACTATCCCAATGCGTTCCAAACCTCTTTGAACGACATCAATTCTGCGGGAGTCATCGTTGGCTCGTGGATCGACGCGAACGGCGTAGGTGGCGGGTTTCTTTTCGTGAATGGCAAGTTCAAGAACGTCTTAGGACCAAACGGCGAAACGACGGCTGTTAATGGTATCAACGACGGCGGTTATGTGACCGGTACCTCCAGCGCCGGATCGTTTATAGCGCACTGCCAATAAAATAAGGAGAAGCCTCCGGACCGATATGGTGATGTATCACCAACTGCGCCGATGGGTCGGTTTTTAATGGGACCGAGTGCTAATCTGCATGCGTGAGATGCTCACCCCTAATCTTTGCAATGACGATGATTGCCGTTTCAGGTGCTTCGTCTCACCATGCCCTTAGAAGCAAGCTTTTTCGACATCATTCAACCGTCGCATGGTCTTGCAGCGCATCTGGCGTTCAAGCGTTCGTTTATCGGAGTGGCATGGCTGTCGATGCTGATGGCGCGTATCGGGCCTATCACCCGAACAACCGGATGGGCCTCGACTCTATTGAACACGCAGGGCGTCCCGGGAACTGGTGGGCTCTTGCCACTGACTCTGGAACTGCAAATGGTCGGCCCGTTCTCCAAGGGACGAATGATCCCGCGCCTGGATTCTACGTCTCGATGACGTCCCTTTTCGATGCCAGTATCACTAACGAACACAACCCTCGGCGTTTCGTGGATGCAGCCAGCGTTCCCTATATCGTGCTTCCTCCCAAAGGATTTAAGCATGCCAAACTGGGAGACTTTGCGACCGTGGTGAACCTTCGGAACGGCAAAATCGGGAGTGCAATTGTTGCGGACGAAAGTGCGCCTGAACTCCCAATGGGAGAGGGTTCGATTGCCTTGGCTCGCGTTCTTGGTATTGACCCGGATCCCCGCAGCGGTGGGGTCGAGAAGGGAATCGCCTACGTCATCTATCCAGGTTCGGGCAACGGTAGACCGCGTGCGTTGGACGAGATTGTCTCGACGTCACAGGCTCATTTCCAACGGTGGGGAAACTTAGCAATGCTGCGTGGCTGCCTGGATAGGGACATGCGTGGACACAGCCCACGATAAATGTTTCCGGGAACGTCCCTACTATTCAAGGGGCGGAGAAATGGTGCTTGTGGCACCAGGAACTTACGTTGAAAACATCGACTTCAAAGGCAAAGCTATAACATCAATATTTGCGAAATTCACCACTATGCCTTTTTGTCCTCCACCAATCGTGGTCGTTGCAGGCTCGCTCGAACTACGCACGAGCGGCCCCAAAGTTCAAAGACTGGCAAATCTCTATGGGCTGGCGTGGCGCCTCATTGGGAGAGCGTTCTGTTCCATGCTGGCGTTGCGAAGTGTTGAGTGATCATCAATCCGATGTCAGTATCTTCGAGTTCTGCGAAGTTCTCCCAGGCGGCCACCTCGCTGTCGTGTATGAGACTCAATGATGTCGCTAGTTGCTGCATTGCACGAACTCGCACTATGGCAATATCCCTTCGTGCGAGACCCAGGAGAATGGAACAGTCGTGATCAGAATATCGTTCGAGAACCGACATGACGAAAACGAAGCGTTCTGGCGGGGCAAGGCCGAGAATCGCACAAACCTCCGCGTGTAGGTCCAATGGGACCTCGTTCGCCACACGCGGGACATCGGCAGTCCAATTCTCTGATGCGGTGCGTTCCCGTGGAGCGATTACCCGGATCGCGCACTGAATGATGGTACGTCGAGCCCAGGAACGGGCCCACTCCTTAAATACATGATTCCCGTTTGTGCACTGTCCAATGCCTTCTACAAAGCATTCCTCCGCTTTCTCATGGCTTCCGGTCAAGAGGAGCGAGAGCAAATAGAGACTTTTAGCGTCCTCAGTAAAGATCTGCTTGAACTCCGCGGGCGTTGCATACGCGTCAGCACTGACGATCCGTGTGCCCTTTTCCTTGGCCTTGCTCACGCCAACACCTTCTAGTTGGTATCGCATATCAGGACAACTTAACCTTCCCGACAGAACTTTGATGCCGTGCGTCAATAATCGACTCAGAATGTCGAGCTCGAAGAGGAATGCAACACGTGATTTATCGCCAACTACGAGTAGCGAGTAGGCGAGCAATCTAGGCACGCCAATACTCGGAATGCGATCTTCCTTGCTCTCGGCGAAGTCATTTCTCCGACAATGACTGGGAACGAAGCGAACGCCTCGCCAGTTGGCGATAACAGGCGTGTCTGTTGGGAAAATGGTGGAATTCGTAGTCATAGTTGGAAAGCAAAAACCAAAGGGCGAGCGGGAAATAGACACTGCACGTAGTTCCAAAGAACAAGCCAAGCACCCCCGACGGCAACTCCAGCAAGAATGGATCCTACGTCTCGCACGAGCAGATTCTACTCCTCACACACGTCTCCCCGCGGGTCCGTGAGCTGCAATGGAGATGACCGCTGGGGAATGTCGATGGAATTCAAACTCGTTGGCCGATTTCCCGACAGCTTGTAAATGGAGTTGAAGAACGCAGGAATCGACAAAATGAGCCCAAAGGGTCGATAACGGGCAATTTGACGCAAAATGCCCAGCCCGAGCCATTTTGAATTTGTCGGGATCCCTCAAAGAGTAGACAGAGGCGCGCTCATTCGAATCTACTATCGCGATCCTGCCTAGATGTGTCCTCCTTTATTTATATCCTTTAAACTGAGGTCCAACTCGCAATGCGAATTATCCCCGCCAGCGATTCTGCGCTCCTCGTCACACTTGACGACCGTATTTCGCTTATAGCTCACAATAGGGTCATTGCGCTGTTTCAGGCGTTTGAGCGACGGGACGACCATCGCATTCGAAATTTGCATCCTGCTTACGCCTCGCTTTTGATTGACTTTGATCCGCTTTCTGCCACCCACCACGAAATAGAGGAGCTAGTCCTCTCCCTGAGTTCCCAACTTGAGATGCCTGAGGTCTTGACCACTGAACTCATCGAAATTCCCGTTTGCTACGACCTGGAGTTCGCACCGGATTTGGCGAATGTTGCTCAACACCTCCGATTAGGGCCCGAACAAGTTGTTGCTCTTCACGCCGCCGGTGAGTACCGAGTGTACTTTCTCGGATTCTCGCCTGGGTTCGCCTACCTCGGTGGAGTTCCTCAAGCGTTGCACGTCCCGCGCCTGGCAACGCCACGCACACATGTAAAAGCTGGTTCCGTCGGTCTTGCAGGAGAACAGACCGGGATTTATCCGAATGACTCACCCGGCGGCTGGCAAGTAATTGGGCGTACCCCTCAGAGGATGTTTGATCCTTCACACGTTCCCGCATCGAGATTGCGTCCCGGTGATCGCGTTCGCTTTAGACGAATCAGCGGAGTGGAATTCGAACAACTTGCCCGAGATTTGGAGCGAGGAGATTGATTCACGTCATCAAGCCCGGGTTTCTCACCACGGTTCAAGACCTTGGGCGCACCGGTTTTGCACATTTAGGCGTTTCTCCCGCCGGCGCGGCTGATTCGTTTTCGTTCCGACTCGCCAATCTGATGGTAGGGAATCCCTCGAACACTCCTGCCCTTGAAATCACCCTTGTCGGCCCGACGCTTGAGTTCGATGCTCCTGCCAGGGTCGCAATTTTCGGGGCGCACGCCAATACTTCATTGCCATTGAACAAACCGTTCGAAGTTGCTTGCGCGGAAAAAATAGCAATAGGTTCGCTCTTGGACGGGGCACGTACATACTTGGCGGTAGAGGGAGGCCTGGCCGTGCCCTCGGTCATGAACAGCTGCTCCACCTTTCTACCTGCTAAGCTGGGCGGATTCGAAGGGCGAGCCCTCAGAGCAGGAGATTACATTGCAACCGGTAAGAACGTGCTCGGTGGCGGTAAAAAGCTTCAGCCGGGTTTCCTCGAAGAACTGTCGCGTACAAATCAAGGGCCGCTTCGCGTGACGCCGTCCGTACAACACGCCTGGTTTGGGCTAGAGGAAGTTGGTTTGTTCCAAGAGCAGGTATTTTCCGTTCATCAGGCCTCCAACCGCTCGGGTGTGCGTTTAACCGGCAAGTCGGTTTTTCCTTTTGAGCAACGAGAACTGCTGACCGAAGGAATTGCTCTTGGAGCGGTGCAGATTCCGCCGGACGGGCAACCGATCATTCTCTTCGTAGACCAGCAGACCACGGGGGGATATCCGAAGATCGCCAACGTGATCGCGGCCGACCTCTCGCGGGTAGGACAACTGCGGCCCCATGACCCAGTGAAGTTTCATTTCGTGACCATCCCCGAAGCCCTGCAGGCCTTAGAGCGCCAGGAAGAACTTCTTCATCAGGCCTTTGCACTATGACTTCACTGCTTGAATGGTATCGAGACACCACTGCTCAGCAGGTACGAGTGCTGTGGGCTGCCCTGTTGGGATGGGGGCTCGACGGCATGGACATCATGCTCTATGCCTTTGCCCTGACAAGCATTCAACAGGAATTTCACTTTAACCGCGCGCAAGCGGGCTGGATGGCCTCGGTGACCCTTCTCGGTTCGGCTTTGGGCGGCGTTGTCTTCGGATTCATTGCAGATCGCTATGGACGGGTGCGCGCTCTGATTTACTCGATTCTGGCCTACTCCTTATTCACGGCCGCGACCGCAACCGCACACTCTGCCGCTGAGCTTCTCATTTGGAGGTTCCTCGTAGGGCTCGGTCTCGGCGGCGAGTGGGCTGCTGGATCCGTTTTGGTAGCCGAAGTCTCAACGCCCGAGCATCGCGGCAAAGCCATCGGGCTGGTTCAATGTGGGTGGGGCCTCGGATATATGGCGGCGGCGGTTTTAGCCACTGCCATTCTCCCAACTTACGGCTGGCGCCCCTTGTTCGTAGTCGGAGTCGCGCCAGCCGCACTCACGTTGTGGATACGAAAGAACATCCCTGAACCTGAGCTCTGGCGCAGAACTCAGCAAACGAATGCCCCGGCCACAATGCGGGTGTTCACTCGAATCTTCACTCCACCCTACTTGCGTACTACCTTGTCGTTCATTGTGCTAAGCAGCCTGCTCATGTTTGCTTATTGGGGTCTCTTTACTTGGATTCCAGCATACATTTCTACTCCGGTCACGGCCGGCGGCGCTGGTATCTCGATTGTGAAGTCCGTGCCCTGGATCGTCTCCATGCAAGTCGGCGCCCTCTTCGGCTACAACAGTTTTGGATTTCTTTCGGACCGCTTTGGGCGGCGTCCCAGTTTTCTCCTATTCGTTCTTGGGGCAGCCTTGTGTGTTCCTATCTACGCCCTGCACGCCACGCCTTTAACCATGCTTATGCTCACCGGTCCGCTGGTAGGATTCTTTGGTCACGGTTATTTCAGCGTCTTCGGAGCGATGCTGGCGGAGGTTTTCCCTTCCATGTTGCGGGCTACCGCACAAGGACTCTGTTACAACCTGGGTCGTGGAGTCAGTGTTCTTGCTCCCGCCACAATCGGATTCGTCGCGGATCGCCATGGAATTGGGGCGGCACTCGCCTCTACTTCTGTCTTGTATGTTCTCGCTGCGGGGGTGATTTACTTGTTGCCAGAGACAAGGGGAAGGAGCCTGGCGTGAGCTTACTGACCATCGACATCAATGCCGATATGGGCGAGTCCTGTGAGCGGCTGGCCGACGGCAGCGATGCTGAACTCATGCGTTACGTCACATCCGCCAATATTGCCTGCGGGGGGCACGCCGGTGACTCCTCCACGATGGAACAGACTCTGGAGATTGCCAAACAAAACCAAGTCGCGGCCGGTGCCCACCCCAGTTATCCCGACCGCCCTGGCTTCGGGAGGCATGTCGTGAACCTCGCTCTCGACGAACTGCAAGCATCTATCACCGATCAATTGACGGTGCTTCAAGGAATTGCAGCTCGGCTCAATTCGAAGATTACTCATGTGAAACCTCATGGCGCTCTCTATCACTCCTGCAATGAAGACCTCGAAATTGCCCGAGCGGTGGCTCGCGCCGTCCTCGCTGTGGACGCCAAGTTGGTGCTCGTGGGACAGGCAGGATTCCCCTGCCTCGGCATTTATCGCCAACTGGGCCTACGGGTTGCAGCAGAAGCCTTCGCGGACCGGAAATATGAGGCGGATGGCCGGTTGTGCAACCGGTCGCTTGCGGGCGCATTGCTGGACTCGCCTGCGGATGCCGCATTACAGGCAATCGAGATTGCCGCACGGAAACGAGTGATTACAACGTCCGGTGCCCGATTGGCGATTGAGGCCGACACCCTGTGCATCCACTCTGATACCAGGGGAGCTGCCGAGATCGCACGGGACGTCAGAGATCGACTCATTCGTTCGGGCGTTCTACTGCGCGCACTGTAGTTTGCACGTGGCCGCCATTTATTGCACTCATAAGCTCTTTCTATCAAAACCCATACCAAAGGATGATTGTCTCCAGCTTTGCCGCGAAATACCTTCAGACATGGCTTCTCTAGCGGAGTGGCGTCCGCCAGCACGATATCCCAAGTTGACTACATCCACTGGTGGCACTCAGGGTGACTCGTTTTTTTCCGTTCTGCGGAGAGTTGCGACCAGCATCTCCCATGCCAAACCGCTTGATAGCCTAAGGAACGTAGTTGAGCTTGTGAGTGAGGTCGTGCCCTGTGACTCATGCTTACTTTACGTTCTTCAAGACCGTGAACTGGTCCTCTCTGCATCCAAGAACCCGCATCCAGGAGTCGTTGATCGTCTCAAGCTCAAAGCTGGATCGAGCATGACCATATGGGCCGAGCATAAAGAATTCGCCGTAATTGCTAAAGGGGCAGGGCTCGATCCGCGGTTCAGGCTTTTCAACGAAGTACCCAAAGACCGATATGAGGCTTTCTTGTCCCTGCCCCTGGTAGGTAGGGGAAAGCCAGTGGGGGTTATTAACCTCCAGAGTCGCGTCCCGTACGAATTCAGCCAGCGAGAGATCGGACTGGTCTCTGCCATCGGCTATCTCGCCGGAGCAGAAATCGAAATGGCGAGACTGGAAGAACAGAACATTGAACTTTCCCAAAAAATCGAGACCCGCACCCTGGTGGAACGAGCCAAGGGGATTTTGCAGGCAGATTTGCAAATCACCGAACAGGAGGCTTACCAGAAACTGCAGCGGCAGAGTCAACAGAGGCGAAGGTCGATGAAGGAGATTGCCGAAGCTGTCGTACTGAGTCACGCACTCCGGAGTCAGGTACAAGCGTGAGCCCGGCACAACTCCTCGTCGCAAGCCATTCAGCTAGCTTTGGTTTTGGCAGTAATGCCCATGATAAAAAGTTTGAATTTGACTTCGATGGTTGGCGCTAACATAATCCGCTTACGTTCGTGAGTTGTAACCCTCCTTTCGACGCTGAGAAGAGGCAGATCTTCAGGCACAACGCCGTGCCGATTTCCGCAGCGAAGTAATCATTAAACCTGATCGAGAGAGCCCGGAATTTTTCTGAGCTTTGCGCTGATCTGTGCGCAGGCCAGTGGGCCGGTGTCGGCGGAATCGTCGAAAAAATTGGAGCGAGCGTGCAGGTGGACGAGGGGTGGTGAGAGGGGGGCGATGAAGTGGATTTTCGCAGCCGCAGAGTTCATTTGGAAATTCCGGCAGCAGCTGAGGTTTGGCGAACGCTCGCGGTTGCCACTAAAGCTGGTCCGGATGGAACTGCGCGAAGGCTATGCCGAGTGCGACTGGATCGCGCGGAGAACCGACCCCTGGGATGTGGACGTCGCCGGGGTGGTCCGCGATCAAAACGAGACTTGGCAGGCTCTCCTAGATGCCATCAGCGTGCGCGAAGTTCTTTTTGCCTCGATCCCGCAAGTCCAGGCGGCAAGGCTGAAAGTGTATCGGCAACAGCAGGCGGGCGAGCCGGAGTTGATTATCACCGGAACGGTGAGCCGGGAGGACCAACCGCCCCGTGTGAGTTCTTTGGCAATGAGGGCTCAGCTTTACGGTTTCCAATTCTTCCTGGAGGACGGCTCTCTTCGGCCTCTGGGAATCAGCAAAACGCTGCAATTTGCAACTGAGTAGATGAAGAAAGGGAAGAGCATCGAAGACGCAACCTCTAAGGAGAAATAGGAAT
>Ga0105240_10001101_pt1 | contig 47647 bp, 29 predicted proteins | sample KBSC54metaG_FD_80426 | JGI IMG/M metagenome (GOLD analysis project Ga0105240, IMG submission 80426) | Corn rhizosphere microbial communities from Kellogg Biological Station, Michigan, USA - KBS C5-4 metaG | ecosystem: Host-associated > Plants > Roots > Rhizosphere > Soil | place: Michigan, USA... | reverse complement strand
TGTGCTGTCCATTGAGCCTGAGGTTTTCTGGCGGCTTGGCGCGCCGCCAAAGCGGCTCAACGTGCATTTACCGGAGAGCAGGTGAACGGTATGAGCATGCAACGCCATCTATTGCTGATTGTTTCGTCCTTGATGATGGCCGTGCCTTCGGGCATCGCCCAGGTCAACATGATGAAGCCGGGCGAACCGGTCGAGCGGCACCTGTCCAGCGACCAGACGTTCCAGGAATGGTCGCAAAACTCGAATCCGGCCGATAGCGTCAAGCGCATCAAGGTCTGCCGTGTGGAGACCGTCTGCAAAATGCGATACAAGGAAGGTCAAACGCCGCGAGCGCGAGTGAGGAACCTAGTCCTGCCACTGCGGTACGAGAACGAGACGGTTTCGATTTCGGACGCCTTCACCAGACAGGTGCGGGAGGCTCTCGAGAATCTGCGGAACAAGCAAGGTGTGACGGTCCGGTTCATCGGGTACACCGACGACACTCCGCTCTCCGCCCGCGACCAGAGCATTTACGGAAGCCAGTTAGCCTTGTCGAAAGCAATGGCGCAACGCGTCGCATTGGCCATGCAGCAGACCCTGGGGTTGCCTGCGTCGGCCATCGAAAGTGACGGTCGTGGCCCGTCCCGCCCGGTTGCCCCCAACGAAACTGGGCAGGGACGCGCGTTGAATCGTCGGATCGAAGTGGAATTCTGGTATGACGATCCTCTCCAGGAGTTGTCGGACGAGCCGCAATTGTGCCCGGACGATGCCGAGGAGACGGTGACCAGGGTTTACGATCCCCCATGGGGCAGCATTCCGCCCCTCGAGCTCGTGAACGGGCAGCCCATCATTCCAGGTGGCTACGCCGCGAACCTGCACCGCGCACTGACCGACATCGCGGATCGGCCGAATGCGCGACTGCGGTTTGTCGGCTATACGAAGAACGAACGGCTCGATCGCCGCACCGCGTCTGTGTACGGTGATGACATTGGACTGTCCGCGTCGCGGGCGCGCCGTGCCATGGACACCGTCATGCAGGATCCGCTTCTGTCGGGCGCTCGCTCCGAGCACGAGGGACGCGGCTACGTCCAGTCCGATGACGTCGTGAACTCGGGCTTCGTCCAAGGCGAAGAATCGTTCGTGCGCGTCCAAGTCGTGTACGACGAACGGCTTCCGTTGGACAACTACGAGGGCGTGGATATCACACGTGTAACCCAGGAGCTTCGTCCGAAGAGTCCGTACGAGCTGAACGTCATGCATATCACCGTCGATGGCAAGCCGATCGATGATCCCGGACGCAGCTCCTCTGACGTCCAGCGCTGCACCGACGTCGCGCTCGACAACGCCAACATTCATTTCCACTTCGACAATCTTGAGGCGCGTCGCCGGCTGGGAGTCGCGGCCGATCCCGTTGCCGTGGCCGTAAGTGAGATGGACAGCGGTCCTGACGCATCGACGGTGCACTTCCGGATGTACAGCAACTATGGAAGTTTCATCAAACGCGCTGAAATCCGAATATTCGATCAAGAGCAGTCGTTACAAGCCGCGCCGCTCAAGATGGTCGCGGTCAATGACGCCGGCCTTGCAGAATGGCAGCCGGAAAAGGAGATCCTTTCGGGCTCCGCACGCGAACTCAAGTATCTGCTGCGCGCCTACGACGCGAAGGGTAATTATGATGAAACCGAGGCGCGGCCGCTGCGACTCTACCGCGAGCAATCGCCTAAAGACATCGCAAAGTCTGAGAAGCCCTCGCCGCGCGAGCTGCTGGCAGCTTACGGCGCGAACGATCTGGCGCGCCAACAGATTCCGCTCGGCAGCGGTACGGTGAAAGTGCAGGGCAACGGCATACCTGCGGGCCACACCGTCTGGGTAGCCGGACGCCGGATTCCCATCGATCCGCAGGGCAACTTTGCCGCGGAGGAGATCCTCCCGACAGGCACGCATACAGTTGAAGTCGCGGTTCTCGACGACGCGGGCAACGGCTCATTGTATCTTCGCGATCTGGAGTTCAAGCGCAACGACCTGTTCTACCTCGGTGTTGCCGACCTGACGGTATCTAAGAACAGCGCGAGTGGGCCGGCAAAGCTGCTGCAAGGCGACAATGTTGCGCAGCCCTACGATTCGTCATTGGATGGACGGCTGGCATTTTACGTGAACGGCAAGGTGCGTCAGGACTGGCACTTGACGGCGAGCGCCGATACCCGCGAAGGCCCGGTGAAAGACCTATTCAGCAATTTCTTGGACAAGTCGCCCGATGCGTTATTCCGGCGCATCGACCCTGACTACAATGTCCCGACTTTCGGTGATGATGGTGTTGTGGAGGAAACGGCTCCGACCATGGGCAAGTTCTTTGTCAAAGCGAGCCGTGGCCAGGATTATGGCATGTGGGGCAATTTCAAAGTCGGCTACCGAGAAAACGAACTGGCTCAAGTCGACCGCGGTTTGTATGGAGCGAACGCGCACTACGGCTCCGAACTTACCACCAGCTTCGGCGAGCAACGAATCAAGGTGGATGGTTTCGCCGCCGAACCGGGAACAATGCCAAGCTATGAAGAATTCCGCGGAACCGGAGGGTCACTCTATTTCTTGCACCACCAGGACATCCTGACGGGCTCCGAGAGCGCACGCATCGAAATCCGCGACAAGGTCTCCGGCATCGTCACCGGGGTGGTCAACCTGCGGCCCAACGTGGACTACGACATCGACTATCTGCAGGGGCGTATTCTGCTTTCTGCGCCGCTCTCTTCGACGGCTAACGACAACTTGCTCGTACGCAGCAGTGGATTGAGCGGGGATGACGCATATCTCGTAGTGCGTTATGAGTACACGCCAGGTTTTGACAAGCTGAACCAAGTCGCCGTGGGTGGTCAGGGCGATTACTGGTTGAATGATCATGTGCGGCTTGGCCTGACAGCGAACTCCAACGAGGGCGACGCGGCGAGCAACCTCGGCGCCGCAGACCTGACCGTGCGGAAGAGCACCGACTCTTGGATCAAGGTGCAGACTGGCCGCAGCAATGGTCTTCTCTCCTCTCCCCTCCGATCTGATGACGGCGGATTCGGGTTCCAGAGCGCTGACGACCAGTCGTTTACTGGCAAGAAGGCGGGTGCGTACCGCGCCGACCTGAGCGTCGGACTTGGCGATTTCTTCGAGGGTCACAACGGTCGGTTCACGTTCTATACGCAGAACCTCGACGCTGGTTATTCGGCTCTAGGACAGGCAACCATCAAGGACACCGAGCAATATGGCGGCACACTTAGGATGCCAGTGACCAGCCGCCTGACCCTTGCTGCAAAGGGAGATCAGAGGACCGAAGACCAAGGGCTCGAGACCCGGGCCGTCGAGTTGGATGCGGGCTATAAGCTGACCGAGACATGGAGCCTCAGCACCGGCGTGCGCAATGACCTGCGCAAGGATCGTTCACCGCTGGTTCCGCTGACGCAGGAGCAGGGCGAGCGCACGGACGCGGTCGCGCAAATAAAGTTCACTCCCAGCGATACCTGGCGCGCCTATGCCTTCGCCCAGGACACGGTCGCCGCAAGCGGAGGCCGTCCAGATAACAGTCGCATCGGAGCGGGCGGTTCCTATCGCTTTACCAAACGATTTCAGATAGAAGGAGAGGCTTCCGACGGAGAACTCGGGCCCGGCGCGAAGCTCGGCACTAACTTTCTCTCTTCCGAGCGGACCAATCTTTACCTGAACTATTCGCTGGAAAACGAGCGGACGGACAACGGCCAGCTACTCCAAGGCAGCCAGGGCACCCTTGTCTCCGGAGCCAAGACCCGGCTCTCCGACAGTTCCAGCGTTTACGTCGAGGAGCGTTACCAGAATGGCTCGACCCTCGGCGGCCTGACGCACGCCACCGGAATCAACCTCACGGCGAATGAGCGTTGGAGTTTTGGCGGCAGCGCAGAGTTCGGCAAGCTGCGCGATTCCCTCACGAGCGCCGATACCAATCGCAAGGCGGGCGCGGTCCGCGTGGGCTACGGCTTGGATAATAAGCTGCAGTTCTCGAGCGCGATTGAGTACCGCCGGGACGACCAGGAACAACTCGATTTGACGCGTACTCAAAGAAGTTTGTGGCTGTTCCGTAATAACTTCAAGCTCCAACTGACGCCCGATTGGCGCCTAATCGGCAAGCTCGACCACTCGGTCAGCGATAGCTCGCTCGGAGAGTTTTATGCTGGCGGCTACACCGAGGCCGTGGTCGGCTACGCTTACCGTCCGGTACGGAACGATCGGCTCAACGCTCTCGTGAAATACACGTACTTCTACAATGTCCCGACCACCGATCAAGTAGGGTTCCAGGACACCGCGTCCGAGTTACTGCAAAAGAGCCACATCGCGGCGCTTGATCTGACCTACGATCTCACCGCGAATTGGTCCCTCGGAGGCAAGTACGCCTACCGCCTGGGGCAGGAGAGTCTGGATCGGATACATCCGAATTTCTTCGACAACCCCGCGCAGCTGGCAGTGTTACGTTTGGACTGGCGGTTCCTCCAGCAATGGGACTGCCTGGCCGAGGTGCGAACGCTTGAACTCCCGAACGTCAGTCAAAACCGTCGTGGCGCATTGGCAGCAATCTATCATCACATCGGCAAGAACTTGAAGGCTGGGGTCGGCTACAATTTCACCGACTTCTCTGACGACCTGACTGACCTGAATTACAAACACCAAGGCGTGTTCCTCAATCTCATCGGGACCAAGTGAAGACTCGCCTGGGGCTTGAATCGCTGCGAGTCGATTTTTGGTGCAAGAAGATCTGGAATTGTGGAATCCATGAGGCAAACAGCGGCACGGTGTGACGAAAGCAAGCTGATAACCGAGCTTCGGGATTTTTTGTCGCAGCTCCGATCGGTGAGGTCTACGCACTTCTTGCGTAGAGGCTCTGCGCTTTCAGTGTGGGTCGGCATTAGAGAGCACGATCGCAACGTCCGGTACGCTCTTTATCAGCTCGAAGACCGTATTCCTCAGCAATTTCCGAATGTGAAGGTAGACTTTCACGTCGTACCCATTTCACCTGGCTCTAGCTTAAAGGCTTTCATCGGAGAAGCCGGGACTGAGGTTTGCCATAGTACCTAATGAGACGCGGTTCAACTCCGTCCTTGGTCACCACTTAATTTCCCAAGAATCGAATATGGACAACTTCTTTCCGCTTTTCTACGTGGACATTGACACTCCGGATGGTAAGCAGGCGGGCGGAACTTCGATTGGAGACGGCCTTAGGTTCAAAGTGACGGGGCTTCCCCCGGGAAGCTACATTGTTCAGTTGGTGAATTTTTGCGACGAGACTTGGCTTAAGAGGCCTGTGTTTGCTCCCGGCGTGACCGATCCGTCAGCTGCGTTTCGGGTCGACTTGGGATGGGCTGAGAAACAAACCGGCCTTGAGATTCCCGTGCCGCCGAAAGTGCTGAAGGGAGCGCACTGAGGTTTGCCGAAGTGCGCGGACTCACCGCAGGTGCCGCAGTCGGGTCCATTCAGTCGCACGCACAATACGCGTACGTCTAAGCTTGAACTTCCGTGCATTTCTCTCGCGACGGAAGTCACCTAATAAGTTCGCCGCCTTCACGAATACGAAGATACCGATTCGGCTCGAGGTCGGTGAACTTGTCTATCCGCGCGCTCGGCTTCGGCCACTCGATCTCGAGGGCATCAACCTTTGCGGCTGAGCCGATTCCCAGCACCTCGCGCGGATCATGCGACGAAAGGTAACTGCCGCCGTTATTTTTTAGCCGGGAACGCTTTTTCCCTCCGGCTGTCCAGGTAATCTTCGCGCCGATTGCATCGCGATTACACTTCACGCCTTCGAGCCTGAGCCCCAGCCAGTTGTTGGTTTTTGCAGCGTTGTTCCTCAGGAGCAGGGGGGCGCCGCCATTGACCCCAATGAGGACGTCCAACGCGCCGTCATTGTCAAAGTCCCCGACCGCGAGACCCCGGGCCGAGAAGTCCCGTTCGAAAATTGGGCCAGCCTCCTGGCTCACATCATGCAACTTGCCATCAGCCCCGTGGTGGAAAAGTAGTAATGGCTCCCGATACTTCACGTGCATGGAGTAGCTGTCGATCATGTCGTCGGGATGCCCATTGGCGAGGAAGAGATCGATCAGTCCGTCATTGTCGTAGTCGAAGTACTTCATGCCCCAGCCACTCAGCAACTGGGTAGCGCGAGCCACGCCCTGTTCTTGGGCAATGTCACGAAAAGTTTCGTCCTTGTTGTTCTGGTAAACGGAGTACATTTCATGGTCGACGTTAGCTACGAACAGGTCTTGCCAGCCATCGCCGTCAATATCGGCAGCATCGAGCCCCATGCCCGAGCGGGGTCTTCCTGCATCGCTAAATCCCACCCCAGCCTGGAGGGCAATTTCGTCCCAATTCCAGCGTCCGTTGGGTGCGGGGCCGCGATTTACGAACAGGAAGTTCTGTACCGTGTCGTTCGCGACAAAGAGATCCATGCGCCCATCATTATTAATATCGGTCGCTACGACTCCCAGACCTTTGCCAAGTGCCTGTTCAATGGCACTCCCCTTGCTGACCTCGGTAAAGGTGCCGTCTCCATTGTTGTGATAAAGGAAGCTCGCGCTCGGCTTGAACACACGCGGAACGCAATAGTAGTTCCTCCCGATCTTGTTGTTGCCGCACTCCAGCTTCTTCACACCCGAGTAGTCGACGAAACTGCACACAAACAGATCGAGCTTGCCATCGCCGTCATAGTCGAACCATACCGCGCTCGTCGTCCATCCGGGAGTTGAGACCCCGGACTTTTCCGTGACGTCGGTAAAGGTCCCGTCATGATTATTGTGGTAAAGGACGCACTTGCCATAAGCGGTGACGAAAATGTCGGGCCAGCCATCGTTGTCGTAGTCACCGACGGCGACCCCCATCCCGAAGGAGGCTCCGCCGACTCCGGCCTTCTCGGTGACGTCGGTGAAGGTTCCGTCGCGATTGTTTTTGTAGAGGGCGTTGCGGACGGGCTTAGTGGGCTTCCAGAAGTCGCTCGGGCCGCTGTTCACCAGAAAGATGTCCATCCATCCGTCGTTATCGAAATCCAGAAATGCACAGCCCGGGCCGAGCGCTTCAGGAAGGTAACGGCTGGGCGACATCGCATTTTCGTGGACCCAGGAAATGCCGCTGGTGGAATTTGGGACTTCGACAAAAAGGGGCGAGACGGGCGTAGCGTTCTGGCCGAGGAGGCCTGGGACAAGCAAGTGGGCGGCGCCACAGGAAGACGCCAGTCGTATCCAGTCTCTTCGGGTCAGTTTCATTGCGGGTGGCGAATAGAATCTCGGGCTACTGTTGCTTTACTCCTGGCTGCTTGGCTTGCGCCTCTGCCGTCAGCTTCTGAACGATGTCGCGTTCGCGCTTTCCGTCCTCGGGTCGTTTCAGCCGAAAGTAAACCAGCGACAGGGAAACGTGGGCCTCAGTGAACTGCGGCCAATGCTTTACCAGGGCTTCGAGCTTTTGTCTTGCATTGTCCAACCTGCCTTGATCGGAATCGATTAAGGCCAGCTGGTAACTCACTCCCGGATCGCCGGGCCGGGTCTCGAGCGCCCGATGGAAGTACTGGCTGGCCTCGTCGTATTTATGCTCTTCGCGCGCATTCGCTCCCAATTGCAGGTTCGCATCGAAATTGTAGGGGTCGACTGCGAGCTCTGCCTGGAATTCTTTCGATGACTGCTCCGAGTCGCCAGTCAGGTGCAAGGCCGCAGCATACAACCCATGCACCGTTGGCAGATTTGGATTCAAAGCGACGGCTTTTGAAAACTCATCGCGCGCGCCGGCGAAATCCTGGATGCCCATTTTGGCACTGCCCATCATCAAATGTGCTTCGGCGGAGTCGCCGTTTCGGAGGATTCGGTCTACCAGCGCCTGTCCGGGTCCGACCTGACCGTCGCGGATGTAAGCGGTGCCGAGCATATACGCGATGGCAAGATCGTCAGGGGACTTCTTTTCTTCTGGCGCGAGCAAACGAATGACGCTCTTGTTCTGCTCCATGCGCAGATAGCAGTCGCCTAGGAGAAGAATGGCCTGGTGATTTGCCGGTTCCTCGGCATGGACCTTTTCGAGCTGGGAAGCGCCATCGGCTATGCGGCCCATCTTGTAATAGGCAAGGGCCAGGTTGAGTCTGGCACCAGGAAACTTCGGGGATTGCTTCAGAGCGGTTTTGTACTCACTGATCGCTTCCTCAAACCTGCCAAGCCCCGCGAGTGCGGCACCCAAGTTGGAATGAATGGGCGTCGCTTCAGGGTGAAGCTTGAGAAATTCCCGATATTCCGGTACCGCACCCTGAAGATCTCCCCGTTGCTGTTTCTGAAGGGCGTCTTCGACGAGCTGTTCCGGATTCTGCGGCGCGGGAGCCTGTGCCGTCAGCACAGCTCCGACGAAAAGAATGATGCTCAGAACAAGGATGCAGTGATTGGAATTCCACATAACAGCTAGGAGATCGGCTCTCAGGCGGACTTCGCGAACAAACGCGGCGACTGCGCCCAATCAGCAAGCCCCTGACGTTCCATAAAGTTTACAAGAAAAAGAATGGGATGGCCGGAGCCATCCCATTTTAGCTACAACTGGAGGACGCACTAGAAGTAGTACTTCACCCCCAACATGATGATTCGATTCCCCTGTTTGATGGTGGTGTAGCCGAAGTTCGAATTGCTCTGCGTCATGGTCGTAGCTGCTTGGTCCTGGCTGAAGCTGAGATTGAGATTGCCTCCGTTAAACGAGTACAGCGGATGGTTCATCCAGTTGTATAAGTTGAACCGGAACTGCAACCTCTGGTTCTCGGTGATCTTGAAGTTCTTGAACAAACCCATGTCCCAATTGAAGTATGCCGGTCCATAGATCGCCGGCAGGATCGTCGACCCATTTTCTCCTACTTGCGTTGGTGCGGCGAAGCAACTTGCGTTAATGAACTGATGTGCTTTCAAACCCTTCGTCGGATCGCAGGTCAAGATCGGGTTGAGTTGGATGTCAGGCGTGCCCAGCAATGAGACATTGCTGATCGCAATACCGGTCGGATTCTGGGCGCTAATCGAGCCCGGAATGATCGCGCTGCTGCCGTTACTGCCGTTTTGGCCGCTATAGCTCATCCCGAAATTCTGGTTCTGAAGGGCAGTCAGGTTGGGGCCGCTCTCAAGCTGCAGCATGCCACTTACCTGCCAGCCGTTGATGATACCGCCCGCATACTTGTTAACTTTTGCGTTCGGCAATTCAATGGAGTACACGGCGTTGAAGAGGTGCTTGCGGCTGTTCGACAACACGCTATAGTTCTTACTTATATCGAATTGATCGCAAAGGTTACCGTTGCAACCCACGATTCCCATCGCCTTGCTGTAGGTGTAGTTCAGGTTGAGGGTGTAACGGCCTTTCGTGCGCGCCCACACCGCTTGCAAGCCGTTGTAGTTGGCATAACCGTTATGGGTGACCACGTACAAGTCCCCATAGCCCTGGATAGGCCGGAAGTTAGCGGTGGGCAGACCGTTCGGATCATTCCCGCCATTGTTGGACGCCAACATGGCCCCCTGGGCGATCGGGTTGATGTTCAAGCTGTTGAACCCCAAGCTGCCACCGTTGCCTTGGCTGGGGATATCCCTGGTCCGATTGCCGATGTAAGAGATCTCGAAGACACTCGAGAATGGCAACTCACGGGTAATGGTGAAATTCCAGTTGTCCGTAAAAGCCTGGTTGTCATCCCTGCTGTCCACGGCGGCGGGCCCCGATGCCACGGCATTGAAATTAACGGTGTCTAACCCTGCATTTCCATTGGCGGTATTCCACGGAGCTACCCCCGTCAGAGCTGCCGGCAATGGATCGACCAAGATGGGTTGACTGGCATTCGGGTTAGCCCCGGTCGGTTCTGGAATCTGCTTGTCGAAGCCGATCGAATTGACTCCAGCGGATGCATCCAGGCCGCCCGTAAACTGACCAGTATGGAAGTAGTAACGGCCCCACCCTCCGCGGAGTACCGTCTTGTGATCGCCAAGGAGGTCATAGGCGAGACCCAAGCGCGGCTGGTAGTAGAGCGACCGGGACGGGAATCCAGTGGTTGGAACAGAGCTGCCTCCGGCCTTGGTATGCCACAAGTATCCACAGAAGGTCGGCGCACCCGTACAAGAAGCGCCGCCGCCTGCCGTGTAATCGTTCATATCGAAGACCGCGAATCCAAAGCCCAAACGGTCATACCACGGCTGTACGTGACTGAAGCGAAGGCCGTAGTTCACAGTCAGCCGCTTGGTCAACTTCCAGTCATCCTGCACAAAGAAGTCGTAAGTGTTGTAGGCAATGTCATTGATACGGTTCTTTGTGGCTTCGTCGTAGTGGCTCGCGATCCCGAGGACCTCGTCGGCATAGGAATCCCCGCTGCTATACAGGGGGTTACTTCCGGACACAAATTGTAACTGTCCATTTGTGTCATTGTTAGCAGGCTGGGCGTTGCGGATCCACTCCCAGAAGAAACCTGCCTTGAGCGTGTGCGTGCCCACAACCTTCGTTAACGTATCACTTACACTGGGCATGTACTTATTCGCGTACAGTCCTTGAGAGGCCCCGCCCGCTTCGAATCCACCGGGATTGAAGACTAGGGCGGTTTCACTGCCGAAGCTTCCGAAAGATGGAATCTGCGTAACGCCGTTCTTGAACAATCCCTGGACGTTGAATCCGATCTTTGTACGATCGACCTTCGAAGGATCGCTGAAAACGTTCGGAAACTTCACGAGTGTGTAGGCCACGACCACTTCATTGGTCATGGTTGGATTAAACACGTGAGTCAGCGAGCCCGATAAGGACTGCGAGCTGTTCTTGCCTTCGACTGATGTCGGATAGGGGACCTGTGCCCCGTTGCGCCACCACAGGCCAACTGGGAACAACTGGGTCTCTTTCTGGTAGTTGTAGCGCACGAACAGCTTGGTGTTGTCGCTTATGTTGTAGTCTTCGCGCGTGGTGAACTGGATGTTGTTCTGGTTGAAGACTTCCGACTGAATGTAATTGAAGCCGCCAGTTTGACTGGGATCGGCGTTGGCCGCCGGCAGCAGCTTCATCAGATTAAACATGTTCTGATTGATGTAGGCTGCCGGAATAGTGCCGGTCCAGCTTTTGTCGGGATTTTGCGTGAACCCGAAGGCATTCATAGCCGCCTGGCTGAGACACGGGAGATAGGGCACCTGTCCTGGCCCTGGATTGATGGCCGTACCGGGGCAGGCTGTACCTACAGGCGCGCCTGCTGCCGAGTTGAAGTGGTTGTTCGCGTCACCGAGTTTCTCTAGCTCGGAGGTCGAGAAGTCAAAGGCTGTGCCAGAGGAACCCCCCATCATGTTTGCCGTCGGAACGGTGGCGCGCAGCAATCCGGTATCGAGCACCTGGTAGAAGTACTCAAAGCCAGCGAAGAAAAACAATTTATTGTGCGTCTTGGGGACTGGGCCGCCGATCGTGCCACCCGGGTAGTAATACTTATTCGCGGGTTTTGGCGAATTGTCGTGTTTGAATAGCCAGTCGGTGGAATTCATCGTGTAGTTTCGGGCAGAGAGAAAACCGCTGCCGTGATAGCTACTGCCACCGGATTTCGTTACTCCCGTGATGAGGATTGGGCCTTTTTGATTCTCGGCGCTGTAGTTCCCCGCCAGTACACGGAACTCCTGCAGGAAATCAGAATTGGGATTGACCGGCGTGTCGCAGTTGCAACCCGGGTCAGAGACGTGGGCCGCGTCCAAAGTGATGTCGAGCGAGTTGCTTGGCAGGCCATTGTAGCTGTAGGCGTTGTTCAGCGGGCTTTGGCTGCCTGCGTCGCCGTTGGCGTTGATGCCGATCACTTCGCCGGTGTAGTTCGCTTTGTTCGAAGAGCCGTTCTGAATTCCGAAGCCCGGCATGATCTTGATGTACTCGGCGGCGTCGCTTCCCACCTGAACCAAGTTCTGTAATTGCGCCTCTTCGAGCGTAAACGACTTCTCGGCTGAGTCCGTGGTCACGAGTGGCGTGGATACCGCATTGACCTCGACTGACTCATTCTGGGACCCCACCACAAGAGAGACGTTCAGGTTGCGCTTCTCAGACCCTCCTAACGCAATCCCATTTGCTTTGTAACTTTGAAAGCCTTGCGCTTCGACCGAAAGGTTGTAGGTTCCCACGGGAACGGAGGCAAATGTGAAATAGCCATCAGCGTTCGATACGGTTTGGCGCTGCGAACCGGACCCTGCATCGGTGAGCGTCACTTTCGCGTTGGCGACGACCGACTGCTGTGGGTCTGCGACCACCCCGGTTAAGGTCGCGAAGATTCCTTGGGACCACGCGCTGCTCGACAAGAGCACCACTAGAAGCAGCGACCCGAATGACAGGAGTTTCCCTGCTCTTAACATGGCCATCCTCCGTAACTTAACGACACAACGTTTTCCTCTCTAGAAAAACGTTTTTCCACGAATGCACGTCGGCAGTCTGCGCGCTACCCCGACCGCTTGTCAAGCACAATCATTTCTTCGAGAACCAAAGTATTTTCGAAACGACCTGAAACTTTTCCGAGAGGCGCATCTGCGCGTTCGACAGATTTTTCCCCAACGCTCATCCAGTGAACAAGCGCTCGATGCGGATGAACGCACTCGTCGCGCCGAACATTTGAGTGCTCTAAAAGCGGAGAAGCAAGTTTCAGTTCGTGCTGATACCGTTACAGGGGCAACCGTAATGCTTGCAGCAGCTTGAAAGCGGATGTTACCTTGTGTTACATCATTTGGGCTGGGGTGGCCCCCACCATGACTGATCGGGGTGAATATCTCGCGCAAGTCGATCGTCTTTGTGCCAGTGAAGTCCTTCACGGCTCGGAGTCTCTTTGCCGGCTTCTTCGTTACCTCGCTCAAAAAGAACTCGATCAACCGGGCGTACACGTCAAGGAATATCAAATAGCAACTGAAGTCTACGGAAGGCCGACGGATTTTAATCCGCAGGTGGACTCGAGCATTCGCGTTCAGGCGGCCCGGTTGCGGAGCAAGATCGGAGAATACTACTCCTCCTCAAGGCAGAACGACCCCGTGCTGGTTGATCTGCCACGAGGGTCCTATTCATTACAGTTCAGGCGTCGGTCGACAGCGGCGCCAGCGTCGGTCTCTGCGAGCGAACCCCGGCATTCCGAAGTCTTTCCTTCCCCGGCACCTGATCGGAAATGGACGGTAACCATCGCATTGATGACGGTGCTGATCATTCTTTCGCTGATTGCCTTGGGAGTGCTGCTGCGGGACCGCTCGCAGGTCGAAGCCTATGCCCCTACGGATGCCGATCCATCGTTCAAGCCGTGCCGCATTTTCTGGTCTCCCTTTTTAAAACCGGCCGACGAACCTCTCGTGATCTACAGCAACGGAGCATTTGTGGGACGGCCGGAAACCGGCATGCGGTACTTCGACCCCAAACGTGACTCCAAGAATCAGATATGGGACCACTACACGGGAGTTGGCGAGGTCCTCGCGATTCACGAACTGGATCAGATCTTCAGTGATTTGCACCACCGTCTGCGGGTGAAGCGTGGAAGCTTGTTCTCCTTAGATGATGCCAACAACAACAATCTCATCTTTGTGGGTTCACCGTCTGAGAACCTGAAGTTGTCGGAATTGCCCACGACGCGCGAGTTCGTGTTTCAGCGCCTGGACGAAGGGCCACGCAAAGGTGATCTCGCTATTGTGAATGTCCATCCTGAGAGCGGCGAGGCGCTGGCGTTTTTTGCCAGCCCTTCGGGCACTCCGCTGACCGAAGACTATGCTCTGGTTGCTCTCATGCCGGGGATTGAACCTTCGCATTCCGTCCTGGTTCTCGCCGGCACCACGACCTTTGGAACCGAGGCCGCAGTCGAATTTGTCTCCCGCAAGGACTCGATCGCGAAGCTACTCAAGCAACTCTCTGTATCAACTCCGGAAGAACTCAAGCCTTTTGAGGCCGTCGTCCGGGTCAAGATCGGCCTGGGAGTACCGGTGGGCATGGAGGTTGCAGCCGTGCGTGCCCACCGCTGAAGTCAAGGTCCGCGCCGCTGCATCCTGAGATTTTCGCCACATGCACTCCGGGCGAGAAAAACCGCTACATCGAATTCTCCACCCAAGCCACAGCACCCTTTTCGATGCGCGGGATCGTGAATACCGTCGTATTCCCGTTTTGCTGTCCTTCAATATTCTGAGCCTCGCCTAAGAATGGCAGCACGACGAGCCGCTTTCCCCGACCGGCAGGCACGCGAACCTTGACGTCCGGGACGGGCGCCTGCTTCGCATTTTGGTGTGGTACGAGGCCAGCGAAGTTGGCGAAGAAGATGTGTGGCTTCCCTTCGACGTTTGCGATCTGAGCTGCCACGAGCGGCGGGGCCTGGACTTCGAGTTCGGTCTTCGCGTCGATAGCAGACAGGAACTCCCGCTCGCTTTCAGGAGCCGAAGCCTTCATGTCGGTTTGAATCGCAGCCAAGTGTGCCTTCCCCGGACAATTCGGCATCAAGGCCACGTTCTGCGATGCCGGCAGCCCGGTCGCGTTCTCTCCGGTGATGACAAGCTTTCCTCCGCCCGCCACGTAAGCAGCCAGATCCGTCTTTTCGCCCTCTGAAAGCACCCGCACATCCGGCAGCACCAAACTTTCTCCCTTGAAATCATGCAACGTTCGCGGGTTCACGATCTGGTATTCAAGGTGGTGTTGCAACAGGAGAATGACCGATCCCTGGTAGCTGCTCAGGAATTCTTTGGTGAAATAGTTTCGGGTTGCAGGAGAGAAATAGACGCCAACCGGACGCATAGGGACTCGAGGAGCATAGAAGGTGCGCTCGTGGGCCGCGATCCAGGCGTAGACTTTCCGCCGAGTGGCGATGTCGTTGGAACCTGACATCACATGTCCCCGGGCATCCCACACGTTGACCCCTGCCGTCAGTTCGGCCATGAAAAGATTCTGCATTGCTTCACCCGGAGGCACGTTCTTGTCACCGTCCCAGGAGTAATTCAGCATCCAGGTTGCCTTCGGCCCGGCGAATGACCGGAACGAGCTCCAGCCCACCATGTACTTGAACCAAGCGAGCTGCGTACGAGCCGAGGCCATATGGTCGCCATCGCCAAATTCGTACTCATGGGCGATGGCATCGACGACGTCGTACATCTGGTACACGTCGGCCCCCACTCGCACCGCCTCTTCCTCGATCCCGGGATAGATTTCAGGAATGATCTTGATGCTGGGATTTACGGATTTCGCGTTCTTCGAAATATCCGCCATTAAGTCCGTCAAGGCCTGAATGCGGAAATCAATCCACTTGCGAAAGTTCGGGTCAGAAAAGTCGCCGAGCTTCAGGTCCTTCTTCGCGTCGAGTCCAGTCTGCTTGTGAAAGGCCTCGACGGTGAAGTCATCGAAACTGGCCCAACTGTTCTCCCATCCTTCGAAGTGAGTCATCCAGTACGGGATGTCGACGTAAATGCCGTCGATGCCAGTCGAGGCGATCTGGCGGACGCGCTCCATGTAGATCTTGCGCCATTCCGGGGCGAACGGAGTGATCCACACATCTTCGTCTCCCGGCTTGATCCAGAAGGCGGTCCCGCCGCCGAATTGAGCTGGCTTCCCATTCAAATCCCGTTGCAGCCAATCGGGATGGTCCTTGGCCATCGAATGAGCCGCCTTGTCGGCATTTGCCGTGATGCACTCGGTCCCAGCGATATAAACAAAGGCGCGATTGCCGGCAGCGTGAGCTTTTCCCGCTACAGCACGGATATCTGCCAATTTGGCGGTTGGATCGACAAAGCTTTCGTAGCGACCGGGGATATCGTTGTCGGCCTCGATCCCGAAGACGTGGTCTTGTTCGGCATCACGGACAATCTTTCCGGGATTCTCTTTCCCTAGGGGGTAGGCAGCGATGCGGACGTAGTTCGTCCAATTCTGACCGGAGGGAAAGGTAGTCGAGGATGCCCGAAGAAAGAGGACGGATGGCAGACAGACCAACATCGGGAAGAGTCTTCTCTGAAAGAAGCGCACGATATCTCCTATTTTATGGAAGACGCTGGCCGGCCCCCCTGAAGGCGGCCAGCGTCGGGCAGCAGCTAGAACTGAAAGCGTGCCCCGAACTGCATTCTTCGGAAATTGCCGGTGGTATTGGTGACGGTCCCTAATGCGCCGTCATCGGACCCCACGTCAGGGAAAGCAAAGCGCTGATGATTGAATGCATTGAACATCTCGGCGCGCACCTGCAGGATTTTGCCTTCGCGGATCGTAAACTCCTTGGTTAGTGAAGCATCCAGGTTGCGGATACCGTCCCCGCGCAGGTTCGAGAAGTAGCGGGGCGCATTTCCGGGAATGTTATCGCCAGGATCCGAGAAACAATCCTGATTAATGACGGCCCCGCCAGTCTCGGCGGCCTGGCGATAGCTCAAGCCGGTCGAAACCTGGGAGCAGACGACGTTTGGCCGCTGATTACCGTCCACCAGCACCGCCCCGCTGCCGTTAAACAGAGCCAGCGGCTGTCCGGATTGGAAAGTGACCACACCGTTCAACGACCAGCCGCCTACGATGCCGTCGATTACAGGGTTCATGGCGCCGCCTATCAGGCGATCTTTGCCGACGGGAATATCGAAAATGATGGCCGCGCTCAGGCGGTGAGGCGTGTCGTTGGCGCTGATTGAGTGCTCTGCCTTGAGGTCATCGAGCAGTTGCGGATTGTCGAGCCCCAAGTTCCCCACCCAGGCATTGCGCCCGGCGGAAGAATCGTCGGTGAATTTTGAGAAGGTGTAGTTTCCTTCAAAACTGATGTAGTGTCCGGCACGCTTCTGAAATCGGACTTGCAGCGCATGGTACCAGGAGTTGGCATTGAGCGTCGGCAGGCCGGCGAAGCCCCCATCGAACTGGGGGAAGGGTTCGAGCAACAATTGTTGCGGAATGGTGGAATCGACATAGCGGGAATCGGCGACGTCGGCTGGGCTGAAAATCGGGCTGGCTGGACACCAGGGGCCGGTGAGCGCCGCGCCGGTGGTAAAGAAGCACTGAAATGGGTTAGGAACTGAGGCGTTGAGATAATTCGAAACTCTGGAGTTGGTGGGATCGTGCGTCGGATTCAATGCTGCCACCAGCTGGTTGCGAATTGAGGATGGCAGGAAGTTGCGGTCGCGCGTGGAAATGCCGCCCGCGCCGGCCCACGGCAAGTGCGTGCTGCGGTTGGCCGAGTAGTCCACGCCTACGACGATCTGTCCGGGGAACATGTGCTGAACTCCGAGGTTCCACTGATAGATGTTGGCGTTCAACACCGTGCCGGTGTCTAGATCGCTCGAATTACCGAATCCCCATTGTGCCAAATTGCCATACTTGGTCCCCTGTGGCGGAGCCAGACCTGCGGGAAACGGACTTGTACAGGTAGGCTGTGTCGGCGAAGGACCCAGGCAAGCATACTGGGTGTCGAAATTGTCTTTGGTGAAAAACATGGTCGCGGTTTTGGCGAAGGCCGGGCCGGCGTACTGGAAGTTCGTGGCCACATTCATGCCGTAGAAAACGCCTGCGCCGCCGCGCAAAACCGTGTTCGATGCAAGTTGATAGGCAAAGCCAAACCGCGGAGCGAAGTTGTTTCGATCTACAGGCGAGTGGCGTCGACTGGACGTTGGGAACAGACTGGTGCCTTTGAGCGGGCCAATCAAGCCAAAGTCAATGTGCGGGTTGTCAGGATCGCTCGGGTCGTCGAGATTCCGCGGCAGCGCAATGTTGATTCCAGTGTCTCCACTGAAATTGTTGAACTGGAGCCGATTGAACCGCTCGGTGTAGGGAGTGCTCCACTCGTAGCGTAATCCGAGATTCAACGTGAGCTTGGGAGTGACCTTCCAATCGTCTTCCACGAAGAAAGCAGTTTCCGTTGATTTGTCCGCTACCGCCGGGACGATATGCAGAGAAGCATCATGGGGATACCCGAGAAGGATTGTCGCAAACGGGTTTCCCTCACCGTTGTTGGCATTATTAGGTGACGACGAGGTCACATCGCGGGAGAAGTTGAAAATCCCAGTCGGATTGTCGGGTTGCCAGAAGTTGTTAAAGAAAACGCGCTGTTCGCCTCCGAACTTGATGGAATGAGCACCTTTCACCCATTGCAAAGCAGACGAATAGCTGTACAGCGTGTGCGCGAAGTGGGTGTCCACGCAGCATTGCGTAAAGATCGAAAGAAAGGGATCATCCACGTCGATGGTCGGCATGCGGGTGAGTCCATTCGCTGCCAGGTCGGAGGAGAAGCCGATGTCACTGAGGGTTGGGTAATTGTTGCTGATGCCGGGCGCGTGCACGCGGTCTACGCTGAAGCGGCTCGTGAGCAGCATCGTCGGAGCGATCGCCCAGTTGTACTCCACCCCTCCATTCTGGGCGTTGGTTATGTAGATAACGCCGTCACCCTGATCACTGCCGATAATCGTGGGAGCGGTGTATTCATCGTGGTGGCGACTGTAACGGCCGCTGATCTTGTGGTTGCTAGTAAACTGATGATCCACCTTGGCATCCATTTGCCAGCCGGGGTCGCTACCCACGATGACCTGCCGCCAGTTAGGATCTGGAAAAGTTGGGTTTGGCACGTTCGGCAAGGGATAGAGATTGATGATCGCCTGCCCGATGGGATCGATTTCGTTCGCGGGGATGATGTTGTTAGGAAATTGAGTGTGGGGGCACGCCGTAGGAGAGCCCTGGCTTCCCGGGCATGGATCGAAGATCCCCCCCGGATTGGCCGGACTCTGCGAGAAATCTCCGGTGCGCTCTGCCTGCGTGGGAACGATGCCTTCTAGGTTGATCGGGTCCTGTTGGCGCACCTTTTCCACATCGGCAAAAAAGAAGGTCTTGTTCTTCATGATCGGGCCGCCGATGGAAAATCCATATTGATCTCGGACATGGTCCGGTTTTTCGCCCGTGTTGAAGAAGTCCCTGGCATCAAAGGTGGAGCGCTGCCCGTACCACCAGCCGCTGCCGTGAAAACTATTGGTTCCCTGCTTCATCACCATATTCACGATGGTGCCGCCGTTATTGCCGAACTCGGCGGAAAAACTGTTGTTCTGAACTTTGAACTCCTGCACGATCTCGACCGAAGGCTGGTAATAAACGTTGGAGTTGCCGCCCTCTCCCTGCTCCGGGGCACTCAAGGGACTTCCGTCCAGGGTGATTTGTGCGGTGGCGTTACGCTGGCCGTTCGAAACGAAATTGGTGCCGGTCGGGTAGTTGTCGGTGATACCCGAACCCGTGGTTTCCGTCACCCCACCCGCCAAGAACACCAGTCCAAACATGCTGCGGCTGTAAAGCGGTATGTCCCGTACGTACTCGTTGGTGACATCGGTGCCGAGAGCGGCATTCTCAGTGTCTAAAAGAGGTGCCGCCGTGGTCACATCCACGGTGGTGATCAATCCCGGCGGTTGCAGCGTGAAATCGATCGTGGTGTCTTGCGAGACCTGCAGCACCACATTCCTCTGCTCGGCCGCTCGAAAACCCGTCGCCTCGGCCTTAATGGTATAAACCGCGGGCCGCAAGCCCGGCAAAATGTAGAGCCCATGGTCGTCGCTATGCGAACTTTGGGAAATGCCGGTCGAGTCATTGGTGATGGTGACCATCGCATTGGGAACCACGGCGCCGGTCTGGTCTTTAACGACCCCCCGTATTTGTGCGGTATAGCTCGCTTGCGAGAGCACGAAAGATGAGCTTAGGACCACGAAAACCAAAGGGAGAAAGCTACGGCCGGGGAGGGAGAAAGGGACTTTCATAAACCCATCCTTTCGGGCGCACCCATCAGACAGATGGGATGCGGCTCGCGCAGGGGACTTGTCAAATCTTTCGATTTGTTTCGACTCACATCTTTTAGTATTGGGGAGGCTAATCTGTCAAGAAAGAAATAAGGTGATTCCCCCAGCCCTCACCAAGATTGCAATCTAAAGGCGGGTTTGCTGGTTAAGTTATTGGATTCGCAGGAAGGTTAGGTTTCCTCGGGTGGTTCCCCGAAGCAGCTTCTCCGGGCTCCCTCGGATCTGGTCGAGCAGCCGGGGAGGGGAGCCGGGTGCTTGCAAGACCTGCTATTCACGCTTACGATAATGAGCGTTTCATTTCGAGTCGCTTTCGAGTCTCCCAGACTCCGCCTTCAGGAGGGCATTTGAAGACCACCTGCCGTCTTTTCAGCCTTTTACTGCTGATCTCAGCCGGCGCATTCGCGCAAATCGGATACCAGGCCGACCCCAATGCAAAGGAAAAGGAGACTCTGCTGCTTCGCGACTTCCACCCCGAGTCGATGTTGCACATCAAGGCCACCCCGGTTGAGCGGGCGAAATTTCCGGTGTTCGATGTCCATCAGCATTTGAACGACGCACTCGGCATTGGAAGCAGGATGGATCCGAAAGATGCGGTTGCCCTCATGGACAAACTGAACATCAAGTCGGTCGTGATTCTTACCGGGGGATGGGGAGCTCAACTCGAGAAAATCCTCGACACCATGGTGAAGCCCTACCCAGGCCGCTTCTACGTGTTCACACTGATCGACTGGAGCAAGATCGACGATCCGAATTTCAGCCAGCTGATGGTCCAGCAATTGGCTGACTCTGTGCGGCGTGGCGCACGCGGATTGAAGATCCTGAAAGAACTCGGCCTAGGGGTGCGCGACAAAAGCGGGAAGCTGATTGCGATCGACGATCCCCGGCTCGATCCCGTTTGGGAAGAGTGTGGGCGGTTGGGTGTTCCGGTGAGCATTCACATCGGAGATCCGGAAGCGTTCTTTCACCCCATCGATGGCAAGAACGAAAGATACGAAGAGCTGATTTCGCATCCCGACTGGAGCTTTTATGGACCGCAGTTTCCGCCTCTTGAGGAATTGATCGCCGCGCGCGACCGCATGATTGCCAAACACCCTCATACCCATTTCGTAGTGCTGCATGTGGGCAACTGGCCGGAAAATCTCGACAACATTGAGGCCCTGCTGCGAAGGTTCCCTAACGTTGACATCGAGTTTGGCGCTCGCGAAGCCGAACTCGGCCGGCAGCCTCGCCGCACTTACAAGCTGTTCACCGATTTTCAGGACCGGGTCATGTTTGGCACCGACAACAGCTTTGAAGCCGACATGTACCAGAACTACTTCCGCTGGCTAGAAACGGACGACGAATATTTCGATTACTACGATGCACCCGGGCAAGGTCGCTGGAAAATCTACGGCCTGGCCTTGCCCGACACCGTGCTCGAAAAGATTTATCACGGAAACGCCGACCGGCTGTTTGGCCAGACAAAGAGTGCCGGTCAAAAGGCAGGAGGCGCACAATGATGCCACGGCAGCGAATCTTTCTTCGAACCATACTGGCGTTCTTGGTTGCGATGTTGGCAGGTTGTGGCAAGACGCCGCAATCTGCGGTGCAGCCCAACCCTCGATCGAACATCGAGGTCCAAAAGCTTGAGGACGGCTCGCTAAGGATCAAGACCTCATCCGCTGAGTTCGAACTCTCGCCCCGAACTTATCTTCGGGCAACGCTGGTTCGATCAGATGGACAGCAGACGCTCGACGACCCCAGCGCCAATCAAACCGGCAGCACAGTCACTGCGGATGGAAAGCCGATCGACGATTTCCGGATCGATCCCACAACCATTTCGATTACAGACAGCGAGGGGAAACTCGGCCCAGCGGGCAAGCACGTCACGGCCGTGGCCAAGAGCGCCGGATCGCCCCTCGAAGAAAAAATTTCGGTCGAGGTGTACGACGATTTCCCAACCCTCGCGATCTGGTCTGCCTCGTTCCGAAACAACGGATCGACGCCCATCCAGCTCGAGCATGTCTCGCTTCAGGACCACCGCATCAATGCCTCGCTCGCCGATTCCTCCGCGAAACCCCATGAGCTCTGGTCCTTCCAAGGCGCCAGCTACGAATGGGGACAGGACGAGATTTTGCCGATTCCGGCGCACTTTTCACGGCCCAACGTTCTCGGTCAAGTGGTGCATGACGGCGTTGGAGGCGGAGTTCCAGTGGTGGCCTTTTGGACAAAGTCCGTTGGTATGGCCATCGGACACCTAGAAACCATTCCTGAAGTGCTTTCCCTCCCCGTCGAAGTTTCCCGTGATGGCCGAATCAATACGAAGGTGAGCCTCGATCCGGAAACCTCCATCGAGCCTGGCCATGAGTTTGCGACGCCTCGCACCTTTGTAGCCGTGTACCAGGGTGACTTCTACCAGCCTTTGAACATGTGGTCGAGAGCTCTGCAAAAAGAGGGATGGCAACTCGCCAAACCAAACCGCGAAGACTTCGGCATTGCATGGTGCGGGTGGGGTTACGAATTCAACGTGACTCCCAAAGATATGCTGGGGACGATTCCGAAGCTGAAAGAACTGGGCATCCACTGGGCAACGCTCGACGATCGCTGGTTCAATACTTACGGCGATTGGGAGCCCCGCAAGGAGACCTTTCCCGGCGACTCTATCAAGAAGATGGTGGATGAATTCCATAAAGAGGGAATCAAGGCGCAAATCTGGTGGTATCCGCTCGCGACCGAGAACGGAACCGGGAAATGGGAGTCACACAAGTATGTTGTTTCCGAGGTGGCAAAGCAGCATCCGGATTGGCTTGTGCTCGACCGCAATGGCAAGCCGGCGCACATATTCCGGGACCTGGCTGTAATGTGCCCCGCGCTCCCCGAAGTGCAGGAGTATCACAAAAAACTCGCGGAGAAATTCATCCGTGACTGGGGTTTTGACGGTCACAAGCTTGACAACATCTACACCGTCCCTGCCTGTTACAACCCCAAGCACCATCACAAATCACCGCAAGATTCCATCCGCGCCGTCGCCGATGTCTACCGAGCGATCTATCAAACCACTCGCGAATTGAAGCCCGACAGCGTTACCCAAATCTGCCCGTGCGGCACCGCTCCCAACCTGGCCTGGCTTCCTTATATGGACCAGGCGGTCACCGCCGATCCCGTCGGCGGAGTGCAGGTACGCCGCCGAGTCAAGATGTACAAAGCCGTGCTTGGTCCCGCTGCCGCAGTGTACGGAGATCACGTGGAGTTATCCGAGATGTCCAAAGACAAAAAGGGCGAATGGACAGAGCATGGCCGCGACTTTTCCTCCACCTTGGGTACGGGCGGTGTGCTGGGAACGAAATTTACTTGGCCGCCGAATAACCCCAAGTTCACCAAGGTGGCGCTTACGCCTGACAAGGAACAGCACTGGAAGAAGTGGACGGACCTCTACAACTCCAAAATGCTCTCCAGTGGAGATTTCAAGGACCTGTACGTTTACGGTTATGACGTGCCCGAAGCCTATGCCATCGAAAAGGATGGCCGCATGTACTATGCCTTCTACGCGGCTACTCCCCAGACTCCATGGAAGGGACAGATTGAGTTGAGAGGACTGCAGCCGGGGAAGTACCGTGTGACCGATTACGTGAACAGCCGAGACCTCGGAGAAATCCAATCGTCCTCTCCCACGCTGAAGGTAGACTTCAAAGGCAGTTTGCTGGTGGAGGCCGAAAAGCGGTAGCTAGCTCTTGAGAGCATGCGCGGCAAAAAAAGCCTTCCAGTAGTTGGCGTCGCGAAATGCCTCCGTCCCACCCGGTTTGGTGGTGGAGCAGGCGGCGGCAAGATTGCCGTAGCGAAGACATTCATCGAGCGGTTTCTCAAGCGCCCACTGGTGCAGGAATCCGGCGTTAAAGCTGTCCCCGGCGCCGACCGGATCGACAACCTCGACGGGAATGGCTTCGACCGAGACTTCTTCCTTGGCGGTAAACGCCGTCGCGCCTTTTGCCCCGCGCTTGACCACGAGTAAAGGAATGTCCCGCAAGAGGCTTTCGACGGCGTCCTTAAGGTCTTCCTTTCCAGCCAGCCTGCAGGCTTCCCGTTCGTTCGGCATCAGCACATCGACATAGGGAAGCGCCCTGTCGATTCCATCACCCCAGAGACCGGATGGATCATCATTGGTATCGAGAGAGATCGTGAGTCCCGCCTGCTTTAGCTCCTCGAAAAGGCTCGGTATCTGCGGAATCAACGCGCGCTGCAGAAAGTAAGAGGAAAGATGAAAGTGGCGTGCTGATTTCAGATAGTTAAGATCCAGATGCGCCAGAGACATCTCCGCCATGCATCCTGGGTAGGTTAGGATATGCCGCGGCCCGCCGTGCGTCAGAAGCACGGTCAACCCGGTTTGTGATTCTTCCGAATGGGTGATGCGGGCAAGGTCGACCTCCCGCGCACGCAGCCGGTCAAGGGCAATGGCTCCCAGCTGGTCGAACCCGACCCGGGTAATAAATCCAACTCTCGATCCCAGTGCCGCCAAATTGTGCGCGGTGATGGCCGAAGAGCTTCCGAGGGTAACCTCCAGGCCGCTTGCCAGAATTTCCTGCTCCAGTGCCAGCTCGCTGGGCAATCCGTACAAGATCAAGTCGAGGTTAATCTCGCCGGCGATGGTGATGTCGAAATTGGGCAATCAGGTCCTAGGAGATCTCGTCGAGTATCACGACTTGGCTCAGATTGCGAGGCGAATCCGGATTGAGTCCCTTCTTCAGACCGGTGTAAAGTCCGAGAAGTTGGCCCCAGGGAATCAAAGCTGCAAGTCGCGCGCACTCCATGCCAAGGGGAGGGACCTCAATGAGAATGTCGGCAGAAGCCTTCACTCGCGCATCGACCCTGGGCGATACAACGAACGTCTTTGATCCCAACCCTTTTACTTCCTCAAGCAGATCGACCTCAGCCGAATAACCGGTTTCAGAAATAAAGAAGCCTACCAGTGCCCTCGGACCGGCGATTGCTTTCGGCCCATGGCGAAACTCCAGGCTATGAAAGCTCTGGGCGTAGCTGCAGGAAGATTCCATGACTTTTAACGCCGCTTCACACGCCACCCCGTAGAGTGGACCTTGACCCAGCCACACGTAATCATCGAATTCATGGTTGGCGACGAATTCCTGCACCTGCTGAGGAGCGCTTGCGAAAAGGGATCTGGCCAGGCGCGGAAGTTCTCCGAGTTGTTCGCAGACTTCCGCCTTCTTAGCAAGCCTCGCCGCAAGGAATTGCAGGCCGAGCAGCATGGAGCTGAACGAACGCGTCATCACCGTGCTCTGCTCATTCGCTCGAGCGAGCACAAGCGGATAATCCCCGCGAATCGCAAATGCAGAATCGGAGGAGCAGGTCACGGTTATGGTCTTAATCTCCCCATGCGCCCGGAACAGGTCCATGGCCTTCACCGCCTCCGTGGTACGCCCGGAACGGGAAATCAAAACCGCGACCTGGTTTCGTTTGGTTACGATCTCGGGAAACAGAAGGACCTCGGAAGCAGGACAAGCGCGGGTCTGGCGTCCACAAATTGCGGAAAAACTGGCTGCCGCCGCGAGCGCCAGGTAGTAGCTGGTACCACATCCAACGAAAAGCCATTCCGCATCCGGATCAGTCCCGGATTCGATCGCGTTCAAGACAGGATCGGTCTTCAAAGAACCCAGACATTCGCTCCAACACTCCGGTTGCGAGAAAATCTCTCGCTCCATGTGTGTCTCGGGTTCTACCTGAATCAGTGCCATGAGACTCCAAACTAAACAATCGTGACCTGGACTCCAAAGTCCTTCAGGTTCTGCTGGTCTGATTTCATGATCTTTCGATCCGTAATCACGTGATGGATTGCATTGGGAGGAACGATCGAAGAAAGGCTGCGGCGAGCGAACTTGCTCGAATCACAAACCGCCACCACCTTCCTCGAGATACCCACCATGACCCGATTGACTTTGGCCTCTTGCAAATTTGGAGTGCTCAGGCCGAGCCTCGTGTCGAAACCGTCTACTCCCAGAAAAAGCACGTCTGCACTGAGTTGTCGAAGGGTCTCCTCCGCCAGCGGACCTACCAGCGAAAAGGAATTCTTACGGACCGTTCCGCCGGTGAGAATGACTTCGATCTCCGAATTCGCAAGCTCGGCTGCAATGTTCACTGCATTCGTGATCACCGTCAGGTTGCGAAAATCACGCAACGCGCGCGCAATCGCGAGCGTGGTCGTACCGGAATCAAGTAACAGCGATTGACCTTCTTCAACCATCCGGACTGCCGCTTGTGCAATCCGGATCTTCTCCAAGCGGTGCAACTTCTCCTTTTCTTGCACCGAAAGATCATTCATGGCCCCGGTTGATGGAGTCAGCGCACCCCCATGGGCGCGATGCACCAGCCCCCGGCCGTGCAGGATCTCCAAGTCCTTGCGAATCGTAATTTGCGACGTCCGGAAGCGCGCAGAAAGGTCTTTCACCAGCACGCGCCCGTCGCGCCCAAGCAGTTGGAGGATTTCGCGCCGGCGCTCTTCGTTCAGCATTCCATTCGCTCGCGACATGCCTTCCCCCGCGAAGTTTCCTTTTACATTGTTTTGTTACGAATTGCAAGGTTTTCGGTTAGCCGCGCTGCGCCTTGTCAGGGGAGCAATTGGCGCGGATTTTCTGTGGATCGGGGCGTTGATCGCCTCGGCGGACCTGCTCTGCGTAAGTTCGGCTTAGGAGGTTTCCATGAGCAAGGCAACTGGAAACTTACTGAGTAAGTCACTGGCGGAAAGCGAGAGCCTCGGGCTGCGGTCGACGACATCGACCCGTTCTCCTGTGAACGCGTTCTGAAACTTCCCCGGAGCTCCGTCAGGAAGCTCCACTCTGGTTTGTTGCCAAATGTCGATACCGCAAGGTAGATGCCGCTTGTATTCGAGCAGCTCGGCACTAAGCCGAGGGACGCCCACGATCAGCCGCTGCTTACCAAGTCTTCGTGCAAACGCCACGAGATGCTTGGACTTATCTCCACTGACGCTCAGGGGGAGATACTCGCCATCGCGAAACAGTTCTGGCTGTTCCCTTCGCAGTCTGAGGGTGGCTGCGATGGTATGCAATTTGATGCGGCCGTCCTGCATGTTCTGAGTCATCGAGCACAACTGCCTTTGAGAGCCCTCATCCCCGGCGGCGGATTTCTTGATTTCCTGCAGGCGGGCAAATCGCTGTTTGTAATCTACCGGCCGACGATTGTCAGGATCTACCAGGCTGAAGTCCCATACCTCAGCCCCCTGATAAATGTCAGGCACTCCTGGAGCGGTCAGCTTGATCAGAGTTTGGGAAAGGCTGTTCAGCATTCCGAAATAAGCGGCGTCTCTTTGAAAGGAAATGAAACTTTCGAAAAAGGCCCCAGACCGCAGAACGCCCTCTATGAAAGCGATGACTCCTTTCTCATAGGCTTCGTTGGGATTTGCCCAATTGGTGTGACTCTTCGCTTCGCGCATGGCCTTCCGCATGTATTCGCTGATTCGGCCAATGAAAGTTGCATCCGGCAAATCAGCAGTCTCGAAAGGCCAGGCGCCTACCAGTGTCTGGTAGAGCAAATACTCATCGTTGGCGTCGGGAGCGTCCCAGACCCCCAAGCTTGTCTTCAGATCGCGATTGAGTTGACGCCAACGCCTTACGTGTCGGTGCCAGGCCAGCGGCATCTCCGACAAGACGTCAATCCGGGCGCGCACATCCTCCGAGCGCTTGGTGTCGTGAGTGGAAGTAGCACTCATTTCGTGCGGCCAGTTCTCTCTACGCTTGGCCATTTGCCGATGAAACTCTTCTGGCACCACCCCAAACCTAAGGGGATTGCCGCCCACCTCGTTCAGGGACACCAGACAGTTATAGCGATAGAAGCTCGTGTCCTCTAGGCCTTTTGCCATGAGAGCGCTCGTGTACTGTTGAAACCTCATGGCAAAACGAACGACGGCCCGTTGATAGTACTTGGGCCGGCCTTCCAGCCGTTCCCGCAACAGAAGCTCGCGAATGAATTCGTAGACAGAAGGCTCGGCCGCGCTGTTTTTGACAATGGCACTGTTCAGGGCCTGATTGATATAGGCCCGATCGCTATGCGACAGATCTTGCTGGTTGCTATAAGTCCGGTAGACGGGAAACAATGCCACGATTTCGGTGAGCGCATCGCGCAAGCTCTTCAGGGTGAAATCACAGGTATGGCGCTCGGACAGTGCGATACGGCTGAGGTCATTGGCGAGCAGGTTCAGCTCGCTATTGAGGGAACCGTCGATCACGAGCTTTTTCGACTGGTAGGCCAGCTCTTCGAAGCTGACATTCTCACCGATGAATCTTCGATAAATCCAATTCATCTTTTTTTCGCTGGCCGGCTCGACGAATAACCCGTTCACCAAATTGAGGAAGTTGTAGCCCGTGGTCCCATCAATCGGCCAGTTCCCGGGAATCTGCTCGTCGTGGGTGAGAATTTTTTCAGCAACGATGTAGTGGTGCTTGGACCCGTTGCCGGCTTGTTGCAAGCGGGCGAAGTACTGCTGAGGGTCAAACAGTCCGTCGGGGTGATCGATCCGCAATCCGTCGATTTTCCCGGCATCGAGCAGCCGCAAAATGCACTCGTGGGTCTGCTCGAAAACCCGCTCGTCCTCCTGCCGGAGTGCGGCCAGATCATTGACATCGAAGAACCGGCGGTAATTAATGTCATCGGCGGCCACTCTCCAGTACGCCAAGCGGAATGCCTGCTTTTTAATCAGTTCGTGCAGCTGATCGAAAGAAGCCGTGTCTCCGGGAGAGCCGTTGATCTTCTCAACCGTCCTCTCCAGAAACTCTGAGACCGTCGGCGCACGGGAACACAAGGAAGCAAGCCGCCGCTTGTGGATCTCCTTATCTCGCATCCGCTCGGCGCGTTTCTCTGGAGAAGACTCTTCTTTGATTGGCAAGTGCTCGAATGCTGTGATTAGGCTCTGCAATTCGAGCATATCCTCATTCTGCGCCCCCAGCCGATCTTCGAGCTCTGCGAGACGATTGCTCAAAATCCGCGGATACTCCCGGGGATCGATGGGAAAGCGGTGATGAAAATAGCCAATGCTAAATTCACCGCTGGCCTGGTCAAAGGCGAGCGTCAGTTCACCGCGGTCGAGAACCGTTCCATACTGGTCCCCCAAGACGGGAACCAAAACCTTTCCCTGCAATTCTCCTTTCAGGGGATACCAATCGATATCAAAGAAGTCCGCATAGGCGGAAGCTTCTCCATTCTCGAGGACGTCAAGCCACCAGGCGTTATCGCTGCCCATAATTCCCATATGGTTGGGGACGATATCCAGGATCTGTCCCAAGCCATGCTCGTGTAAGACGGCAACAAAGCGCTCGTACTCCTCCGGCGTTCCGATTTCGGGATTGATCTGCCGGTGATCGACAATGTCGTATCCGTGCAGGCTGCCCGGCCGGGCGCGCAGATAGGGAGAAGCGTAACAGTGCGAAATTCCGAGTTCCGCCAGATAAGGGATGACCTGAATGGCATCGGAGAAGGTGAACCCGCGATTGAACTGGAGGCGGTAGGTCGATCGTGGAATCTCAAGATGTTTCATGTATTCACAAACCAGGCAGCCGAAAATGCGGGCATCTGGCCCCGGTAGAGTTCGGCCTCACCGGGAGTGGCATAAATCAGGCTGCCTTTGGGCTGACAGGGCGCCGGTACGGGCTCTTGGCCGAAGTTGGCGAACAACTCGAGACCGCCGCCGCTGCTGAATTCCCATGACGCAAACACTGCGTTCTGCCCGGGCTTCTGATAGCGCGCCGCTCCCGGGGCGATTTCCTTCAACACCGGCACGATCTTATGCTGCCGAATCGAAAGCAGTTCGCGGTAGGTCTTTAGCCATTCCGCGTGCGGTGCGCGCTCGAGCGAATTCCAATCGAGTTTGGATGCCAGAAATGTATCGAGATCATTGGGATCGGGAATCTGTTTCTGCGCTTCAGGGCTGCGGAAGGGTTCAAATTTTCTGAACTCCTCTCTTCTCCCCTCGCGAACCTTTTCGGCTAGGTCCGGGGGGCAATCGCAGAAAAACAGAAATGGCGTGGTCGCCCCGAATTCTTCGCCCATGAATAACAAAGGAGGAGACGGCGCGAGCAGCAGAACCGCGGCCGCCGCTCTCAGCCTGGCGCAACTCGTGAGCGAAGCGATACGCTCTCCACAAGCCCGATTTCCAACCTGATCGTGATTTTGCAGGAAAGAGACGAAGCACTCCGGCGGAAGACGTCGGCTTGGCTCACCACGCGCGGCCCCCCCTCGGAACGGCGAGCTTTCGCCCTGCCAAGCAAATCCCTCGGTGAGACAACGGCCGAGCTGAGCCGCGGGATCATCCGCATAGTCGGAGTAGTATCCGTCGCGCTCGCCGGTCAGGAGCACATGCGCGGCATGATGGATGTCATCGTTCCACTGGGCGCTGTACCAGCGCGGGCGCAGATTCGCGTCCCGCTCCAGATAGCGAGCCGCATTGTTGTCGTTCTCCAAAACCAGATGAATTTGACGGCCGGCTAAGTTCCGTCGAACGGTTTCCGCAAGCTCCGTGAGAATGTCGGGCCGGGAATCGTCCTGAATGGCGTGAACTGCGTCGAACCGAAGGCCGTCGAAATGGTATTCCTCTAGCCAGTAGAGGGCATTGTGGATGAAAAAGTCTCGGACCGTCCGGCTGTGGTCACCATCGAAATTGATGGCCTGCCCCCAAGGAGTGCGGTGACGCTCGCTGAAAAATTCCGGGGAATAAAGCCACAGATAGTTTCCGTCCGGTCCGAAGTGGTTATAAACCACGTCGAGAAGCACCATCAGACCGCTCGCGTGAGCGGAATTTACCAACCGCTTTAAGTCCTCGGGACGGCCGTACGATTGCGCCGGCGCATAGGGCAGTACTCCGTCATATCCCCAGTTTCGATTTCCCGCAAAGCTGGATAGCGGCATGAGCTCAATCGCCGTCACTCCGAGACCAGCCAAGTAATCGAGCTTTCGTTGTGTGCCCGCAAACGTGCCGTCGGGAGAAAACGCCCCCACATGTAACTCGTACAGGATGGCTTGTTCCCAAGACTTCGCTCGCCAGGCCTGGTCTTCCCATTCAAAGCCACAGGGATCGACGACCTCGCTCGCGCCATGGACGCCTTCCGGCTGGAAACGGGACGCAGGATCTGGAACGCGGTGCTCGCCATTGATTTTGAATCGATATTGGGTTCCCGGTGGGGCGTCGGCCTCAACCTCAAACCACCCTTCCGCACGCTCTGCCATGGGAATGAGCCCTCTGGACGGGGCAAGCTGTAGCTCTACCGAAGCCGCTTTGGGGGCCCATAACCTGAAGCGGGTTCCCCCCCGGGAAAGAAGCTCTGCGCCGAAGGGTAGTACGTGCTTGCGTTTCATACCGCGGAAGTTCGCCTTCGGTCTTCGCCGCGCACCCGGTTGGTGGCCCGCTCGACCAGCAGCGCCAGGGAGCGTGCTTGCAGAGGATAGGAGTCATTGCCGAAATGGAATCTGCTGACATCACCCGACAACTGGCATGAGGTATCAAGCAGCGCCACCCAGCCCGCGCCCACGGGAGGTATCGGCAGTACGAACGGAATCTGTTCGAAGTGGGCATTGAGGAGAAGCATGAAATTGTCGTCAGAGACTCGTTGACCTCTTTCATTCAGTTCGTCGATGGCAACCCCGGAAAGACCCATCCCCAAGCAGCGTGCGAAATTCTGGGTCCACTCTTCGTCGGTCATTTCCCGGCCGTCAGGTCGATACCAGATAATGTCTTTGATTTCCGCACCTTTGATTTTTCTGCCTTGAAAAAATTTCCGCCGGCGAAATACGGGGTGTTGCCTTCGCAACGCCAGCAATTGGCGGACAAAGGCGAGCGTTTGGTGATCGATCTCCTCCGGAGTCCAGTCCAGCCAACTGATCTCGTTGTCCTGACAGTAGGCGTTGTTGTTTCCAAGCTGAGTGCGTCCTAACTCATCTCCCGCCAGAAGCATGGGCACGCCCTGGGAGAGCAGCAACGTGGCCATGAGATTTCGCTTTTGTTGGGCGCGCAGTCGACTGATCTCGGAGTCATCCGTCGGTCCCTCCACGCCGCAATTCCAGCTCCGATTGTTGTCTGTGCCATCGCGGTTGCCCTCACCATTGGCCTCGTTGTGCTTGGAGTTGTAACTGACCAGATCCTCGAGGGTGAAGCCATCATGGGCCGTTACAAAATTGACGCTAGCGTATGGCCGGCGGCCGCTTTGCGCGTAGAGATCGCTCGACCCGGTAATTCGGTATGCCAGCTCCCCTATCAAGCCGCCGTCCCCCTTCCAGTAGGAGCGAACCGTATCGCGGTATTTGTCGTTCCATTCCGCCCAGCCTACAGGGAACTTCCCGACCTGGTATCCCCCCTCTCCTAAGTCCCACGGTTCCGCGATGAGCTTCACTTGAGACAGCACCGGATCCTGATGAATGATGTCCAAGAAGGCACCCAGACGATCGACTTCATGCAACTCACGCGCAAGCGTTGCTGCTAGATCAAAGCGAAACCCGTCCACATGCATTTCGAGAACCCAGTACCGCAAGCTATCCATGATCATCTGCAGCACTCGCGGATGGCGCATGTTCAATGTATTGCCGGTGCCGGTATAGTCCATGTAATAGCGAGGATTGTCGCGGGTCAGCCGGTAATATGCAGGGTTGTCGATTCCCTTGAACGAGAGGGTCGGTCCCAGGTGGTTGCCCTCGGCCGTGTGGTTGTAAACCACATCCAGGATGACCTCGATGCCGGCCGAATGCAGGCTCTTCACCATGGTTTTGAACTCGTTGATGTTGCCGGTTGCACAGTACCGCGGTTCGGGAGCGAAGAACCCGATGGAGTTGTATCCCCAATAATTTCGCAGACCGCGCTCGACTAATCCTCGATCATCGATGAATGTGTGCACCGGCATCAGTTCGACGGCCGTCACCCCCAACTGCGTCAAATGATCGATCACCGGAGCGGTGCCTAACGCCGCATAGGTTCCTCGGATCGACGGTGGAATGTTGGGATGACGGATGGTGAATCCCTTGACATGGGCTTCGTAGATAACGGTGCTGTGCCACGGCGTTCGGGGCGGGGCATCGGCTCCCCAGGTGAAAGCCGGATCTACCACAACTCCCTTCAACATGCCCGGCGCGCTATCCCGGCGGTCAAACGAGAGGTCCTGGTTCCGGTGTCCGACCTTGTAACCAAAATGGGAATCGTGCCACTTCATCGCGCCCTGAATCTGCTTGGCATAGGGGTCGAGCAGCAACTTGTTGCGATTGAACCTTAAACCTCGGGCCGGCTCGTAACGCCCGTGTACCCGGTATCCATACAGCACGCCCGGGCGTGCCTCGGGAAGATAACAATGCCAGACCTGGTCGGTCTGCTCGCGGATTTGAATGCGGTGAGTTTCCCGTCGCCCGAACCTATCAAACAGGCAGAGTTCGACCTTCTCCGCCGATTCGGAAAAGATTGCGAAGTTAACGCCCTCACCGTCCCACGTCGCTCCAAGGGGATACGGCCTACCTGGCCAGACAATTGGTTGGGTTTGACTATTCAATCCACAATCCCCCCAAACGGCGGCAGCTCGGACTCCGAGAGCAACGTGGAACGACTTATTGTTGATAACGAAACCCAAGCAGGCCGATTGTGCCTATACGGAGCGAAAGAGACCTTAGATGCCGCTGCAGGGGAAACCGTAATCTCCCTATTTTGCCGGGGGTCTGAACGTTTCTGGAGAGCCTCAATCCGGGATCTCGCCGCCCTCAGGACGTCCGGGGGAGCCGAGCTGAACCAGGGCAGAGCGTGATACAATCCGTTTCCTCCCCGAGTCCCGGCACGAAAACAAAAAGCCTCCTAAACTTTTTGGGGAAGCGTGCCTCTCGGGGAAGATTTCTCTCCCACAGGGATCCCCCTCGGAGTTATAGGCGGATCACTGGACGAGCGGTCAGTCAGAAGCTATCATCCTCCTAAATTTTTCGCGGGTCGTTACGTGATCCAAAACACAGAAAGCGTTAAAAAGCGGCTTGACTATGGCCGCAATCTACGCCGCAAACTTGGGCGCTCGGATCATGCTAACTGGGACGGCAGCAAGCGTCGCCATGATGCCGTTGAAATCATTCTTCAGGTCAATCAGGAACGCATTCGAGAACTGATCCCCATCAAGATGGCTCGAATGGCGGTCTCCCCTTTTGGGTTCTTCCGTGGGAATGTCGCTGTGATGGCGGCCGATCTGGCGACCTTGCCCCGCGCCGGAATTTCGGTTCAGATTTGCGGTGACGCTCACGTGCGCAACCTGGGCGCGTATTCCGCCCCCGATGGCCGGCTGGTATTCGATATCAACGACTTTGATGAAACCATTCGTGCCCCTTGGGAATGGGACCTGCGTCGGCTTGCGACCAGCCTGGTTCTTGCTGGCCGGGAAGCTGGCGACTCGGACCGACGATCGCGCGACGCTGTACTGGCCTGTGCCGCGACCTACCGAACAAAGCTGCAGGAATTTTCGCGAATGACCTGCATTGAAGTGCATAAGTACAGGACCCACCGCCAGTTTTTGGGGAGGACCACGAGTTCCGTGTTGCAGCGGGCGGTGCGGGAAACGCCTGACCGCACTCTCCTAAAACTCACCATCGAGCAAGGGAGCTCGAGACGGTTTAAGAGCGACCCGCCTATCCTCGCTCGCGTTAGTAAGCCCGTCGCAGCCCAGGTATTGAATTCCTTACGCTCGTACCAGAAGAGCTTGTCAGAGTGCAGCCAACAGGTCTTGAGCTTCTATCGTCCCGTGGACGTCGCATTTAAGCTTGTCGGCACCGGCAGCGTCGGAACCTACGACTATGTCATCCTTCAATTTGCGGGAGAGGGCACCAGCGACCCCCTATTTTTGCAGGTCAAGCAAGCCGTTCGTTCCGCTTATGCCCCCTACGTTCAATCTTCCGAGTCGGCCATGCATCAGGGGCAGCGCGTGGTTCTTGGCCAGCGCTTGTTCGAGGTCCAGTCGGACATGATGCTGGGGTGGACGTCGCTCGAGGGCCGTGATTTTTTGGTTCGGCAGTTGAATGATCACAAAGCATCGATTCGAGGCGACGAACTTACAGGAGCAGCCCTGATCGAATATGCCACGACCTGCGGCGAAGTGCTGGCCAAGGGCCACGCGCGTTCCGGCGACCCTGCGGTGCTGGCCGGATATCTAGGTTCGAGCGATCGCTGGGACAAAGCATTGGCAAAATTTGCGTTGATTTACGCCGACCAGACCACTCGCGACTACGAAATGTTCCGGAAGGCGATTCGGCAGCGAAAGATCAAGGCTGGTGATCCTTACCTTTGAGCGTTCCTTCTGGTTCCCCCACCCGAACTACAAATGGACGAGCCCCCGACGGAGGGCGGTGACCGCGGCCTGGGCGCGGTCCTCAACATTCAGCCGCATGAGAATCGTGCTCACGTGACTTTTCACCGTGGCTTCCGTGATGCCCAACTGACCGGCAATCTCCCGATTGCTCTTGCCGTTGACCAGCAGGTTCAAACCAGAGATTTACGTCTTGACAAAGGATGCCTGGTTGGAAGAAGGCTAGAGGCCGTGAGTCGAGGATTGAGCCCCTGGACCTCCGGGGCCAAACGGGAAGCACCGTCCGGTGCCGTCGCGCAAAGGGACGCGCTCGGGCTGGCCACCTTCGATCGAGTCCGCTTCAGGGTCTGAATGTTTGGTGACGCCTTCGCAGAGACCTCGTAATAAAGAAAATGATGCTGCGAGATTCCGAGAAATGAACAGGCTAGCCGCCAAGATTATTGCCCTCTTCGGCCGCAGGGAGCTCAACTTGACGCGCAACCCAATTGCGGCTATTCTCCCGGCCATCGTGAAAGCGTGGTAGTTCAGTCGACATTCTGCCCTTATGGATGGAGGCATGGTGAAAACATCGGTTCGAATCCTCGTAGTTGAAGACTTCGAGCCATGGCGGGATTTCTTTCGTGCGGAACTCGGAAGGGATCTTGAAATGGAGATCGTGGGAGAGCTTTCGGACGGTACCCAAATCGTTCAAGAGGTGGAACGTCTCCGGCCGGACCTGATTCTGATGGACATTGGGCTGGCTTCCATCAACGGAATTGAGGCTGCCAAACTCGTTCACGAATGCTGCCCAAATACGAAGATTTTATTCGTTAGCGAGAATCGCTCTGCAGACATTGCCCATAAGGCCATGGAAAGCGGCGGGAACGGCTACCTCGTCAAGATCGATGTCAGGAAAGAACTGTTATCCGGCATCCGCGCTGTCCTGGCCGGCCGGCGTTTTATCAGCACCAGCATGGCCGGCCACTTTCTGGTAGAGACCACATTGAGTGCACAGGCGATGCAACTCTCTTGGATCATGGCTTTGATTTCGTGAACCCGTCGAGGTCGAACACCTTTTTCGACTGGATTCTCTAGCTGGCCGCCGGTAAGGATGACGGCTCTATCTCGGAGCGCGGGATACGAGCATGAATGGCCGTCCCCGTTCCGACTTTGGATACGATGCTAATTGTACCGTTCAGCAGGCGCACCCGCTCACGCATGCTGGTAAGGCCTAGACCTTTCCCTTGGGAAGCGGCGCCGACGTCGAACCCAGAGCCAGAATCAACCACCAAAAGGTGAACCTCGCTCGGATCATCCCATAGCTGAACATCAATGTTGCTAGCCCTTCCATGTTTGCTGGCGTTCGACGAAGCTTCTTGCAAAACTCGGAGCAGAGCGAGCCCCACCGGCAGGGGCGGATCAGAAGACATCTTGCTCGTGAAACTCATTTCCATCTTGTGACGATCCGCAAATTCCCCGCACCAACTCTTCATTGCTGCAGCCAATCCTAAATATTCAAGTTTTGAAGAGTGCAGCTCGTGAGACAGAGCTTGTACGTCCTCGGAGATCTCCAGGACTTCTTTTCGGAATTGAGGGAGGCTATTCTGCATTTCGGCGGGGTTTCCTTCCACGCTTTCCATCCGTAGTGACAACAGTGCGAGCCGCTGAGTGATGTCGTCGTGGAGTTCTCTGCCGATGCGAGACCGCTCTTGTTCCTGTGCTTCGATCAGCTTTTGTGTCATCCCCGCCAAGGCTGCCTCAGACAGCTTGCGGTCGGCTATGTCCACATTGACGCCGATCATTTTCAAGGGAGCGCCGGCTTCGTCCCGGAAGACCTGCCAGTGTCCAGCGATCCAGTGGACGCTTCCATCCGGCCAAATCACCCGCCATTCTCCGCTGACAGACTTCCCGGTTTCCATGGCCTGGTCAATCAGCTTTTTCACCGCCGCTCGATCGTCTGGATGAAGCAGATCCTCGAATGCAGCTTGGGTTCCGCCGAATCCACCCCGGGGCAAGCCGTAGAGCTGTTCCAACTCGAAATTCCAGGTGTTCGCCCCGGTTTTGAGATTGGTTTCGAAGGTTCCCATGTGGGCTGCTTGCTGCGCCAGCCGCAGTCGTTCTTCACTGCCTCGCAATCGTCCTTCGTTTTGCAGCCGCACTTCCATGGCAACTTGTTCCCGTAGACTTTGCGACCGCTCGCGCTCTGCTCGTTCCCGCTCTGAATACAGCGCGGCAAAGGTTAGTCCGGTCAAGGACAACACGGTGAAGAACGCGTCCAGCTGGAGACCGTCCCAAAATGGCGTGCTACTCGCAAAGGACCCGGCTCCGAGGGCTGTTTCCACCGTGGCCACAGTGGAAACTAAAAAGATCGAAAGCGACGCACCGCCTACACCAAAGCGAATGGCTGCCCAAATGATGAGAGGCAAAATGGCAAAAGCCATCATTCTGACGGGCACCAACGGGAGATCATCGAAAATCACGACACAAGCGCCCACGAGGATCGCCAGGAGCAAGAGCAATTCCGCGACTCGGGTCCACCCTCGAATCCTGCAAAGGCTGGGGAAAGACAACACCAGCGGAGTTACTAGAAGAGCCCCAGTACAGTCGCCAAGCCAGTAAATCAACCAGGCAGAGGCCAGCCCAGAATAAGGGTGGACTTGGCTGGCCCCCAGAACCAGCGTTCCGATGGACGCGCTTACCATTGCGCTCACCAGTCCGCCCAACAACACAAATGCAAGTGCGTCACGCACGCGAGAAATCGAGTTGTCGAAGTTCGCGAGGCGGCGCAGGAGAAAAGTTCCGGTCAAAGCAGCCAGTGTCGCGCCGGCTGCCTGTCCGACCGCGGTCAGAGCTGGCTCGGGACTCAGAAAGGCAATCAGAAAGGCGGCCGAAAGTACTGCCGGAAAGATTCGATATCCGCATATCAGTATGGCGGCCAAGGCAATTCCGTAGGCAGGCCATACCGGTCCAAGGTTGCTGCTTCGAATGTTCGTAGTAGCTTGGCCCAGTTTCCCCGCGATGAAATACACCACAAAGACGACGGCGAACTGGAGCAGGTATCGACCTAAGGACGGTGTTGCAAATGCAAGTCTTGGAGAGAGGGGCGCTGGTTGAGCACTCGTAGATCTTTGAAAATGAATGGAGCCGCTAGAAATCGCACAACCTCGACCGAAGCTTTCAGTAGCGCAGAATCTTATCTCGCAATCGCATCCTCCTGCAACCCGACCAGGCAGTAGGTCTTCCCCGGAGGCTATTCGAGCCCCATGAGTCGATCGGATCTTCAATTCATTCAAAATTAAACTGATCTCCAAACCTGCTCTGGTAGCCTCGTCTGCAACATACTTCTCCAGCTCACGTCTTGGAGTTTTATGAACCAACCTCAACTCGCGGTCCTTCTGGTTGACTGCGATCTGCGAATGCGGCAGCTCCGGTAAACCATCTTCAGGAACCGTGAGATTGACGTGCGGCTTGCAGCCTCGCTTAGTTCTGCGCTCACCCGGTGCCGGGCGCAAACCTATGACTTGATTTTGCTGTCGGGGCATCACACCAGCGATGTTTCACGATTCTGCGAAGAATTGTGGAAGGCGGTACCCAAACAGCGGATTGCGCTGCTCGTCGGTCCTCCCATGTATCTGCGCGAAATGACAGCGAGGCAGCGTTCCGCCTCCCGAGAATCGCCCCAAAAGATTCGGCTCGTCGAATCTCGGCAACCATCCTCTAGCTGCCCCCCTTTTCATTCCGCCATTGGGCGACGGGGTGAAGCCAGCAGCCGTCTAGGCCCCTCTTACCTTACTCGGGTAGTCAGTGGAAGGGCGTGCAGATATATCCCTGCTGATGCGAAGCGGCAGCGAGTGTAAAGCCAAGGAAAGAGGTTGCACAGAGTTGATGAACGGTTCTCGGCTGTGATCCTTCTCGTTCCCTCGAAACATCGCCCGTGAGTTATCGCTGAATTCCAAGCCAGAGCACGTTTTCATCACAATCAAACATATACGGTCACATTCCTCGCCGCATCTAACAAGCAAAATTAAGAAAAATATGGGCGTGGTTTCATCTTTGCTTTCCGCTCGAGGACGATGTAGCGCGCTCTTCCCAGCGCCCCAGACTGCGGCTTACCTGTGTGGCTTAAGCAGTGAGCATCCATCGGAGTATTCGGAATGAATTCTAGGATCTTCCGGACCCAATCGGCGGAGCGGAGTCGCGCGCGGAGTTCGGCAACTCAGACATCGAATGTGGTCGGGGACCGAGCGATTGAGAGACCCCGAGTGACCCTGATCCTGAAATCGGTCCGGTGTTCCTGGAGCTCCTAACAAATTCTCCCGGGGACATGGTCGACCGACGGTCTCTATGTCTTGCCCAAGGCGGTCGTAAGAGACAGAGAACAAGAGATGGCAAATACTAAACACCTTCGCAGTCAGGAACTCCGAACCCACAACCATCAGGGAGACGCTCTCCGGCTGGGGATGAACTGGACGGAAGAAGATCTTTCTAAGCCACAAGTATTGGTCGAGAGCGCGTGGGGCATGGGTCACCCGGGTACGTTCCATTTCGAGCCTTTGATCACTGAGGTCAATAACGGAGTATTTGAAGCCGGAGGCAAACCGGCGGTTTTTACGGTCAGCGATATTTGCGATGGCGTGGTGCAGGCAACGTCGGGGATGAGTTATTCGCTCGTCTCTCGCGACGTGATTGCCGCAATGGTTGAAATCCATGCCCTCGGCCATCCCCACGATGGGATGGTCCTGATTTCAGGAAACGACAAATCAGTTCCCGCACACCTGCTGGCGATGGCTCGTTGCAATCTTCCTTCGATTCTCCTGCCCGGCGGTACTCAACTCAATGCCCCCGATTACGTTACTTCTGACCAGACGTGGGAGATCGGGATGTCGGTTGAGCGCGGCCAGACGCCCCGTGCAGAGTTGGAATCACGCCAGCAAACTGCCTGTCCTACCTGTGGGGCCTGCCAGTTCATGGGCAGCGCCAGCACCGGACAGGTGATGGCGGAAGCGATGGGCCTTGCCTTGCCTGGCAGCGCTCTCACGCCTTCTTTTCTGACCAAGCATTTGCGATACGCGCGGGCGACGGGCAAATCAAGCGTGAGGCTCATCCAGGAAGACATCCGCACTCGCGACATCTTGACGCGAAAAGCGTTCGAGAACGCCATCATTATTCATGCCGCCACGGGCGGGTCCACGAACGCCCTGATTCATCTTCCGGCCATTGCCTACGAAGCCGGCGTCGACATCACGATTGATGCCTTCGATCGCATCCATCGTCAAGTCCCTGTACTGGCTAACGTGAAAACGACGGGGCGTTATCCGGTTGAATACTTCTGGTACGCCGGTGGGCTTCCGCGGCTGATGCTCGAATTGAGAGATTTCCTTCATCTCGATTGCCTCACGGTCACGGGAAAGACTTTGGGTGAGAATCTCGCGGAAATCGAGAAGAGCCGCTTCTTCGACGAGCGCATCGGGTATCTGCACAACTATAAGATCACGCTCGACGAAATCATCCGGCCCCGCTCCAATCCATTCGGCGCGGGCGGGGGGATTGCGATTCTGCGCGGAAACATTGCTCCCGGCGGTGCCGTGATCAAGGCGTTCTCTGTACCGCAGGAAATGCAGGTTCACATCGGTTCGGCTCGTGTGTTTGACACCGAAGATGAAGCTCTGGATTCTCTGATCGGCCGCCATGGAGCAAAAAAAGTCGCGCCCGGCGAAGTCGTCGTGATCCGCTACGAAGGCCCGCGAGCCAACGGAATGCCCGAGATGTACTTTGCCTCAGCGATTATCGCCGCCGACCCAGCTCTGAACCACACCACCGCTCTCATCACTGACGGGCGTTATTCCGGGGCCATGAAGGGTCCCTGCGTTGGACATGTCACCCCAGAAGCCATCGACGGTGGTCCCATTGCACTCGTTGAAGAAGACGACCTAATCGAAATCAACATTCCAGATCGTCGCCTGGGAATGGTAGGCATCGCCAAGAAATCTCTGGAGCCTCGAAGGATTGAGCGAGCTCTCGCAGAACGTCGCGAGCGCTGGGCCGCTCCGCCCTTCCGGCATACCCGTGGAATTCTGTCGCTCTACTCCCGAGTCGCCACAAGTTCCGCGCAGGGTGGATTGATCACGCCGCGTGATGGAGCGAACCACGACGCGGTTCCGGCAGCAGCTGAACCCATCAGCCACAAGGAAACCTTGAGCCACGTCGAGCTCGCCGATCGAAAGCGCGCGTAGATCTCAGGAGGTAACGGATGAGCCCGGATCGCAAACCCAAAGTAGTTGTCGCCGATTACGACTATGGCGATGTCGATATCGAACGATCCATTGTTACCGAATCCGGCTTTGAATTGGTGGCGGCACAATCGAAAACTGAGGACGACGTTATCCGGGTTGCATCCGATGCCGATGCCGTGCTGACTCAATACGCGGAGATCGGGAAGCGCGCCATCGACAGTTTTAGACGGTGCAAGATCATCGCTCGCTACGGAATTGGCGTGGACATCGTGGACGTGGAAGAAGCGACACGTCGAAACATTGTTGTGACCAACGTTCCGAATGATTGGTGCATGAACGAAGTTGCCGACCACGCTGTGGCTCTGCTCATGGCCCTGGTTCGAAAGCTCCCGCACTACGATCATGCAACCCGAGCGGGTGAATGGGAGTGGCAGACGGGCAAGCCGATTCAGCGATTTCAGGAGGGTACAGTGGGTCTGTTTTCCTTTGGTGCAATTGCCAAGGAAGTTGCCCGCCGCATGAAAGGATTCGGCGTCAAGAGCATCATCGCTTGTGACCCATACGCGGACGCGAAAGACGCCATGGCCGAGGGCGTGTCGCTCGTGTCCTTCGAGGAGCTGTTGACGAAATCCGACTATCTGGTGATTCAAGCTCCCTTGACAGAGGAGACACGAGGCCGATTCGGCGAAGCAGAATTCCGCCGCATGAAAAAAGGATCGATCCTCGTCAACACCGCGCGCGGACCGATCGTAAAAGATGAGGATCTATATCGCGTGCTCAGCGATGGTTGGCTCTCTGGAGCTGGACTCGACGACATCGAAGAAGAGCCCGCAAAGCAAGCCAACTGGAAACCTACGAACCCGCTATTCAGCTTGGAAAATGTCATTATCACTCCTCATGCCGCCTACTATTCAGAACAGTCGATTCAGATCGTTCGGAGGTTTGCGTCTGAGGAAGCCGTACGTGTCTTGAAAGGGAAAGCGCCACTTTCTCCTGTGAACAAGTTCGACATGCCAATCGGCATTGCTGCTTAACGCCGGCGCGATAACCAGAGCCTTGTGGCTAGCCCCAAGGCTCGAAGCTCTTTGAGGTTGCTCCATGCAGGCTTTGGCTGTATTCCCTTCGAAGAAAAGGCTTCAACTCGTCGACGTACCTCAACCAAAACTGCAGAGCGCAAGCCAGGTGCTTCTCAGGGTGCAAGAAGTAGGCCTCTGCGGTACTGACCGGGAGATCAGTTCCTTTGAATATGGCAGCCCTCCTCCTGGCTCCGATCATTTGATTCTCGGACATGAATCGCTGGCGAAGGTCATCGAAGTCGGGCCCGGAGTCCGCGGCTTTAAAGCGGGCGACCTCGTGGTTGCGCTGGTCCGTCGGCCCTGTCCACACGCGGAATGCAGGGCGTGCCGCGCCGGCCGGCCCGATTTCTGCCTCACCGGCGACTATACCGAGCGCGGCATCAAAGGCGCCGACGGGTTCCTGACCGAATGGGTCGTCGAAGATGAAGAGTATTTGGTGAGAGTGCCGCACGCCCTGGCTGAAGTCGCGGTATTGGTCGAACCCTTAACCGTAGTCACCAAAGCAGCCGATCAAGCCTATGCAATCTTCAACCGACTGCCTTACGATCCTGGTCCGCAGCGCGGATTAGTTCTGGGAGCCGGCCCCATCGGCCTTTTGGGTGCAATGGTCCTCGTGGCGGACGGTTTCGAAACGCTGGTTTACTCGAGAGACTCAGAGGAAAGCAAGCAGGCAGAGCTGGTTCGCTCTTTGGGAGCCCAATACGCATCCTCCACGGCGACTCCTCTCGAGAAGCTTCGAGAGGGCTGGGGCAGATTTGATGTGGTGCTCGAGGCCGTTGGATTCGCCCCGCTGATGATGTCTGCGACTCACATGCTGAGAGCGAATGGGGTGCTGGCTCTTACCGGAGTTCCTCCCGACGAGGCCAGTGCTGAACTTAGTGCGGGCCGCTCTCTCCGTAATCTTGTCCTCAGGAACGAAGTCGTCTTCGGAACAGTAAACGCCGGACGCAGAGATCACCTCTCAGCGATCAAGCACCTGGAACAATTCATGATTCTATTCCCGGATAGCGTACGGCAACTTATCACGGATCGCGTGCCGCTCGATGAAGTGCCGCAAATCTTGACGCAAAAGCGGGGAATCAAGAACGTAGTTCAAATGAGTCGCGCAGCCTGACGGGAATGTATGAGACAACTACAAACAAAAACGGCGAATGCACCAGAAGTATTGAGTCCATGGGTCGATGTGTCCGTGCCCATCTATGCCGGGATGGTTCATTTTCCCACCGATCCCCCCATCGAAATTGAACCCGTCACTCACGTCGACAAAGGAGATCTATGCACGGTCTCCGCGCTCAGGATGGGTAGTCACACGGGAACTCACATCGATGCGCCCATTCACTTTCTGCGCGGGGGAACTGGAGCCGATCTAGTTCCGTTGGAACATCTGATCGGGCCTGCGCGAGTGATCGAAATCAAGGATCCTGCGGCGGTCAAAGCTGAGGAGCTTCAGGGTCACAATCTGGGCGTTCGCGAGCGTCTGCTATTCAAGACGGTCAACTCGGAACGATGCTGGAAGACCTCTCAATTCGTTCCCGACTTCGTTTCTATCGACCAGGAAGCCGCTTCGTATCTGGTCAGCCTGAACACATTGTCGGTGGGAATCGACTACTTGTCGGCCGGCAGCCCTGAGACTCACCGTACGCTTCTCGGCGCAGGTGTCGTGATCGTCGAGGGATTGAACCTGACAGGCATTTCCCAAGGCCACTACGAGTTGCTGTGTCTTCCGCTGAAGATTTTGGGAGGCGACGGGGCGCCAGCGCGCGTATTGCTGAGAGCCAGCAACGCCATCGATGACTCGCAGGCCCCTTCGGAAGGGAACAAGAAACCGTCGAAAAGACATGGGGGTATCTGATGCGAACAGCACATGAGGTTTTTCAACTTTACCAATCTCAGAAGTATGAACCGCTCCTGCGCGGCGTGACCGGTACTTATCTATTCGAAATTGAGGATGTCGGATATTGGTTCCTTTCAGTTCAGGACGGAGCGATCAGGATGGAAGAGGTGCACCACGATGCCGACTGCCCAATCAATTGTGATGAACCCGACTTTATCGACATTATTGAGGGGCGTCGCAGTCTGCTCACCGGGGCGATGCAGGGTCGGGTCAAGATCCGCGGCGACATCACGCTCGCGCAAAAGTTCCATGGATTGGTCAGTGCCATGATTGAAAGCAAAAGACAGGAGGCAGCATGAGAGCGCGGCCGGTAAGCATTCTGGAAGGCGACACGTTCGTTGTCAGTGACCGTCGGGGTGACATCTCCATTTCTCCTGAAGAAGCCGAGGGCCTGTTTGACGGAGACACCCGCTACCTGTCTCGTTGGGTTTTGACTGTGAATGGAGCCTTGCCCAATCCACTTTCAACCGATGACGTGAATTACTTTTCATCGCAATTCTTCCTCGTTCCCGGAACCGGCACCATTTACGTCGATGCTCCGATGTCTATCGTGCGACAGCGGGCGGTGGGCTGAGGATTTCACGAAGAGCTCACCATCACAAATCACAAAGCCTCGCCGCTGGATTTAGATATCAGGATCGAAGCCGACGCAGACTTCGCCGATCTTTTCCAGGTGAAGGATGCGCTGTTCCAGCGCGCCGGCAAGTTTTATAGGCGGGTTGATGGGAAGCGCCTGATTCTCGGATACCAGAGGGAGAAGTTCGTGCGCGAAACCTGGATTACATCGAGCGTACCAGGGGAAATCGATGACAAGGGGTTCCGCTTCCAGGTACACCTCGGGCCGCACGGAGAATGGCGTACCGCGTTGGATGTGCTGGCCGCGATTGATGGCACCGAAGGCACCAAGACGCGACCGAAGTACCAAGACGTGCACGACACTCCAACTCCGAACGTCGGAATGAGTCTAAAGAGATGGATTTCCACTGCCCCTCAACTTCATGCCTCCTGGGCCGATCTTGAGAAAACCTACGAACGTTCCTTGGTCGACCTGGCTGCACTTCGGTTCTTTTCGCGGTACACGCCTGGAGAGGCTCTCCCCGCTGCCGGGCTTCCCTGGTTCATGGCGCTTTTCGGCAGAGACAGCATCATCACAAGTTTCCAGGCGCTTCCCTTTGTCCCTGACCTGACTTCGACGACATTGCGAGTGCTCGCCATGCGGCAAGGTACGCGACGCGATGATTTCCGCGACGAAGAGCCAGGGAAATCCTCCATGAAGCGCGCTGGGGTGAGATGACTGCTTTCGAAGAGCGCCCTCATTCGCCCTACTTCGGGTCTTCAGACGCAACTCCGCTGTTTCTGGTTTTGCTGGACGAGTTTGAACGGTGGTCCGGAAAACACGAGTTGGTCACAAAATTCGAGGCCGAGGCAAGAGCAGCGCTGCGATGGATCGACGAATATGGCGACCGCGATGGCGACGGCTATGTTGAGTATGAACGGCGGAATAAGGAAACGGGCATCGAGAACCAATGTTGGAAAGATTCCTGGGACTCCATTGTGTTCAGCGATGGCACGCTCGCGTCATTCCCAACAGCGACTTGCGAGATCCAAGGCTACGTTTACGACGCCAAGCGCAGGTGCTCCAGGTTGGCACGCGAGTTCTGGGGCGATTCCGAGCTGGCAAGCCGGCTCGAAAAAGAAGCAGCCGAAATGAAACAAAGATTCAACCGCGATTTCTGGATTCCGGAAAAGCAGTTCTTCGCTCTGGCTCTCGATGGCCAGAAACGCAAAGTTGATTCACTCACCTCCAACATAGGCCATCTGCTGTGGAGCGGCATCGTCGATGAAGACAAGGCAGAGGCATGTGCCAGAAGTCTGGTGGGCCCTCAGCTCTTTTCAGGTTGGGGGGGTCGCACCATGGCCGATGACGAGGGCGGTTACAACCCCATTGGTTATCACGTAGGAACGGTGTGGCCGTTCGATAACTCGCTCGTCGCTCTCGGATTGCGAAACTATGGCTTTAAGAAAGAAGCGGGCGTCGCCATGGGTATCAAAGGCACCGAAGTGACGAAGGAAGCTGCAGGAATGATCCTGGCCGACGACAACTTCGCTTCAATCGCCGCTGCAGTGAAGGAAGGACGTACGGTCTACAACAATATCGAGAAAGCAATGCTCTTTATGCTTCCAACCAATGTCGCACAGGCGCTCGTCATCGCGGTGGCAATCCTTTTCGGGTTCACCCTGCCAATCACAGCCTCGCAAATTCTTTGGGTCAATATGGTTACGTCCGTGGCACTCGGCCTGGTGATTTCCTTCGAGCCGCACGAAACCGATGTGATGCTCCGACCTCCCCGCGCGGTGGACCGCCCCATCGTGACAGCCTTCGGTCTCTGGCGCATCCTAATTTATAGGCTCGGCGCTCCTCGCCTACACGCTGCTAGCGTTCTTTTGGATGAAGTCGCAGGGAGCCTCAGACTCGCTCGCCCGGACAGTCGCGGTTAACGCCATCACGATTGGCCAGATCTTCTACCTGCTAAACAGCCGTTATCTGCTCGACTCATCGCTGTCCCTGAAGGCGCACATGGGCAATAAGTACCTGCCGCTCGGTATCGCTGCCGTGATACTGCTGCAGTTAGTGTTCACCTATACAACGCCATTCCAGGCGATGTTCTTTAACGAAGCCATCCCGCTTCGGATTTGGCCCTGGCTGCTTGCGGGCGGTGTGGTGTTCTTCCTGGTCGTGGAGTGCGAGAAATTGATCATCCGTTCGTCGGATTCGCTGCGAAGGTCGGTCACGGCGGTGGAAGCCGGGACCTAGCGTAGAGCCAACGTGGTCCTTCTGGGACTCGCGGCCTAAACCACAAGGAATGGTTTTTGGCGCATATCCGATGCCCCGTTATTTTTCGCGGGCCAGGACCGCGCGTATGGCCGCCAGCTCCTTCTTCTTGTCCGCGTCGACTTTCGGATATGTGAGATCGAGCTGCTCCACGGCTTCGACAATCGCAGCCGCGACAACCAGTCGCGTGAACCACTTATTGTCGGCTGGCACCACAAACCAAGGCGCTCGTTTCGACGCGGTGGCACGAATCGCTTCTTCGTATACGCGCATGTAGTCGCCCCAAAACTTGCGTTCGTGCACGTCCGAAGCAGAGAATTTCCAATTCTTCTCGGGAGTGTCGAGGCGCTTCATAAAACGCTTCTTCTGTTGCTCGCGCGACACGTGCAGAAAGAACTTGAGGATGACGACTCCCTGACGAGTGAGATAGTCCTCGAAATGCGCGATATCGGCGAGCCGTTCGTCCCAAATTCGCTTCCCGACAAGTGGCTTCGGGATCTTCTGCTGCTGCTTCAGGATCTCCTCGTGCACGCGCACAATCAGGACCTCCTCATAATAGGAGCGATTGAATATTCCGATCCTGCCGCGCTCGGGCAAAGATTTGGAATACCGCCACATGAAGTCGTGGCT